>Ga0193753_10003626_pt1 | contig 11331 bp, 8 predicted proteins | sample H1c2metaG_FD_144925 | JGI IMG/M metagenome (GOLD analysis project Ga0193753, IMG submission 144925) | Soil microbial communities from a riparian zone of the East river system, Colorado, United States - H1c2 | ecosystem: Environmental > Terrestrial > Soil > Riparian zone | place: USA: East River... | reverse complement strand
ATCGTTATTTGGCTGCTCGTGTTCGCGGCGACCGGGCGAAGCGACCGAAAGCGCTAACGTGGCGGAAGTAGTCTACTCTCGACACGCGTTTGCCGATCTGGAGCGACTGACCGATTTTCTCATCAAGGATGCACCACAGGCTGCTGTCACAGCGATCGACGTTATTCGCGACGGAATCGAGATTCTTGAGCGACATCCTTTTGTCGGCCGACCATGTGAGGAGGGACTGAGGGAACTCTTGATCTCCTATGGCCAGAGTGGCTATGTGGCGCTATACAGTTATGAGCAAAGCCAAGACGTTGTATTGGTGCTCGCCATTCGTCACCAACGGGAAACGGGCTATTCGACGTAGAGCGACCCGCCGCAGGATGGCGTTGATCGCGCTTAACGAATTTCTTGCTCAAAACGTCGCCTTGGCGGAGTCTCATTCAAACCGCGTGGTGTCTAGCTACGGCAAGCTTGGCGTCCTTTCGACGAACTCAAGTGGTACTGTTTGACACATCAAATTCCCGCTTGCCCTGGGCGCGCAAGAAATCTTGTTTCGAGGATTTCTCTCGGGACGGGTTTGCTGAATAGATAGCCCTGGAATTCATCACAGTTCAGCAGCCGCAGCAGGCGCGACTGCTCTTCGGTTTCGACGCCTTCGGCAACGACCTTGAGCTTCAACGAGTGCGCTAGAGTAATGATGGTGGACACGAGCGCAAGCCCTTCCGGTCCATCCACCAGATCCATCACAAATGAGCGATCGATCTTCAGAGTATCCACAGGTAGTTTCGCCAAGTAACTGAGCGAGGAGAAGCCCGTGCCAAAGTCATCGATGGCGATTCTGACGCCCATGAGACGAATCGCTTGCAGGATTTCAACCCCCCGTTTGACATCCTCCATAATCAAGCTTTCAGTGATTTCAAGTTCAAGTCCAGACGCCGCGCGAGGATCGATATCGACGGCTCGTCTGATTTCCGTGATAAAGCCGCGATTGCGTAGCTGCACCGGCGATACGTTGACAGCGATGCGCACGTTAGCCACGCCCGCACTGTTCCAGCGCAAGTAATCGTCGATCGCGGTGCTCAGGGCCCACCGCCCGACGTCGTGGATCAGCCCGGTTTCTTCCAAGATCGGGATGAATCGTCCAGGCGGTACTAAGCCTGTTCGCGGATCGTTCCATCGGATCAATGCTTCAACCCCCGTAAGTTGACCGCTCGCAAGGTTTATCTTCGGTTGGTAATGCAGAACGAATTGACCTTTGTCGAGCGCCTGGCGTAGTTGATTTTCCAGCGTCAGCCGGATAGCAACGGCTTCGGTCATTTTCTGAGTGTAAAAAAGATAGCGCTCACCATTCATCTTGGCTTTCTTGAGTGCGGCCTCCGCCTTCTTGAATAAGGTATCGGCGTCGATGCCGTCCTCCGGAAATAGTGCGACACCGACCTTCGCGGCAATTCGAAATGCCGTATCATTTACCTGGAATGGATGCTCCAGAAATGCTTGGATCATTTTATCGAGAAGCCGCGCGACCTCGCCTTCCTTACTCACTTCCGTCATTACCACCGCAAACCGATCAGCACCCACTCGCGCCAATAGGTTTGCGTCTCCGACATTTACCGTCAGCCATTCGGCAACTTGCTTCAAAAGCACATCGCCGGCCGCTTGGCCGAGCGTGTCATTGATGTTTTTGAACCGCTCCAGATCGACCAGAAATAGCGCGAGCGTCTGTCCCGGGCCGGTCGCGCTGCGCACGTACTGTCCCACTCGTTCAAGGAATAGGCTGCGGTTCGCCAGCCCGGTGAGCACATCGTAGTAAGAGAGATAGTCAAGGCGCTGCCGCTTGTCGATATGATCGGTTGCTAACGCGATGTTGCTGGCCAACTCCGTCAAGAGCTTCAACTCTTTCTCGTCGAAGAACTCGCTTTCGTCGGCGTACAACGCCAATACACCAAGGGCCTCGTTTGAGACCATTAAAGGCAAGATGGCCATCGAGAATATTCCGCGCTCAATGCGATCCTTGGTGAGGAAGACCGTCGTATCGCCTTCTATCTCATTGAGCACGATGGCTCTCTTTTCCCTAACCGCGCGCGCCGTGTGGTCGGTGCCGTCGATCGGCACATCTTCGCGCAATGAGAAACTGTCCTTGATGAGCGCCACGAACTCCGGTTCCGCACCAGCCGACGCGATCGGCACGATCTTCTGCGCACTGCGGTCGACGACTCCGATCCAAGCCATCTTGAAGCGTCCGTGCTCAATGGCGACCTCGCAGGCTTCCTTGAAGAGTAGGTCCCGGTCTTGTACACGCACGATGAGCGAATTGATGCCGCTAAGGACCGCGTACACGCGGTTCAAGCGCTTGATTTTAAGCTCTGATCGCTTCTGGTCGGTGATGTCTTCGCCGATGCTTGCGGTGCCGATCACATCACCCGCTACCGAACGCAGTACGGAGTTATTCCAGCGAATGAGCCGGCGATCACCCGAACGGGACACGATCTCGTTCTCGTGGTGCCAAACATCGGGTGAATTAGCGAGCAAATCCGCGAAAGCGGCTTTCATCTCGCCGCTCTCCGGCGGAATGAAAAGCTCGAACCAGTCTCTCCCGATGACCTCGGCGTGCGTCCAGCCGGTCATGCGGAGCAAATATTCGTTGCAGTAGGTGATGCGTGCATCGTGGTCGAGCATGATCGAGACAAGTTCCACATTGCCTAGAAGGTCGCTGAAGCGACGCTCGGATTCGCGCAACTCCAGTGTTGTCAACTTGCCATCGGTTATGTCGGTGGCGGTGCCTGCGATACGCACCACCTTGGCGCTTTGGTCACGCACCGGGAACCCTCTGGATTTTATCCAGCGAATTGAACCATCCGGCCGCACGATCCGGTACTCGTATTCGAATGTTCCCGCCGACATCCCATTTTTGTATTTCTCACGCATCGATGCCCGGTCATCGGGATGAATCGCCTCTAGCCATGCATCCGGATTGGCATATAGGCTTTCGCAGCTACGCATCCAGATCTCCTCGTAGGCTGGGCTCACATACAGCATATGGCTAGTTCCCGCCTCGCGGAGGAAGAACACGTCTCGTATGCTTTCCGCCATCTGTCGAAAACGCAATTCGCTGTCTTGCAGATCTCTATTCGCCTGTTTTTCTGCTGTTACGTCTATGCGCATGACGACAGCGCCATTGCTGCGATGGTCGGCCAGGGCCATCACTTTTAAAAGGAACCAACGCTGTTCGGTTGCTGAATGACACGGATACTCCATCGAAAAGGTGCTAACGCCGCCGCTCAACACCGAACGAATTCCGCACGCGGCTTGGTGCGCGTGGGAAGTACCTTCTCCTAGCGCACGATTGCAAGTTTCGAGGTAATCGACGCCGACACCGTATTCTGACTCCTGGATCGCGTTGGCGCGGGCAAACTCCCGCCAGGTTTGATTCACCGAAGTAATGAGCCCTCGGGGATCGAGCAGCGCAATGGATACCGGAAGCGCATCGAGAATAGAGGCTTGTTTAGCCGCTTCGTTGTGACGTAGCTGCTCTTGAGCCGCTTGCGCCACAAACGTCAGCGGTCTTTCCGGTTTCACGGGGGGCAGGACGCGGGGTGGATACGCGTCCCGGTCATGAAGAGACGATCGGCGAATCTGCGTGTAGAACTATGATGTACATCGGGACCTCATCCTGCGCCCTCGGCAAATCGTCAGGAGAACCGAGATCGATTTTTCAGTAAAAACGTAGCTCCCCGGGATTTACATGGCACAGCTGCAAAGAACGTCGGAGAGATCTCGCGTCCATTTCAAATTCTTGAAACGAAGCTATACCCACGATTGCCCGCGAACATGATACGCCCGACTCGATCGGCGGTATGTGCGGTAGCCCGCTAACGTTCTCGTGATACAGGCTGTAGGCAACTGGTCTCGATTGGACGCCGCTCCCTGGTCAACGTTCAATGCCGGTTCGCAATCAGGTCATTGCGCCGCGAACATTACGAGTCGCAGGTTCAAATCCTCTCACCCCGACCATTGATTTTATGTTACCTATGTGTCCGGTAGGACCTTCACATCTGAGAGTCTTTCCACTGCGATATTCTGTGGGTCCCACCGATGAGGGCCGCTGGGTCCCAGATTGGCTCCTAGTTTTTGAAGGCCGAATGCACTCGGCAAAGGCGTTCGAGTAGGTTGAGAAGAAGGAACGCGCCCAGCACGAAACTGCGATAACTGCCAAGCCTTTATTGCTTCATCAGGACTTTGAACAGCGAGTCGATGATGCGGCCTGGGTCGCTCGGTACGCCGGACTTGGCGGCCGGCCGCTGAAGGCTCAGGCCATGGGCAAGCGCGGTAAGTGAATTCGCCAGGTCTAGCGCATGGATCGGCATGTCGACACCGGTCACCTCAAAGAACGTCCGAACGATCCGCGCGAGGGTCTTCGCCTGCCGTCCCTGCAGTTCGTAATACTTTTTCGCGAAATCGGGGCTCCGCCGGGCGCGCAATTGCAATTCCGTTACGAGTAGGGGGCAATCGCCCTCCACGTGCATCGTTTTCAGCCATTCGGTCACAGCGCTCCGAAGGTTTTCCGGCTTAACCCTCAGCAGCCTCTCCAACTCCGCGTTGCCGCGCTCCATGTACAACTGCAGCAATTCCAAAAATATCGCTTCCTTGTTCGGGAAGTTGGAATAGACCGCGCCTTTCGAATAGCCGGCCTCGGCGGCAATTAGATCCACCGACGCTCCGCCGTATCCGAGGCGGGAGAACACGCTCTCGGCGGTGGCGAGGAGACGTTCGCGGGTTACAGCCTGCTGTTGGGGTCGCGAAAGGCGAACTGGTTTCATGGATACGGACGGTTATTGGGAAACATGTCGGTATTCTACAAGACTGCCGGTAAATGAAATATCCGCCGCCGGACTCCGCTAGGTCCATCGCGATTGCGACGCGTCGAGCAGGCTGTTTATAAATACCACTTGTATTTCAAATACCATATGGTATCTAATGTGCTCTCCGATTTAAAGAGAGCGATAATGTCCAATTCCATGCCGACCTCCGACTTCGCTGCAGTCCTGAACACGCCGCTTCAGTTGCCCTGCGGCGTCACACTCCCGAATCGCCTTGCGAAGGGCGCAACCTCAGAGATTCTCGCCGACTCTCGAAACCGCGCGACCGAGAGACACTCGACGCTGTATCGTGCATTTGCCAAGAATGGCCCCGGCATGCTGCTCACCGGAAACGTCCAAGTGGACCGATTTCATCTCGAGCATGGCGGCAACGTGGTCATTCAAGGATCCCAAGACTCCGCACAACTCGGCGCCCTCCGGGCATGGTCCGCAGCGGCCAAGGAATATGGCAAGCAGATATGGATGCAACTCTCGCACGCAGGTCGCCAGACGCAGAAATCCATCAATCCCGCACCGAAGGCGCCATCGGATGTAAAGGTAACGCTGCCCGGCAACCGGTTTGGGACTCCCGTCGCTCTTACGCACCAAGAAATCCTCGACTTGGTCGAACGGTTTGCATTCGCCGCCGCCGTCGCGCGGGAGACGGGATTTGACGGTGTCCAACTACATGCCGCTCATGGGTATTTGTTTTCGCAGTTCCTATCGCCGCGCACAAATCAGAGAAAGGACGAATGGGGTGGCGATCTGGCACGGCGAGCGCGCTTTCTGCTGGAGGCCGTGGCCGCCATTAGAAATGAAGTTGGGACCGATTTCCCAATAGCGGTGAAGCTCAACTCAGCCGATTTTCAGCGCGGCGGATTCAGCTTTGAAGAGAGCCAGATCGTGGCGGGGTGGCTCGATGCGGCGGGGGTCGATCTAATCGAAATCTCCGGCGGGACCTATGAACAGCCCAAAATGGCGAACATCAACGGAGTCGAACCTGTGTTCGACCCATTTACCAGTAAGTCGACGCGCGAGCGCGAGGCATTCTTCGCGCGGTTTGCCCCCGAGATGCGCCGCCACGTCAAGCGTGCAAAGCTCATGGTGACCGGAGGCTTTCGCACCGCGCAAGGGATGGCTGACGCAATCGTAAATGACGGCGTCGATCTCATCGGCCTCGGCAGACCGTTATGCTTGTATCCCGACGCGCCGGCATCCCTGCTGGATGGAACGCTGTCCCGCTTCAAGCCGTGGGAGCATCGCCTGCGGATTGGTCCTGGCCTTCTGGGCCCGCACTCCCCTATTACCATCATCAAAGCCATCAATGGCTTTGGGTCAATGACCTGGTTCAACGAGCAGCTGATCCGACTTGCCGACGGCTTGCAGACGAACCCGGACATGAATTTTCTTTCTGCTTTTCTTCGGGCCAACTCGCGTGAAAGCCGAGTCGCACGCGAACTAGTGCGGGCATAGCTTGGGCATCCACAAGGCGAACTGAGCACAGGGGAACGATTCACCATGCCCGGGTTGGGCAACGACCAGTCATTTCGCCGCACGACGGTGCGCATCCCGACACCCTCCGGCGATGAACTAGAAGCCTGGGTGTATCAACCGGAGGGAAGCGGCCCGCACCCGGCCGTCGTGATGGCTCACGGCCTCGGCGCCATCAAAGCCTGCGGCCTTGCACCTTTCGCGGAAAGATTCTGCCGCGCGGGCTTTGTTGCAATCGTCTTCGACTACAGGCAATGGGGTGGCTCGACCGGCATGCCTCGCGATGTGCTCTCAGTCCCCCGCCAACTCGACGACTACGGCACGGTCATCGGTTGGGCGGAAACTAATCCTATAATCGACGCCAAGCGGATCTTCGCTTGGGGTACATCATTCGCGGGCATGCACATAGTCGCGCTCGCCGCGTCTGACCGCCGGCTTGCAGGCGCAGTCGCCCAATGTCCACTTGTCGATGGCCTTGCCGGCGCCGCTCTGGTGCCACCAATCCGTTCGGTACGGCTCATGGGTGTAGCTCTTTTGGACGCTATAGGCTCGGCATTTGGCTGTGCGCCACGATACTTGCCAATCAGCGTTACCCCTGGCGCATGGGGCGTGACCTCCACCGAGGAGGCGCTCTATGGCAAGAACCTCATTCAGCCGAAAGAGCCGGCCGAGTGGCAAAACCGCCTCGCCGCACGATCACTTCTCAGCATTTCCGTGCACAGGCCAGTACGACATGCCGCCGCCATTAGCTGTCCGATTCTGCTGATCATCGCTGAACACGACACCATGGCCCCCGTCGGCCCTGCACTGCGTGTCGCTGAACGTGCCCCCCGTGCTGAACTCTATCGAAGTCGGGGTGGCCACTACGACGTCTATCTCGGGGGTAAAGACTATGACAACGTGCTACGCATTGAAATCGAATTCCTCCGTCGGCATGCTGGGCTGGCGCCATGACGTTGGCTACAACGCGCTGAGCACCTGAGCGGGACTATCGACTCCGATTCAATCTTAGCGAGGGCTTCATGGCCGGAAGCGGGGCTGCCGGCCACCTGCTGTGTGCTCGCCTTGGGCGATCGGGCCCAACGATCAGCCGGTCCGATGCGGTCGGCACCCTGGAACGGGAGCGCCCACCCTGGATACTCAGGGGCAGGTCGCTGACCTCAGTGGTCGCCACCCGTACTGTGTTTTCACGGAAAAGGATATTCAAGCGGCAGAGGTCATCAGGATTTCGCAATCTCTCGGTATGTCGCTCAAGGAAATCGCGGCGTTCAATGAGGAGCGGCGTAAGGGTCATCTCACAAGCGAACGCCGGGTTGAAATCATGAGCGCGCAGCTCGTCAGCCTAGAAGCTAAAGCGACGGAGCTGGAGGCGATGATCAGCTACGTGCGCGCGAAAATTGACTACCTGAAGGGCGGTCAGCCGGAGCCGGATTTCGAGAACTATGCGAGATTGAATTCGCGGGTCAAAGTGGACAACAACGACAAACCGCTACCGACGCTCTCATGAGTTCGCAGCTCGTCAAACATCCCAGATGCCTAACCATCGCGAAGCTTCTACGGACGTGTGAACCGAATAGTAACCGTCAATGAGATCATGCTCGCGCGGAGCGGCACCCTGGATGGTTGTCGAGCGTCTGTCGCTCGTTGGAGGGTGGAGCAATACATGGGGAGCACCTACTCAGTTTCGAGCACCACTACCGTCGCAATCGGGTCAGTTGCCTGGCTCGGCAACTCAATGTCGATCCCAGACGCACTCTTCGTGACTTTCAACGGCTTTTTCGACGCATCAGCGAGCAGAAATGCACCTGTTACGTTGCGCGGCACGCGGTCGAGATGGAAAGTTGCGTGGGGCCACGTAAAGAATTCAATGTAAATGCGTTTGGCGGCGGTTGTGGAACGCCAATTCCATGATGGTACAAACTTTGGCTTGCCCTCCTTGTCCTTTTTAGTTGCACTGAAGGTGCCGGCCTCAGGACCAAACAGGGTCGCGTTGGTTCCGTAAACGGCCTCGCCATTGACGGCCAACCAGCTGCCAATCTGATGAAGGCGCTCGACCTCCTCTGGAGGAACATTGCCCTTGGAGTCGGGCCCAATATTCAACAGATAGTTGCCGCCCTTGCTGGCAATGTCGATGAGATTGCGCAGCAGCGTTTCCGTGGATTTAAAATCGTGGTCGTAAGACTTGAATCCCCACGTGTGATTCATAGTCATACATGCCTCCCAATCGCGTCCGGGATACCCTTTCGCGGGAATAAATTGCTCGGGCGTGTCCGTATCTCCCTTGTAACCGCCGCCAAGGCGGTTGTTCCAGATGAGCTTCGGGTGCTGGTTGAGAAGCGCAACGATTTCGCCGGCAAGCGCGGGGGTCATATCAGCCGTAGGGGTATCGAACCAAATAACCGCCGGAAAATCGCCGTAGTTGGAGAGTAATTCCTTGAGCTGAGGTATGGACTTGCTGTGAAGATAGGTTGCGAAGTCGCCATCCTGGGCCAGATCCCAGTGATGACTGGGAGATTCGTGCTTGCCTGTCAAGTAAGCCGCCCCGCCAGGAGCCGTCCAGTCCTGGTCCTGCGAATAATAGAAGCCAAGTTTGACGCCTTGCTTCTTACACTCCTCAGCGAGTTCGCGGATAGGATCGCGATGAAAAGGCGTAGCCGCCACAATATTGAAGGCATCTGCCTTCGAGTCGAACATGGCGAAGCCATCGTGATGTTTCGCCGTGATAATGATGTATTTCATGCCCGCCGCTTTCGCCAGCTCGACGATATCGTGTGCGTTGAACGCGCGGGGATTGAAGCTGCGTGCAAGTACCTTGTAATCGGCAACTGGGATGGAGGCATTGTTCATGATCCATTCGCCGATCGAGGGGACTCGCTTGTTGTTCCATGTTCCTGCCGGAATCGAATACAACCCCCAATGAATAAACATGCCGAATCGCGCTTCGCGCCACCAATGCATGCGCGAGTCGCGCTGCGCGGTCGTCTCCGTGTCTTGAATCGCTGCGACAGCGTGATTCGCGTTGGTTTCGATTTGGTGGCCCTCAATCTGTGCAAGGGAGGCAGATGTATTCATGGTAAACAGCAATGCCGTCGCGACCCTGAACCGATATATTTTCAAGATTCCTCCTGGCGGCAGGCTTCAAAGAACGCCCGGTACGAACGTTACCCAATAACTAGCGTAGTTAAAACCAGATGATTTCCTCAGCCTAGTCTTTGGCTGCAACGACTACTTGGCGCTGTTCGCCTAAGCGCTCAATGCCAAGCCTGATCGTGTCACCTACGTTTAGATATGCTGGAGGTTTTTGACCCATGCCGACTCCCGGAGGTGTACCGGTGCTGACAATGTCGCCCGGTTGCAAACTCATGAAGTGACTCAGATAAGAAACGAGAAACGCGGGCTTAAATATCATCGTTTGTGTTGATCCGGATTGGAAGCGCTTCCCATTGACCTCGAGCCACATGGACAGGCAACCAGTCTCGCCCACTTCGTCAGACGTGACGAGCCACGGGCCGATTGGGCCGAAACTATCGCAGCCTTTCCCCTTGTCCCACTGACCTCCTCGTTCGAGCTGGAACGCACGCTCAGAAACGTCATTGCATACACAGTAGCCGGCAATCGCCGATTGCGCCGTTTGCTCGTCGACGTATCGACACTCTGATCCGATCACCAACGCGAGTTCGACCTCCCAATCGAGTTTCGTCGAGCCACGCGGCTTGATGATGCGGTCATTCGGTCCCGACACAGCGCTGGTCGCCTTCAAGAACACGACGGGTTCGGCAGGCACGGCGGCACCCGTTTCGGCAGCGTGGTCGGCGTAATTTAATCCGATGCAGATGAACTTGCCGGGGCGCGATACGCAAGCGCCGAGCCGCCCTTGATCAGACACTTTCGGTAACGATTCCAAATCGAGCTCACGCAGTCGCGCCAGGCCCATAGGCGAGATGGCCACAGCGTCGATATCGTCAACGACGCTGCTTAAGTCTCTGACCACGCCGTTGCCGTCGAGAATCCCGGGGCGTTCGTTGCCGGCTGAGCCATATCTCAGAAGTCTCATTCGATCCTGATGTTTCGATTAATTGGACCATCCCCCATCTATGACGTGGCATTGCCCAGTTACAAACGCTGATTCATCCGACGCCAGGTACAACGCCAATGAGGCAATTTCCTCGGGCCGCCCTAAACGACTCATGGGCTGTCGAGCTGTGAATGATTTCCATGCCGTGGCGTAGTCTCCCGTGGCTTGCAGCCTGTCATGAAGGGATGGCGTATCGACGGTGCCCGGGCAAATGGCATTGCAGCGAATTCCCTTCGCCACATAGTCTGTAGCTATGGACTTGGTGAGCCCGATGACCGCAGCCTTCGTGACACCATAGACAAAGCGATTTGGTACGCCCTTGATCGATCCGGCAACGGACGACATGTTGATGATTGATCCGCGGGCCCGCTCAAGCATTCCAGGCAAGGCGGCGCGAATCAGCCGGTACATGGCCGTTACGTTGATTTCCAATGAACGAGTCCAGGCTGAATCATCGCACTCAAGAATAGTGCCGGAGTGCACGAACCCGGCGCAGTTAAACAGCACGTCGATCGGTCCTGCGTCTGCGATCGCGGCATTGATCTCGATAGAGTCTCGCACATCAAGTCTGCGAGTTCGACAACCTGCAATCGTCGAGAGCAAGTCACCATTGATGTCGGTGGCCAGTACGGTGGCGCCTTCTGAGGCAAACAATTCTGCTGTTGCGCGCCCGATCCCCTGTCCTGCCGCGGTTATGAGTGCGCTCTTGCCAGCAAGACGTCTGTTCATTATCTCAATGTCCTGCCGAGCTTGTTTTGGTGAGTTTGGACTGCCCGTCCGAGGCACGGGCCGGAGGAACAGGGGCATCGGCGTGCAGAAGGCCATCGCTCTTCAGAGCGTGCCAGAGAGCATCGGGAATGCTCGTCATATAGAGTGCCAGGGTTCGTTCAATATGGGGCGGGCTGCCGAGACCGGGAATAA
>Ga0193753_10003625_pt1 | contig 11331 bp, 9 predicted proteins | sample H1c2metaG_FD_144925 | JGI IMG/M metagenome (GOLD analysis project Ga0193753, IMG submission 144925) | Soil microbial communities from a riparian zone of the East river system, Colorado, United States - H1c2 | ecosystem: Environmental > Terrestrial > Soil > Riparian zone | place: USA: East River... | reverse complement strand
GCGCTCAGGGTTGAGATCGCGCTCCTGGATGATGCGCGCGGCGCCGGCGCTCACCATCACGGCGGCATTCACGGTTTGGTGATCATCCGTCGCGATGGGCAGCGGCACGAAAATCGCGCCCAATCCCGCGGCCTGCAGCTCCGCGACGGTCATTGCGCCCGCGCGGCACACCGCCAAGTCTGCCCAGGCGTAAGTCTTGGCCATGTCGTCGATGAAGGGCAGCACCTGCGCCTCCACCTGCGCCGCAAGGTACGCCGCCCGGGTCGATTCCAGGCCGCGCTCGCCGGTCTGATGCAGCACCTGCGGACGATTCTCGGGATTCAAGCGCGCGAGCGCCTGCGGCAACACCACGTTCAGCCGCTGCGCGCCCTGGCTGCCGCCGAAAATCAGCAGCCGCGCGCGTCCGTCGCGTCCCGCGAAACGCTGCGCCGGCGTCGCGAGCGCCGCAATGTCCTCGCGCACTGGATTGCCGATGGTGCTGGCGCGCACCCGCGGTCCAAAACTGTCGGGAAATGCCTCGAGCACCTGCGTCGCCAGTCGCGCCAGCCAGCGATTGGTCATGCCGGCAATCGCATTCTGCTCATGGATGAGCAATGGGATGCGCAGGAGCCACGCGGCAATGCCGCCGGGACCGCTGACATAGCCGCCGGCCCCCAGCACGGAGCGCGGCCTGACACGGCGAAGTACGCCGATGGCTTGCGCGACGGCATTGGCGATGCGCAGAGGGGCCAGCATCCACGCCAACGCGCCCTTGCCGCGAATACCGGCCACGCGCACCCACTCGATCGGAAACCCCTGGGCGGGCACCAGCCGCGATTCCATGCTGCCGGGAACGCCCAGCCACACGACCGCGATGCCGCGCGAGCGCAGCACCTTCGCCACCGCGAGCGCCGGGAACACATGGCCGCCCGTGCCGCCGGCCATGATGAGCACGGGACCGCCAGCGTTGGCTGCTGCCGTATTGCCCGCCGCCGCATTGTTTTCTGGCGCGAGCGTCATCGGCTGCCCCCGGGCACGCGGGTCACCGCGGAGCGCGAACTGCACTTGACCTCGTGATAGATGCGCAGCAGTACGCCCAGCCACGCCAGGCTCACCAGCAGGCTGCTGCGGCCGTAGCTCAAGAGCGGCAGCGTCAAGCCCTTGGTCGGCAACACGCCCATGTTGACGCCGATATTCACGGTGGCTTGCAGTCCCAGCCAGATGCCGAAGGCCACCGCCAGATAGGCTTGGAAGCGCAGGCCCGCCTTCGAGGCCATGCGCGAAATGTAAAACGCGCGCCACACCAGCGCGACGAACAGGCCGATCACGCCGATGACGCCGACCAGCCCCAGCTCCTCGGCCAGCACCGCGAACACGAAATCCGTGTGCGCCTCCGGCAGATAGAACAGTTTCTGCACGCTGCTTCCCAGCCCGACGCCGAACCAGGAGCCGCGCCCGATCGCGATCAGCGATTGCGTCAGTTGAAACCCGCCGTTGAACGGATCATCGAAGGGATGCAGAAAAATCAGCAGCCGCTTCAAACGGTAGGGAGAGGTCAGCGCCAGCAGCGCGAATGCCAGCACCGCGGTGGACACCAGCAGGGCCACGAAGCGCAGCCGCGCCCCCGCAATGAACAGCACCGCAAAGCCGGTGGCGAACAAGACGGTGGCGGCGCCGAAGTCCGGCTCGATCAGCAACAGCACCGCGGTCACCGACAACAGACCGAAAGGCTTCATGAGGCCGGGCAACGTCGTCTCGAGCTCGGCGCGCTTGCGCACGCAGTAGCTGCACAGCCAGGTCAGCACCAGCACCTTGGCCAGCTCCGACACCTGGAAATTCAAAATCCCGATGCGCAGCCAGCGGCGCGCGCCATTGACCCGCGCGCCCAGTCCCGGGATGAGCACCAAGGTCAAGAGCAGCAGCCCCAGCAGCAGCAAGGCGAGTCCATACTTGTCCCAAAGCTCGGTGGGGATACGCGTGACCACCCAGGCGAACAACACGCCCGCCCCGGTGAAAATGAATTGCCGTTCGAGAAAGTAGAACGGATCGCCCATGTCGCGCGCGGCGATCGCCATCGAGGCGGAGGTGACCATGATCAGCCCGACGAGCAGCAACGCCGCCACCAACCCCAAGGTGATCGTGTCCCAGGCAAAGGGCATCCGCTCGCGCGCCCGCACGCCGTACGACATGGTGGCGGTGCTCATGGCGCGCCACCCCCCGGAGTCGCGCCTGCCGGCGCCGCGCCTTTCAGCTTCATCACCGCCGCGGCAAACACATCGCCGCGATGACCGTAGTCGCGAAACATGTCGAAACTCGCGCAGGCCGGCGACAGCAGCACCGTGTCGCCGTGATGGGCGGCGTGCGAAGCCTCGGCCACCGCCTGCTCCATGGAATTCGCGCGCCGAATATCGCAGACGCCCTTCAGCGCGGCCGCGATGGCGGGCGCGTCCTTGCCGATCAGCACCGTCTCGCGCACCTTGCCGCGAAACGCCTCGGCCAGCGGCGTAAAGTCCTGGCCCTTGCCCTCGCCGCCCGCAATCACCACCAAGGGGCCCGCCATGCCGGCGACTGCGGCCTTCGTGGCCCCGACATTGGTGCCCTTGGAGTCGTCGATGTAGCGCACGCCGGCCACGTCCGCTACCCATGAAGAGCGATGTGACAGGCCGGGAAAGGATTCCAGCGCCTGCAGCATGCTGGGCATCGGCAGGCCCGCGGCTTCGCCCAGGGCCAAGGCCGCGAGCGCGTTGGCGGCATTGTGCAAGCCGGAAATCTTCATGCGCGCGGTGTCCAGCAATTTCTCGCCGCGCCGTGCCAGAAAAATCTGCGCGCCGCTTCGCATCAGCGAGAAATCCGCATTCGCGTGTTCGATGGAAAAGGTGATGGTGCGGGCGGAATCGCTGCGATCGGCCTGATCGCGCATCGCGAGCACCCAGGGATCATCCGCGTTCAGCACCATCGTGGAGGCCTTCGCAAAGATGCGCCCCTTGGCGCGCGCGTACGCTTCCACTGACGGATAGCGGTCCAGGTGATCGGCGCTGACGTTCAGCACGACCGCGGCCGAGAGCACCAACGAGGACGTGGTCTCCAATTGAAAGCTCGACAGCTCGAGCACGTACAAGTCCGGCTTGGGTTGCTCGAGCAGATCGAGCGCGGGCTCGCCCAGATTGCCGCCGGCCAGCACGCGCCGTCCGGCTGCGGCAGCGAAGCGCGCCACGAGCGTCGTCACCGTGCTCTTGCCGTTGGTGCCCGTGATGCCGATCACCGGGGCCCGCACCTCGCGCGCAAAGAGCTCCACGTCGCCCAGCACGTCGATGCCCTTCGCCCGCGCGGCCTTCGCGATGGGCTCATCGAGCGAAACGCCGGGCGACATCAGCACCTGCGCCGCGCCCTCGAGCAGCGACAGGTCGAATCCTCCGAGCCGCAGGTCCACCGACGCTGCCAGCGTACCGAGCTCGGCGAGGCCGGGCGGCGCGCTGCGCGTGTCGGTCACGCTGACGCGGTCGCCGCGCTTGGCGAGGAAGCGTACGCACGATGCCCCGGTTTTGCCCAGGCCGACGACGACGCTGTGCATCAGCGGATCTTCAAGGTTGCAAGGCCCGCCAACACCAGCACGAAGCTGATGATCCAGAAACGCACGATGACTTTGGGTTCCGCCCAGCCTTTGAGTTCAAAATGATGATGAATGGGGGCCATGCGAAATATCCGCTTGCCGGTGAGCTTGAACGAGGCGACCTGCAGCACCACCGAAACGGTCTCGAGCACGAACACGCCGCCCATTACGAACAGCACGAGTTCCTGGCGCACGATGACGGCGATGGTGCCGAGCGAGGCGCCGATGGCCAGCGCGCCCACATCGCCCATGAAAACCTGCGCCGGATACGAGTTGAACCACAGGAATCCCAATCCGGCGCCCACCAGGGTCGCGCTGAAAATGAGCACCTCGCCCACGCCGTTGATGAACGGGATCTGCAGGTAGCGCGCGAAATTGACGTTGCCCGTGGCATAGGCAAAAACCCCGAGCGCCGCGGCGACCATCACGGCGGGCATGATGGCGAGCCCGTCGAGACCGTCGGTCAGATTCACCGCGTTGCTGGTGCCGACGATGACGAAGTAGGCGAAGGCCACGAACCCCAGCGTCGACATCGGCAGCGCCACCGCCTTGAAGAAGGGCACGTACAGCGACGTCTCGGCCGAGGTCTGATGCATGCTGTGCAGGACCAACGCGATGGTGAGCGCCGCCACCGACTGCGCGAGATATTTGTAGCGCGCGGCGAGGCCCTTGGAGTTGCCCACCACCAGCTTGAGATAATCGTCGTAGAAGCCGATCAAGCCGAAGGCCAGCGTGGTGCCGAGCAGCACCCACACGAAACGGCTGGACAGATCCGCCCACAGCAGCGTGCCGATGCCCATCGCGACCAGGATCAACCCGCCGCCCATGGTGGGGGTGCCGCGCTTTTGCAAATGAGACTGCGGTCCGTCGCTGCGCACGACCTGGCCGATCTGATAATGGCTGAGCAGCGAAATCATGCGCGGCCCGATGAGCAGCGCCATCAGCAACGCGGTGACGGCGGCAAGAATGCCGCGCAGCGTCAGGTACTGGAACACGTGGAAGCCGCTGTAAAACTTGGCCAGGTACTCGGTGAGATAAAGCAGCACGGGCTCAGCTCGCTCTCATCATGGTGCCGGAGCCCGCGCCGCCGCCGGTGACGGCCTGCACCACGCGCTCCAAACGATTGATGCGCGAACCTTTGATCAGCACCGTCACGCCGGACGACAGTTCCGCCTGCAGACGGCGCGTCAGGGAATCGGTGTCGGCGAACCACTCGCCGCCGGAGCCGTATGTCTCCACGGCCCGCGAGCTCAAGGGCCCCACGGCGAACAGCCGTTTGACGCCGCACTCGCGCGCATAGGAGCCGATGTGCGCGTGGCTGTCGTGGCTCACATCGCCGAGTTCGGCCATATCGCCCAGCACCAACCAGGTGACGCCCGTGAGCGATCGCAACACCTCGAGGCCCGCGCGCACCGAACTGGGATTGGCGTTATAGGAGTCATCGATGATCCAGCTGCCGCGCGTTCCTGCTTTGAGCTGCAGACGGCCTGAGACGGCGCGGAAATCCGCCAGCCCCAGCGCGATGTCCTCGAGGGATGCGCCGGCGGCCGCGGCGGCCGCGGCCGCGGCGAGCGCGTTGCCGACGTTGTGCGCACCGCCCGCCTTCAGCATGACCGCACGCTCCCCCAAGGGACACGCGAGGGTGAAGCGGGTCGCGAATTCGCCGCGCTCAATGCCTTGAAAAACATTCTTCGCCGCGAAGTCGGCCTGCCTGTGCACACCGAAGGTGACGATGCGGCGGGCGCCGGACACGCCCCGCCAGTAATCGGCGTAGGCGTCGTCCGCGTTGATGATGGCGGTTCCTTCCGGTTTCAGGCAGGACACCGTTTCGCCCTCGCCCTTGGCAACGCCGTCCAGATTGCCGAACCCTTCCAAATGCTCCGCGCCGGCGTTGGTGATCAGACCGATGGTGGGCTGCGCCACGCTCATGAGCGCCGCCACGTCGCCAATCGCGTTGGCGCCCATTTCGATCACGGCGCTGTGATGCGAGGCTTCCAGGCGCATGAGCGTCACCGGCACGCCGATGTGATTATTGAGATTGCCATGCGTTGCCATGCACAGACCCATGCGCGACAAGATGGCGGCAGTCATTTCCTTGGCCGTGGTCTTGCCATTGCTGCCGGCGACGGCGAGCACGGGCAGGGTGAATTCGGCGCGCCAGGCCCTCGCCAACTCCTGCAGCGCGCGCAACGCGTCGGGCACCACCACTTGCGGCAATGGAGCCGGCGTCGCCCGTTCGGCCAGGGCGCCGATGGCGCCTTGCGCGGCAGCCGCCTGCACGAATGCCGCTCCGTCGAAATTGGGACCGCGCAGCGCAACGAACAAGGCGCCGGGCTTCAAGGTGCGGCTGTCGGTGGACACGCAGCCAAAGGGCCGGTCCTCGCCGATGAGTTCGCCGCCCACAACCCTCGCGGCATCTCGCAGTGTGCGCTTCATGCCGCGGCTCCCAGGTAACGCAGCGCCTCGGTGCGATCGCTGAACGAGCGCCGCGTTTCGCCGTAAATCTGATAGTCCTCGTGACCCTTGCCCGCGATCAGCACCAGATCGATCGCGTTCGCTTCCTTCAAGGCCGTGGCGATGGCTTCGCCGCGATCGTGAATGACGCGCACCGCGCGGGATTTGATGCCCCTGACAATGTCCTGGGTGATGGCCTGCGGATCTTCGGAGCGCGGATTGTCATCGGTGACGATGATTTGATCGGCGAGGCTCTCGGCAATCGACCCCATGACGGGACGCTTGCCGGCGTCGCGATCGCCGCCGCAGCCGAACACGCACCACAATGCGCCTTCGCAATGCTCGCGTGCCGCGCTCAGGGCCTTCGCCAGCGCATCGGGCGTGTGCGCATAGTCGACCACCACCGTCGGCTTGTTGCGCGCGTCGGTCCTGACCACCTCCATGCGGCCCGGTGCCGGCTTGCACTCGGCCAAGGCCTCGGCCGCCTTGCCCAAGGAAACACCGAGCGACAGCAGGCAGCCGATGACCACCAAGGAGTTCTCCGCGTTGAAGCGGCCCATGAGCTGCGTCTTCACGTCGGCCTTGCCGAAGCTGCCGTCCACTTCGATCGAGATGCCGCGCGGCTCCATGCGTACCTGCGTCGCATGCAGCGCGCGATCCGCGAGCCACGCCGATTCTCCCGCGCCCACCCACACCGCGATCACGGACGCGCCGCCGGCATGGTCGCGTGCCAGCGCGCGGCCGAACTCATCGCCGATGTTGAGCACGATGTGCTTGAGATCAGAGGCCTGAAAGAGCTTGGCCTTGGCGGCGCCGTACTCCTTCATGCTGCCGTGATAGTCCAGGTGATCGCGCGTGAGATTGGTGAACGCCGCCGTATGGAAACGCACGCCATCCACACGGCTTTGGTCGAGGGCGTGCGAGGACACTTCCATCGCCACTTCGCGCACACCGGCACTGCGCAGTTGCGCGAGAGTGCGATGCAGGGTGACCGCGTCGGGCGTGGTGTGAGTCGGCTCGGTGAGCGCGGCGGGCCGACCCCACCCGATCGTGCCCATGTAAGCCGCCGCATTTCCCAATCGCTCCAGACACTGCGCCAGCAGGTACGCGGTGGTGGTCTTGCCGTTGGTGCCGGTGATTCCCGTGACGCGAAGCTGTGAGGAAGGCCAGTTGAAGAACCGGTCCGCAATGCGCCCCACCAGGCTCTTCAAGTTCGGCACGGCCGCTGCGAACACATCCGGCGGCAGCGTCGGCGCAATTCTCTCGCCGTTGAGCTCAGCGCCCGGCTCCCACAGCACCACGCTGGCGCCGCGCGCAGCGGCATCGGCCGCGAACTTCAGGCCGTGCTCCTTCAATCCCGGCAGCGCGAAAAACAAGCTGCCGGGGCGTACCTGCCGACTGTCGAGCGTCAGGTCCGACACGCGCGCTTCCGAATTGGGAATCTTCGCGATGCCGTCGAGCAGCCACATGAGAGCGGCGCTCATGGGTTGTCGTTCGCCTGTACCAGCGCGGCCGCCGGTACGTTCTGCAAATCATCCGGTGCGATGTCCATGAGCCGCAGGGCGCCCGACATCACGCTCGCGAACACCGGCGCCGCCACCGTACCGCCCTGGGCCAGCGTGCTCACCTCGTGCATATCCCGGCTTGGCTCGTCGATCACCACCACCGTGGCGAGTTTCGGATGCGAGGCCGGCACCAAGCCGGCAAATACAGCCATGATCCGGTCGGTGGAATAGCCGCCCGCGATCGATTTGAACGCGGTGCCCGTCTTCCCCGATACCTGATAGCCGATGAGCGAGGCGCGCGTCGCCGTACCGCCCTTCTCCACCACCTGCTCCATCAGCTGAATCAGCTCGCGAGAGACCTTCGGATCCATGACACGCTCGCCGTGCACAGGGCCCGAAACCTTTTCGAACGAAATGGGCCGCTTGATGCCGCCCGCGCCGATGGTCGCGTAGGCATGCGCCAACTGCAGCGGCGTGACCGAGAGACCATAGCCGTGCGACAGCGTGGCGATCCCGATCGGGCGCCAGTGCGCGTAGTTGCTCAGCATGCCCGCGGACTCGCCCGGGTAGTTGCTGCCGGTGGTTTGGCCCAAACCCAATCCGGTCAGCGTGCTCCAGATTTGCTCCGGCTGCAGCGACAGCGCCACCTTCGCCGTGCCGACATTGCTGGACTTCGCCAGGATGGTCGCCAGATCGACCGAGCCCAGGTTGTGCTCATCCTCGAACACCTTGGTGCCCACCTTCAGAAATCCCGGCGCGGTGTCGATCATGCTGTCGGGACGGTACTGTCCGGAGGCCAGCGCCGCGGCCATGATGAACGGCTTGATGCTCGAGCCGGGCTCGAAGATGTCCGTGGCCGACCGATTTCGATACAACTCCGGCTTCAGCTGCTCGCGGTCATTGGGGTTGTACGAGGGTTGGTTCACCATCGCCAGCACTTCGCCCGTCTCGACATCGATGACGATGACGGAGCCGGCGCGCGCACGATATTCCTGCATCGCCGCTTTGAGCTCGCGGTAGGCCAGGTACTGGATACGCAGATCGATGCTGGTCACCAGATCGCGTCCCGGGCGCGGCGCGCGGATGCTCTCGACGTTTTCGACGTAGCGCCCCAACGAATCCTGGATGACGCGCTTCGCCCCATCCTCGCCGTTCAGCAATTGGTCATAGCCGAGTTCGAGCCCTTCCTGACCCTTGTCATCGACGGTGGTGAATCCGACCACATGGCTCGACACTTCGCCGGCCGGGTAGTAGCGGCGGTACTCGCGCATCAGATACACGCCCGGGATTCCGAGCGCCTTGATGCGCGCCGCCTGCTCGGGCGGCATGTGGCGCACCAGGTACAAAAATTCGCGGTCGAGATTGCTGGTGATGCGCCGCGCGAGCGTCTGCTGGTCTTCCTTGAGGGCACGCGCCAGCTTCGGCAACTGATCGATGTTGTCGTTGAGTTCCCCCGGATTGACCCAGATGCTGTCCACCGGCGTACTCATCGCCAGCGGTTCGCCGTTGCGGTCCGTGATCGCGCCGCGATGCGCGGCGATCTTCACCACACGCATCGAGCGGTCGTCGCCCTGTTTGGCGAAAAACAGGTGATCGACCAACTGCAATTCGACCGCGCGCGCCGCGAGGCCGATGGCGCCCAGCACCACCAGGCCCAGGATCACCGCGGATCGCCAGCGATAGGATTTCGCGGGACGTTCGTTTTCGCCGGAGCGCAATTTCACGGCCGTACAATCCTCACATCGCGGGTCTGGGGCAGGTTCATCTGCAGTTTGGAGCTGGCCACCCGCTCGACGAACGCGTGCGAAGACCAATAGCTCTGCTCGAGTTGCAGGCGCCCCCAATCCATCTCGAGCGAATCGCGTTCGGCGTTGAGCTTCTCCAGGCGCACGAACATGTCGCGCGCCTTGTGGCGCTCATAAATCACCTGCACCGCGGACCCCAGCACGGCCAACCACAAAATCGGCAAAATCAGCAGCAGCGAACGGCGATATTTCATGCGGCTTTTCCCGTGTCGAGGCGTTCGGCAACCCGCAGATGCGCACTGCGCGATCGCGGATTCAGTGAGATTTCGTGGTCGTCGGCGTCGATGGCCTTGCCGACGAGGCGCAGCTTGGGCCGTGCATGCACCGGAATGTCGGGCAAACCGGCATACATGGGATCGGCCAGCGAATGGCGCCGCATGAATTGCTTCACCATCCGGTCTTCGAGCGAATGGAAGCTGATCACGGCCAGCCTGCCGGACGGCGCCAGCCGCTCGAGGGCGCTGTCGAGCGCCGTTTCGATTTCCTTGAGTTCGCCGTTGACGTAAATGCGCAGCGCCTGAAACACGCGCGTCGCAGGGTGCTTGTGCCGCTCTTTGCTGCGCGCCACACGCGCGATCATCTCGGCGAGCTCGAGCGTGCGCTCGAACGGCTTGGTCCGGCGGTCCGCGACGATGGCGCGTGCGATGCGCGGCGCCAGGCGCTCCTCGCCGAACTCGCGGAAGATGCGGATGAGTTCGTCGAGCGGTGCATGGTTGACCACATCGGCGGCGCTCGCGCCTTCGCCGGCAGTCATGCGCATGTCGAGAGGTCCGTCCTGCATGAAGCTGAATCCGCGCGACGCGTCGTCGATCTGCGGCGATGAGACGCCGAGGTCGAACAGAATGCCGTCGAGTTTGAGTCCGGGTTGAACCGCGTCGGCGCACGCGGCGAGCGCGGAGAACCGTGCGAGAAAAATCGAGACGCGGGGATCGTTCGAGAACCGGGCTCGGGCCGCGGCAACCGCCTCGGGGTCACGGTCGAGGCAGAGCAGTCGGCCATTCGCGATAAGCTTCTCCAAAATCGCCCCTGCATGTCCGCCCCGCCCAAAAGTGGCGTCCATGTAGATGCCACTTGCCCGTATGTTCAACGCCGTCAGAACCTGAGGTAACAGGACTGCGGTGTGAACCCCCGCAATTTCTTCCACCGCACCGACCGGTTAGAACGACAACGTGTCAAGTTCAGCCGGCAGGTCCGTGGTGCTTTCCGGACTTGCCAACCATTCGTCGCGTCGCTCGTTCCAGCGCGCCTCATCCCACAATTCGAATCGCATTCCTTGCCCGATCAGCATCGCGTCGCGCGTCAATTGAGCGAACTCGCGCAAATTGGCGGGCAGCAAGATTCGCCCGTGCGAATCCAGTTCCAAGTCCGTGGCATGGCCGATCATCAAGCGCTGCAAGCGCCTCACCTGGGGGTTCAAGGTGGGCAATTTGTTGAGCTTGCGTTCGATGTCTTCCCAATCCGGCAGGGGGTAGATCAACAGGCACTGATCTTTATCGACGGTTACCACCAAATTGCCCCCGCAGCGCTCCTGTAGCCGGTCCCGATAGCGGGTGGGCATCACCAGCCGGCCTTTGGCATCGAGCGTTAGTTTGTTGGCTCCCCGAAACATACTTTGATGGGCCAGAAAACCCATTTTCTCCCACAATTTCCCACCGGTCACCACTATAGGGAGCGAAGGAGAGCACTGTCAACGCCTTATGGTAAAAAAAACCCGTGCCGACAGTGACTTAGGTCACATTTTGTACAGTCTTGGCGCGATGCGATCGCAGGGGTGAGAGGAATCAATCTCTTATGAGATTTTCCTTGAAAAATTAACAAGAGTTAATTGTCGCCATCTTCGGCGAAGTTCGGCGATCCTGCTCTTAAGTAGCACTTTCGCCGAGCGAGGTCGGCTTGACTCGCGAAAAGGTGGGCGCAAAACGGATTCTGCTTTTCTTAACACCCAATCTCTGGGGCGGGGCCGCCTCGGCTCCGGGAA
>Ga0193753_10003624_pt1 | contig 11334 bp, 6 predicted proteins | sample H1c2metaG_FD_144925 | JGI IMG/M metagenome (GOLD analysis project Ga0193753, IMG submission 144925) | Soil microbial communities from a riparian zone of the East river system, Colorado, United States - H1c2 | ecosystem: Environmental > Terrestrial > Soil > Riparian zone | place: USA: East River... | reverse complement strand
CGCCCAGATTATCGAAATACTCGAAGGGGCCGATATGGTCTTTGTCACGGCGGGACTCGGAGGCGGCACAGGGACAGGTGCCGCTCCCGTTGTGGCTTCTCTCGCCAAAGAGCTCAACGCTCTCACCGTCGCCGTCGTCACCAAACCCTTTTCATTCGAAGGTCCGCGGCGCATGCGGCAGGCCGAGCGCGGCTTGGCCGAACTGGCCGGTAGCTGCGACACCGTCATCAGCATCCCCAATGAAAAGTTGCTCGGTCTGGTGCCCAAAGGCACTAGTTTCATGGAAGCCTTTCGCCTCGCCGACGACGTCTTGCGTCAAGCCGTGCAAGGCATGGCCGATATCATCACTACGCCCGGCGTCATCAATCGCGATTTCTCCGACATCCGTACCATCATGCTAGGCATGGGTTACGCCATGATGGGCACCGCCATCGCATCCGGCGACAACGCACCCGTCGAGGCCGCGCAAAAGGCCATCAACAGTCCGTTGATGGAAGAAGGCGGCGTGTTGGGCGCGCGCGGCGTGCTCATCAATATCACCGCTTCGAGCCAGCTTGGCATTCACGACGTAAACGAAGCCTGCAACCTGATTCGTTCCGCCACCCAAAACGACGACGTACAAATCAATTTCGGCGTCGTGATGGACGAAAGCATGGGCAACAACGTGAAGGTCACTGTGATCGCCACCGGCTTCCAGCGCGACTCACTGCCCGAGTTCGAGCGCCGCAGTCCGCACTTCCCGTTCAGCACCGTGAGCGCTCCCGAGATTGGCATGGAGAAGCAGCAGGAACTCGCCGCTGCCGCCTCCAAGGAATCGGATGCCGAAACCGCCGAAGACGAACAGGCTGGGAAAGATGAATACGAAGTGCCGGCGATTCTTAGAAAGCAGCGGAAGGCTAGCGCGAGCTAGCTTTACGTTGCCGAATCAGCAGCAAGCCGCCGCCGGCTGCCGCAAGCAAAAACAATAAAGCGTTTTGAGGCTCAGGAACCGGAGTCTCGCCGCCACCCGGCACTCCAGGGGTTCCGCCCCCAGGAGTCCCACCGCCCGGCGTTCCACCGCCGGGAGTCCCGCCGCCCGGAGTGTTGTCCGCCGGCGGCAGACCCGCGAGGAAAGGCGCTCCAATGCCGCCCGGCCCTAAAGGTCCCAAAAAATTGTTAGGCGCCGCAAACGGACTGGCCGCTCCCGTTCGCGCGGGCGAAGCGTACGGTGCCGCCACGCCTGGGCTTCCGCCAGAATATTGCTCCGGAGTCGCCACCCCGGGATACCCAGGCGAAAACAAAGGTCCCTCAGGCAGCTTCGCAAGCAGCGGCTCCTCCGTATTCAAATCCCGTTCGTGCGGTTCCTGAATGTCGAGCGACGGATGATACGGCACGAAAGAGAGCAGATTCCCGCACCGGCCGCGCGCCATATTTTTCCCATCGGTCACCACCGTCTCGCCTTCGCACACCTTATGCTTCTTGCTGCTCCAGTAGACGTGATTCGCTTTGCGGTAGGACACGTAGACATACATGTCCTTGTTCAGCTTCGTCATCGACACCTTAGGCCCGAACCCCGCATAGTGCGCGGCAACCACCGGATCCATACGCCGCGCTCGATCGAACTCGGCCGCCGAATACACCCCTCCCGGCACCACCGAATAGCGGTAGTTCTTGCGCGGCACAGCTGCTGCTGAAATGCTATCGACCGGTCTCGCCGGACCTAACCATGAACCAGGGTGCTGTCCGGGCAAGCTCCGGCTCACGCGAGAACCGATGCCACAGGCAAGGGCAGCAAATGCAATGCACGCCCAAAAGTGCCGTCTTTTCAGAGGGAACAATGGAGACTCGTAGTCCTTCTTACAACTCTGTTGAATGTCAAGTATACAACGGCTAAGTGGTACCAAACTCGGTTTTCCACAGCGTAATTCTACGAAATGGAAACAAATTCATAGCGATAAGGCCTTGTGCCTAGGAATTCGCGCCGTCGTCTCCTCCTCACCCTTAGTCTCCTGTTCGCCAGCGCCGGACTCGCCCCGGCGGAAGACAACTGGATCGGTCTATCCACGCCCCACTTCCGCCTCTATACGACCAACGACGAAAAAACCGCCATCGACGCCTTGCGCACCTTCGAGAGCGCCCATTATTTCTTCGAAAAGTCAGGCATTTTCAAGAGCGTACCCTCCTCGGTCGTGCAGATTGTAGCGTTCCGCTCGGAGCAGGAATACCGCTCTCATGGCGTCAATCCGGGAGCCTGCGGCTACTATCAACGAACGCGCCGTGGCGACTACATCGTCATGCGCGACCTGGAGCCTGACCACCACCAGATCGGGGTGCATGAATATACGCACTTCGTTTTCGAGCATTCCGGTCTCGTCCTGCCGCTCTGGTTGAACGAAGGTTTGGCGGACGTGTACTCGTCGATTGCCGGACGCGAGGGCCACGTGGTACTAGGCCGCGCCCCACTCGGGCGCCTCTACACGCTCGAAAATCAGCCCTTGATCAATCTGGAAACGCTGCTGGATGTCGGCCGCAACTCACCCTACTATCACCAGTCCCAAAAGATGCTGCTCTTCTACGCCGAAAGCTGGGCGCTGACGCACATGCTCGTGCTAAGTCCGGACTATGCGGCGGAATTCCCGAAATTTGTCGAAGCGATTTCCGGTGGAGCGAGCGCGCGCGACAGTCTGGCGCGCATCTACGGCAAAACGCTCGATCAAGTAACTACGGACTTGAAGCATTATTTATCGCGCAGGCAGTTGCCGACGCATGTGTTCGATCTTGATTTACAGGCCGCGCAAGTGGATCCCCGACCGCTCGTTGCTCCGCGCGAGCAAGTGGATTTAGCGTTGGCCGATCTGGCCGCCTCGAACCCGTATGCGGAAGCCGACGGCGCGGCCGCGCTCCATTCGGTTTCCGGCCGCTATCCCGAAAGTCCGGAAGCGGAAGAATTGCTCGGCTATCTCGCCATGCGTCGCAACCGCCTGGACGAAGCGCGCCTCCATTTTCAAAAAGCGGTAGAGCGGCACTCAACCACTCCCGATGTCATTTTCTATCTGGCGCATTTGGAATCCGCCGCCGGAGCGCCGCCCGACCGGGTGATCGGTCTATTGAATCGCGCGCTCGCGCTCAATCCCGATTACTACGACGCGCGCCTTGAGCTCGGATTCGTTGCCGCCAAAGCCAAAAAGTTCGACCTCGCGACGTCGGCTCTCTCCGCCGCTTCACAACTCGCCACGCGCGACAATCCGCATCCGGAGCACGCCTATGTGCTCTCCTACACGTTGGCTTATTGCTACGCGCAGCTCAACCAGTCCGACCAAGCCCTCGAATATGGAGAGAAAGCCAAGCGCGCCGCCCGCAGCGGCCAGGATCAGGAGCAGACCGCGAATCTACTGCGTTACATCGATCGCGAGCGCCAGCGCTCTAGTGTTGCCGCGCTCGCCGTGCGCTAAATCAAGCGGCCGGCAGTGAGCCTTGCTTGATGATCTTGGTCATCACTTCCGTAAACGTGTCGATCTCTTCCAGCGTCGTGTAGACGTTCGGCGTAATCCGCAAACCTTGGTATTCGTTCGGAGTCACCACCCCCACCGTCCAAATCCTGTATGTCTTCCACAGATAGGCGGCTAGCTTCGGCGCGTCCATCCCCTCCACGCTGATAAATCCAATCCCGCACGATTGCTCCGGATCGTCGCTGTTCAGAATTTTCACTCCGGGCAACTGCCGAAGCTGGTTCGACCAGCGGCGCCGCAGATAGCGCAGCCGCTCCGCCTTTCGCTCGATCCCAATACTCTCGCTAAAATTCAACGCCTCGGTAATAGCATTGCGCTGCGAAGCCGGATGCGTGCCAATCTCTTCGAATTTGCGTATGTTGTCCCGCATGGAATCGGGCGCCGCCATCATCGGCCAGATATTCGCAATCTTGTTCTTACGCACATACAGCATGCCTGTGCCAATCGGCGCCAGAATCCATTTGTGCAGCGAGGTTCCATAGTAGTCGCAATCCAGGTCCTCGTGCTGGATCGGAAATTGCCCAAATGCGTGCGCGCCATCCACGATTACCTCAATCCCACGCGCCCGCGCCATCTGGCAAATCGTCTTCACCGGAAAAATCTGTCCGGTGCGATTCGTTATGTGGCAGATATGGATCACCTTCGTGCGCGGCGTAATGTTCGCTTCAATGCGCTTCGCGAGATAATCGAGGCTCGGCGGCGGAACCGGAAACGTAATCTGCTTCAGCACAATGCCATCGCGCCGCTCCCTCTGCTGCCACGTCGTGATCATGCGCGGGTAGTCCTGGTTCGTGGTCAGAACCTCATCCCCCGCCTTCAGGCTCATACCGAGCTGCACAATTTCGAGCGATTCGCTGGCATTGCGCGTGATCGCGATCTCCTCCGGGTCGCATCCGAACGAGCGCGCCAGCCGCCTGCGGACGGTCTCGATACCGGGATCGAGAACGTTCCACATGTAATAAGAAGGATTGAGGTTTTCCACCTCCAGGTAGCGCATCTCCGTGTCCATCACGATCTTGGGCGCGGGTGAAACTCCGCCATTGTTCAAATTCACCATGTTGCGGTCGACCGTGAACGCATGCCGCACGTTGAACCAGAAATCCTCATCCCGCGCCACGCTATCCGCGGGCCGGCCGGAAACGGTTTCAATGGCCGCTCGGGCCTGGAGCAGGGCATCGCCGCGGAAAGCAGTAACAACCCCCGCGGCGGCAGTCGTGAAAAAGTGGCGACGGCGCATGAGCCACACCTTACCAGTTTGTGGGGCAGATTGTCTAACCGGGCAACTAACCTCCATCAATCTTTTCGATAACCGATTCCATTGAAATCCAGGGAAGCCGGTGTTAAGCTCACCTGTAAAGCTGCCAGGGTCCGTACTTACTTGAACCTCATTTAGACTTCTGGCTGTCCGGTAGCTAGCGCACAGGGCGTTTGGTGCCCGTTGTGCGCGTTCAAGGTGGCCGGACCACAAGCGTGTGATCGTCCCTTGTTGGGACCCCGCTCTTCGTCCTGAGCAACCGCAGCAAAGCTGCGATACCCCCAGTCCTCAGGAGAAAAAGAGCGGGATGATGCAACCAAACAGTCTTCACAAATTTCTAGCGAGCCTGCTATTGGCGGCCGGCTTCGCACAAGCCCAGTCCTATTACGGCGGATTGCGCGGCGCCATAGCCGATCAAAACGGCGGCGCAGTACCGAACGTCAAGGTCTCTCTCATCAACGAAGGCACCGCCGCCGTGCGCAGCGCGCTTTCCACATCGGGCGGCGAGTTCGTCTTCAGCGAAGTGATTCCCGCGACTTACACGCTATCCGCCGAATCCCCCGGCTTCAAGAAATTCGAGCGAAAAGGTGTAGTCATTGGCACCCAGGCGCAGGTCTCGATCGATGTAAATCTCGAGGTCGGCCAAGTCACCGAAAGCGTGCAAGTTACCGAGCAGGTTCCGCTAGTGGAATCGGCCAATGCGTCGCAAGGCCAAGTGCTCGACAATCAAAAACTCACCGAGCTGCCTAACTTGGGCCGCAATCCGTTCATGCTTTCCAAGTTAGTGCAAAACGTCATGCCGGTGGGAAATCCGGCCTACAACCGCATGGAAGACCAAAGCGGTTCTTCGCAGATTTCAATCGCTGGCGGCCCAGTCCGCGGCAACAATTATTTAATCGATGGCGTGCCCATCACCGACGCCAACAACCGCGCCATCATCATTCCCACGATCGAAGCCGTGCAGGAAGTAAAAGTTCAGGCCAACACCTACGACGCGGAAATGGCCCGCACCGGCGGCGGTATGTTCAACACGCTTATGCGATCGGGCGCCAACGCCTATCACGGCAGCGCCTACGGCCACTTGCGGCGCACCAGTTGGGATGCCAATAGCTTCTTCAATAACGCCAGCGGCGCGCCTATCACCGAGCAGCCCAACGATACCTGGGGCGGCAGCTTCGGCGGCAAGGTTTGGATACCGAAGATTTACGACGGCAAGAACAAGACCTTCTTCTATCTCGGCGTCGAGCACTATGACGACACGCAATCCTCGTCCTCCGTTCTCGCAACTCCAACCGCGTTAGAGCGCACCGGCGATTTTTCGAAGAGCCTCAATAAGGATGGTTCGCTGCGGGTTATCTACAATCCGTTAAGCGTCGGAACGCGAGTGCCGTTTACCGGAAATGTCATTCCCGGCTCCATGCTGAATCCCGTCGGTCTGGCGCTCGCCAATAGCTTCCAGGCTCAAACCTCCAGCCCCAAATACTTTGGCGACACCAATCTATCGGCGCCCGGCAGGCTTCCGTGCCGCGCGGTGCAATACACCGGTAAGATCGACGAGGATTTCACGAGTTGGTGGCGCGCTAGCCTGAGTTACCTCCGCTATTACTCGCTCGAGCCTGGCAACACGGAATTCCCGACGCTTTCCAGCCCGAACCAGTGGCGTCTCCAGCGCCGCGTCGATTCCACGCAACTCAACAATCTCTTCACGATTAACCCAACCACCGTGCTTACGGTCCGTTACGGGTTCAATCGCTTCCCGAATTACAGCTACGACGTCAGCCAGGGCTTCGATCTCGCGAGCTTGGGCTTCCCATCGAGCCTGGTCAATCAAGTGCCCCGCAGTCTGGCCCAGTTCCCGTACGTCACGATGAGCAATGTCTACTCGCTCGGCGTGAACGACAACAACTCCTATTACGTGCACGCGTCGAATAATCTATCGGCTAGCGTGGCGAAGTACATGGGCAAGCACAGCTTGAAAATGGGTTTCGATTATCGCCGCATCAAGGCCGCCGGTAACGACGCGAACAACGCAGCCGGTGACTACACATTCAACGGAATCTTCACCCGATCCGACAACACGAGCAAGGGCGCCGGCGGCGCGGATGTCGCCGACATGCTGCTCGGCTATCCTTCGGCGGGCAACATTTTTACCTCGACCAAGCTCACGCAATTCGCCGACTACTATGGCGCTTACATTCAAGACGATTTTCGCGTCTCGAGCAAACTGACTCTGAACGTCGGCTTGCGTTGGGAGCATGAAACCGGGTTGCAGGAACAAAACAACGGCCTTCTCGTAGGCTTCGACGGCACGGCAACCAATCCATTGGGGACCAAAGGCGTAGTGCAGTACGCGGGCAACGGCAAGACCACCGTCGGCAATCCATATCCGAATAAATGGGGGCCGCGCTTCGGTTTCGCCTACAAGCTTGGCAGCAAGACCGTCCTGCGCGGCGGATACGGCCTGTTCTGGGCGCCGCAGTTCGCCATCGGCTCGCCCATCGCGACGGTTGGTTATAACCAGGCGACGCAGTACATAGCCACAACCAATAGCTTCGTGACGCCGACCGGTTCGCTCAGCAATCCTTTCCCGGGCGGCATTCTACAGCCTGCGGGCACGAGCGCCGGAGCCGCCACCGGCAACGGGCAGGGAAGTATTTCACTGGTTGATCCCAACGCAAGATCGCCCTATGTCCAGCAATATTCATTCGATATCCAGCACGAAATTCCTTTTGGCGTAGCGCTCGAAATTGGCTACGTCGGATCGAAATCGAGTCATCTCACCCTCGGCGCTCCCAACCTGAACATCAACGCGCTGAATCCGGCCCTGTTGTCGCTCGGCAGCGCGCTGACTCAGTCGGTCGCGAATCCGTTTTACGGCCACGGCGGCACGGGTGTCATCGGTACGAGCACTGTGCAGCAATCCCAGTTGCTGCAGCCCTATCCGACCTTCGGTGCGATCAATCTTCTCTTGAGCGACAACAACAAGGCGTCCTACAATTCATTCGTGTTCAAAGCCCAGAAGAGCTATAGCCAGGGCCTGACGTTCCTATCGACGTTCACCTGGGCGCGCAACTGGGATGAAAGCAGCGGCGGCGCGGCCAACACGCTGAACGGCGGTAATAAAGCGCCGCAGAATCCGTACAACATGGCGTCCGAATACTCGTTTGCCAACATCGATTCGCCCTTCCGCTGGACGACCTCGGTGTCCTACGAGCTCCCCTTCGGCAAAGGCAAGCATTTCATGACGGGTGGCGGCATCACGAATTACGTGCTGGGCGGCTGGGTCATCAATACGGTGTCCATCTTTCAGACCGGCTTCCCGCTGCAGATCACGCAAGATACTAACTTTAATTCGGGCTTCGGCTACGCGAGCCAACGCCCCAACGCGACAGGTATTTCGCCCGTCACCAGCGGCAGCTTGGAAGACCGGCTGAACGGCTACATCAATCCGGCCGCGTTCTCGACGGCGCCGCAGTTCACCTTCGGCAACATCGGGCGCACGCTCGACATGCGCGGACCTGGGCAAGTGAATTGGGACATGTCGCTCTTCAAAAACTTCACGATCAAAGAAAAGTTGAAGTCTCAATTCCGCTTCGAAGCATTGAATGCTCTAAATACGCCGCTGTTCTACGGCCCGAACGTGGCCTACGGCAACGCGTCGTTCGGAAAGATCACATCGCAAGCGAACTTCTCGCGCCAACTCGAGCTGGCGCTTCGGTTCTCCTTCTAATTCGGCCATCCTCCTCCGACTTAGCCACGCTGGCGCCTTCCCCGGGAAAGCGCCAGCTTTTTTTGCCGCGCAGAGCTTAATTTCTTGTGCCTGCTGCCGTGTACTACTAGACCTGAGTTTCTCAGGCCCTCGGCCAATGTCATTTACTCAAGCAAAGTATCTGGATTCGAGTCGTCTCTCATTCAGGCAAGGTGCTGAAACTGAGCCAGGCAGCGTTAGCGACCCCATGATTGGACAGAATAAGGTCTCTTAAGTAAATGACATTGGGCCGCGTCGGCTCTCAAGCCGACGCTTGGTTGCGGCTTTCTGCTGCTCTGTGGGGCAGGTTGGCAACCTGCGGCCGATTGGCAATCGGCCTGTTGACTTTCCTCACCACCAACGGACACGGGGTTTACGAGGTAATCATTCTCGGAGCAGTTTTTCTAGCTCTTCTGTATCGATCTGGCAGTCGCGAATGATCTTGTGTAGCAGCCCAGGTCCGATTGTTTCGCCCGAGTGAACGGGCACAACAGTTCTCCGCCCATCTTGGTGGCTTAAAAAGTGATGGCTGCCTCGGATTCGCTTAACAGCAAAGCCTGCCTTTGCAAGTGCGGCCAATAGGTCGGAGCCGGTGACGCGCGGTCTCCTGCTCATGCCGCGATCGTGATCCGCTGGATACCGATGAACTCCAGATTCTGTTCAGGCGTGCCCTCCACCTCTAAACACAACTCGATCGCTTCACGAATCCGCAGTGTGACCTCATCCAGTGATCGTGCTTGCGTGTGACATCCGGGAATCTGCGGGACAGACGCGACGTAGTAGCCGTCCTCATCGCGCTCGATAATGACGTCGAATTGGCGTGGCAAATGGAGTTCCTCGTTCTTCATTCTAGAGCCATCCGCCATCTCGGAATAGAAACACGTTCGGCGGGGTCCTAGTCCCCAGGTTCACCTTCCCGTCCACTTCTCTCTAAGCGGGCAGATCGCATGTTAAACCACACCCGTGTAGCAAGGCGTTGGCACGATCTCCTATTTTGACATATAATCGCGTGCCAGGGGAGGGAATCAATGCACAAGCTCATTCGGGCACTTGCGTTGTTTGCATTTACGTGCGCGCTATTCGCGCAGAATCCGTTCACGGGTACATGGAAGCTCGACACCGCGAAAACAAAGTATACGACCGGCGAGCCACCGAAAGATCTAACGCTCACAATTGAGGAGCAGGGTGACAATATCCAGGTGAGCGGCACCGGGACCAACTCGGACGGGTCGCCGCTTTCGGTCAAATACTCGGTGCCAGTCAGCGGGGGCGCGGGACAGGTGCAGGAAGGCCCATACGATGCCGTCAGCTCAAAACGCGTTAGCGAAAGAGTGCGTGAGAACAGCTACACCAAGAATGGGAAAGAGGTGTCGTCGCGCCGCGTAGTAGTGTCTAAGGACGGCAAAACGATGAAGTCGACCGTCAAAGGGATCAACGCCACAGGGAAGACTATCAAAGGAATCGACGTATTCGAGAAGCAGTAGCACGTTTGTGCTTTGACAATTAGAGCTCCGGCCGGCGCGAAAAAAGCTGCGTACACAAAGTACTACCGTGAAGCTGGCCTTTTCGAGCTGCCCTATCGATGCGGCCGCGTTCTCGACGGCGCCGCAGTTCGCGTTCGGCAATATTGGCCGCACGCTCGACATGCGCGGACCTGGGCAAGTGAGTTGGGACATGTCTCTCTTCAAGAACTTTGTGATCAAAGAAGAGTTGAAGTCTCAATTCTAAATATGTCGCTGTTCGACGGCCCGAATGTGGCACACTGCAACGGGTCGTTCGGAAGATCACATCGCAGGCGAACTTCTTGCGGCATGTCGAGCTAGCGCTTCGGTTCTCGTCCTGATTCGGCCATTCCCCTCCGATTTATCCGTGCTGGCGCGTTCCCTCGGGGAAAGCGCCAGCTTTTTTACGCCGTGGCGTACTTCTGCGGCAAGCGAACGGCGCGGACAAGCGGATTCCGATAGGCGGCTCCAACGGCGTTCATCGGTCCCGATCCTTTGCGAATGGTTGCTGCTTTCTCTCACGTATAGCTCAAGCGCACAGGCACATCAGGTCTGTTGGGGTGCCAGTTTCCAGGACGGCTCGTATATGAGCTTGACCCGAAGCGGAAGTGGATTCCGGACCGCATTTTTTAGGGTGTTGAATCGGACTCTCGCTGTAACGGCATCACGTGATACACCTTCGATAACCGACCGCTTACAAGCTCGCGCAATTCGACGTTGATCAAGCATTCGGAAAGAAAGGTATGAACAGCAATGGCGAGATCGTTGAAAAAAGACGCCGTTCCAATTGCAGCGACCTTCGGTATACGATCCTCATAGAGATGATGGGCCCCGCCGTCGTGATAGGCGAAGACATAAATCGAGGAATCGCTGCGGTGAAGATCCGCTTCAGCGCTGAAGGCGTGAAGGAGGCCGCAACGGGCGGCGTAAACGTCGATTCCCCGGTACTGATATTCCTGTGAGAGGTCTGCCTTCATGTAGCGGTTTGTCCAAGCAATGAACTCGGATCGGCCCTGCTTAGTTTTCGCTGCTGGCATCGACAAGAAGGCCATCGTGTCGATGCAGACGAAGCAAAGAGCAAGAGCACCGATCGTGGCCCCCGCTTGCTCACATTTCTTGATCTCGCCCACTAGATCAAGCAGACCCTGATATTTCGTCATATGAGTTGAGGTTACCGATTCGCTGCGCCAACTGTTATGCTTCGGGATCGGTGGCCACAAAGAAGAAAGTTCTGCGCCTTGGAAAGCAACGTACGCCGAAGAGCGCGAAAGCAGGAGAATCCAGCGGTGACGATGGATGCGTGATCCCACCTCCTGTAAGCGCTGAAGCGCTGAACCGCTT
>Ga0193753_10003623_pt1 | contig 11334 bp, 8 predicted proteins | sample H1c2metaG_FD_144925 | JGI IMG/M metagenome (GOLD analysis project Ga0193753, IMG submission 144925) | Soil microbial communities from a riparian zone of the East river system, Colorado, United States - H1c2 | ecosystem: Environmental > Terrestrial > Soil > Riparian zone | place: USA: East River... | reverse complement strand
CTATCCGACCCTGTTCGTTCGCTACCTCACGCACCTGTGGCCCGAGATGGCCCATTCACCGTATCCAATGCTGGTGTCGACGGCATTCATTGGCGTGTGCGCCGTTTGGAACATGGCCGGCGCGCGGGTCGTCGGGGGCGGCTCGGCGCTGATGACCGCGTTGCTCGTCGCCCCGTTTGCCGTTCTCGCGCTTCTCGCCGTTCGTTCGGGGCATGCTCCCGCGGGGCTGGACGCGGGACCGCCCGCCGCGTCTTCGCCGGCCACCTTGGGGGCTTGCTCTGCGGGATGCCTCGCGCCGGGCGTGCTCATCGCCATGTGGAATTACATGGGGTGGGACAACGTATCGACCGTCGCGGGCGAGGTGGACCGTCCGCAGCGCACGTATCCGATCGCCGTCGCGTTGGCGACCGTTCTCATTTCGGTGCTCTACGTGATCCCGGTCGCAGCCGTGTGGCACGCCGGGGTCGACCCTTCATCGTGGGAGACGGGAGCGTGGGTCGACGTTGCGCGCCAGTTTGGCGGGCCGGTGCTCGCGACGTCGGTCGTCGTCGGCGGGATGCTCAGCGCGCTCGGTATGTTCAATGCCCTGTGCCTCTCGTATTCGCGTTTGCCCGTCGCCCTGGCGCAAGATGGATATCTGCCCATGATTTGCGCGCGTCGTTTTCGCGGAAACGACGCGCCGTGGGTCGCGATTCTTCTCTGCTCTGCGCTCTGGACGGCTTCCCTCGGTCTGAGTTTCGAGAGGCTCGTCTCGCTCGATATTCTCCTCTACGGGACGAGCCTCGTCTTGGAGTTCGCCGCGTTCTTCGAGCTTCGCCGACGCGAGCCCGAGCTGGTTCGTCCATTCCGCATTCCCGGCGGCCTCCCCGGCGCGCTCTCGCTCGGCTTGGGGCCGCTCCTGCTGCTCGGCGTCGCGCTCGTCGACAACGTCCACGAAACGGTCGGGCCCATGAACGCACTGGTGTTCGGCGCCATCGTGGTCGGCGCGGGGCCGATTTCGTACGCCCTGACCCGCCGACTCCGCCTGCGCGCCGAGCGGGCGCGCGAAGCGGCATCGTAAATCTCTGCGAGCGCTGCGGTTGACGGGGGGAATTATGGCCATACGTATGGGTCTCGACCGGCGACCATCGCGGTGATGGCGCACGATCTGCTCCGATGCGTGAGGAAGGAATTCGACGTCATGACAGCCAAGCCGATCAAGATTCCCGGACCCGATCACCCGATCACCATCGAACGGAACGCATCGCGGGTCATCGTGTCCGTCGCGGGCCACGTTATCGCCGACACGCGGGATGCCTTGGCATTGCGCGAAGCCTCGTATCCCGTGGTCCTCTACATCCCCCGGAAAGACGTTGCGATGGCTCTCCTGGAACGCACGGACCACGGCACCTACTGCCCGTTCAAGGGCGAGTGCTCCTACTACAGCATTGGCCCGGGCGGGGAGCGAGGCGTGAATGCCGTGTGGACCTACGAGGCGCCGTTCGAGGCCGTTGCCGCGATCAAAGATCACCTCGCGTTTTATCCCGATCGCGTCGACTCGATCGAGCAACGGGACGCGGAATGATGAGCGCAGCGCAGCTCTTCGATCCGCTGACGATTCGTTCGATTCGATTGAAAAACAGAGTCTTCGTCTCGCCGATGTGCCAGTACTCCTGCGCGGCCGACGGTCTGGCGACGTCGTGGCACCTCATGCACCTTGGGCGCTTCGCCGTGGGCGGCGCCGCGCTCGTTTTCACCGAGGCGACGGCGGTATCCCCCGTAGGCCGCATTAGCCCGCACGATCTCGGTCTCTGGTCGGGCGCGCACGTGGAGGCGCTTGCGCCCGTTGCCGCGTTCATCCGGGCGCAAGGGGCGGTTGCGGGCATCCAGCTCGCGCACGCGGGCCGCAAGGGAAGTACCGCCACGCCCTGGCACGGTGGAGCGGCGGTCGCGCCGGCCGATGGCGGATGGACACCCGTCGCACCGAGCCCGATCGCGTTCTCCTCTACGTATCCGGAGCCGGCCGCGCTCGACTCTGGCGACATCGCCGGCATCGTCGACCAGTTCGTTCTCGCCGCGAAGCGTGCCGAGGAGGCGGGCTTCCAGGTCGTCGAACTTCACATGGCGCACGGTTATCTCCTGCACGAATTTCTCTCGCCGCTGTCGAACCGGCGGACGGACGCTTGGGGCGGGGACTTCGAGGGCCGAACGAGACTTCCGCTCGCTGTCGTCTCGGCCGTGCGCGATGCATGGCCGGCGGATCGGCCCCTCTTCGTGCGCATCTCCGCGACGGATTGGTCCGAGGGCGGATGGGATCTCCCGCAAAGTATCCGATTCGCGTCGCATCTTCGCGAACGCGGTGTGGACCTCGTCGATTGCTCGTCGGGCGGACTCGTGCCCGACGCGAAGATTCCCGTCGGGCCGGGCTACCAGGTTCCCTTCGCCCGCGCCATCCGGGAAGAGGCGCGCATGGCCACGTCATCCGTCGGGATGATCTCCGAACCGGTTCAGGCTAACGAGATCGTTGCCTCGGGCAGTGCGGACGCTGTGCTCCTCGCGCGCGGCATGCTGCGCGATCCCAACTGGGCACTCCACGCGGCGCACGCGCTCGGCGTCGACGTTTCTTGGCCGGTCCAGTACCAGAGAGCCAAGCTGTAGCCACCGCGCGTCGCCTGATCCTCGCGCCCGCCGCGAAAGGGGGGAGGCACGCGCGGTTCATACGGCGAGTACGCGGACGCTCGGAAAAAAAGCGCGGAGCCTCTCGAGATCGTCGAAATCGGTCGTATAGACGACATCACCACGCGAAGCCGCGGACGCCATCACGATGGCGTCGACCACGGTAGAATCTTGTATTTTGGCAAGAGCCTCCCCGGCACGCTGCGCGAGCGCGTCGGAGAGCCATTCGACGAGCAGACCGCTCTTGACGTGTTCACGTGCATCGGTGCGGCCGCGCCACCACTCCGCAATGACGGGACTGGGGACCGTGATCGGGACCTTGCGGTTTCTCGCTTCGCGATAGATGCGCCAGGCGCGATGATTTCGACGCTCGAGTGCGATCAGCATGCCCGTATCGAACGTTAGACCCGATATCGTCATGCGGCAGTTTTCCGCGTTGGTTTTTTTGCTTTGCGGGCAAGGTTCCATCCCTCTTCCCACTCTGTCCGAATGGCGGCGGATTCAGCCGCTGTCGGCTCGGGACCGCCATACCAACGCCACGCACGCTCGAAGGCCGCCTGTCGTTCACCCTCGACGGAGAGCTCGGTGATCAACGCCGACACGTTCCCGTCGTGCTTTTCCGCAGCGAGAGTCTTGAGTCTCTGCTTGGTCTTTCGGTCTACGGAAACACTGAACGTCTCCGTCGCGCCGGGACGTCGCTTCTTCTTCATGCTGAACAGTGTAGCAGGATTGCGTTCGATGCGGCCGGCCAATCACTGACCGAAGATCGCGGTCCTTCCTTGAGTGGAGTCGAACATCGCGTCGTTGTCGTGTCCGACGCCGGGAACTTTGGTCAGATCGTGTGGCGCCGAGGGATACTGCTTCTTTATCGCCGCGTAATAGGCTTTGCCGCGTTCGAAGCGATTTTCTCCCTGCACTTTTGCACTGCAGTCGGTGTCGATGTCGTGATCCTGATTGACGTCTTTGGTGCCGAGCAAATACGTCACCGTTCGACCGGTGTAACGGTCGCGAGTCTGCTGCTCGGTGAGCGCTCCCATGTATTCGTTGCGCTTCTTCAAGCCATACTTGTATTCGTCGTATCGCTTGCACGAGCTCGTGCTCTCCCTCATCGGCAGAGGGCTCTCGGTCCATGCACGACTGCGTGAAAAAGGCGGCCATGGCGAGAAGGAACGATGCACCTCGCGCGCTTCGCGTTTTCATTGGATGGCACTCTCAATCCGGCGAGTGTTGTCTAGCTGGCTAACCGGTAATTCAATTCGCTAATCCGTAATTACATTCTATGCGGACTCCAGTCTTCGTCAAGCTGGAGTAGCGCGTGTCATTGTTTCTCGCATTTCATTTTCGCTCGATTTACGAATTTACGATCGTGTACCAACGGCTGATGTTCGTTGACTGCTATTTCTGATGTTCGCGGCAGACAGCAGAGGACTGCATTGTTCGGGGCAAGGGATGCATCTGCTGACGTCCGTCGATCCGTGCCGCGCGGACCGAATTCGTATCGAATTCGTGGGGATTTTTGCCCGATCGGCGCGAGCCGCGAGGAGGCCGTGACGGCTGATGTTCGCAGCCATCCGAAAATGTCGCACTGGGTCTCCGGATTCTCCGTCCCCCAGGCGGGCCTCGATGATCCACGGCGCGCTCTCCGCGCGTGCTCTCGTTTTAGCGGAAATCGGCCGTTTTCGAGTTGGTTCGCTTCATGCACTGTCCAATCTCACCGAAGGCGCATTGGCGACAGATCGAAAAACGGTCTGAAAACATTATCTCATCGAGATGGCTCATCGAGATGGTGATTGTCCTGGAGGATATGGTTATGAAATTTCAAAAATTGACATCCGCATTCGTTTTGGTCGCCGGAGCTTTGCTCACGCAAGCGTGTGGCAGCCAAGCATCGCCCACGGACGAAGCGGATCAAGGTGGTGAGCTAAACGCCGACGGAGACCACGCGAAGACGGGTGGCAGCAGCAAAGACGCCCCGAGCGGCGGCTCTCGCGGCGCAGGGGACCCCATTCCCGCGAAGTGCACCGTAAAGGTCGCCAGCGCGTCCGATCTCAAGTCGGTCAAGGCGGGAGACGTCGTCTGCTTCGAGTCCAGCATGAAGAAGGCCCGATTGAAGATCAGCAAAGGCGGCACGACCGATAATCCGATTACCTACTCCGGGGAAGATGCCAAAGTCGACGGCATCGATATTGAGGCCGACAACGTGGTCGTGCAGAATTTCAAGATGTCGAAACCGCACGCCCCTGGCATCTGGGCGCAGGGGAACAACCTGGTCGTTCAGAACAACACCATCACCAAGCCCGTGGAGGACGACGGCGATGGGATGCGGTTCTTCGGCAACAACATCAAGATCCTGCACAACACCGTGAGCGGCACGAGCAACGAGTACGGCCACGCCGACTGCATGCAGACCTACTCCGACGACACGCCCCCCAGTCAGAACGTCCTGATCGAGGGCAATCGGTGCGAGAAGATCGACAACATGTGCCTCATGGCCGAGGGGCCGAACGACGGCGAAGGCGACGGCAAAGGGCACTCGGACCACTTCACCCTTCACGACAATTTCTGCGAGACGCTGGAGGCGGGGCAGACCATCATGGTCGAGGACATCCAGCACATGACCATCACGGACAACGAGTTCGCGGGCTCGATGGACAAAGCGATTGGCCTGGACATCGGCTCGACGTACGCCACCGTCAGCGGCAACAAAGTTAGTTCTAAAATCGGCTACGAGGTCGGCATGGATAGCACTTCCAAGAAGGGCTACAAGGGGCCGAAGCCGGGCGGCCCGCCCTGATATTCGCGGAGCCCCCCCTTCCACGCACAGCAAAGCAAGCCGGGTCGGGGAGGGGGGATTTGAACCCCCGACGACGAGCACCCAAAGCTCGTGCACTACCGGGCTGTGCGACTCCCCGTTGAAACCACGACGAACCTAGCACACGTTCGAGCCGGCGTTGAGCGCGTTCCATCCGAGGGAAAACGGTCGTAGCCTGCCGGGGAAATGAAGAAGATCATCCTCGGCGACAATGCGGAGGTGCTCCCGACGTTGCCAGAGGGGTTTGCGCGACTCATCTACATCGATCCGCCCTTCAACACGGGGGAAGCGCAGAAACGCGAACGCATCCGCGTCGTAAAAACCGATGGGGCCGGCGACCGCGGTGGCTTCGGAGGCCGCCGCTACGACGTCTCGAAGGTGGAGAGCGGCTCCTACGAGGACGACTTCGGCGACTTCGAGGCGTTTCTGATGCCGCGGATCGAGTTGGCCTTGCGCTGCTTGACCCCCGATGGGTCGCTCTTCGTGCACCTTGATTACCGTGAGGTTCACTACATCAAGGTGGCGCTCGACCGGCTCCTCGGGCGCAAACGCTTCAAGAACGAGATTATCTGGGCGTACGACTTTGGCGGTCGCTCACGAAATCGCTGGCCGTCGAAGCACGACACGATCCTTTGGTACACCAAGGATCCCAACGACTACGTCTTCCATTTCGACGCCATGGATCGCATCCCCTACATGGCGCCGGGCCTCGTTTCGAAGGAAAAAGCGAAGCGCGGAAAGACCCCGACCGACGTCTGGTGGCACACGATCGTTCCCACCGGCGGCCACGAAAAAACGGGCTATCCGACGCAAAAACCGCTCGGCGTCCTCAATCGCGTCATCAAGGTCCATTCGAGCCCAGGTGACATCGTGCTCGATTTTTTCGCGGGGAGCGGCACGACCGCCGAGGCCGCCATTCGCCACGGGCGGGGCTTCGTGCTCGTGGACAGCAACCCGAACGCCGTCCAGATCGCCGCGACCCGCCTGTCCCGTTGCGCGCCTGAATGCATCGGGTTTTCGCTCAGTGCGGCGGCCCCTCTCCCCAGCCCTCCCCCGGAGGGGGAGGGAGCTATGGGTGCCCCGTGTTCGCCGGTGGCCGCTAACGGCGCGCTTCCCGATGATGTGACTGCCCCCGCGTCGAAGGCGGTGCTCTCCCGGCAAGGCGGGGGCGAGCTAAATCCGGAAGCGTTTCCCAACGCCCCGTCTTTACGTGCCCCACAGAGTGAGCTAGCTTCGGCGCCTCTTTCGGACAGCTCATTTCTTGGAGAGGTGACCGAGTGGCCGAAGGTACCCGCTTGCTAAGCGGGCGCAGGGCTAAAACTCTGCCGCGGGTTCGAATCCCGCCCTCTCCGCAGATTTGTCGGGAAATTTGGTCGATTTTGATGACCAATTGACCAGTTTCTGACCAGCTATTTTCGGCTTGGCTAAGTCCGTCACCTGCCGCCATTGCGCCGCCGCGTACCTGGTCGTTGGCGGGCGTCGTGGTCCACCCCGGACTACGCCGACCGATTTGGTCATGTCGTGCGCCCGCCACGCCAGGACGGGAACTCAACGGATGCTCTTCAGCCCATACGCGCGGACGATGGTCTCTTCCACGATGTTCCCTCGCGTATCGACGGACTTGGCACGCAGAGAGACGAACGACGCGCCATCGTGGTGCTGCAACGCCGCCAACCAGCCGTCGCCCTTGGGCAAGAGCGGCGCGTTCCGCCAGGTTTGGCCATCGTCGTACGATACGTCCACAGTTAGCTCGTTCACATCACCGGCCGGCGAATCGGCCTGCCGCTGGACGTAGATCGGAACGAAGTACGGGACGCCTGCGAGCGCACCACCATGCGCGTCGAGCTCGGGGGCGAACCTCACGGCGGATACAGGCAGCTTCTGCAAGCCATCGCGGACGGTGTCGGAGCGAAACGTCCACGCGGCGGTGATCTTCGATGAAAGCGGAGACACGCTCTCGCCGATGACCACCTCGCGCTCGACACGGAACGTTGCCGGCCCCGGCGCGACATCGGCCTGCAAAGAACCGCTCGACGTTTCTGCGACCTTTTGCCCGTCTCGGAACAATGTCGTTCGTGAGGTATCGGCGCGGGCCGTTCCTGAATGCACCGCCTTCGAATCGCTGAAAAAAGGAATGTTGCACGAGAGGCTGTCACCCTGACGAACGAGCCACCCACGGGAGCTCTGGTCGGGAAAGCCGGGACCGAATACGGCCGCACTCCAGTGCTCGCGGTAGACCTGGCCCGCCTCGTAATGAGTAAAGTCGGATACCTGCGTGATTTCGCGCGTGATGGGCACATGCCCATCGGAAGAATACTGTTCCATCGTGGTGCTCCACGTCATGGCTCCGGTAGAGGAGTACTCGATCCGCGTGGACGGCAGCGTCCCGACGAACGTGCACGTATTGAAGGCCACGCCGTGGGACATCCCGCCTGGTCCATCGTCGCCGTGGGCACACGAGTGCACTCCCCACTTTCCCTCCGAGGGCGCGTCGTAGCGAGCGTGCACGGTCGCAAGCTCGGATGAGCGCACGTTCCACGTCAAACCCGTGGGCATGCGCCCGTAAAAAGGAGACGAAAGGCGATAGATATACGGACTATCGAAAAACTCGGCGCCATAGAAGTCGCCGGGAGGCGATGGATTTGGCTCGGCCCACGACGAACTCACTGAAGCCATGAACTCTTGCTTGGAAACCTCGGGCCCGAGATGCGCCGTGCGCAAGATGGACGTGCCTTGTATGAACGTCGTATCGAGCAAAAGGACATCTCCTGCGATGGGGCGCACGGAATCAACGCTCGCCATCGCGACGCGAGCCGTTGGACGAGGAACCGTCATCTCGATCGGTTTCGCGAGTCGCGCATCCAGCACCACGGTAGCCTCACCGGTCACCGACAGCAGCGGCTGGACGAGTTCGTTCAAGTTCGGAGGACCGCCGTCTGCGGTATCCGTGCTCAGGGACTCGAGGGTGTAGCGTCCCTTCGGCAGTCGGAGGCGGGCTTTGCCCGTTGCATCGTAAGACACGCACTGCCCCCCGCCGCCATTCGACGCACAGCCCGTAAATTCGTGATCCAGTCCGTAGAGATGCGTAGTGCATTCCGGTCCCGAGGTGCCATCTCGTCCAATGCATTGGAACGTCATGTCGTAGCTTTCGAGCTCGCGCGTAATGCCTATCGCCGTACGCACCTCGAGAGACCCCTGTTCCGCCTCGGTCGCGATCAACGAACCATCGTAGACGCCGTCCGGCGCGGCGCCCCGCGTATCGGCGGTGAGTGTGGCCTCTGCCTCGCCCCCGGCGGGCACCGTCAACGAAGTCGGGCGGACGGCAAACATTCCATTCGGAGCCGGACGGCCATCCGCCGTCGTCACGTGCAGGCCGAGGTCGACGGTGATTGGACTCCTGCCCATATTGCGGTACGTGACGATTCGGACCACGGACTCGTCGTCGTCGTGGGGCCAGCGCTGAATACCCAAATTCAGGCTCGTGGGCTCGGCGAGCAGATCGTGCGCAATCGCCTTCGCCACGTCCACTCGCCCATTTCCTTGTTCGAATACGGATAGCGCCGGATTCCACTTCGTGGAACCCGTGAGTACGCTGCGGATCTGCGCGCCCGACCAATCTGGATGTTGCGAAGCGAGAATGGCGGCCGCACCGGCCACGTGCGGTGTCGCCATCGATGTGCCGCTGAGCCGTACGTACGCCGTCCCCACCGGCTCACCGATCTGACCGTGCTGGGACCTCGCCGCGACGATACCGACGCCGGGGGCCGTGATTTCCGGCTTGACCCCGTCGTCCCCGATCCGGGGGCCTCGACTGGAGAAGGATGCCAATTGATCCGAGCCATCCACCGCGCCCACCGCCAGCGCGGCCTCGGCGCTGGCGGGCGAGTCGACCGTCCGCTGCCCGGGGCCCTCGTTGCCTGCCGCGACCACGAATAGCGCATCATGCTCGGCGGTCAACCGATTGACCGCTTCCTCCACGGGATCGATCTCCGGTAAGTCGGGCCCGCCCAGGCTCATGTTGACCACGCGCGCGTGCTTCTCCACGACGGCCCACTGCATACCCGCCAAGATGGCCGATTCGCTGCAGCCGTTCGGAGAGCAGACTTTGGCGTCGAGCAATCGCGCGGATGGAGCTACGCCCTTGTACTTGCCGCCGGACGCGGCGCCCGAGCCGGCAATGGTGGATGCCACGTGCGTGCCGTGCCCCACATCGTCGAACGCATTCGGGTCGTCCGTGAAGTTCTGCGCCTCCACGACCTTGCTCGTCAGATCGGGATGGGTCGCATCGATGCCGGAATCGAGGACCGCCACGGTGACCCCCTGCCCCGTGTATCCCGCCTGCCATGCGATCGGCGCTCCAATTTGCGGCACGCTATGATCGAGGAGCGGCTTTCGCAGACCGTCGAGCCATATCGTCTTGACTTGCGCCCCCGTCACCTCGGCGCGCGCGGCCGGCCAGAACGCATGTTCCCGAGCGACGGTCGCGCCGGCGCGCACCATGCGGCCGCGCAGGAGCGAGGCACCCACCGCTGACGACGAGCTTGACGACCGTGCAAGCGCAGGAGGGTAGGTCACGATCAACGGAAGATCGCCTCGGTGTTCGTCGTCGTAACCGAAGTTCAGGAGCGTGCTCACGTTGAAGAGCCGCGCATCGAGCTTTCCCGAACCCACGAACGACATGACGTCGCTCGGGAGTACCGTGATCTCGTTGCCCACGACGTGCGCGTGAAAGGCGATGTTCTTGCGCTCCGGCCCCGGTTGCACATCCACCGTCCGCTTTCCGCTCACCGACCGCACGATCACGCGATCGCCCGTGATGAGTGTGACGGAGCCAGTCTTTGCGTCATCCCCCGAGGGGCCCACGAGCGCAAGCGGGGGCGACGGGACCGGGGTGCGCAGAGCGTCCGCTGCGGAGCCTTCGGTCGGCGATGAATGCTGCGCGCAGCCGGCGAAGGATGCGAACGCGAGCCAGATCGTCGCCCCCAGCGGACGCCCGGTTCGTCCGTTGAAACGTGCAATGAAGTTCATTCGATGTTCCTTTTTCGCTTCGAAGAGCCTTAGGAGCAAATGGCAAGATCGCCGGCCGTGTGAAGTCGTAGCGGCAGCCTAGGTGTCACTGCTTTCGCGATCGTCGCACTGGGCGGCGCGTACTCGTGCAATGTCCGGAACGAACGGCCGGGATCCGATCTATTTCAGTTTTTGCAGAGCGTCTCTCGGCGCGCGCCCGTCGAGGTCGAGCAAGGCTCGAATGCGCGCCGCCTGAGGGCTTTGCGGATGTTCGGTCAAGAATGTGCGCGCGCGCGTTTCGGCTTCTGCCCGCCGCCCCAAGCGCACGAGCGCTTCCAGCCGCATCGCTTCCGACTCCTGCTGCAAGGCACCGTTCGGAAAAGCGTTTTGATACGCGTTGATCTCTTCCAGCGCGTCCGCGAGACGATTCCCTGCGAGCGAAGCGTGCACGCGTTCCAGCGCCCACAACTCGGGGGTGAGCGATGGCGCGGAGGGGCTGACGGGCGCCTTCTGCGTCTCCGGGGCGTCAGGTTGCACGGATGGCTTCGAAACGGGAAGCGGCATCGAGGATGACGTCCGTGACGTGGGCAATGGCGGCGATTTCGTGTGCGAAACCGGCCCCACGGGGAGCGTTCGCTCGGTCGTCGCGGAAGGAGTGAGAGACGCGGCGGTGGGAGACGCGGTGGCGGGAGACGCGTGCGGCGTGCTTTCGGCAGTTGGAGGCGCACCTTCGATGGGCGATTCGATCGAAGGCGGCACCATGGGGGGGGGTGGTGCGCTGTTTTCGGATTGCGTCACCGCGTGCGCCGTCGTTGCCGTGGAAAGGGCGACGTCTCGAGCGCGGTGCGACGATATCGTTG
>Ga0193753_10003622_pt1 | contig 11338 bp, 7 predicted proteins | sample H1c2metaG_FD_144925 | JGI IMG/M metagenome (GOLD analysis project Ga0193753, IMG submission 144925) | Soil microbial communities from a riparian zone of the East river system, Colorado, United States - H1c2 | ecosystem: Environmental > Terrestrial > Soil > Riparian zone | place: USA: East River... | reverse complement strand
GATGGCCTCGGCGCTCATCCTCTCGGTGAACAATTTCAGCTGGTGGATGGCGAGGATTGCTCCCAGCCAGAACGCGATCCCCAATAAAAATGGCAGCGACGATTCGGTGTTCATGAATCCCTTTTGGATGATCCAGTTTACCAGCGCCAGGAGGATAACAAGGGGATAGAACAGGGGAAGCCGCGAATTCTTCAGGGTAAAGCCGAACCTGAAATCGGGTTGCATGAGGTAAATGGCGACAAGGGCGAACAGCTTCACCGCCAGTTTCACATCGATGAACAACACGAGGAATGCCAGCAATCGCCAATTGAGGGATTGGGTCATGGGGAAATACGAGAGCATCCTCCGTCCCAGTGTCATGTAAAGGGTTTTTGGTAAGTGACGTGTTATCCCTGTTAAATACGTCCCCCTTCTCCAACGGGTTGCTTTCGGAATGCAAGCCCGGCGATCGTATTTCTCCACTCCCGGAACCGCAATTGCTTTGTACCTGCCAGGAGCAGCGTATAAAGCGACACCGACACTAATAAGGAGGACCAGGCCGATGAAAAAAGAGAGATGGCGACCCATCCTGCAATAAGGGAAGAAATGGAGCAAAGCAGCAGCGAGTACCAGCCCGGAAGGATTTGTTTCTTCAGCGGCAGTGAATAGCAAACGGTTTGAAATAATATTGAAAGCGTGAAGGCAAGCGCCGCGCCGCTATTTTGCAGCCACGGAATGAACACCCAATCGAGTACCAGGTTCAGGATGAATGTATATAAGAAGATCCGGAGGATCATGCGCTGTTTGCCCGCAGCAAAATGAAGGCTCCACAGGAAATTGTTCAGATACAATAGGGGAATGCATAGCGACAACAGGAATACCGTCTGCGAGTTCGATCTTCCATATTGCCCCTGGGTAAGTGCATCGATCACGGGTATCCACAGCACATTCAACAAGAGGGCGGTCAGGCAGGCGATCATGAATTCACTCCTGAGAAGCAGGTTTATTTTCGCCTGCATGGCGGGGAGGTTTCCCTGCGACTGGTATCGCGAGAAAAGCGGTACCAACAATGGCGCGATCACCAGCAGTGGGAGGGTTGACATTTCAAACACCTTATAGGCGAAACTGTATTCGCCGAGCCTGCTCATGGTAAGGAAGATACCGATGAGTATCCAGTCAAGCCGGGCGAGGGCGGAAGAGAACACGGCTACGCCGGCTTGCGGAAGGCATTCCTTCAGGAGACTCTTATAGGCCCGGAAGGTGACGGCTGTACCGCTTCCCGGTTTGATGAAGTATTTATAAATGATAACGGAGGCCAGCAGTTCCAGCGCGTCGGAGGCGATGAAGATGAAGGCTACCTGTCTTATCTGCAGGTCGCCATACAGGCTCAGTGCGCCAACAAGGATGATCTTGGCGAGGTTCGAAACGATAGACATGCCTGCGAGCAGGTTAAACCTTTCCTTTCCCGCCATGATCTGTTTGAAGGGTGTGGAAAGGAAGAGCAGGAGTTTGCCTCCTCCCAGCAGGAGGAGAAGGAAGTGCCGGCTGAAGAAGGCGGGAAACTGGAGATAGAGCAGGCCGATGAGTCCGTATAATAGTATCCCGGTAAAGGCAACATGGAGTAGATACAATGCGGGCAGATCCTTTCCCTGCTTACCGCTTGCAATTTTTTGCACCGTTACCTGGTCGAGACCGAATGGCAGGATACTGAAGATGGTGAGGTATAGGGCGAGTGTCCAGTTCAGTTCACCAAACTCACTTTTCAGCAATGTCCTTGATAGCAGGAAAAAGAGGAGCAGGCCGCTGCCCTGGTTGACGATGAATTGGACTGCGCTGCTCCGTACATTATGAAAAAAATTGTTTCTCAATTTTAAGTCTTTCATCGAGCAAGGCCGGCATGGCCATGGTTATGTCGTAGATACGTAAAGCTGGGGAAAAGGTTGAAGTGGGGGCTAACTATATTTCAGCGGCGACTCCTCCACGTGAATCGTGAATCGTCAATCGTGAATAGCCTCCAACCCTTGTATTTTCCCCAAAGGTCTCGAAGGCATTGGAAAGGACTAGCTGATTTGAGCAATTATAAGGCTGTCGGCGAGTTGGGTAACAATCCGCCCTAAACAAGTCGGTGTACTCTCGCCCAAACTCACCTGGGAAGTATGAATCGTCAATCGTCAATCGTGAATAGCGGCTTCACTAAGTCAGCCTTTCCGCATTACACAATACTTGAGCATTGATATTGAGCATTGAATATTGTCCGAAGGACTCCGGACTCCTTCGGAGATTATTACATTCAGATTTACCTGGCTCAAATAAACATTCAATTGAATATTATCAGCCAACTCCCGCTATAGGCCCAATTCCCTCGACATACCTGAATACCCTGATATTCCCTGTCCTAATCATTTCTTTAGTAATTTCGCTGCACGGCAGACAGTCTCTGCCTAAAAACTTTTCTTTCGTCTAATAATCCAACGATGAACAAAAAATCAGGCTCCAGCCTCTTGCCAGTTAAAAGGAATATCCTCCTTACAGTTTCTTTTCTTCTATTGATCAATTTCATGGGTTCTGCTAGTGATCTTTCGCCCGCCTTGCCCGCAGATTCCCTCATCCAGGGCCGATGGGATCTCGTCATAAACGAAAATGGAAAGCAGGCACCCTCCTGGCTTGAAGTATATCATTCCGGCAACAACTGGCTTGTCGGTTACTACGTCGGTATCGTCGGCAGTGCCCGTCCTATCTCGAAGATCAACTTCACCAACAATAAGATCAGCTTCACGATCCCTCCGCAATGGGAGAAAGAAACCAATGATGTCTCCTTCGAAGGAACATTTCAGGGCGATACCCTTTCCGGTACACTCACCGCCGCCGATGGCAAGACCTTTAACTGGTCGGGTCACCGCGCACCCTCACTTCATCGGACAACAGCTCCGGTATGGGGAAAGCCCATCAAACTTTTCAACGGAACCAATATCGATGGCTGGCATGCGATGGGAACGAACCAATGGGTGGTAGAAGCGGGCGTATTGAGAAGCCCGCACTCGGGTGCAAACCTGGTCACGGACAACACCTTCGATGATTTCAAGCTGCATATTGAATTCCGTTGCCCCGCCGGCAGCAATAGCGGCATCTATCTCAGGGGACGGTACGAGGTGCAGATAGAAGACAGCAAAGGAAAGGAACCACAGAAGGATCTCATGGGAGCCATCTACGGTTTCCTCACACCGAGCGAGATGGCCGCAAAGGCCGCCGGCGAATGGCAGACATATGATATTACACTCATAGGAAGGATGGTCACCATTGTCGCAAACGGCAAGCAGATCATCTGCAACCAGGCGATCCCCGGCATAACCGGTGGCGCACTCGATAGCAGGGAAGAAGCACCGGGTCCCATTTATATCCAGGGTGATCATGGCCCCATCGAGTACAGGAATATCATTCTTACACCGGGGAAATGACGCTGCGAAAATTTCTAATTCGGTCTGTGTAAAATTCTTTCGGATTTTTGTGAGTAAGTGACTTGATTGAAAATTTTATGAACGAATTGAATGCTCAAGGTAATCCCGTCGATATCCGGGAGGAAGTGGAAGCGGTGGGTCGCATTCCCGTCGTTTCCAAATTACTCGAAGTCATCTGCCGCTCGACGGGCATGGGTTTTTCGGCCATAGCCCGGGTTACCGATGACCGCTGGATCGCCTGTGCCGTGCGGGACGAGATATCCTTCGGACTGAAACCCGGAGGCGAATTGAAAGTAGAGACCACGCTTTGTCATGAGGTCCACCTGCAGAACAAGACCATTGTAATCGACAATGCCTCCACCGATCCCGTCTATAGTTCACACCATACTCCCGCGATGTACGGGCTACAGAGTTATATTTCCGTGCCCATCATACTGAAGAATGGCCAGTTCTTCGGCACTCTTTGCGCCATCGATCCCAGGCCCGCTAATCTCAACACACCCGAGACGCTTGGAATGTTCCAGTTGTTTGCAGAACTGATCGCATTCCACCTCAGCGCAGTCGACAAAATAACCGAGAATGACAGGTTGCTGGAGGAAGAGCGTGAGACGGCCGAACTCCGGGAACAATTCATCGCCATCCTCGGTCATGATCTCCGCAATCCCGTCGGTGCATCGCTCAACAGTGCACAACTTCTTCTCCGCATGCCATTGGATGAAACGGGCGTAAAACTTGCCCGCATCATCCGCGATTCCTCTTATCGCATCAAGGGACTGGTCGATAACGTGCTTGACTTTGCCAGTGGCCGCCTTGGTGGAGGAATGGCTATATGCAGAACGGAGGATGAACAGGTGGAGGCGATACTGGACCAGGTCATTGCCGAACAGAATATAATATGGCCACATCGAATCATTGAAAGGAAGATGTCCCTTTCACATTCGGTCAACTGCGACGGGAAGCGCGTAGCACAACTTTTCTCCAACCTGCTGAGCAATGCACTTGCATACAGCAAGCCCGGCACACCGATAAAAGTGGAGGCAAGCACCCGGGAGAATAAATTCATTCTTTCCATTGCGAATGCCAGCGATAAGATACAGGATGAGACATTACAGCGGTTATTCCTTCCTTATTCACGGGGCAAAAAGAGTGGGAGTCACGAAGGGCTCGGGCTCGGGCTTTACATCGCATCGGAGATCGCCCGTGCACATGGTGGCGCCATCCAGGTACAATCGTCGGATGAAGAAATTGAGTTCACCGTCAGTATGCCGCTCTCAGCTTAAAATGGGCTACCAATAAAAATCCCCTGCGGAGACAAATTGCGAGACTATAAAATAGTGTGCGAATCTCTTACCGCCTTCCCGCCCTTCCCGGCAAAAAAATAAGGCGGTAAGGGCTCAGGTTATGGAGGAAGAATATTTTACGGATGATCGAATCATTTGGGTCTTGTTCCGTAGGGACATCTGGTTGGTAGAAAATCAAAAAAAGAGATTGTTCCAGCGTTCCTTCGGAACGCCTGACTAGCTGATGAAAAATGAATAAGAGCGGGAGAAAATTGACCCCAGCTAATTGTGCAGCTTATTACCAGAAAGCCTTAATCAAGCGTTCCGAAGGAACGCGAGGCCACCACACTTATTTTTTGTACCGACCAAATGTCTCTACGGGACAAACAGCGGGACGATAATGCATTTCTCACCGTCTTCCCGTTCTTCCCGGCAAAAAAATAAGCCGGTAAGGCAGTAAGTCGGGAAGGATACAAAAGAGTTAATGTACTTTAGGTTCACAAACATCAGGAACAACGGGTTTGTGAAATTCATTCTTTTGAATATGCGCCTCTCAACGGAATGTTTGGAATGGCAAATGCTATAAAAAAAACATAGCGGCTTTCAGTCGAAACTAAAATTAATGTCGCCTCACGATCATACACATTCACATCAAACCGGTATCAACCAGGGCAACAAAAATGCCTTCCTGTTCGGCATTGTCCTCAATGCTGCCTTCGTTCTCGCCGAGATCATTGCCGGGCTCATTTACAATTCGATGGCGCTTCTTACCGATGCGGGCCACAACATCAGCGATATTGCCAGTCTCGTATTGTCTCTATTGGCTTTCCGCATCGCCCGCAAGCGATCCACCGCTGCCTTTACCTATGGCTATAAGAAAACGACCATCCTCGCCGCGTTGGCTAATGCCGTACTACTGTTGGTGGCCGTAGGTGTACTGGGCTTCGAGTCCATCACACGACTTTTCCGCCCCGAGAAAGTGGAAGGTGGAATGATCGCATGGATCGCCGGACTCGGCATTGTCATCAACGCCGTTTCGGCATGGCTCTTCTTTCGCGTAAAGAACAAAGACCTCAATACCCGCAGTGCCTATCTCCATTTGTTGGCAGATGCCCTTGTCTCGGTAGGAGTCGTGGTTGCCGGCGTGCTCATTCATTACACCGGCTGGTATTGGCTGGATCCTGCGATCGGGTTGGCAATAATGGTAGTGATCCTAATCAGCACATGGGGCATTCTGGCTGAAAGTTTCAGGATGACCATCGATGCTGTGCCGCCGGGCATAGACCTGGAAGATGTCAAGAATGTGATAAGGAAGATCCCGGGAGTGGATGAAGTAACACACGTGCATGTGTGGCCGCTCAGTACCACGGAAAATGCATTGACCGCGCATGTGCGGGTCGATAGGTTGCTTAGCTTCGAAGGCAAACTCGAATTGGTAAGAACGATCAAACACGAACTGCAGCATCACAATATTCAACACAGCACGATCGAGCTGCAGTGAAGTAAGACTGCCTCAGCATGTTTTACTGTTTCGGCTTGAGCAGGATATATTTAAAGGTGCTGTTGTACGCCGCATCGATGAAGGCCAGCATCTCGTTCCATTTCTCCTTTGTTATCCGCCTGGCCTTGTAAACCTTCTGTATATCTATCACCACCGATCCGTTTTCCTCCTTCGCCTTGATTGAAAATGTACCGGTCTCATTATCCACCGTTTTATTCAATTCAGCCAGCCCTTCAGTCGTATACCCCTCGGGTATCTTGAAGTTGATGGCCCAGGTCAGCGTTCTCGGGTAGCGTACATCAATATCATACTTGCGTTCCCTTTCTTCTTTCTTGATCTGGAGCTGCGAGCCGGTGAGACCGGCAAGATTCACCAGGTATTTCTTCCCCGCCTTCCTGACGAAATCGCTGAGCTCAAAGCCTTCCTTGTAAGACAGGCTGTTCTTCTTCTGCGTGCGACCATCGCTGATCAGGTTGAAACGGACATTGTTTACATGCGCATTGTATTCGGTTTCCAGCGAACCCTTCACGAAGTCAGGCTTCTCCTTCTTGAACTCATCCTTCAACACCTTCACGGAATTATTATAGTCCTCAACTTCCCGCGACTTCATCTTCGACGTCGGATCATAGCCGCCATAGTTCTTGTAATCGTCGAGCATATACGGAGTGTACTTGAGTGCGCTGGCAATATTCTTCGCCTTATGGATGCCTTTATAGGTAGAGGTCCTTGCCACGAGCAGCGTCTTCATATCGGGCGAGAGCTCCGAATTTATGGACACCTCTGCTATGTTATCCGCCGCACTGGTCGTAGGAAGCGTAAAAGGCTTTATCTCCTGCTGTCCGCCTTTCCGGGCCGGCGCCGCAATGATATATGCATCGTTGTCGAGCAATGTTTCATCCAGTTCGCCGGGGTTCGAGAAATCGGTGACATTGAAGTAGAGTTTATTATTCACCCTGATGATGTACCTGATCTCCTGGTCGAACAGGATCTGTTTCATCTTCCCGATATTGTTTCCCGTGGTGATCAGGAGGTCCGACTTGATATCGCGACGGTAAAGAAGCGAACCGAAAATGAATGCAAATGTCTTATCGGTCAGGTAATCGCGCTGGAATAATATCTTATTGCGAACCATGTAATAGGCCTGGTCGATATACTGTTGCTCCGGCAGGCTCTTGGATCCCAGCTTCACCAGTTCACTCCAGCAATCGTTGATGAATGCCTGCACCGTACCCATCCGTGCATTGAAATAGGCATTGCCGACACTCTCGTATTCTTCCCAGGCCTTCTTCGCCAGCTCGTCCTTCGTGAACTCCGATTTCAATTCTCCCTTTTCCCCGATGAGCGCTCCCTTGGCCTGGTCACTGTTAGAATAGATGACCTGGAACTTCACCAGTGGATATTGCAACAGCGGGCTGACGAAGTTCACATCCTTCTCGGTTTCCCTGTTCTTGTCCACGAACACATACCGGAAGAACCCGTTGTCCGCAGAACCTTCCTTTGTAAATCCCGGTGCGCCATTCAATGAAAGTGATTTGAAGAAAGACTTGTCGTCCGTCTCGATCGTTATCTCATTACTCATCACGGGGTAGTTCTTGCTGCAGACCTCGTAGATAGGACTGAACTCGATGTACCCGGAAGATTTCACGTCCAGCTTGCTTTTCGTCGTCGTTACGTACTCGAGGATATCGCCCGGTTCCAGGTTGCCGACCGGCACCTTGTAATATTGGTACTCTGAATTCGCTACCTGGTCGAAGAAACTCTGGAAATACTCCGGAATGGCCATGCCTTCGACGCCCACCGCCGTCTTCAGGTCGATCGGGATGATCTCGCCGTCCGGCTTAATGATGCGTGCAATGAAACCATCCTCCTTCAGTCCATAGCGAAAGTAGATCTGTGAGAATGCGTCGACGGAATTCTTATCATTCAACTTCACCTTCAGATGTATCTTCTCCAGGAAGAACAGGCTCCGTTCCTTGCGCGTGAAGAAGCCGCCGCTGCTCTTCTTGTCAAAAAGTATGTTCCTGGAATACCCAATGATCACCGCCGACTCCTTGTCCCATTTCGTGGGCACGGCACTCGTCGTAAACGCAGGGCCCGGGTCGGTAAGCATGAAGCGCGCATTCGTTTCCAGGTTATCAAGGAAATCCTCATCGATGAATGTCTGCGCCATGGAGCAACCCGCTACGAGGAGTAGCAATAGTGTCAACGTGAATTTCGATCGCCTGATAGGCCTGCCTGGTCTCATGGAAGATTATTTGGTGGTGATGCTGAAAAAATAACTGCTGAACGACTTTATCGATTCAAGGAATTTTTTCCAACTCTCAAAGTCTTTTTTGTTGATGGTACTATTCTTAAGCACGAGATTCTTCTTCAGTGTGATCTTACTCCCCGAGACCACATACTCTCCCTTGAATTCATATCCATCGGATTTCAGTTCGAGCTTCTCCGGGATATCGGAGAATTTATTGCCGGCAGGGATGGTAAGGGAAAATTCATCTTCGAAACTCAGCACATAGTCGAAGTCATAGCCTGCCTTTCTTTTCTCATCAGGCATATACCGCTCGAGGGTCTTTGGGAAGAAATCGAGATTGATATATTTATCGCCGGCGATGGTCTGGACGTAGTTTATTAGATCAATATTGCCGGAGATAGTAACCGGGATCTCACGGTTGTTCAGGTCGCTCGTCTTCACCTCGGAGGCCTGCACATTATCGTTGTTGAATTCGAGGTAGCCGTTCAGGAATTCCTGGCGACTGCTGCTGGGAAGATCATGGTACACCTGGTGAAAATCCTTTCGCTCGTTGCCCGTCAGCGTAACCTGGATATTTCCCTTGAGCAATTCATTGTTCAACGTGAAGTCGGCCCTGGTAAATATCTTATGCTCATTACCCGTGGTGAGGGGTACGGTCTTGATATCGTACTTGTCGCCATTCGATACCATTGCCTCCTTTCCCTGTATGCGGTAGGCATTCTCGCCGAAGGAGACATATTTCTCCGTGGCATCGAGAAAGTATTCTTTGCCTTTATAATAGAGCGTGGTGATGGCGTGGTTGTTTACACAGAGCGCAGGCATCGACTGCGAATAGGGTATGGATCTCGTGCCGATCCAGGTAAAGTGCGCATCATACCCCGAGAGTTTCAGGAATTCTGTGAGCAGGTTCGCCATTCCCTTGCAGTCGCCGTACTTGTTGCTAAGTACATCCTGGGCGGATGCGGGGATGTAACCGGAATATCCATCCTCGTATGCGATATACCTGATCTTATCCTGCACCCAATAGTAGATGGCCTTGATCTTATCGAGATCGGTAGTAGCGCCTGCGGTTATTTTGGCCAGTGTGGCCTTTATCTTCTCGGGGTCATTGCCCGCCATCTTGTACAGGCGATTATTCCAGTTGTATACATCGCTCGTCTTGTCGAAGCCCTGCAACGATTCTCCCTTACTCTCGAATGATTTCACCTGGATGATGATATGTGGGTCCGTGAAAGCGCGGCCGATCTGTTTGAATTCGCTCGAATAGGCAGGCACATCGGTCATGCGGAAAATATAATTGGTATATCCTCCTTTTTTGGTTTGCACCTTCTCTATCTTATAGCCATCGAAGTTGAGTGCCTTGAAATCGATCGAGACCCAATCCGGGACCTTGAACTCGAATACTTGTTCCAGTACGGGATAAGGCATATGAAAGAAAAGGCGCGTGAGCGACTTCGCGTCGGTGTATTCCTTCTTCACCGTTACCTTGGCCACATTGCCCTTATCGGGAAAGCGGATGGGGAAATACTGAACACGGCTATCGTCGAAGAAGATATTCTCATCCGTGAGCGACCGGTCGATGCCGCCGCGTTCGGAGGTGATATACCGGGTGCCGATCTTTATCGATTTCTTAAATGTCTTCAGTTGGATGAACTTATTATAGAATTCGGGGTAGGTCACCGCGGAGAATTTCTTCAGGGAAATGAAATCCACTTCCGCATCTTCCTGGATCACGACAACCTTATCGTTGAGCGAATTCTTACCCTTGTCGAAAGTGAAGAGATGATGGGATGACCGGCAGACAACATTATCGTCCTTGTACTTCCTGGCAAGCATCTCGGCTTCCGCGAGATCGTCCGCCGCTACCATCTGCGCCTGCAACGATGCGGCAAAGCCCAGCGCCGAAAACAATAAAAAGACAATGCGGGTAAAACGGCGGAAAGATAAAACGGCAGGGGAGTGCCGGGGTGGTAATGGCAGGAATTCTTTCATCAATACAATTTAGTTTGGCGATGCAAATATTGCATAAAATAAGCGCAATTCAAAGGCAATCGATTGTCCCGGTCCGGGGTAATTCATCACAGGAAATTCTCTCTTGGTAAAAACGGCTCGATCAGGCATTTAAGTGTGCAGCGCGACCCGGATGATCAGGCCGGGGGTGCTGGTCCTCGTAGTTATTCAACTACAGGAAAAGCGCATCTTCGACTATTTGACAGGGATTTAATGCGCTTTATTTTTCGGTTTGAAAATGCTTATACGAAATGAAAAGGATCCTGCTCGTCGATGACAACACCGACCTGCTCTTCGTGCTCAGGGCGGAGTTGGAAAGGAAGGGGTTCGATGTCGTTACCTCTACTGGTTGCAACGATATATTGAACATGGTCGGTGAATACCAGCCTGACCTGCTGATACTGGACATTCATCTCGGTGCGATCGATGGCCGGATTTTTTGCCGGCAACTGAAATCGACGGCCTCCTTCTCCCATATTCCCGTCATACTGATCTCCGCCGATGTGGATGCCAGCCGCGACTACTCCCTGTTCGGTGCAAGCGCTTTCCTCCGCAAGCCATTCGGCCTAGCCCTCTTCGTCTCCCTTGCCCAATCACTGATCCTCCTCGATGATTCCTCACTCGAGTTCCAACAAACAGCCTAACCCAACATTTCCTTAGATCCGGTAGCATTACAAATACATCGCTTCATCTAAGCTTGCTCTCCAAAATCATAAGTAGATCTGTGAAATCTGTAGAAAAACCACCGTTCCATCCTTCGAAATCTGCTGACCATCTTACCCCGAACCCACAACAATCCGTAATTTCAGCAGACACTTAAATAACGGATATGAACACCAATCATGGAAACCGACCCTCTAAC
>Ga0193753_10003621_pt1 | contig 11343 bp, 10 predicted proteins | sample H1c2metaG_FD_144925 | JGI IMG/M metagenome (GOLD analysis project Ga0193753, IMG submission 144925) | Soil microbial communities from a riparian zone of the East river system, Colorado, United States - H1c2 | ecosystem: Environmental > Terrestrial > Soil > Riparian zone | place: USA: East... | reverse complement strand
GAAATGATCGCCGAATGAAGAAACCACCGGCACGCCGCAGCACTGGGCCGAGCGGAAAAAACGCCAAGTTGTCGCCTGCCGCGATCATCGGCAGCTGCATGTGGTTCTCGTACATGATGTACGAGAGCACGAGATAGTCGACGTGACTCTTGTGACTCGGCAAGAGCACGATCGAACCGTCTTTGCCGAGCTCGCGCAGCCGCTCGAGCCCTTCCATGTCGACTTCCAGACCGGCGTAGATCCGGTGGAACACGCGATCGAGCAAGATGTCGAGCGCCTTGATCGTCGGCCCGTTCGGCGTCGCCTGCATCGCCTTCAACATCTTCGATGCACGCCGGTACAACGCCGTCTGATCGGCCACACGCTCACCGGCCATGTGTTTGATCGTCTGCTGCAGCCGTGGGCTGCGCAGCACCTGCAGCCGCTGCCGATCGGGCGCAGTTTGCGCCGGACCCGTAACCGTGCGCCGCTCGCGCTCGAGCCGGCGTAACAGCGCGTAGATCACGCGCCGCACGTGCACCTCGTCCGAGGCGTTTTCGCCGTGCTCCAGGTAGTGCGCCAGGTTCAGCGGCTCGCCGGCGCGCAACTCCACGTGTTTATAGTTCGACAAGAACTGCGCGATCGTCCGCAGCGCAGTCGGCCACTCGCGCGGCCCGAGCAATGCATCGAGCAGCTGCGAGCCGTGCGTGTCCGGACGATTTGTCCACACGAACACTTGTGGCACGAGCAAGATCGGTTGTGAGTCGCGACGCTTGCGCTGCAACTCGAGTAACGCGCGCACGTGTTCGTCGCCTTCGCGAAGCCCGCGACCACCACTCGCACCTGCAGCCAGATCGATCACGCCCGGCGGCCGCTTCAAGAACAACGCCGCCGATCCGCCCGAGTCGAGCGCCGCACACAACTGCTGCGACACGCTCCTTCGCGACAACCCCATCAACGTGTCGAACAACCCGCGGTTCAGCGGATTGAACACGCCGAGACGCAAGTCATTCACATAGTTGATGCGCGGAAGGTCATAACGCTTCGTGAGGTGGTCGAGCGCGAGGAAGTCGACCGGGTTCAGGTTTCGCAGCACGTAGACCACGGTTCCGCGGCTCGCGAGGCGGCGCACCTGGCGCACCCATTCCTCGTCGACTTGAATGTTGTCGAAGAACCACCGGTACAAAACGCGGAGCGCAGGATTCGGCTCGTAGCTCTGCGGTACGTGGGGAGCATCCATGGTCGGTGGAATCTACCACAGCTCATGCGCGCCACACCCCGACAGCTATCCAGTGCACGCGATCGGCCAGGCGCGGCGGAAGCGCGGTCATCACGGTTCCTACACCGCGTGTCTAGACCGCGTACCTTCGCGTTCCCCGCAAACGTCCCAGGCCTGTCGTGGCTACAGTGACTCGCGACCTATTCGAGCAGCTTTTGTCGCACGCGTTGCAACAATGCCGTCGCGCGAACGAGCCCGATCTCCATCGCGAGTGTCGCAAACCGTTGCTCTTCGCCCGTAGTCGCGCCGATTGCAGCGGCCGGAATTCGGCCAAACGATCTGCGACCTCCCCCACCGTTTTGCGGCTTCGCGAGCGCTCGCACGCGGTACACGTACTCCTTCGACAGCTTGATGCCGGCCTTCTTACCCGCATCGACGACCTTCGCAGCCGGCGTGTCCGACGTGAAGCCGCGAATGAACGCTGTCTTCGAAGACGGGTTCCGCGGCTTCGAAGACTGCATCGGTGCGGCTCCCCCCTTCGACAAACGCCCCGGTTTGCCCCGACGTTTGTCGATCGCGCGCACTGCGTATACGTGGTTAGCCGTCAGTTTCAGGCCAAGTGACCTGGCCTTCTTGATGATGTCCGTCGCTGATGCATTTGGCATCGAGCGAATCACATCCGACTTGGTCGGCGTCGGTTTGGTCGTCTTTTTTGGCATGGCCGGCATCACACTCTCTACTCCCCCTACCCGTCAAATTTTACCGCGTTTGTTAGGCCAATCTAAGCCGAGCCGCAAGCAAGCGAACCAGTAGTATGCACCGAGCGCTGTGATGCTAGTCACGTATTAGCGTTGTTGTATATCGAGTGGTGACACGAGCGTTCGCAGTAGTAGCTCGGTCTTGTGATCGACGTTGCGCGAGATCTGCGCGTTCTGATCCACCGTGCCACGCAACCGGACGACCTCGGTCTGCATCTGCGCCATGACCGCAGCGGTCGCGCGCTGCTCCGCCCTAACCTGCTCCAGCTCGTCTCGTGCGCTGATCGCGGCATACAAAGCTCCGCCGCTGATGGCTGCAAGAACCGCTGCCGCGCTCGCCCACAGCGCCAGCGCCCGTCGGTAACCCTCCCCACGTTCTGGTGCGACCGGAGCCACTTCGATCGGATCGGGCTCGACATGCCTGGGTACTGGCGCGGCCGCGCGGGTGGGCTCGAACTCGGGTTCGGGTGCCGACCGAGATGAACGCATCGGTGCGCGCAGCTCCACCGGCGGCAGTGATAGGCCAAAACCGGTGTCTCGCACCATCGACAATTTGTGTGAGGCAAAGAACGCCACGAACTCCGGCAGCGATCGTTTCGAGCGCGCGTGTTCGTGAAGAAATGTTTGTACGGCTTCTAACGTGCCGGGCGGGAGATTCGGATCCGCACCGCTCGCCAAAATGTCGTACAGCATGTCTTCGAGATCGAGCACGTTCGGCTCGGGTGGCAACGCCGGTGGCACTCCGACCTGACCCAGCGAAAGAATCTCACTCATCGCAGTCCTCCCAGCTGTCGGCCGGGGATCCGCCGACTTCAGGTCGTTCTACGAGCGTACGAGGTCGTCGCCAAAAAATTGACGAGCACCGCGGCGTTTAGTCACACGACTATCGCTGCGCTAACGACTACGCGGCGCCCTGGCGTCAGATCGTCCGACTATCAGGCAGTCGCGCGAACGATCCGTCGCGGTGGGTTTCGTCAGTCAGCCGGTTGTGCGGTAGTCAGTCGGCAGTCAGTCGGCAGTCAGCCCACTTCAACGTGGCCGCTCACACCAACCATACAAGTTGCAGTCAGTGCCTTCGGGGCAGTCGCTGTCGTGTGCGCACGTTCGGGCGCACAGATCGGCACCGAGGCAAAGCGACTTTCCACCGAACGAGCTCTGACACGAGATGCTCTCGCTGCAGTTCGCCGAACACTGGCCTTCCATCACGCTAGTCACATCGACGCAGCGTGATCCGCTCCGACACTCGTGGGTCTCTTCGCAGACTCCACCGAGGTCGCGTGCGTCGGGAGCGCGGGCGGTGTCGCGGATCAACGTGACAGCTCCGAGAACGAGCACACTGAAACTCAGGAGCAGCCAACGACCCATCACTACGACTCCGGGCACGAGCGCCATCGGACTTTAACAGACCCGACAACCACCTACAGTGCGTACATGGACCGGCGAGCCGTGTCAACCTGATACCTGGCGTGGACGGCGGTACCACGCGAACTCCCAACGGCGTCGCGTACTTGGCACCTGCCCGCGAGTTTGCGGCGATTCAGGCGATTCAACCTAGGTCGACGCCGACGGCCTGCTTCGTCAGAGCGGCCAGCTGCGCGTAGAGCTCGATACCTCGGCCCTTGTCGTCGAACCAGAGGTCGCGGTCGGGGTCGTAACTGAAGTGCCAGGCCTGCGCCCCGCCGGCGAGCCAGAGTTGCCGTGCGGGCCGCTGCGTATTCAGCACGACACGCTGGCCGCCGCGATAGTCGATGCGGATCACGTCGCCGCTCTGCTCCACGTCGGCCTCATCGGGATCGACATTTTCGAACAGGTCGAGCACGCGCTTCCATGCATCGGCTGCCCGGCGTTCGAACTCGTGCTCTTCCATTGCCATGGGCGCTCTCCTCTAACGGCGTCTTCGTGTAGAGCGCGCGGCGCCGAGAGGCAACCCTGAACGCCGGCCTCGAGATCAGGCGAGCAGATCGAACAGCGACGTCAACATGCGATGCGTCAGGCCCCAAACCACGTGCTCACCCACACGAAACCCGGGTGCCTGCTGCGTTTGGCCCTCGTATTTGAAGTCTCTGACGGCGTCGATCTCGCCCCGGGCCATCCGACCGAGCTCACCCCAGACGATCTCAGCGACCTCGTAGTTGGGCCGAAAGCTCACTTCACCACGAAGGGCAAAGACGTGCGGTGTGATGCTAATTCCGACGCGCACCGTACGAATCGTGGCCGGAAGCTCGTCGAGCTGGCCGATGTACTCGTGTTGCCGCAGGTCGAGGCCGATCTCCTCCTGCGTCTCGCGCAGTGCGGTGGATAAAGAATCCTTGTCGCCCGGTTCTTGATGGCCGCCCGGGAATGCCATGTGGCCCGACCAGGGATCGCCGGCGCGCTCTGCGCGGCGAATCAGCAAGACGTCGGCTTCGCGGGTCCGCGCATTCGGGCGCAAAATCGCCGCAACCGCGGCTTTTCGATGCGGCGACAGGGGAGCCACTTGCACGACGGCATTCAGGCCGCCCGAACTCGCTACAGCGTCCGCGACGGCGAGGCCTTGATCTTCGAGCAGACGCGGGTGCCGTCCCGCGAGCGTTCTGCGGATACGGTCCAGATCGTAAGCACTCGCCACAATCCTTATCGGGTAGCGCCCGAACGCGGCTACGTCAACCAACGTATGGCGCCAGGGCCTCTCCGCCCTCTCGGAAACGTCACTGTCTGGTTGCAGGCGAGCCGAAGCCATTTTAGTTTGCGCCCCTCCGCCCGCGCGGGCGTGCAAAACGCAGTCGCTCGAAGCGTGCGGAGGTTGCGACGCGGAGATGCGACATGGATAGCGATACGATTCGCAAAGGCCTCGACGTCACCCTCGATAAAACCGATCTCGGTTTTTTGGGTGCGAAGTACCAGGGCAAGGTTCGCGACAACTACACGACCGACGACGGTCGGCGTTTCATCGTCGTGACCGACCGCATCAGCGCGTTCGATCGCGTGCTCGGCACCTTGCCGTTCAAAGGCCAGGTCCTGAACTCGCTCGCTGCGTTCTGGTTCGAAGAGACCAAGAGCGTCATGCCGAACCACATGCTCGGGACGCCCGACCCGAACGCGATGGAGTGCATCGAGTGCAAGCCGCTCGCGGTCGAGATGGTCGTGCGCGCCTACCTGACGGGCGTGTCATCGACCAGCATCCTCACCGCGTACAAGTCCGGTGCGCGCGAGTTCTGCGGTCACACCTTGCCGGAGGGACTATCGCCGCACGAAGCGTTGCCGAAACCGATCCTGACGCCGACTACGAAAGCACCGCAGGGCGAACACGACGAGAATATCTCGCGCGAGGAAATCATCGCGCGGAAGACTCTCACCGCCGCCCAGTTCGATGAAGCCGCCGAGAACGCGTTGACGCTGTTTGCGCACGGCCAACGCGTATGTGCCGAGCGCGGCCTCATCCTGGTGGATACGAAGTACGAGATGGGCATCGGTCCGGATGGCCGGATGACGCTGATCGACGAGATTCACACGCCCGACTCGTCGCGGTTTTGGTTTGCGAAGAGCTACGCCGAGCGGATGAGTCAGGGAAAATCCCCCGAGTCGTTCGACAAAGAATACGTACGGCGTTGGCTCGCCGATCAGGGGTACAAGGGCGACGGGCCGAGCCCGAAACTCCCGGACGACGTGCGCGTCGAAGCTGCACGCCGTTACATCGAAGCCTGCGAAACCATTCGCGGTCAGACGTTTGCCCCCGATATGTCCCCACCGGACGAACGTTTGGTAAAGAACCTCCGCCCGCGCGCGGCTAACGCGTCCAACAAAGGAACGGCATGAAAGCCCAGGTCTACGTCACGTTGAAGACCGAGGTCCTCGACCCGCAGGGTGAAGCCGTCCGGCGCGCGCTCAACTCGCTCGGCTTTGCCGGCGTCCAGAACGTACGTGTCGGCAAGCTAATCGAGCTGGAGCTTTCACCGGCAAGTCCGCAAGCCGCAGCTACGGAACTGCGTGCGATGTGCGAGAAGCTGCTCGCAAACCCGATTGTCGAAGACTTCCGCTTCGAGCTCGACCGCGGGTAACGGTGGCTGTTCCTGCGCGCATGCGTTCGGAGCGCATACCCGAACCGATTGAGCGCCCACCGTCGCGCTGGCCCGAGCTTCTGCTTTTGATCGGGTTTGTGGTGATTTGTTTGCTTTCGGTCTTGACCGTCCTCGTCCCTTCAACGGAAAACGAGAAAGACAACGGCAAGCCAGCAGAAGCGCAATCTGCGGCGAACGAATCGAAGTGATCCAACGTCGGTGAGCAGCATGTGCTGCTCTGTCATTTCGGGACGGGGAGATCGTCCCGAAGTGGGCTGTTGTCCATAACTTGTGACCGATCGTGCGACATGACGCGCACGACGGGATGCAGTCTTTCCTGCGTTAAGTCGTTAGAAAAGTGATGCGCCCTTTTTGCACGAGGCGAGGTGGAAGCGCACAATGACACACGACGGTAGGTGCAGCCTGCAGCGGCAACTGAAAGTAGTTACGTTGGCGGTCGGGCTCGGATGTTTAGCCGGACAAGCCGTACTCCCGCATAACGCTGGAACAAACGCGCTTCTCACCGAGGCCGGGAAAGCATTGCTTCCGGGCCTACCGAGCCTCGCGCACGCCTGGGATGACGCGCCGCTATGTATGGCGCGCCAGCCGAGCCGCGACGAACGCGAAGAGCTCTTCATGAGCGGCGACGGCGAGCTCTCGTGTTTGGCCGGCGAGACCGCCCAAATCGCGGGGCCGTTGTGGACGTCGCCGATCACCGCGACCGAAGCGCGCGAAGCGCTGGCGGATGCCGACTTACTCGCGCAACGCGGCGCTTTGACGGATGCGCTCCTGAAGCTGCGGGTGGTCGAACACGCGATGCCGCGCATCGCCGACCGGATTGCGCTCCGCCGCGCTCAGCTGCTGCTGCGGATGAACCGTCCGGAAGAGGCGCTACAGGCGTACGTGCTGGCTGCAGACAGCCCGGAACGGAACATCGCGGCCCAGGCACGCCTCGGTGTCGTGCGTGGCATGCTGGAGTCAGGGAAGCGTGAAGGCGAGGCCGAGCTGGACAAGGCCTGCAAGCGCTACCCGAACCTCGGTGAGCGTGGCCCGCTGCGGCTCGCGCTCGCGCGGGCGAAAGAGACTTGGAACAACAAGTCAGGCGCGGCGACGATTTATCGCACGATCGACTTGAACGACCCGGAGAGCTCAGCGGCCGAAGCGGCGCGCGCGGCGATGGTGCGTTTGCGCGCTGAAGGTGTGCCGGTGAAGCCGCTCAGCGCGACCGAGATAATCGAGCGGGCCGAGCGCATCGTGAAGACCGGCACGTTCGAAGACGCGCGTGCGGCGGTTGCCCAGATTTGTCAGGACCAGAGCTTGCCTGCAGCCGTCCGCGGCAGGGGCCACGCCCTCGCCGCGCGCATTGCGCGGGTCGAAGGCGATTGGGACCGAGCGCGCGAGGAAGTCGCGACGGCGCTGTCGCTCGGAGCAACGCCGGGCGAGTGCATGCGTTACATGCCGCGTGGTTTGCCGCCGGCGAAGGACGCCGACGACCGCGCCGCGACGATTCGCGACGGTGAAGCCAAGATTCGCAAGTTGGTCGGGCCGTTGCCGATCAAGCGTGGTGGCAGGGCTCCGCAGCTGAAGGCGGCGCTCGACATCGCGGTGCAGTATCAGCTCGCCGAGCCGGCGAGCGCGTTGCTCGATGCGCTGCGGATCAACAAGACGGCGCAGGCGCCGCTCCAGTTCTCGGCGGCGATTCTCGGTTCGGGTCTCGCGTCGGACGAGTCGGTCGCGAAGCTGCTCGAGAAGGTCGTGCCGATTCACGGCTACGGCCTCGCGGCGCTCTATCACCATGCGCGCGCGCTCGAGCGAATGGGTCGGTACACCGAGGCGACGGCGGAGTACCAGGACGTCATCGCGCGTGACGACAGCTCTACGCGGTATTACGCGATGTGGGCCGGCGTGCAGATGGCGCAGTTGCAGCATCCCGCGCGGGGCAGCTGCCCGATGGAAGGCGCGCCGACCGATGCGGCCGGGCCAGCGCTCGGTCAACCGAACTGCGCGGGCGCCGACAAGCCGGTCGCCGAAGCCGAAGGGTTGATCACGCCGCCGACGGTCGCGGTCGCGCAGATCGAAGAAGGCGACACGACCGACAGCATTCCGGGTGCGCTCCAACAAGAGGGTGCAGCTACGCGCGGCATCACTGGGCCTTCGACGGATGCGCCGGACGAGGTTTCGCTCGATGCGCGCCGCCAGACCGTCATGCGTCGTTTGGCGCCGCTCATCGCGCAGTTCGGTGGCGCGTATCCATGGCTCGCGCGAGCTGCGGACTTGGTCCAGCTCGACATGTACGAGGACGCGGCCGACGAGGTCGGTGAAGCGTATCTCGCCTACCGCGATGCGCGCGGTGACTTGCGGTTCCGTACGGGCGTGGATGCCGTGCTCACTGGTTCGGCGCCGGCGCGGCACATGGCGATGGGTCCGTTGCGTCGCGACAGGCTCGCGCTCGGGCCGATTTCGCGCGAAGAGCTCGCTTCGATTGCGGAGCTCCTCGGGGATCCGGGCGTCGCGTTGCGCTTGCGCGACGAGCGCCGCGAGTTGCGGCCGCGTGCGTACGAGAGTGACGTCGAAGCATCGGCTTTGAAGTACGGCGTCGATCCGAACTTGCTCTTCGCGGTGATGCGCGTCGAGAGCACCTATCACCGGCAGATCGTGTCGTACGCGGGCGCGGTTGGTTTGATGCAGATCATGCCGCGCACGGGTCGGTTGATATCGCGTGAGCTCGGCGTCGAAGATTTCGATACGATCGACTTGCTCAATCCGCGCACGAACCTCGACTTTGCTGCGTGGTACTTGAGCTCACTCATCAAGCGGTTCGATGGGCGTCTGCCCCTCGCGATCGCGGCGTACAACGGCGGCCCGCACAACGTGCGCGTGTGGATGAGTGGTTATCCGCAGACGATGCCGCTCGATGCGTTCTTGGAGCGCATTCCGTTCGATCAGACGCATCGCTACGTGCGCCGTGTGCTCACGCATTACGCGGCGTATCGAGCGCAGCAGAACTTGCCGATGACGAGGCTCTCGGTGGAATTGCCGAAGGTCGAGCGCGATCACGTCGCGTTCTGAGGTCGTGAGTTGGTGAGCTAAAAGTTGCGGTGGCGAGCTGTTGCGCGCGTGTCTCGCGCCGGGAGCCTTGCTAAGGTTGCGGCCTATGGCTTCGCATTTGAACGTGCTGGTCGTACCGGGCCTCGGCGGCTCGGGGCCTGAACATTGGCAGACGCGCTGGGAGCATGTGCACGGGTATGTTCGCGTCGAGCAGCGCGAGTGGGATTACCCCGAGCGAGCGTTGTGGATCGCGGAGCTCGAACGTGCGCTCGCGCAGCGTGGCGGCCCATGCATCCTCGTCGCGCATAGCTTGGGGTGCGCGGTCGTCGCGCATTTCGTGAGGGCGGCAGGGCCGGCGGTATCGCGCGTGTGTGGCGCGTTGCTGGTCGCGCCGGCAGACGTCGAGGATCCGTCGCGAACGCCGGACGTGACCCGGTGTTTTGCGCCGTTGCCGCTCGAGCGCCTCCCCTTCCCTGCGATCGTCATTGCGAGCGCTGACGATCCGTTTGTGAGTCCGGAGCGGGCCAAGCTGTTTGCAGAGCGTTGGGGTGCGGCGTTCGAAGATTTCGGCGACAAGGGCCACATCAATGCCGATTCGAAGCTAGGCGCGTGGCCCGAGGGACATCGCTTTCTCGAAGCCCTGACTGGCCGAATGTAGGTCCTTCGGAAGGCGTCACCAGTGGGTGGACTCTCGGGTGAAACCGAGTATACAGCGGGCCATGAGTGCTCAGGTCTTCATCGCCAAAGAGTCTGCGCCCGGTGAGTTTCGAGTCGCTGCGACTCCCGAGACGATCAAGCGTTACATCAAGGATGGTTTGCAGGTCGTCGTGCAGGCCGGTGCGGGTGCGGGCGCCAACATCGCCGACACCGCGTTTGCCGATGCGGGTGCCACGATTGCAGGCGATGCGAAGGCTGCGTGGGGTGCTGCGGACTTGGTGTTGAAGGTTGCGCCGCCCGGTGTGGACGAGGCGAGCTTGTTCAAGCCCGGTGCGATTCTGATCACGCACATGTTCGCGCACAAGAACTTGGATGCGGTGAAGGTACTTGCGGAGAAGAAGGTCAGCACCCTCGCGATGGATTTGATTCCGCGCATCAGTCGTGCGCAGGTGATGGATTCGTTGTCATCGCAGGCGAACATCGCGGGCTACAAGGCGGTGGTTCTCGCGGCGAGTCGGTTGGGTAAGTATTTTCCGTTGTTGATGACTGCGGCCGGAACCATTCAGCCGGCGAAGGTCGTCATCATGGGTGCTGGTGTTGCGGGTTTGCAGGCGATTGCGACGGCGCGGCGTTTGGGTGCTTTGGTGGAGGTCTCGGACATTCGGCCTGCGGTCAAGGAGCAGGTCGAGTCGCTCGGTGCGAAGTTCATCGAGTTGCCGGTGCAGGAGAGTGGTGAGGGCCAGGGTGGTTACGCCAAGGAAGTCAGTGCGGAGTTTTTGGCGAAGCAGCAGGCCACGTTGAAGGCGAAGATTGCGCACGCGGATGTCGTGATTACGACGGCGCAGGTCCCCGGTCGTCCGGCGCCGAAGTTGGTGACGGCGGACATGGTTCAGGCGATGCGCCACGGTTCGATCATCGTCGACATTGCAGCCGACAGCGGCGGCAACTGTGAGCTGACGGAGAACGGCAAGGAAGTGACGAAACACGGCGTGCTCATCATGGGCTATTCGAACTTGCCGAATACGATGCCGGAGGATGCGAGCAACTTGTACGCGCGGAACATCCAGGCGTTGGTGAAGCTGTTCAACGACAAGGGTGAGTTGAAGTTGAATCTCGAGGACGAGATCATCGTGGGAGCGTTGTTGACGACGGATGGTGCGGTGAAGCACGCGGCGACGGCGGAGTTGTTGAAGGCTTAGTGGGGCAGCGGTGGCGGGGTGGCGCCTGTAGCGAGCGGGTGCGTGCAGCGCATGCGGGCGCGTGCAGCGGGCGCGCGCGGCGCGAACAGGCGCGGGGCAGCGCGAGCGGGTGCGGGCAGCGCGAGCAGGTGCGTGCGGCGCAAGACAGCGCATGAGGGCGCGTGCAGCGGGCGCGCGGCGCGAGCAGGTGCGGGCAGCGCAAGAGGCACATGCAGCGCCTATGGGTACACGCAGTGCGGGCGGTGAATCGACGACAGACGCGAGCGGGCGGGTGAGTCGCGACCCGTGGGGGTGCCAAGACCTTGACAGGGCTGCGAGGGTCGATTACCCAAACACTCCCCAAATCGCGAAAGTGGCGGAACTGGCAGACGCGCAGGATTCAGGTTCCTGTACCCGCAAGGGTGTGGAGGTTCGAGTCCTCTCTTTCGCACCAGATTGGTTGTAGC
>Ga0193753_10003620_pt1 | contig 11346 bp, 11 predicted proteins | sample H1c2metaG_FD_144925 | JGI IMG/M metagenome (GOLD analysis project Ga0193753, IMG submission 144925) | Soil microbial communities from a riparian zone of the East river system, Colorado, United States - H1c2 | ecosystem: Environmental > Terrestrial > Soil > Riparian zone | place: USA: East... | reverse complement strand
TCCAGACACACAAAAGCGAAAGGGCAACATCCCTTTCGAGAAGTCGCCCTTTGCTCATCCGATTTTTCGAAGATCTGGTTCGGTGACCAGACCACAACATTGTCATCCCGGAATTCTCAAGTCGTTGCGAGCGTGAACCCGCACTTCCTGGCTCTTCCGATATTCCGTCTGTTGTAAGAGCTTTCTTGTTCTACCCTCCACATTCAGTTTCCCGAGTGCTTCGCGAGTTCCGTTGCCGGCTCTCTTGATAGGCCTTGTCTACTCTCTTCTCCTGGAAGATTGCTCTTCCGTTGAAGAGAATAGTACTCGGTATTTCTCGGGATACAAGTAGTTCAAAGCACATTATTTGTGTGGAAATCGCGGTATTCATTGTGGAAATACCGTCTGGCGATTGTCGTAGCTCCTTCCTTTCAGCTGTACCGAGGGATGGCCTGAGACGTAAGGATTAATACGACTGTGTGGGGCCATGCCGCTCGTGTTCGGAGTGGTGAATTGCTGATGAAGGCATTTGGTGGTCTCGAGCCTCCAGAAACTGCCTGATGGCAGATTCTTTGATTGGCGTTCGCGGCGGAAGTTCGCCAACGGTGGCGGCGTACTCGGTGAAGGGAAGCGGGCGGTATTGATCGACGAGGGTTGAGAACTTTTCCTGCAGGAGATCGGATTTGGAGTCGAGGCCGGTGACAAGGACAAGTCCGCTAGGCCAGGTGGGGATAATGCAGATTCTTAGATCGGGCCGGTTGCGGACGATGATGAGCAGGGTCTTCCAGATGTCGCCGGTATAGAACTGCGACGCGCGCGGGTTGCGTGCAGAGATCTCGTCCAATGGAATGCAGTCGTGAAACATGATGACCGATTCTGAGGAAGAGATTTTCTCGAGGTTAACGAAGTCGCGCAGGGCTTGATCGTAGGTGTGAAGGCCGTCGATGAATGCGAGAGAGAATCCCTGGGCGCCAGATATTGATCCGGCCTGGACGCGCTCGAAGAACTCGTCGCTTGTCATGTTGTAGATATTGGCGCGAGAATGCGCTGTCCATTCCGCGGTCCACTTCGTGGAGGGATCGATGCCAATCAACTTGGTTGTAGGCAACGTATTTTTTAGCGAATCTCCGCGACTCACACCAATTTCAATGTAGAGAGAAGGCCGCACGATTCGATGAATCCATTTGAGGACTTTTTCGTAGGGTGGGCCAGGTAGGCGTTTGTGTGATTCGGAAAGATGATGTTTGAGCTGGTTCTTATCGTAGATTTCACCCATGTTTGTCTCCGGCTTAAATCGATCTGAGATTTGAAAATCTGACGATCTTGACTTGGGCAGAAAGAGGGTTCTATTGCAGCTGCCGTGTACGGCAATGCTGTCTCACACGATGGGGAGATATTTGGACTATAACGATCGAAATAAAGATCCCGGGAATTTGCAGGCTATATGCTGCCCCGGCGAGCGTAGTGCCGCAAACTGATTTCAGCATAGCAGGAGATCGAAATCAAGTCCAGCGGTGGAATTGATTTCGGAAAGGAAAACGAAGAGAGGCAACTACGGGAAGAGGCGGATCTCGTCTACGACGAGGTGGCGGCGCAGTGTTTAATGCAAAATCTCAAAGCACATTATTTATGTGCAAATTCGGGTATTTGTTGTGAAAACGCGGTGCGTAAACCCGATGATATATTTACGAGGGACGGGCAGTGAACCACCTTAATCGAGAGGCGATAAATAAGATGTTGCGGATTTCTATTCAGCGCTTTACTTATGCATATGCATTTGCATGAGCCACAGGACAAACTTAGATATCTTGCGTTCAATTGCTGTTTGCTCGGTTCTAGTTGACCATCTATTCCTCACACTTCACGGCAACGCCCGCTTAGGCACAGAATCACAGATGTATTACATGACAGCGCTTGGCCACGCAGGTGTACTTGCGTTTTTTGTTCATACGAGCTTTGTGCTTATGAATTCGCTGGAGCGAATGCACAAGACAAAGGATAGAGTTACTTTTCCTTTTTATGTACGAAGATTCTTTCGAATCTACCCTCTTGCTATAACGACGATATTGATCGTCTTAGCGTTTCACGTTCCTTATAAGACATACGATCATCCAGGTTCGGTTAGTCGCGCAGGAGTGATTGCAAACTTTTTTCTGATGCAGAACATCTTTACTAAGGAGCAGGTTCTCAGCCCGATGTGGAGCCTTCCCTATGAAGTTCAGATGTACGCAGTGCTCCCTTTTCTTTTTGTTCTTGCTTCGCGCAAAAAATCTGTTTTTCAACTTACCGCACTAATCCTGTTGTGTTCTGTATTTGGCGCGATTATGTCTTTGAAGACCGGCCATCTTAACATGTTGGCTTATGTGCCCTGCTTTTTGGCAGGAGTTCTCTGCTATTCTCTGCGTAAATTCATAAGTCCGACGATCTCATCGTATCTATGGATTCCGTTTTTGCTCATTCTGTTCGGCGTCTTTGTTCTGGCCAATCCGGGCGAAGCACAGACGTTTTGGAGTGGATGGATCTTCTGTCTCATGCTCGGCGTCAGCATCAACGCTTTTGCTGATGTCTCTGTAAGGTCCATCAATGTGGTTGCTGGTAAGACGGCACTCTATTCGTACGGAATGTATCTTCTCCACAGCGTAGCGCTATATGTCGTTTTTTTCAGATTGCGGATTGGTAATTTGATCGTTGCCTCGTTTATATTCTTTGCCCTTACGATTGTTGCTTCGATGATTGCATTTCATGCGATTGAGTCACCGTTTATTGAACTCGGACGGTGGCTCAGTTCGCCCGCACGGGGCCGAGTTTTGACTGAGGTTGATGTGCGAGCCTCGATAGAAGGCTCGGTGGAATAGAGCGGGTGTTTTCTTGGCTTGCAACTATGGCATCCCTAGAGTGAGGCGTTTGAAATGTCGAATTTAGTGACCGGCGGCTTCTTCTTCGGGGAAGAGACGGATGTCGTCTACGCCGCGGTAGCGTTCAGCGAAGTCCATGCCGTAGCCGATGACGAACTGGTTGGGGATCTTGAAGGCTACGTAGTCGGCTTCGATGGGGACGAGGCGGCGCTCGGGTTTGTCGAGGCAGGTGGCGATCTTCAACGAGGCTGGTTTGTGCTGGAGCATGAGACCGCGGAGGTAGCTAAGGGTGAGGCCGGTGTCGAGGATGTCTTCGACGATGATGACGTGCTTGCCTTCGATGGGGTTGTCGATGTCCTTGATGAGTTTGACGGCGCCGGAGGAGACGCGGGCGCGGCCGTAGCTGGAGACGGCGACGAAGTCGAAGGTATTGTCGACCTGGATGGCACGGGCGAGATCAGCGAGGAAGATGGCTGCACCTTTGAGAACTCCGATGAGGACAATGGACTGGCCGGCGTAGTCGGCAGTGATCTGGGCTCCGATGGCCTTGGTGCGTTCGGCGATCTGCTCCTTAGTGAAGAGGATCGGCATGGTTTCGGCAGGAGGGAAAGAGGGGGTGCTGATTGACATAGAGATTAAAGGGTAGCGCGAAAGCGGGGTGCAGGCAAAGCGTTGGCTATACTTAAGCTAGCGAGGATTATGTTTCCCTATATCAATATTGGCCCGCTGCATCTGGGCACGTTTGGGCTGTTTCTGTGGTTGGCCGCGGTGGCGGCGACGATTGTGCTGCATAAGAACTTTGTGCGGAATCGCGTGGATGCCGATGCGTTGAGCGTCGTTGCATTTGTGGTGATTGCGGGCGTCATTGGAGCGAAGACCTGGCATGAACTGCAGAATCTGTCGGAGCTGCGGTCGTCGATGCGGCAGATTATGGTGCCGGGATGGGGACATCCTTTCGAAGTGCTGATGGGCTGCCTGCACTGGTTCCAGGCAGGATTTGCGTGGTTTGGCGGCATGCTCGCCGGGATTGCAACGCTGATGTGGCAGGGCCGGGTCGCGAAATCTGAAGGCGGCACGGGATCAGTGGGTGCAGTGCGGATGCTTGATCTGGCGGCTCCCGCGGCGGCAATCGGGTATGGAGTCGGGCGGATAGGATGCCTAACTTCGGGCGATGGGGACTATGGGATTCCGACGACACTGCCGTGGGGTGTGCATATGGCCCCTGATGCGCTGGTGCCGACGACGGCTCTGGTGCATCCTACGCCTCTGTACGAGCTGCTGTTTTCGCTGGCTCTGGGCTGGCTGCTTTGGCATTTGGGGAAGAAGTATCGGCCGGTGGGCTGGATGACGGGACTTTACCTCGCCCTGAGTGGATTGGGAAGGTTTCTGGTGGAGTTTGTGAGGATTAATCCGAAGCTCTATTGGGGCATGAGCAATGCTCAGGTGGCTGCGCTGGGGTCGGTAGTGGTGGGATTGGTGGTAATGGTGGTGGCTGGACGGCGGAGTGCCGCCGTCCAGCCGGTAGTGGAGGTTAGTTCGTAGAGACCTGCGAACTAACCTGATTTTTAATGGCTAGTTTCTGGACATTTCTTCGCGGATAGGTGGTTGTGGGGTTGCGAAGAAAGCTGTCGAGATAAAGCCCCCTATGATTGCTCCGAGGATAGGGGCTACCCAGAAGAGCCATAACTGACTCAGCGCCCATCCGTGGACGAAGAGTGCGGGTCCTGTGCTGCGGGCCGGGTTGACTGAGGTATTAGTGACCGGGATGCTGATCAGGTGGATAAGGGTGAGGCAGAGTCCGATCGCGATGGGAGCAAAGCCCTTGGGCGCGCGCTCGTCGGTTGCGCCGAGGATGACGAGAAGGAAGAAACAGGTAAGGACGACTTCGGCGACGAAGCAGGCGAGCAGAGAATAGCCGCCGGGGGAGTGCTCGCCGAACCCGTTGGAGGCGAAGCCACCGTCCAGAGAGAAGCCCGCTTTGCCGCTGGCGATGATGTAGAGAACGCCTGAGGCAACGATGGCTCCGGCTACCTGAGCGACGATGTAAGGAATGAGCTCAGAGGCAGGGAAGCGCTTGCCTACAACAAGGCCAACTGAGACCGCGGGGTTGAGATGGCAGCCGGAGACGTGGCCGATCGCGAAGGCCATGGTCAGAACAGTAAGGCCAAAAGCGAGCGAGACGCCGACGAAGCCTATTCCGAGACCAGGGAACGCGGCAGCGAGAACAGCGCTTCCGCAACCACCGAAGACAAGCCAAAAGGTTCCGAAGAATTCGGCCAAGGCACGTTTAGACAACGGCATAAGGACCACCTCATTCTTTCCGTTAGTAGAAATTTGAGTTTCGATTGTGCTGGGACCCCGGGCATACACCATCCGGCACAGAAGCTACGAAGTACCGGACGCGAGGATGTTAACACGGAACGATGAATGTGTTCCCGGGAAAGTATCCGGGCGAATTGATCTCACGGAAATAGGGGAGATGGCTGGTTAGAGGCGCTTGAGGTAGGCCTTGGCTTCGTCGAGCTGCGGGAAGAGGCGCTCTTCGGCCTGGAACTCGCGCGAGTGGACGCAGCGGCGGCCGGCTTTGACGCGGACCGGGTGCTTGAGGTGGAGCATCTCGTGGTAGAGGAGGTACTCGACGGCGCAGCGCGGGGTGTCGGGACGGTCGAAGATGCGGCTGACGACGATGGTATTGTGGGCGGCGTCGTAGTGGCCCAGCATGCGGCGTGCGTGGTGCGCACTCCACGTAAGGGTGGGGCGGCCGAGGAGGCCATGGAAGAAGCGGGTATTGAGGGATTCGAAGACCTCGTCGAGGTCGTAGTGATGGCCTACGGGGGTGAGGATGCGCTTGCGGCCACGGGTCTGGCGGATGTGCTCGGCCTGACGGGAGACGGCTTCGGAGGAGACATGGCGGCGGTAACGGTCGGCGTGGGTGGGGGCGATGGGTTTTTTGTAGAGCTTGGCGAGCAGGATGTGGGCGATGGCGCGGTGGACGGCCTCGGGGGCATGTTCGAGAAGGTCAGACAGGCGGACATGGAGGCGGCCTTCGCGGAGGCGGATGGTGGTGTTGAGCGAGGTGAAGCGGTGGAAGCGGATGTCAAGCGGCGGTATGGGTGCGCGGGGCCTGAGGTCCCGGTACTGCTCTTCAAATATGGGGATGAGTGGGGAGGACACTATGGTTTAAGGCTAGCACGATGGCTTGTTGGTTGGGGAAGGGATGGCTACAGGAACGCTGCGGCAATCGTGCTGTTCTACGATGTCTTTTCAAACGGCGACAGTCTTGGCCATGATGCAGTGGTTATTGTGGGGGTGGGCCGGTTTCTTTTCGGTTCTGATCTTCTTTTTGGGGTGGGTGGGCGGCGAACCAGGTCTTCTGGTCTTCGAGCAATTGGGTGGCGGATTCGCGGATGTCGCGGATGGCTTCGAGGGCGAGCTTGCGGGAGACGTTGTAGGCTTCGTTGTCGGGTGGAGACTTGATGGCCGTGCCCCATCGCTCCGTTGCTTCGATGAGCTTAGGAAGGGCTTTGCGCACATCACGATGCTGGGGGCCGTAGTCGTCAAGGTTATCGTCGAGTTCGTCGGCGATTGAGGTGAACTGCTCCAGAAGATCGTGGGTATCCTGCTCGCGGCCGGGGCGGCGCGGACCGGCGTACATCTCCTGAATGCGCTTGACCCTGGAGTCCAGTAGCTTGATGAAGACGATGACGCGATCGTTCGGGTAGTAGGCTGAATCGCGAAGCTGCTCGATCTCGCCATCGGAGAGGGCGGAACTGTCCCGTTGCGCGTGAAGCGGCAGGATGAGCGAGATTAAGGCGAGGGCGAGGAGGAGCGATGGACGATAGCGCATTTGAGGGGTATGTCGCGCGGAAAAAACGCGAGTTTTTTCGGCTTCGCTCAGGGCGAAAAATTTATTTGAAACCATCATACTGCTAGTGGTTGAAGACCTGGGTCAGGAGCTCGTTCTGGACGTGATCGAGCTGCTTCAGGGTGGCTTGCAGGGTTGCCTGATCTTCGCCGGAGGCCTGATGGAGGTACCCGCTGAGCTTGTAGGTGGTGTGATGCATCAGCATTTCGGCACTCTTAAGGCGTTTGGTGTCGCGGGCGAGGCCGAGATGGATGAGCTCGGCGTAGTGCTCTACCTTCTTGAGAGTTGCACTGGCCTGATCGACGTCACCATTGAGCATCTGTCTGCCTGCGATTTCGGTCATGGTGTGGACGAGTTCCGTGTAGAGGAAACATTGCTCGCGGGGCTTAGCCTCCTGAGCTTGAAGCTCGAGGCGGTTGAGGGTCTGGGCGTCGGGAAGGTTCTCGTCGATCGACGATGCGTGGACAGGCACGCAGAAGGTGAAAAGAAGAGGCAGAGGAAGAAGAAGAGCAGAGGGCCGATATCTTAGATTCATAACGCACCTCGAAGGGAGCGCTTGCCTACTTCATGTTTTCGAGGGTGATGAGGCGGTGGCGGGCCTCCCACTCCTCGTCCGGGAATTTTCCATTTGCCACGGAGAGGAACTGTTTGTACAGGTCTTTGGCTTGCTTGACCTGGTGGAGCTTATCGTGCGCGGTCGCCGAGAGGAACAGGGATGACGGTGACTGTGGCAGCACTTTATCACGAATCTCTATCGCTTGCAAGGTCGTAGTGGGATCGTTGTTCACCGACGAGGCGTAGGCAAGGTGGCTGGCGGCACTTCCGAGGTCTTCCTTGGAGGGAAAGGCGTCCGGTTGGGCGACGGCGCGCTTGAGGAGCGCCTCGGCTTCAGCGAAGCGGTGGAGATGAATGAGCGCATCCGCCCGGTCATCGAGAAGGGTGGGATCCTGTGGGGAGGTGGAGATCAGGGTCGCGTAGAGGGGATCGGCTTTGTCGAACTGATTGTCGCGGCTGTAGAGACGTGCGAGGAGGCGAGTTAGATTAGCGTCCTGTGGGTGGGCTGCGTGAAGTTTTTCCACGATTGGGATGGCCTGGGCGGTTTTGTTCTGGGCCTCGTAGAGGCCGGCCAATTGGGCATTCAGGATGGGGTCGTCAGGGCTCTTTTCGAGGGCAGCGGTGAGCTGGGTTTCGGCTTGGTCTAACTTGTTCTGGCGGATGAGGATATGGGTGAGGGCGGCTGTGGCGGCGGTATTCTGCGGATCTACTGCGAGTACCCGTCGATAGGATGCTTCGGCTGAGGGGAGATCGTCGCTGGCTTCGGCCAGTTCGCCAGCCAGGAGGATGTCGTCGGAGGTCTCGGGGGAGATTTTGAGAGCGGCCAGCAACTCGTCGCTGGCATCGGCCGGGCGGGTGTGTTGGTCGATGCGGGCGAGGGCGCGATAGGCCCGGGCTTTGACGATGGGGTTGTCGGAGGTGATGGTGGTGGCTTTGTCGAGTTCGGCTCGGGCGTCGGCCAGCTTGCCGCTGCGGGCGAGGAGAAGGCCGAGGGCTACGTGAGGTTCGAGGAAGTTCGGGTCGGCGGCGATGGCTTTGCGATAGGAGGCTTCGGCGGCGGAGGTCTGATCGAGGGCATCCTCGGTGAAGCCGAGATCGTACAGGAGGTGGGCGTCGTTAGGGGACTTTTCGGCCAGTGCGGTGAGCAGCTTCAGGGCTGTGGGATAGTCCTGGCGGTCGATGGCGGCATTGGCCTCGGCACGTTGTGGGTCTTCTGGGGTCGATTGGGGCTGGGCAGTGGTGTCGGTGGTTCCAGCGGGGAGTTGAGCGTGGAGCGTCCCGGTTGCGAGGAGGACAGTCGAGAGGATCAGGAGGGGAAGGAGCGAGAAGCTGCGGTATTGCGAGGCGCTGCGGTTCATTCTAATGTGTATTTTCTCCGGCATACCGTTGGACTCCCGTTCCCGGCTTAAAGTATGCAAAGTATTCAAAGGAAAAGACCTAAGTCTGGACTTCAAATACGGTGTTAAGTACGGAAGCCCGGCCTGGAATGGCCGGGCTTCGACAGCTTTCCCTGATCTAAGAATAACAGCCTAGTCGGGGTTGGGAAATATGGAAGGCTCGAATCGTTTGGGTATCTGGACGGCTTGTCGCTCTATTCTTCCAGACTGAGCAAATGGGCTTTCGTCTCAAGTCCGCCCGCGAAGCCCGTAAGTTTTCCAGATGATCCGATTACGCGATGGCAGGGCACGATGATTGATACGGGGTTTCTTCCGTTTGCGGCGCCGACAGCTCGTGTTGCCCGAGGGTTCCCCAATTGTTTAGCAAGCTGTCCATAGCTTCTCGTCTCGCCGAACGGTATTGCAAGCAGAGCTTCCCATACGTTTTTCTGAAAAGGAGTGCCTCTTATATCGAGAGCGATGGAGAACGTTTTTCGGCTGCCGGCGAAGTATTCTCCTAACTGCCGTTCCGCTTCGACGAGAACAGGATGTTGCTCACTTGGAACCAACTCGCTCACGCGCACGCGACGGGGACTATCGTTTTCCCACAGTACGGCTACCAAACCCTTGTCACTTGCGACCAGTTTCAACTTCCCGACGGGCGATTCCATTATCTTGTAGGCGAGACTCATAGTCTTATCCGTTCTGGTTTATGACTTCGAGAAAGTCATGCTGACGATTCAATGTGAGACATGCGGGCGGCTTACGACAGCGGCACCGTCGGCAGCCCAAAGATGCTGCGCAGCATAGGCGCGCCACGGTCGCCAGGATTCGGCGCGACTCAAGAGGTTTGCGGGTGTTGTTTTCTCTCCGTCCATTGAAGCCACACTACGAAGGAGTCCAATGTCGGTAGCTGGGAATGCGTCCATCTCGCGGATGGCGCGAAGGGCGATGTACTGTGCGGTCCACTCGCCAATCCCGCGAATCGCCCGCAAACGCGCAACCGTCTCCTCGATATTGCCGAAGGGACGGAACAGGTTTGGATCAGCCAGCGCCGCTTCGGCCACTGTCTTCAATGCGGTCGAGCGAGCCGCAGGCATAGCCAGTCCAATGGAGGAAACCGAGGCCAACCGCTTCGCTGTCGGAAATACATAAGACAAATCTGGATGAATCAGGAAGGACTTCGGCACAGCGCGACCATGGAGAGCGACGAGCTGGCCAGCCAATCGACGTGCAGCGACTACGCTGATTTGCTGGCCCAACACAGCTCGCACTGCTATCTCGAAACCATCCCAGCCACCGGGAGCCCGCAAACCTGGGCGCTGTGCCACCAAGGGAGCGAGCACAGGATCGCCGGACAGATGGTCGTCAATCGTCTCAATATCAGCTCCAAGATCGAAAAGACGCCGCACTCGGGCAACGATAGCGGGTAACAGGCGCACATCCGGGAAGCGGATTTTTACATTCAGGCTCTGTCGATCAGGCAGGTGAGTCACCTCTATGCTTCCCATTGCGCCATCGATCTCAACAGTGCGCAGGTATCGTCCACGGTCAACAATTTCGACACCCGGAATTGCGCGCGCTCGCAGGAAGCCGAGCATAGAATCCCAGTCATAGGGCGGACGGTAGCGAAGCCGAAGCGCGACGTCCTTCTCTTCGGATCTCGCGGAATTCTTTCTGCGTAAAGCGCTGGGAGGACGATGGAATAATTTGAGAAATATTTCGTTGAATCGCCGTAAGCTACCGAATCCCGCCGCCATTGCAACTTCAATCATTGGCAACTGGGTTTCATGTATGAGTTGCTTCGCGAAAAGCACTCGCCGTGTCTGTGCGACGGAGATAGGTGACGCTCCCAGATGTTGAAGGAATAGGCGTCGCAATTGACGTTCCCCTAAGCCCAGGCGGTCCGCCAGTTTTTCAACGCTATTTCCTTCCCCATCAAGAGCGCCTTCAGCTATAAGAGCCAAGGCGCGAGAGACCGTATTCGAAGTCCCGCGCCATGAAGCCAGGTCCGGGGCCGTCTCCGGTCTGCAACGAAGACATGGTCGAAAACCGGCATCCTGCGCGGCTGCGGCTGAGCCGAAGAATTTGCAATTCTCAAACTTGGCTGTACGCGCCGGACATATGGGACGACAGTAGATACCAGTCGATGTGACGCCGACGAAGATCAAGCCGTCAAAACGGGAGTCTCGACTCTGCAGAGCGCGATAACAAACTTCACGATCGGGCAGTTCCATGTCTAGATTTTCGCACCCGCAATAGAGATAAACTAGCGGTTTTCGGACATGGTCAGTTCAATGTCTCTTGCTGTTTGAGAAGCAGTACGGTTACTCACCTGTGGAGCTACGTGGTGACCTGGAGCTCCGGTTCGGGTTTTGAGATGGTGAGCTTTAGAACGGAGGCGAGCCAGTGGCCGGTGTGAGAGACGGGGTTGGCGGCGATCTCTTCGGGGGTGCCGGTGGCTACGATCTGGCCGCCGCCGCTGCCGCCTTCGGGGCCCATGTCGATGACCCAGTCGGCGGATTTGATGACGTCGAGGTTGTGCTCGATGACGAGGAGGGATCCGCCGCCTTCGATGAGCTTGCGGAAGGCTGCGAGAAGCTTGGCTACGTCGTCGAAGTGGAGGCCGGTGGTGGGCTCGTCGAGGATGTAGAGTGTGCGGCTCCGTGCTTTGGCGGCGGTGTCGTTGCTGCTGCGGTTGGTGATGGAGCGCGCG
>Ga0193753_10003619_pt1 | contig 11348 bp, 7 predicted proteins | sample H1c2metaG_FD_144925 | JGI IMG/M metagenome (GOLD analysis project Ga0193753, IMG submission 144925) | Soil microbial communities from a riparian zone of the East river system, Colorado, United States - H1c2 | ecosystem: Environmental > Terrestrial > Soil > Riparian zone | place: USA: East River... | reverse complement strand
TCCCAGTGACGGCAGTTTCATTTCCGGTGCGCCGCGAGCGTTCAACGACAAGATTGCGATTGGCTTCGGCGACTCGGGCGTCGTGCATGGCGCAGTCGGTGTGTATGACGCCGCGAGCGGCAAGCAACTGTGGCGCTGGGAGACACAGGGTGCCGGCGGCGCCATCTGGAACGCGATCGCGTACGACCCGGAAGCCAATCGACTGTACGTGGGCACCGGCAACGCTCGCGGTCCCGATGCGGCTGCCAACCGTTTTGCCTGCTCCGTCGTCGCGCTCAATGCGGACACGGGACACATGGACTGGCAGTACGACGCGGCTCCTGATCACACCCAGTGCGACGACTCGCTCGACATCACGCTCGCCACGATCAGCATCGACGGGCAGCCGCGCAACGTGATCCTGCATGCGCCGAAGGACGGCTCGATGCAGGTGCTCGATCGCGCCACCGGCAAACTCATATCGTCCAAGAAGTTAGGCGTCGGCGCGCACAACCATTTCGCGCAGTCGTTCAGCCCGATGACCGGATTCGTGTACCTGCCGACGACTGAACTGCCGGTCGAGAATCCGGAGGGCGACGCACCCGCTGACGCTGGCAAAAGCGCATTGCTCGCCTGGGATCCGGCAAAACAGCGCGCCGCCTGGGCTCAGCCCACGCAAGGCGCGTTCAGCGGTGGCGTGTTGTCGACGGCCGGCGATCTGGTGTTCCAGGGCCAGGCCGACGGTTACGTCACGGCGTTTTCCGCCGCTGAAGGGCGACGCGTGTGGGCATTCTTTTCCGCGGGTGCCGCGCTCGGCGCGCCAATCAGCTTCGCCATCGGCAAGCGGCAGTACATTTCCATTCTCAATGGTCCGCCACAAGGCCACCCCGCAAGTCTCGGAGCGATGTCGGCGAGATTCGGCTGGGACTCGCGCGCCCATCCTCGTCGCCTGTTGACCTTCGTGCTCGACGGCACGGGCGCATTGCCGCCGACGCCGGGTCCCACTCCCGCCAAACCGCTGGATGCTCCAGAAATCACGGTCGACGACGCCATCGCGAAAGAGGGCGCCACGGTATTCATGAAGTGTCAGTGGTGCCACGGCGCCGGCGCGATTGCCGGCGGTGGCGCACCCGACCTCCGCGCTTCACCGATGCCGCTCAATCCCGCGTCGTTCGCGACGGTGGTGCGCGGGGGGCTCGAGACTCGCGGTATGCCGAAATACGACGAGCTGAGTGACCATGAGCTCGAGGCGCTGCGCCAGTACATCCGGGCGCGCGCGCGAAAGGTCACCCGGCCCGACGGCGCCGCGCCACCGGTCCCCGAAGCGCCGGCAGCGGCACCCGCCGAGGAAGAGGCGCCCAAGCCCCGCAAGCCGCCCGGTTCGCTCGAACCCGAGCCCCCACCGCCAAAGCTGTAGGGTCCGGACGCGTATATATAAGGAGCCGCCTCGCCAGGCGCCTCCTTTGTCGTCCGAACTCTCTTGCGCGTCAATGGGTTACATAAAGATGTGACCCAACTCGACGAATCGGCTTCCGAGGCCTGACCGGGCCGAGCAACGCGTCCGTGATTCGCGTATCTTTGCGCCCCATTTCTCACGCGTAAGCCATTGGCATGCCGGGCAAAGACAAGAGTGCACTCATCTGCGGATCGGTCGCCTACGACACCATCATGGTGTTTCCGGACCGCTTTCGCGCGCACATCCTCCCCGACAAGCTGCACATGCTGAACGTGGCCTTCCTGGTGCCGCAAATGCGCCGCGAGTTCGGTGGCTGCGCCGGCAACATCGCCTACAACCTGAAGCTGCTGGGCGACGTTGGTTATCCCATGGGCGGCATCGGCATGGACTTCGCGCCGTACTCGGCGTGGATGAAGAAGCAGGGGATGTCCGAGAAGTATCTCGTGACCATTCCGGAAGAACATTGTGCGCAGGCGTTCATCACCACGGATCTCGATTCCAATCAGATCACCGCGTTTCACCCGGGCGCCATGAACCATTCGCACCGCATCAAGGTGCCGGCGAATGACGGTATATCCATTGGTGTTATCGCTCCGGACAGCCGCGAGGGCATGCTGCAGCACGCCGAGCAGTTCAAGGCCGCCAACATCCCGTTCATCTTCGATCCGGGCCAGGCGATGCCGCTGTTCGCCGGCGACGATTTCAAACGGTTCATTTCGATTTCGGACTGGCTCGCATTGAACGACTACGAATGGGCGCTGTTGCAGGAACGCACCGGCTGGAGCGTCGCCGACGTCATGAAGCACGTGAAGGCGCTGATCGTCACGCGCGGCGGCGAAGGCTCGACCATTCACGCTGGCGGACGCACCTACGAAATTCCCTGCGCCAAGGCACGCGAAGTGCTCGACCCGACGGGCTGCGGCGACGCCTATCGCGCCGGCCTCATTCACGGCATTCTTCGCGGACTCGACTGGGAAACCACGGGGCGCATTGCTTCGCTCATGGGTGCCATCAAGATCGCCGTGCGCGGTACGCAGAACCACACATTCACGAGCGCGGAATTCGCGGACCAGTACCGCGCCGCCTTCGGTGCGCAGTTGCGCGCCGCCAGCTGAACAGTCAGGAAAATTCAGGAAAGAGGATCGTATGTCGCACAGCTTTCATTTCACGTCAGAGTCGGTTTCCGAAGGCCATCCGGACAAGGTCTCCGACCAGATCTCCGATGCCGTCCTCGATGCGTTGCTCGCGCAGGACAAGCATTCACGTGTCGGCGCCGAGACGCTCTGCAACACGGGGCTCGTGGTGCTCGCCGGTGAAATTACTTCCAATGCCGTGGTCGACTTCCAGCAGGTCGCACGCGACACCATCAAGAAGATCGGCTACGACAATACTGAATACGGCATCGACTACAAGGGATGCGCCGTGCTCGTCGCTTACGACAAGCAGTCGCCCGACATCGCGCAAGGTGTGGACGAAGGCAAGGGTCTGAACCTCGAACAGGGCGCCGGCGACCAGGGCATGATGTTTGGCTACGCGTGCACCGAGACCGAAGGGCTCATGCCGCTGCCTATCTATCTTTCGCACCGCCTGGTGGAGAAGCAGGCCCAGCTGCGCAAGAACGGCAAGCTCAAATGGCTGCGCCCGGACGCGAAGTCGCAGGTCACGGTGAAGTACGTCGACGGCAAGCCGTCGGAAATCGACACCATCGTGCTCTCGACGCAGCATCACCCCGAAGTCGAGCACAAGCACATCGAGCAGGCCGTGATCGAAGAGATCATCAAGCCCGTGCTGGCCGGCCAGACGCTCGCCAAGAACATCAAGTACCTCGTGAACCCGACCGGTCGGTTCGTGATCGGTGGACCGCAGGGTGACTGCGGTCTCACGGGTCGCAAGATCATTGTCGACACCTACGGCGGCGCGGCTCCGCACGGTGGTGGCGCGTTCTCCGGCAAGGACCCCTCGAAGGTGGATCGTTCGGCTGCGTACGCCGCGCGTTACGTGGCGAAGAACATCGTCGCGGCGGGTCTTGCCAGCAAGTGCCAGGTGCAGATCTCGTACGCCATCGGCGTGGCGCGGCCCACCAGCGTCATGGTCACCACATTCGGCACCGGCGTGGTGTCGGATGAGAAGCTCGAGGCGCTGGTCGGCCAGCACTTCGACCTGCGGCCGAAGGGCATCGTGCAGATGCTCGATCTGCTGCGCCCGATCTACTTCAAGACCGCCGCGTATGGCCACTTCGGCCGCAACGAGCCGGAGTTCACCTGGGAGAAGACTGACAAGGCCGCCGTGCTGGCCGCCGATGCCGGAGTGCAGAGAAAAACGGCATAATCGTTTCCAAAGGTGGTTCTACCGAGGAGCGCTGCAGCGTCATGGACGCGAGGCTCGGAGGACCGCCGATCGATTCCAACGGCGCTCTCTAAAATGGAACTAAATAGAGAGGTTTTTATGAATGCTGTTGTGAAGCCCGGAACGGGCAATGACTTTGTAATCGCCGACATCAAGCTCGCCGATTGGGGCCGCAAGGAACTCAATATCGCCGAGGGCGAGATGCCCGGCCTCATGGCCATCCGCGAGGAATACGCCAAAACCCAGCCGCTGGCTGGCGCCCGCATCACGGGCTCGTTGCACATGACGATCCAGACCGCGGTGCTCATCGAGACGCTGCAGGCGCTCGGCGCGAAGGTGCGCTGGGCGTCGTGCAATATTTTCTCTACGCAGGATCACGCGGCCGCTGCGATTGCCGTGAAGGGCACGCCAGTGTTCGCCGTAAAGGGCGAGTCGCTCAAGGACTATTGGGACTACACGCACCGCATCTTCGAGTGGCCGGACGGTAGCTACTCCAACATGATCCTCGACGACGGCGGCGACGCCACGTTGCTGCTGCATCTCGGCACCAAGGCCGAGAAAGATATCGGCGTGCTCGCGAATCCCGGCAGCGACGAAGAGATCGAGCTGTTCAACGCCATCAAGGCGACGCTCAAGCGCGATCCGAAGTGGTACTCGGTGCGCCTCAAGCAGATCAAGGGCGTGACCGAAGAGACCACCACCGGCGTGCATCGTCTGTACGACATGCACAAGCGCGGCGAGCTCGCGTTCCCGGCCATCAACGTCAACGACTCGGTCACCAAGAGCAAGTTCGACAACCTCTACGGTTGCCGTGAGTCGTTGGTGGATGCCATCAAGCGCGCCACCGACGTCATGGTCGCCGGCAAGGTGGCCGTGGTTGCCGGCTATGGCGACGTGGGCAAGGGCTCGGCGCAGGCGCTGCGTGCGTTGTCGGCGCAAGTTTGGGTGACGGAAGTCGATCCGATCTGCGCGCTGCAGGCGGCGATGGAAGGCTATCGCGTCGTGACGATGGACTATGCCGCCGACAAGGCCGACATCTTCGTCTCGGCCACCGGCAACTTCCATGTGATCACGCATGACCACATGAAGAAGATGAAGAACAACGCCATCGTCTGCAACATCGGGCACTTCGACAACGAAATCGATTGCGCCTCGCTGAAGCAGTACAAGTGGGAAAACATCAAGCCGCAGGTCGACCACATCATCTTCCCTGACGGCAAGCGCATCATCCTGCTGGCCGAGGGTCGTCTCGTGAATCTCGGTTGCGGCACGGGACATCCCAGCTACGTGATGAGCTCGAGCTTCGCGAACCAGACCATCGCGCAGATCGAACTGTTCACGCAGACGGCGAAGTACCCGCTCGGCGTGTACACGTTGCCCAAGCATCTCGATGAGAAGGTGGCGCGGCTGCAGTTGAAGACGTTGAACGTCATGCTCAGCGAGCTCACCGACACGCAGGCGAAGTACATCGGTGTCTCGAAGACCGGTCCGTTCAAGACCGATCACTATCGTTATTGATGAGACTTAAGTGACGGCAAAGATCCTCGACGGAAAAGCCGTCGCAGCAAAAGAGCGAACGAAGTCGGCGGCGAGAGCCGCCGACTTCATTTCCAAATACGGTCGCGCGCCCGGGCTCGCCGTGGTGAAGGTCGGTGAAGACCCGGCCTCCGCGGTGTACGTGCGCAACAAGCGCAAGGCCTGCGAGGAGTGCGGTATCGCCTCCTTCGCGCATGACCTGCCGGCGACGACCACGCGTGAAGAATTGCTGGCGCTGATCAAAGCGCTGAATCTCGATGACGCGGTCGACGGCATCCTGCTGCAGCTCCCGTTGCCGAAGGGCCTCGACAGTACGGAGATCATGGACACCATCGATCCGGCCAAGGACGTGGATGGTTTCCATCCCATCAATACCGGGTTGTTAGCACAGAAGCGTCCGGGGCTGCGGCCGTGCACGCCCTGGGGCGTGATTCGCCTCGCCAAGGAATACGCGCTCGATCTCACCGGATTGCGTGCCGTGGTGGTCGGTGCTTCCAACATCGTGGGACGGCCCATGGCGCTCGAGCTGCTGCTCGCCCGATCCACGGTCACGGTGTGCCACACGGGCACGCGCGATCTGCGTGGCGAGGTGGAGCGGGCAGAGCTCGTGGTCGCGGCCGTCGGCAAGGTCGGGTTCATACCGGGCGCCTGGATTCGCGAGGGCGCCATCGTGTTCGACGTGGGCATGAATCGTGACGCCGACGGCAAACTGTGCGGAGACGTGGGATACGCAGTTGCCGCCGAGCGGGCCGCCTGGATCACACCGGTACCTGGCGGCGTGGGACCGATGACGATCGCCATGCTGCTGTCCAACACCTTAGACGCGGCGCTGGCACGCGCGGGCGCGCGCCAGCGCTAGTGAAATCCCGGCCGCGGGCGCGGGTGTAGACTCGCACCGTATGAAAAGTCCGGCGCATCGGGACCTGCAGATCGACGCCCTGCGCGACGCCGGCAATGTGCATCGCGCCGACGCCATTGCGGTCGAGGAACCGCTGGAGATCCGGCTGCGCAAAGATGGCGCCGAGGATCGGGCCATCTCGATCACCATGCGCACGCCGGGTAACGACTCAGAGCTGGCGCTCGGGTTCCTGCATGGCGAAGGCCTGATTCGCGCGCCCGGCGACGTGCTCGACGTGCGGCCCTGCGGCCCGAGCGGCAATGTGGTGCGAGTCACCGTGCGTGCCGATCTGCCACTCGAGCTCGAACGCCTCAATCGCAATTTCTACACGACTTCGAGCTGCGGCGTCTGCGGCAAGGCATCCATCGAGGCGGTAACCGCCAGCGCCGGCATCCGCCGCGTGACGAGCGACCTGGTAGTTAGGGAATCGGTGCTGCGGATGTTGCCCGACACACTCCGCGCGTCGCAGGCGGGGTTCGCCGAGACCGGTGGCATGCACGCGGTCGGTTTGTTCAAGTCCGATGGCGAGCTTGTCGCGAGCCGCGAGGACGTGGGCCGCCACAATGCCATGGACAAACTCGTCGGCGCGGCGTTGCAGGCCGACGAGCTGCCCTGGAGCCAGCGCATCGTGTTGCTGTCGGGCCGCGCGAGTTTCGAGCTGATCCAGAAAGCGATGATGGCGGGTGCGCCGCTGGTGGCAGCGATTGGTGCGCCATCGACACTCGCCGTCGAAATGGCGGAGTCGGCCGGAATCACGCTGGTCGCCTTTCTGCGCAGTGGTGGCTGCAATGTGTACTGTCATCCCGCGCGCATCCGTCCGGTGCGGGGCGCGTCATGAACATCGACAGCGCCGCCATCGAACGCACAGTCCACGCCGCCGTGACCCGCACGAAACACGAGGCCGGGCCGTTGCTGGAAATTCTGCATGCCGTGCAGAACGAGCTCGGTTGCGTGCCGGCAGCCGCCGTGACGCTGATCGCCGATTCTCTGAACCTGTCGCGAGCCGAAGTGCACGGTGTCGTGAGCTTCTATCATCATTTTCGCGAGCAACCGGCTGGCAGTTGCGTCGTGAAGCTGTGTCGCGCCGAGGCCTGCCAGGCCATGAACGGCGATGCGCTCGCGAGTTTCGCGACGCGACACCTGGGCGTGGAATTCGGCGCGACGCGCGCCGATGGCGCGGTGACTCTGGAGAATGTCTACTGCCTCGGCAACTGTGCCTGCGCGCCCTCGATGACGATCAACGGGCAGCTCTACGGCCGCGCCAATCCGAAGCTGCTCGAAGAGCTCGTGAGCGCCGTGGAGAATGCATGAGCAGCGGCGCCGCGGTCACGGTCTACATCCCCGGCGACTCGAGCGCGATCTCGATTGGCGCTCACGGTGTGGCGTCGCAGCTCGAACTGGAATGCCGCCAGCGCGGTCGCGCGCTGCGCATCATTCGCAACGGCTCGCGCGGCTTGTACTGGCTCGAGCCGCTGCTCGAAGTGATGACCCCGGCGGGACGCATTGCCTATGGACCGGTTACGAAGAGTGACGTCGCAAGCCTGATCGATGCCGGCATGCTCGAGGGCGCGCCGCATGCGTTGTGTCTTGGCAATATTGCCGAACATCCGTGGCTCCGCAGCCAGCAGCGCCTCACGGGCGCGCGGCTGGGTGTCATTGATCCGACCGACATCGACGACTATGTCGCGCATGGCGGATACGCGGCGCTCTCCACGGCGCTCACGATGCCGCCGGCGGACATCGTGCGCATCGTGACGGACTCCGGTCTGCGCGGCCGCGGTGGCGCGGCATTTCCCACGGGCATCAAGTGGCAGACGGTGCACGACCAGCAAGCGGCGCAGAAATACATTGCGTGCAATGCCGACGAGGGCGATTCGGGCACGTTCTCGGACCGCATGATCATGGAGGGCGATCCCTTCGCGCTCATCGAAGGCATGACCATCGCCGGGCTCGCGGTGGGTGCGACGCAGGGCTATATCTACCTTCGCGTGGAATACCCGCACGCTGCTCGCGCACTGGCGCGCGCGCTGGGCATTGCGCGCGAGCGCGGATATCTCGGGCCCGACATTCGCGAGAGCGGTCGCAGTTTCGACATTGCGATCCGCATCGGTGCCGGCGCCTACATCTGTGGCGAAGAGACTTCGATGCTCGAGAGTCTCGAGGGACGACGCGGCGAAGTGCGCGTTCGGCCACCGTTACCGGCAATCAAGGGATTGTTCGGCCAGCCGACGGTGGTGAACAACGTGATCACGCTCGCGACCGTGCCGGTGATCCTGGCGCGCGGCGCGCAGTTCTATCGCGACTTCGGTGTGGGTAAATCCCGCGGCACGATTCCGCTGCAGCTTGCCGGCAACGTGAAACGCGGCGGACTGATCGAGCGCGCCTTCGGCCTCACGGTGAACGAGCTGGTGTACGACTACGGCGGCGGTTCGGCGAGCGGACGGCCGGTGAGGACGGTGCAGATCGGCGGGCCGCTCGGCGCCTATCTTCCCGAGTCCGAGTTCGACACGCCGCTCGAATACGAAGCGCTGACGGCCAAGAACGCACTGCTCGGGCACGGTGGCGTGGTGGTGTTCGACGACACGGTGGACATGGCACACATGGCGCGTTACGCGCTCGAATTCTGCGCGATCGAGTCCTGCGGCAAATGCACGCCATGCCGCATCGGCTCGACGCGCGGTGTCGAGCTCATGGATCGACTCATCGCCGGGCGTTCGGGGCCCTCGGGCGAGCAGCGCGCGGAGCTGGGGCTGCTCGATGAACTTTGCGACACGATGCTTGCCGGATCGTTGTGCGGGCTCGGGGGCATGACGCCTTTTCCGGTGCGCAGTGCGTTCCGGCATTTTCCTGAGGATTTCCGCTGATGTTTGCGCGCGACTATCACGATCTGGGGACGCCGGCCGCTGGCGGCGACGCCGTGACGCTCGAAATCGATGGCGCGGTCGTCACCGTGCCGGCGGGCACGTCCATCATGCGCGCCGCGGCGCTCGCGGGCGCGGACATCCCGAAGCTCTGCGCCACCGACACGCTGAAGGCATTCGGCTCCTGCCGCGTGTGCCTGGTCGAAATCGAAGGGCGCAAAGGATTTCCGGCCTCGTGCACCACCGAGGTCGCCGCCGGCATGAAGGTGCATACGCGCAGCGAGCCGCTGAGCAAACTACGTCGCGGCGTACTCGAACTCTACGTGTCCGAGCATCCGATGGGCAGCTGCCCTGACAGCAGCCGCTGCGATGTCGAACGCCTCGCGCATGAACATGGCATCGCCGAGTCCCGGTACGCGACGCCGGCGACGGCGCGTGCCCAAGCTACTCCGAAACCTGTCGACACCAGCAATCCGTATTTCCGCTTCGACAACGATCTGTGCATCGTCTGCTCGCGCTGCGTACGCGCCTGCGAAGACACCCAGGGCACGTATGCGCTCACGATCGAGGGCCGCGGCCTGGAATCGCGTGTCTCGGCCTCACAGCAGCAGCCATTCCTCGAATCCGAGTGTGTGTCCTGCGGCGCCTGCATCGAAGCGTGTCCCACCGGCGCATTGATGGAGAAATCCGTGCTGACCGCTGGGCTGCCGCAGCAGGCGGTTACCACCACCTGCGCCTATTGCGGCGTGGGTTGTTCGCTCGTGGCCGAAGTCACCGACGGCGCGGTTTCGCGCATGGTGCCTAACAGGAATGGACGCGCAAACCAGGGTCACGCCTGTGTGAAAGGTCGTTTCGCCTACGGATACGCGACCCACGCGGACCGCGTCACACGCCCGATGATCCGCAAGCGCATCACGGATGAATGGCGCGAAGTGAGCTGGGACGAAGCCTTCGCTTACGCGGCGTCGGAGTTCAAACGAATTCAGGGCACGTACGGACGCGATTCCATCGGCGGCATCACCTCGTCACGCTGCACCAACGAGGAAACCTTCCTCGTGCAGAAGCTGGTGCGCGCCGCGTTCGGCAACAACAACGTCGACACCTGCGCGCGCGTGTGCCATTCGCCCACGGGCTACGGCCTCAAGCACACGCTCGGAGAGTCGGCCGGAACGCAGGAGTTTGTATCGGTGCAACACGCCGATGTGATCATGGTCATCGGCGCCAGCCCCACGGAGGCGCATCCGGTATTTGCCTCACAGATGAAGCGCCGCCTGCGCGCCGGCGCAAAGCTCATCGTCGTCGACCCGCGCACCATCGCGCTCGTGAAGTCACCGCACGTCGAGGCGGACTATCACCTGCGGCTGCTGCCCGGCACGAACGTGGCCGTCATCAACGCGCTCGCGCACGTGGTGGTGACCGAGGGGCTCGCCAAAGAGCAGTACATCGCCGACCGCTGTGAGCGCAAGTCGTACGAGAAATGGAAGAAATTCATCGCCGATCCCATGAACAGCCCCGAAGCCATGGAGAAAGTGAGCGGCGTGCCGGCCGCGTCGATCCGCGGCGCCGCGCGCCTGTACGCGCAGGGGCCCAACAGCGCTATCTACTACGGCCTCGGTGTCACGGAGCACAGCCAGGGCACCACCATGGTGATGGGCATCGCCAACCTCGCCATGGCCACCGGCAATCTCGGTCGCGAAGGCGTGGGCGTGAGTCCGCTGCGCGGCCAGAACAATGTGCAGGGTTCGTGCGACATGGGCTCGTTCCCGCATGAGTTCAGCGGCTATCGGCACGTGTCGGACGACGCCACGCGCGCGCTGTTCGAATCCATGTGGAAGGTGCAGCTCGGCAACGAACCGGGACTTCGCATCCCCAACATGTTCGAGGCGGCACTCGATGGGTCATTCCGCGGGCTGTACATCCAGGGCGAGGATTTCGCGCAATCGGATCCGAACACCGCGCATGTCACCGCGGCACTGTCGGCCATGGAATGCATCGTCATCCAGGACATCTTTCACAACGAGACGTCGCAATTCGCGCACGTCTTTCTGCCCGGGTCTTCGTTTCTCGAGAAGGACGGTACATTCACCAATGCCGAGCGGCGTATTTCCCGTGTTCGAAAGATCATCGAACCGCTGGCGGGACTGGCGGATTGGGAAGCGACGATGAGGCTCTCGAACGCTCTTGGATACCCCATGCGTTACACGCATCCGTCGCAGATCATGGACGAGATTGCCGCGCTCACGCCCACATTTGCCGGCGTGAGCTATGAGAA
>Ga0193753_10003618_pt1 | contig 11348 bp, 11 predicted proteins | sample H1c2metaG_FD_144925 | JGI IMG/M metagenome (GOLD analysis project Ga0193753, IMG submission 144925) | Soil microbial communities from a riparian zone of the East river system, Colorado, United States - H1c2 | ecosystem: Environmental > Terrestrial > Soil > Riparian zone | place: USA: East... | reverse complement strand
GGTAGCTCGTCCGAGGACCGATGTGCCGTTCGTGAGACTCCAGCTACCACTCAATGTCCAGTTATTGAAACTGGTAATGAAGTCCTGAATGGCTCCCCGTTGCGCATTGTTACCGTATGTAAAGTAGGTAGCTTGTGCACCAATGAAAATACATTCATTGACTGGGATATCGCTCAGATTACTTGGTGTCGAGGCGTAAAGGACGTCGTTCGAGCGGGGTCCCCCAGCTCCGTACACCACACCCAACAGCCGGGGGGTGTAGGTAGTGTTAGGGGCCGACAAACTCGACCGACTTTTCAAGTAATTGTTGGTGTCTGAGGAGTTGCCCTCGAACATCAATTGGCTGGGATAGAACGTGCCACCGTTTCTGCCCACCGCCTTGATCGCGAACCAAACTGTATTGGAGAGCAGACTGGTAGGTTGCGAAACCAAGTCAGCGGTGACGCGATGTCCCAAGTCGTTAGTCGGGCCGCCTTTGAGGTAGATTTCCCTCACGAGATTTGTGGAGAATTCTTCGAAGGCGTTTGTGTTGCCACGTACAGGACCAGCTACGGCCCAGATGTAGATGTCCACTTGGGTTTCTGCCGACACTGCACTGTTTGTCCAACCGAGGACGCAGATTGCGACCATGAGTGCTAATTTTTTCATACTTTTTTATTTCGCTGTGACCCCGTTGTATTTATTCGCCAGACACCTCCTTGTGGTGATCTGAAAAGCGTCTATTTACTTCGGAAATCGATCAAATACCTAGAAGCTTTCTAGCAAACAACTGGAACTTTGTCAAGCAGGCCTACCCTTTCATTCTGCACCATAGGTAAAACTCGTCAATGACTCCCCTCGAGCATTTCCCTCTGCTATACTGCACCCATGCCGAGTCGATTTACTCATCTCCATACCCATTCGCACTATTCCCTCCTTACTGCTCTCCCAAAGGTAGATGAGCTCGTCGGAGAGGCTACCAAACTCGGTCTAACTTCCCTTGCACTTACCGACAATGGCAACCTCTACGGGGCTATCGAGTTTTATTCTGCATGTAAAAAAAAGAACATCAAACCGATCATCGGCGTCGACTTCTATGTGGCCGCTCGTACACGAACTGATATGCAAGCCGGAGTCGATAGTCGCCGAAGTCGTTTGGTTCTATTGGCGATGAATGAGGCTGGATATCGTAACCTCGTAAAACTCATCACCCGGTCACATCTTGAAGGTTTTTATTACAAGCCTCGTATCGATCGCGAACTCATCGCCCTTCACCATGAAGGACTGATCGCCATCACCCCGTCATTTTCCGGAGATATCGCGCTTGCTCTCAAGGGCCGGAATCCTGACAAAGCTCGAGAATGGGCAGCATTTTATAAAAAAGTCTATGGTGACCGTCTCTATATTGAGATCACTCACCATCCTGAGATCGACGGTCATGAGCCTGCCATGAAAACCCTGGCCGAGTTTGCCAAGGCAGAAAATATCGCCATCATGGCGGCGCACGATGTCTACTACATCAAGCCCGAAGATCGTTTTGCTCGCGAAACGTTGGTGCGAGTGAATTCTCATACTGACGCATCCGAACGTGTCTCTGAAAGTGATGAAGATGATTTTTCTTTTATTTCTTCTGAACGTGCCGAAGAGCTTTTTCGTGACATGCCAGAGGCAATAGAAAATACGGGCAAGATCGTCGATGCTTGTAACTTTGAGATGGAACTCGGTAAGTGGGTGTTTCCTAAACTAGTAGTAGAAAGTGGTCGTACGCCAGATGACGAACTCAAGCACATCGTTTTCGAAGGTTTCGCTCGTCGCAAGATAGAGCAGTCACCAGAGATCGTGGCCCGAGCCGAGTACGAACTCAAAGTTATTAAAGGCAAGGGGTATTCTTGGCGGGGATCACAAATATCAATCCACTTGAATATGAGATCCCCTTCGAGCGATTCTTGAATCCCGACCGTCCTTCTGCTCCTGATATCGATATGGACTATGCTGACGATCGTCGCGACGAGGTGATCGACTATGTTCGCAAGAAGTACGGCGCAGACAAAGTGGCACAGATCGGAACTTTCGGAACCATGATGGCTCGCGGATCCGTACGTGACGTTGCACGTGCTATGGGATTTCCGTACGACGTTGGCGACCGCATCTCCAAGATGATCCCCATGGGAGCTCAAGGGTTTCCTATGACTATAGAGAGGGCACTTGAAGAAGTTTCCGAACTTCGATCTATGTATCAAAATGAGGCCGATACCAAGCGCATCATCGATATGGCCCGCAAGATCGAAGGTTGCGCACGTCACATCGGAGTCCATGCAGCTGGTGTGGTGGTCTCGCCTACGGCACTGACTGACTACACACCTTTGCAGTTTGACCCCAAAGGAGAAGGCAAAGTCATCACACAGTACGACATGTACTCTATCGAAGAAGCAGGACTCTTGAAGTTCGACTTCCTGGGTTTGAAAAACTTGACCATCATCGCCGATACTGTAGCTCGCGTCAAAAAGATCGACGGTGTAACTATAGACGTTGATAATCTTCCGGTAGATGATACACCTACCTTTGAGATGCTTGCGCGAGGCGAGACCTCCGATTTGTTCCAATTGAACGGCGATGGTATGACGAGATTCTTAAAAGAACTCAAGCCAACCACCATCCACGATATAAACGCCATGGTTGCGCTCTATCGTCCTGGTCCTATTGATTTCATTCCGGAATACATCGCACGTAAGCATAATCCTGCCCTTATCAAGTATCTCGACCCTGAGCTTGAGCGTATCTTGAAGAAGACGTACGGGGTGTTGGTCTACCAAGACGACCTTTTGATGATGGCCCATGATCTCGCAGGTTACAGTTGGATCGAAGTGGACAAGTTCCGCAAAGCCGTGGGAAAGAAAATTCCCGAAGAGATGGCACAGCAGAAAGAAAAATTCATCAAGGGCTGCGTGTCTCACAGCAAGTGGGGCGAGAAGAAAGCCAAAGAAATCTGGAAATGGATCGAACCTTTTGCGGCTTACGGTTTCAATAAAGCTCACTCAGTGTCATATGGTCGCGTGGCCTACATCACCGCCTACCTCAAGGCGCATTTCCCCGAGATCTATCTTTCAGCAGTGCTCTCTTCAGAATCTGGTGAAACAGATAAGGTAGCAGAGACCATCGTTGAGTGTAAACGCATGGGTATTCCAGTCTTACCACCCGATGTAAATGAAAGTTTCAGTCAATTTACCGTTATTAAAGAGGGTCATAAGGATTTAGGGTTACAGGGTGATAGTAACAACCCTACAACCCTACAACCTTCCGGTGTCAGCTATCGCATCCGTTTTGGACTAGTTACCATCAAAAACTTTGGTCAAGGTATTTCCACTGCAATCATCGACGAGCGTAAGAAGGGTGGGCGGTTCACTTCCCTTGTTGATTTCCTGACACGAGTTAAGGATAAGAATCTTAATAAGAAATCTCTGGAAGCCCTCATAAAGTCAGGTGCTATGGACTGTTTCGACGTTGATCGTGGAGTGATGATGTCCAACCTCGACCTCATGCTTGAATATAACAAGGAGAGCTTGAGTCAGCATACAGATCAAGACTCACTTTTTGGAATGATGACCGATGCTTCAAGTGTACCTACGCTCCGTCTTCTCGAGGCACCACCTGCAGAGCAGCGTGACAAGCTCGCCTGGGAGAAGGAGCTTCTGGGGCTTTATCTTTCGGGGCACCCGCTCGACCGGTTTCGAGAGATTATCACCAAGAAGGATATGGATATCCAAAAAGCATTGGCAACCATTGCCGATGGAAAGGAGGTTATCCTTGCGGGCATTATAAATGAGGTTCGACTGGTTCAGACCAAGAAAAATGAAACCATGGCATTTATCACCATCGCTGATTTCTCAGGATCTTCTGAGGCGGTTGTATTCCCCCGAGTCTACAATGAATTTCGTACTCTTATCACACAAGATAAGTGTCTGGCCATGAAAGCAACGGTTAATACTCGTAATGGAGAAAAAAGTTTTGTGATCGAACGGGTCAAGGGGTTGTAGCGGTACCGGGGAGCTACTGGAGTTGCGAATCCTCTTTGTGCTTCCAATCGATACTCCATCTACTTATGCCCCATAGGAAAATAGCGGTAGTTGCTATAGAGAGACCAAAGTCGCGAACCCCATTGGGCGTAAGCCCAAGAGTAAAAGCGATACTAAACATGTGAAGTGCCAAGACGCCAGATACCAGACGGGTGAAGATACCAAGAAGCAGTGCCGTACCAAAGACTATCTCGAAGGCGCCATTGAAAAGAACAAAGGTAGTAAGGGCGATAGGTAGATTGTTCCCTACAAAATCAGGGATGACGCGTGTCCACTGGTCAGGGTTGAGGATCTGTTGAGTACCGAACCAGAGGAAGACAAGAGAGATACCTATACGAAGAAGTGTTGGAGCCGCATTGTTCAGTCGAACAGAGAATGGTGATGGATTCATAGTAAAAGGGTTAGATGGTGATTATTGAACAGGTGGAGTGTATGTAGGACTTGGGCTTGGCGATGGTGAAGTGGTCGGCTGCTGTTCTACAACCGGAGCAGTCACATTTTTCTTTGCACTCAAAACAATTCCAACGATGATGATGAGGGCTATGGTTACGAATATAATAACGGAGCTTGGTTTATATTTCATACATAGATATTAGTCTTATAATCTATACGACGTATTATAACATGATTTTTTACAGATATAGAAAAACGCCCCACCCAGGGGGCGGAGCGTTTTTCTAGATAACCGTGTTATTACACACGTGTAACGTTCTTGGCTGATGGACCCTTTTGTCCATCTACTACCTCGAAGTTGACTGTATCACCGACCTTGAGTTCGTCGAAAGCGACGCCACTAAGATCGTTAGAGTGGAAGAAGAGGTCCTTTGTTTCGCCTTCGCGAGCAATGAAACCAAATCCTTTCTCTGTAAGAGTCTTGATTGTACCTGTCATGTTGATGTTTTAAAATTTTGAAGAAACTCGACTTTTTTCTTTGTAGGAGAACACTACCACATTCTAGTCAAATAAGCTAGTGGTTTCGCCGCCTCTCTCTATTTGAGGCCCAATCTTGGGCCTCTTTGCTTAATAACCCCACGTAGGATATGAGTGATATGTAGGGCTTAGCACCGTGATAGAATCACAAGCCTTTGTTGCCTTCATGTTCCCTGATCGAACAGTAAGGACAGGCGCTTTTGTGCCCGCCGTAGTGTAGTATACGGAAATACTTGGAGTATTTATGTTAGGTACATTTTCTCCAGTCCACTTATAGCTATATCCACCCACACCTCCCGTCGCATAGGCACTCCAGGTCACGTATCCGCCCGCACGTGTAGACGTAACATTTGCGGAACAGTATACAGTCAGTGCGGGAAGAGTATAGTAAGGAGGATAGACGTACGCAGGCTGACTATAGACAGGCGATGGTGTTGGGTAATAGATAGGTTTCTGATAAGTCGGGTACTGATAACTTTGATATTGGTATGTCGGATATGTATATTCTGGATACTGATATGTTGGAGTAGATACAGGAGTTTGATAGTAATAGCTTGAATATGAGGGAGCATAGTACGCAGGGTCACTGTAGTATTGATCAGCATAGTACGGTGTCTGATTGTAGTAAGACTGGTCATACCCGTAAGTTTCGTAGTCATAATATTGCGCCTTAACAACAACTGGCACAAAAGACCCAACAACGGCAATGAGGGCGATAACACCGAGGAATATGAAGCTTGTCTGTCTTTTTGTCATGGTTATGTAGTTATGGCAATTGGTAATATTGACACCCTATTGATTTCGATGTTACATGATTATGCTCAAAAGAGCAAGGATACTCGTTTTTATACTGACGTATGAAGGGGCGATTTTTGTACGGGGCCCAATAGACTATGGTGTCAATATTTACACGTTAACCCATAAAGGGTATTGACAGTCATATCAAAATATGGTAGTATTAACCTACAGTAACGAATTGAGAATTTAATACACGAAAGGCGGTTATGAAAAGAACTATTTCTGTAGAGATGGAAGAAGAAACGGCTTGGGAGTGTACATTGGTGCAAGTCACTTTCACCAAGATTCCGAAAGGTCATCCGTGGCAAGACACTTAAATCTGAGTGAGCCTGCCACGTTGGCATTCTCCGTATCGGACGATCGTGCGCACATTCCGCGGAGTCCCTACCATGTAGTCCGATATCGGGACGATGTTCCCTGGATCTCCATGAACTAGAGCACTCGAGCTTAGCCCCGGCAGACAACTGCTGGGGCTGCTTTTTTGTCTGGAAAATTTCCTAATGACGATATATTGACTCATGCCCAATATCCATGGTACGGTTCTCTCGGATACCACAGACTTGAGCGTGCACCATAACCGGTATCCACGGTGTAGCAACTCAAGTAAGAAAGGTCAAAGTGAAAAAAGAAACAGTTAGTTACATGACGGGAAAGTTGGCGGAGCTTGTAGCCGAACATTCCCCACTCGGTGAGTCACGTGTCGGACCTATCATTGAGGCGACATTGAAACAACCTTGTAAGGATGAGTTCCAGATCCTCGCCCCAGGTGGCAAAGGGACTCTTGTGCGCTTCGGCGATCGTGAACTTTTTTGTCGATTTTGTTCCCTGAATATATCGCATCAAGCCGATTTTTTGAGATGGATTCGCGCGTCTATGTCTCAAACGCTACCTTTCCCTCACATTGTGCCGGAAGTGCATCTTACGGTACAGTGGTCAACCAACACTGAGCGGACGATCATTATCACTCTGCTGAACTCTCTGGATGACCTAAGTTTTAAAATGAGATAAGCACCATGTCCTACTGATGTTCGCGTCGGTAGGGCATTTTTGTATGAAAAAAACGCACCTCGTGTGCGTGTAAACTATTGAGTCCTCACTTCCCCGCTATGTTCCGCGTGCTCCATCCAGTTTTTTATATACCGCTTGGCCAAGATGGCATCATGGATGATGAGGAGATTCTCAGCATTCCTTTCCTCTGCTGCCTTGGTGAAGTTAAATGAGCCGGTCACGACGACCTTCTCGTCTATCACCATGACCTTGTCGTGAAAGATGGCGTGCTTGGCGTCGATCTTCGTAACTACACCACCCTCGTGTATCTCATCTACCGAGGATCTCTCGGCACGCTGTGATCTGTCGATGATGGCCCACGTCTCCACTCCCCTTTTATCTGCGGCGATGAGAGCGTTGGCGATGGGTTCACTGGTAAATGAATACGCGAACACATAGACGCTTTGTTTTGCTTTAGCAAGCTCAGCGATGACTGCTTCCGTGCAGCCTCCCCGCGGAGAAAAGTAGACTTGGATCTCTGGTGGGCTTGAGGTTCTGAGTACTGCGAGCTGTAGGTTGAGGTATACAACAGTAAACGATGACGCGATAACCGCAATGGCCATGAAACAAAAAGAAAGCTTAAGTTTGAAGTTCACGATATGCCTTTGTTGTAGGTGGGTTTGGGATGTGTGCTGTGGCCAGCTTACTCTATGAAAGAACAGACGGCTTTGATATTAGAATGAAAAATGAAAGGTGTCAACTCGTTTACAATTTTGATTGTTGAGAGTAGGCTAGTCAGTTCTCAAAGACTTTGGATCAGCATGAAGCCACAAGTTATGCTGATCATGTACGAACATTCATTAATGCCGTAAAAGAGTTGAACACTGTGGCAGGTAAAGATCAAAGGATCTCGGCCGTCTATCATGCTCAAGTTATAGCTTGGTGGCAGGTATTGAGCACTTTCAAAAGCATGTTTGGTAAATCCACGTCCTCTGAATAATACCGTAGAGGTTGCTTAGCACTGAAATCTTTTCGGTGCTTTTTTGTATGTAATTTTGATAATTAGATAAATAAAAAACTGGTAGAGTCTCACAACCGCATGTTGTAGCACTCTACCAGGTAGATCAGGCCGGAACCATTGCTAAACTTTCAGTTCCGATGATGGTCAGGAACTCGACAAGCTGTTTTTTGTCCCACGCATGCACTTCGAGCTCGTGAGCTGTGACTATGTCGCTTTGCCATCCCCCATCGGCAGTGTACGTCGTTTCGACTTTTACTGCAGCCGCACGAATCTTACGAGTGTTGAGACCCTGTGGCGCGGTGACTCTGATAGTGGTTACCCTTTTTCGCGGGCCAACAATGAGAGTGTTCGCGCCCAATATAAACCTAAACCATGGTTCACATTTTGCACCACAATATGCATTTGGGACATACTCAGTAGTAAAGTCACAGCCGAGGTTCTTGCGCACCTCAGTGAACACTTCAGAGAAAAACTTGTCATGACGAACTCGAATAGGATCCGCAGGTACAGGTTGTGCTAAGCTGACTTCTCGAGTGACTTCTTCCCAGCTGGCTTTGCCATATGTGTCATACTGGAGAATGTAGGCCGCTAGTCCCTGTGGAAGTTGCGGGGGAATGAGAGTTTTCTCAAACCCCTCCGGAACCCTGTATGCTCTATAGTTCTCATACAAGAGTGCCCAAAACGCTCTCCATTGCGCATGTTTTTCCTTTGGTACATCTTCAAACGTAGTGCCTCGCGGAACGCCGATTTCGTCACATGCATAATTCCACCATCGGTCTTCGAGGGGCTTCTGCGCCGCTTTGAGCCGTTCATTTCGATCTCTCCAGGTGGACAGAAGAATCTCGTTTAACCAGATGTCTGTTCTTTCTGGAAATGTGCGAACTGGATCAGCGGCAATCAACAGGACGTTGTTGCCATTTTGATACAGAAAAAGAGCAAGTCGATTGCAATAGCCGCAGTGGAAATTGTATTGAGTGAGATTTGGGGACAAGCTAGCCCCGCCCGCATCCCAAGCGTTCTTACCACACAGGCATTTCGGAAGTTCTTTTATGTCCATTTGTTCTTTCAAGGTTTGGTTCCTGATCATTCAGAAACCTTCTAAAAAACACATTACTACATTTTTTATAGTATGTCCATAGGCCGTAAGACTCCCATACATGGGCACCCTCTCCTAAATAAAAAAACCGCCCAGTGTGAATGAGCGGCGAGAACTATAACGGGTGTACCTACGGATGAACAAAGAACTCAAATGAGTTGATGATGAAGCCACTGACCTCTTTCATATCAAGACAATCCTTGACCTTGTCACGGACATTGCCTTCTGCATCAATACTGAGATCTGGACAGTGGCTGACGATGGGCGTGATGAGATGAAGATTGCTTTTCGACAACCCACCAGCAATCACGATGCGCATATCCAGCAGTGATTGCAATATACTCAGTACGAACGGTAGAAGAAATCGTGGATTGAGCACTCTCCCTGCTCCACCACTGTCATCCAGAAGAACAAAGTCGATGATACCTTTGTATTCCTTCAACCTCCGGATCAAGTAGAACGGCTGTCGTTCCACCTGGTTCAATGCGGTCGAGCCCACTTGAAGGATGATCTTCACTCGTGGATTCTTGGGCTTAAATGCCTTGATGGCACCCGGATCTGGCCAGACCATATTGAGCTGGATGCCTTGGATACGGTCTGGAGCAAGTGACATGACGACCTGGAGTTGGCTCCGGCAGCGTTGCGCGATCGGGAGTGGTGTAGTGGATAACATTGAAGGCCAGAGGGTGCTCGATGAAGATCGCATTTATAAGTTCCCTTTGAGGATACCGCCCTTCATTCAAAATGTTCTTCTCACCCCGAAGAGTTTTGTAACTGATAAGTACTCCCACCATCAGTTTGCGATTTGAATTTGCAGGTACGCAAGAAAGTGCCTGCGTGACTTGCTGCCGATTCATGAAACCAGTCACCCCTACATAGGGACTGACCAGTCCCGCACCCGCGTACCGTTCCGTAGGTGGTGACGGCTCTACCTCGCCAAATGCCTTTTTACCGGATCCTACGGCATCTTTATTGGCCGCAGGCGGATCTTTTAACAAAGTTGTTCCACTCATATCTGAGTTTACAGTACCAGGAGGAAAGAGGTTGTCAAACGAACGCGTTTATTACTTCTTAGGAGTAAGACTATAATTACCTCCCCCGGTGTTGAAATTGTAATAATTGTTTTTATCTTGAGCACGAGCGTCCTTGTACTCGAAAGTATAATAATCTGCCTCCTTTATATGAGTGCCACAATACACGTAAATATTCTTTGAATCTTTCCATAAGAAGAATGAGTACGGTAGCTCACCATCACCTTCGATACGGGCAATTTGTTTAAACGAAGCAGGATCAATGTTCGGTAGAATTTGAGTGCCGACATACACATAATTTTTGTCTGCCACATATTCACCAAAGGACCTTTCTATCGCTGCACATGTTCCCAATATCCGAAAAGATTCCGGGTCAGCATTTTCTACTTTATCAATAGAATAGTTTCCTGTAAAAAACACTGCATTCTTATCTCGAATGTAAGTGGAACCAATGGGTCGTGTTGTCTCAAGGTCTAAAGGTAATGACTCAAGTCCCTGTCCTTTTAAATAATAGAATCCATTTTTATCAGTAAACACATCGCGAAGATGTAATCCTTCAATTGAGTACTGACGGAAAGTTGGAGCATCTAGACCGGGGTATACTTTGTGTAGGATATACACTTGGTTCTTATCCTTGGCGACAAGATGAGTTAAAACTTGAAAAGTATTCTCATCAACATTCATTAGTATTTCTTTTTTACCCGCACAATAAATATAGTCGTTAAATTTGTAGTAACACCCTTCAATGTGTTTACCCCAATCATTTTCAGCTGAAATCGGGACACTTCTGTCAGGGACAACTATTTTTTGTGGGCGTGGATCGATCCATATTATTATAGCCACTATGACGAGAATCCATAAAAGTGAGAATCCGATCTTCGCTTCTTTTTTCATAGTATAACTATAACACGACAGTAAATGGTGACCCTACGGGGAGTCGAAGCTTACAGCTTCAGTACAGGTTTCGTATTTCTTCCCCTCCTGCGCTAAAGCTACGGAGGCTCAGAAATATACTCAACCTTTTCGACTCCCCGCCGTAAAGTGCTTGAGCACTTTACTTAGGGTCACATAGCTTGTCGCTATGCTCCAATCTATGTGACCCTACGGGGAGTCGAACCCCGATTTAAGCCTTGAGAAGGCTCCGTCCTAACCATTAGACGATAGGGCCAGGTGATGGCGTAATTACTTGAGCAATTTACACCAAAAAAGACTTTATTACAATGAACGGTTCCTCTGATAAAAAACCGACTCGTGGGAGTCGGTTGGATTTCTTGCGTAGCACCTACCTTTCGAGCCGTCGTAGGTGAGGGACCTTCGTGTCTTCGAGTGGTAACTCGTAAACCTTCGTAATTTCCTTTGCGATTTGCTCGCAAACCGGAGAAGAGTAAACACCCTCAAACCATAAGTAAACATTCGAAGGATCTTTGAACCAG
>Ga0193753_10003617_pt1 | contig 11349 bp, 8 predicted proteins | sample H1c2metaG_FD_144925 | JGI IMG/M metagenome (GOLD analysis project Ga0193753, IMG submission 144925) | Soil microbial communities from a riparian zone of the East river system, Colorado, United States - H1c2 | ecosystem: Environmental > Terrestrial > Soil > Riparian zone | place: USA: East River... | reverse complement strand
CGTCCTAAACTTGATGAGCTTCAATTGCTCCTCAGGGCTTTTTGCCTCCGGAGTGTCAGCATATATCCGTATCGTGTCCCGGTAGCGTCCGCCAAGCAATTGCCATGCTGGTACGTTGTACGCCTTGCCACAAAGGTCCCAAAGAGCCATCTCCACTGCGCAGACACCACCAGCCTGCCTTGCTTGACCGCCAAACTGCTTGATGATCTTGAAAATCTTTTCAACGTTGCAAGGATTTTCACCAAGAATGCGACTCTTGAGCATTAGCGCATAGCGATGATCGGCACCGTCCCGCACTTCGCCCAGACCATAGATGCCTTGATTCGTATCTATTCTGATGATCGCGGTACGTCCCATGACGGCGGTAATACAATATCGCAGATCGGTGATCTTGAGCTCAGAGGGATTTGAGGCCTTGTTAACTTTAGACGTTGTCTGTGCGATTGTGTCCTCGGTGGTCATGCCCATGAGTCCGCCAAGCGTGATCCCGCCAAGGGCAGTTTTCTTAAGAAAGGTTCTACGGTTGTCGCGAGTTTCGGGACTGTCGATCTCAGCCTGTCGTGCAGTCACTGCTTGCTGCTCGCGCTCCTTATTCTGCGTGATGATCTGCTGCAAAATGTTTTTCATGGTGAGTCAAGATTAAATTGTGGTAGTAGGTTTGATTTGGTATTGTCAGTAATTGCGCTCTTTCAGATAGTCGTCAAGTTCCTTTTTGGTCATGGGTAGTTTGCCGGGATAGTGATTGACCCAATCCAGAAAGTCTTTCTTGATAGCCTCTGTCCATTCCGAATCTATTTCTCCCGCCAGGTATTTTTTTTCGCGCAAACGTTGATGGCCAAACTGATCGCGTAGGGCGGTAACTTCGCTGGTAATGACCAGGTCGTCAACCAGGTGTGCAGGGATAAATATGGTTCCATATTTTTTGGCCAACACGACGTCACCCGGCAAGACAGTGGCCCGACCGATCCTGATGGGTGTGTTGATACTGGTAAGCATCATTTGAAAGATGTATGAAGGATCCTGTCCTTTTATCCAGGCATTGAATCCTTTGATGTCCTCCAATCCCTCCTGATCGCGAACAGATCCGTAGAAAATAACACCGCGCTGTGATTTTGCAAATATGGAATTACCCAGATTGTCACCGATCAGGGTGCCATCTGCAATTTTACCATACCCATCGGCGACGTAAACATCCCCAGGCGTCAATATGTCTATAGGCCATGAGTTGGTGCCTCCCTTTTGCGCACGGTTTTCTATTTTACCCTGCTCTTTCACCTGATTCTGAAGATCAGGACGCAATGGCATGTACTGTGCTGTAACGACACGACCTGTCATTGCACTATCGGGCCAGATCACTTGCCATTCGCCTTCGAACTGGTTGAAGTATCCCTTATTGCGCAATACACCCCAGGCTTCTTCAATGGATATGTTCTTCAGTCTCTTCAGCATGATGTCCGACACTTTGGGTCTGCCATCCGGCAGGCGTTCACCCTTCCATTCCGCAGTAAGCGCCTTAATATATTCCGGTGAAGAACCGACACGTTGTCCGAACGACGCGACAGTTACGATTAAACACGCAGTGATAAGAAATACTTGTCTCATAGAGAATTGACGATTTAGTGATGTTGAGAATTTAGTGATTTAGCGATTTCGTGATTTAGTGATTCTTGTCCGCCGTAGCCCCGATAGCGATCGGGGCGAAGGAGGATAGTGATTGGATGCAGAATTGAACGTTTAACGGTCTTTCAATTTATAATTTATAATTCATAATTGCTCTAAGGTCTTATTATCGTTCCATCCCTCCTCCTCACCTGCCAGTTTGATTTTGTGGTGATCGGATACTTGGCGGCCTCCTTTTCATTGATGTCAACACCCAGGCCTGGAACTTCATTGACAGACATGTAACCATTGTTCATCGTTGGACAACCACTGAAGACCTCCAGCATTTTATCGTTAAAGCTGACCGCTTCCTGGATTCCAAAATTCCAAACAGCCAGATCGATGTGGGCGTGCGCTGAATGTCCGACAGGGGATACGTCACCTGGTCCGTGAAAAGCTGTCCTGATGTTGAACCATTCTCCCAGACGAGCAACCTTCATCGCCGGCGTGATGCCGCCGATCTGCGAAACGTGTACGCGAATAAAATCAAACCATTGATTGACCATCGGCAGCTTGAACTCGTTGATATTGTTAAACAGCTCGCCCATCGCGATCGGTACCGAGGTGCTTGCCCGCAGTTGTTTGAACCATTCCATGTTCTCGGGAGAAAAAGGATCTTCAATAAAGAATGGATTGTATTGGTCGAGCTGTTTGATCATGTTAATGGCATCCATGGGTTGAACGCGTTCATGCATATCATGGAGCAGTTCAATCTCTTCACCGCAGCGTTTCCTTACAGTTTCAAACATCTTGGGAACAGACTTGAGGTAGACCCGCTCATTCATATAATTATCGGTCTCTCCACCGAAACCCGCGGCTTTGAAGTCAGGCGTATCTTTGGTGGCGCCCACAGCGCCGTATCCACCTTGTTGTATCCTTATGTATTTGAAGCCGCGGTCCATGATCTTCTGAACGTCGTCGGCAACTGCTTCCGGAGTATTCCCATTCGCATGCGTATAGCAGGGAACAGCAAACCTGGACTTACCGCCTAGCAATTGATAGACTGGCATGTTTGCACGCTTCCCCTTGATGTCCCAAAGAGCTTCATCAAGTCCGCTGATGGCGTTGTTCAGGACGGGACCATTTCGCCAGTACGAGCTCACATAAACCGAATTCCACATGTCTTCGATATTGTCGACATCCTTACCCACGCAGAATTCATTGAGATAAGTGTCGATGGCCGTGACAACGACTGTAGCCCGTTGCGTAAATGTGGCACAGCCCAGTCCATAGAGTCCCGGCTCTGTGGTTTCCACTTTCACCACGATCAGGTTGGATCCCTGCGGCGCCGTAACTATAGCTTTCACACTTTTGATTTTAACAGGAGCCATGCCCTTGGCGTATGATGGTGTGACGTAAGTTTCTGCGCGCGCCTCACTGTTACCAAATAATCCCAGCAGTCCGGAAGCAGAGCCTATACCTAGCATTTTTATTGCATCTCTGCGGCTGCCCAAAAATGTATTTTCAGATTTTAGCATAATTTTTTATTGTTAGGGGTCGACAAATAAAAGGCTCTGCACACATTTTCAAGTCACTACGTTAGCCAACTTTTCAATATGTACAGAGCCGTTAGTAAAATATTCTTTCTCAGAACAAATTTATTTCAACGAAAATGGATCGCTCAGGTGCGCGGTACTATTGCTTATCCCACCACACCCGTGTGTCTAACAGATTGCCACCTTGCCGTGCAATTGCCTCATCAACATTCGACTTGTTAATGCCCAATTCTGTATCGGGATAGGTAAGCTTACGGATAAAATCAGTACTGATGTCTTTACCAGGATAAGGGTTTGGTGTCAGCGCAGGGAAGCCACTTCTTCTGAAATTTGAAAAGGCCTCGGGACCGTTGAGGAACGACGCAACCCAATATTGAGTGTTAATATCCCTGAGTGCATTGCCAGCATTGTAGGGATGCGCAGCGATATATGCATCAATATCTGCTACTGCAATGGACGATGAGGCATGATATTGCGTCATCTCCGCCATATGAGCTCTTATGCCTTGTTCATAAAGTTCAGCAGCGTTGCCCGATGTCCATCCTCTTACAACAGCCTCAGCTAATAAGAGTTTGGTTTGGGCATTGGTCACCAGAAAGCACGGCGCATCAATTTTCCCCATGCGAAAACGGTCAAGCTGCGAATAATCATAAAAACTGGCGAGACCGTCTGCAGTTGCCTTTGCTACGATAGTTCCGTTGTCATAGCCCATTGGCATGCCGATCTGAAGCGCAGCATCAAATTTCGCGTTCGCCGGAGTTTGCTGGGGACCGCTAGCTGCGCCCACATAACGTACAGCAATGGATTTCAGCCTTGGATCATTGTTCGCCTTCAGGTAATCAACGAATGGCCCAGCGAGATAATAATTGTTTGCTTCAGAACCATTCACAAAAGCACCAATGGCATTATTGTATAAGCTGGTGTGTCGAACGACCCCACTCTGAAGGTTCGTCTGGATGACGCCACCCGCTACCGCCTTAGTGACATATTGTTGGGCCAAGGTCTGGTCAACTTTAGAAAGACGCATGGCCGCCCTTAGCATCACTGAATAACCAAATGATTTCCACAACGCAACGTCGCCATTGTACAACACATCACTGGCAACGATGGGCTTGCCTGCATCCATCGCTGCACTTGCTTCTTCCAGCTCTTTCAATATATCCGTATAAATTGCCTGTTGCGGGTCGTATTTTGGCAGCGACAAACCTTCGATAAATCCATTCCCCGCTTCAAAATAAGGAACGTCTCCATAGGAGTCAGTGAGGATCATGAAAGCAAATGCTTTCCAGATCCTGGCGCTATTATAAAGGTTGGTCAAGTTTTCATCATTCTGCGTTTGATTTATCACGTCAGCCAGCGACTTGATAACGTCTCTGTAATAACGCACCCAGTTTCCGCCATTCCGCGGGCGGTTATCCTGGTTGAAATTTCCTCCCCCCAGCACCCCACCAAATGGCGTAACAATCTGTTGGACGACGGGAATTTCAAAAACAATGGTTTCAAGGGGAAATGAAGTTAGAACAATAGCATTGTTCATTAAGAACGCTGGGTTCAGCGAAACTGGCGATGTCTTGCTGACGTTAAGCTCATCAAATCCACTGTCACAGCTTGGCAGCAGGCATAAGGTAGTGAGCAGACTAAGAAAATATGTTGTTATCTTTTTCATGTTTGTTCGATTTTAAGGATGCTAGAACTTAACATTTAAGTTGAATCCAATACTGCGGCTTGTAGGCAGACCTGTATTTTCCAACCCGATCTCGCGGTCAGAAACGTTTCCAAATTGTTCAGGATCAATATTTGGCACCCATTTCTTTAAAATGGCGACATTGTTCGCCACGGCGCTGAGCCGTAGTCCCCGAATGAAATTGTTTGATGGAAGCAACTTTGTAAAATCATAACCGATCGAGATCTGACGTAGCTTCCAGAACCCAGCATTGTAAGCAAACTGTTCACGGATACCACTTGTATTGACCGTTTCATAATAGGTTTGCAACGGCGTCTGAACGGTGTTGACTTCTCCCTGTTGATTCACCCCATCCCCTACTACATATCCCTGCTCGCGACCATTAAGTGTTTCCTTGTGCAAGCCATGGCGCCAGAGATTGAAATTCGTCTGTGAGCCAAGGTAATGGCCTAACTTGAAATCGATGAGAACTGATAAGCTTACGCCCTTGTAATTAAATGAATTGGTAATCCCTCCAAAATACCTTGGAACCGCGCTGCCCACCCTGATGGGTGCAGGTCCGCGCAGTGGCCTACCGTTGTTTGAATCAAATACCTGCCTTCCTTGATCGTCCCGCAAATAAGACGTGACGTACAAGCCGCCAACTTGTTCACCAACTACCTGGCGAATTGAATTATTACCTGGATCGCCGCCTACGATTATTTCCGTTACACCTGGTCCAAGGTCTAGCACTTCTGACGTATTGTACGAACCATTGAAACTAACATCCCATCTAAAGTTTGTTGTTTGTATTGGTGTACCGGTTAACAAGACTTCAACTCCCGAGTTCTTGCTCTTTCCCACGTTAATCAATTTGGCCGTATATCCTGAGGCATCGGAGATTTGAGCTGCCAGGATCTGATCTTTGCTGATCTTATCGTAATATGTGAAGTCGACACCCAATCTGTTATCGAAGAATTTCACTTCCACCCCAAATTCAGCTTCTGATACTCTCATTGGCTTCAGGTCAGGATTCGGTACAGTTGTAGCTGGTATTACACCCACCGGTTGTGCCGCACCGGTAACGTTGGGAAACAGATTGTTATTGACGCTGTAGTAAAGACTGTTAGCATACGGAGCCACATCGCCGTCACTACCTACCTCAGCATAGCCTGCCCTGACCTTACCGTAGGAGATCCATTCTGGCAAATTTGCAAACGCCTGTGAAAAGACGAAGCTTCCATTCGCTGATGGATAAAGAATACTTCTGTTTGCCTGCGATAAGGTGGAGAACCAATCATTCCTGGCCGTAATGTTGAGGTATAAGAATTCCCTGTAAGAAAATTCCGCGGCGCCATACAATGAATTGATTTTCTTTTCGAAGAGATCATAGAAAGGATCTTTTACACGTCCATTCATGACGGTGTAGAGATCCCTCACCACAAAGTCTTGTACCAACACAACGTTTTGATCAAACCTGGAAGTCCGTTGATTGCCACCTACGCTGATGTCGACACCAAAATCACCAAACTTTCGATTAGCGCCCACGAGAAAGTCGGCATTCAATTCACGGGAACGGATGACTTCTTGCGTATACCTGCCGTTGACAAAACCTGCAGGTGCTGCCGGGTTTGACGCTCGCCCGGTCGGATCGTTGAAATCGTGATCGCGTGAGTAATAATCCTGTCCTATCCTACCCTGCAGATACAACCAATCCGTAAAGTTGTATCGCGCAGTGATGTTTCCAAAAAGACGATCGCGATTAACATTCTCAAACCGGTCATAGATCGACATGTATGGATTGGTTCTATTCCTGAACCGTGACCAGACAAATTCATCGCCATTGGCATCTTTGCGCTTCGCTTCTAAAAGATCCAGCGGCATAGAGTTAGACATCGTGTAGATCACCACAGGTGTGCTGATGTCTTGGCCGCCAATGACAATTGGGTTCTTGTTTTTCTCGTGAGAGTATGCAATGTTGCCCGAAACAACCAATTTCTTACCGATCTTTTGGTTAAAGCCGAGATTGATGGTCTTCCTGTTGTAGTCCGTGTTTGGCTGGATGCTCTTGTTATCCATATTGGCCAGCGACAGATTGAAGCCACCATTCTCTCCGCCTGAGGAAAGCGTAACGGTGTTGGTCCATGTGCTTCCAGTTCGATAAAAATTCTTTATCCTGTCTCTGACTGGTTCATAGGGGACAGTCACACCATCGAACAAGACCTGCGTCATCCCTGGCTGAAATTTTTCTCCAAAACTCCACACACCCGATGTTGGATTGGGCGTCGTAGGACGCACGCCAAATTCTCCCTGACCATATTCGTATTGAAATTCAGTGTAGTCTAAAGGTGTATCATACGTGTAATTTGTATTGTACTCCACGCCAATTCCTCGTCCCGTTCCTGTTGATTTCGTTGTGATCATGATCACACCGTCCTTTGCACGCGAACCGTAAAGGGCAGCTGCAGCGCCTCCTTTCAGAACGGTCATAGATTCGATGTCATCCGGATTGATACTGGTAAGTCCGTCGCCCCCATCCGTGGTGCCGGTAGCACCTCTTCCTGCAAAACTACCACCGACGCCATATGTTGTGTTGTCTATTGGAATACCGTTCACTACAATCAATGGACTGTTCACAGACCCGAATGAAGATTGCCCGCGTATCCTGATCTTACTTGAACCTGAGGGGCCGGTACCCATTGGCGTAATGTTTACCCCAGCCATTTTTCCCTGTAGCCCATTAATGAAATTTGTGGTTCTGTTCTCTGTAATTTGATCGTGCGTCGCACTGGACGTGGCGTACCCCAATCGCTTCGTTTCCTTCTTGATACCCAACGCAGTTACGACGACCTCATCCAACGATCTTACATCCGGTGACATAGCGACATCGATGAGTGTTCTACCCCCTATAGGTACCTCCTGTACAGCGTATCCTACAAAAGAGAATATCAGTACCGAGTTATCGGTGGGCGCCGTCAATGTATATTTTCCCTCGACGTCAGTCGTTGTACCCGTGGTTGTCCCTTTGACGACCACATTAACTCCGGGAAATCCATTTCCATTTTCATCCTTCACAACACCGGATACTGTTAGCTCGACCGTGATAGGAACTACAATTTCCCTTGCTAACTCGCTGTTTTCCAAACTTGGATAATCATGTGCCGTGCTAAGGAATAGAGACGGCAGGGAAACCGCCGATGATTGAGCGCTTTTGTCGCCAACTGATAATTTTTTATGGATCACGTAAAAACCATCACCAGCCTTTTCGTAATATAGTCCTGTATCCTTCAGGATCGAGTCTAACGCTTGTTCTATACTACGGAATTGACCACTGGTAAAGTGGACTTGTCTGTTATCTATCCATTCGTCCTTGTATGCAATGGAGATCTTAAAATCCTTTTCAATCTCTAAAAGTGCCTGTTTGAGCGAACTTGATTCCCTTTGCTGCTTTTGTATTTGCATTGGCTTATGTACTGCAGCGTACACCTCTGCTTGCTGTGGCTTTCCCTGATAATGCATCAGCAACGCCATGCCAATAAGTAAGTAGTATTTTTTCATAAGGGCTAAATATTTAGTGTTGTTTGTTCGTTTTCAATCCAGTAATAAGATCCACCGAATGCAATAAATTCACATCCTGTTCCCACCTGTTTTCATTGCGCAATCATTTCGCGATAATCTCATCCATGACAATAACATTCCCCTCCTTGTGTATTCGCAACTGGAACGCCTTAGCCATTTGTTTTAACAAAATATCTGCGTTACCCAAAGGCATTGATCCGGAAACTGTTTGACTATACAGCTCGGGATCAGAAATCTTAACATCCAGTCCGTAACTTTCTTTTAACATGTTAACCATCTCAGCAAGGCTCGTGTGATCCAGAATGATCTTGTTGTTGGTCCAAGCCGAATAGAGAAGAGGGTTCACTTCCCGCTTGCGGTATTTCTTTTCTTTATATTCAACCATTTCACCGGGTTTCATGACCACCATCTCGGAAGCTTTTGCCAGGGGAAGGTTGAGCCTTATCTGACCAGAGTTAAGAGTGACCTTGGTACTATTGGTTCGATTGTAGACATTGAAAGTCGTACCTAGCACTTCCACGGTTACCCCCTCCGTTGTATGGACCGTAAAGGTCTGGTTGTCGGATGTATGCACTACATCGAAGTAACCTTCTCCGTTAATCCATATTTCCCGTGAATCTGTTTGTTGCCAGTCAGCGTATAGTGTAAGGGTGGAATTGGCATTGAGAACAACGGAGGATCCATCGGGAAGTCGAATGGTGCTGGTTTGTCCGAATGCCGTGTGATACTCATGCCACGGTTTGCCTGAATTATAAAAATAAAAGCCACTAGTAAGGGCGAATATGACGGCGGCGGCGATCCCTGCATATTTCCACTTCATCCTCGAATTGTCAACCGCGTCATCTGCTGTTGCATACTTTGACTCCTGGAACTTATTCCAAATATCTGCCACGGCGTCAGCAGGCAGGACGTGTTTTTCAAAGTGGATACTTTTCAGCAGTTTCCGAGCCTGCTCAACCTCAAGGATTTTATCCGGGTGCGATTTAAGCCATGACTCCCAAAAGGAGTTAATACCGTCATCGGTGTGGAATACCCAATTCTGAAAGTATTCATCCTGGATAAAATCCCTTACTGAATAGTCGCTATACTTCATTCTGAGGGGTAAGAGCCCAGGACTTGACGGATCTCACCATTTATTACTTATTATTTTTTAAATGTTTTTGTTTCCGTTAAAAACGAAGAGTGAAAAAGTGAATGGTGAAAGGTGAAAAGTGCTGACGCAAGAAAACAGCGCCAAATCACCCAATTCTACTTCAATTGCTGCCGAAGGGACTCTAGTGCTTTGCTGATAATGTTATAGACCGAATCGATCTGAAGCTCCATGATCGTGGCTATGTCGGAATAGGTGAGGTCATTGTAGAATTTAAGGAACACTGCCTCACGTTGTCTTTTCGTGAGTGCTTTTATGCATACAGTGAGTCTGGCATTTCGATCTTTCTCATTCTCGTCTATCTCCATGACATCCTCCACTGGAAGCGTTATCCCAAAGCTTTTTTCATGTGATGCATCAAGCGACAATAAGAATCGCTTGCGCCAGGTAATTTTTTTAACCAACAGACACCGGAAGGACTTGAAGAGATAAGCATTTACGGATTGTACTACCGACAAACTTTTGCGCTTTGACCACAACGAAGTAAATAATTCCTGAAGACAGTCGACAACCAGGTCACGATCATGGCAATTGTGCATACCGTAGTTATACAAACGCTGCGTATACTTCTTATATAATATGGAGAACGCCAACTCATTGTCCTTGCTGACGTTTAGCCAGAGATGGGCGTCATCGAGCGATTGCAGCCTCGTGGTAATGGGGTGTGTCTTAGCCGTATCTGATTGGATGTCTGCCAGCATAAGCAATGCAAAGCGGAGGGGCCGTGTTGGTTTTAACTTAAATTAACCGAAAACGATTGAAAAGTGCAAATTATACCGTTTAAACGCCAATCTCGCCAGAATCTATCGGCCGAGGGAGCGCGGCTAGACGCAGAGTCTCCGCCGCGGCGGGTGACTCTGCTACGACATCAGCGGTTATCGACATCAGGATAGTGGTAGTCTAAATAGTATGCAATCCTTAGGTTCGTTGCCCTGGTTTACAAATCTGAACCAACGAGATAGTCGCGCCTCCTCTATGAAACCACTTTTGACCAACACCCTTGCAGAAGCTTCATTCTCAACGTCCACAAAACTCTGAATTCTGTACACTCCGGCTTGTATCCTCAACACATCCATCACACAAAGGCAAGCCTCAGACGCATAACCATTTCCCCAATGTGAAGGACTAAATACGTATCCGATCTGCAATTTGCCATTGTCATTCACTACACCAAATCCGCCAATCAATCTGGAGTCAGATTTTAACCGCACACCAAACGCGAAATCTGTTTCACATTTCCACGACGCTACAGCATATCTCAAAAATGATTTGGTGTCGGCGATTGATGTATGGGTAGGCCATGAGACAAAGCGCGTAGCCTCGGGCTTGCTGGCATAGGCGTAGAATATTTCCTCAGCATCTTCGTACCTTAACCGTCGAATCAAAAGCCGTTGTGAGGCCAGTTGTTCTGGCAGCTGCAAGGAGATCATGAGCTAAAGAAACACGAAATGGCCAAAGACAGCAATATCGTTCATCAATATTTCCGCAAAGCCTTTTCGGATTTCACGATCCTGGTGAAGGTCAATCCCATTTACTTTAGTGGCATAGAACTTACGATTCTGCCGGATGGAAATATCACGGCGAGGGAGTTGGAGTTTGACAAATCCATTCATGAGGATTTGAGCACGGATGGCTTCGAGGAGGCCAGCGCGATGGAGTTTAATTTGTATTACGCAGGATTGATGTAATTAGCCAACTGCGGCCATCAATCGGTCCGCCTGGCTTTAGCAATACGGTAACGTTTACCCAAAAGAATTTGAGTTTTGAGACGCTAACTGTTACTATTTCTCGGTATCGATCGT
>Ga0193753_10003616_pt1 | contig 11351 bp, 9 predicted proteins | sample H1c2metaG_FD_144925 | JGI IMG/M metagenome (GOLD analysis project Ga0193753, IMG submission 144925) | Soil microbial communities from a riparian zone of the East river system, Colorado, United States - H1c2 | ecosystem: Environmental > Terrestrial > Soil > Riparian zone | place: USA: East River... | reverse complement strand
TAACAAAAATCAACAAATCAAACAGGTGTTCATTAATTTTTCATTATAGAGCAAAACTACTCCTTCTTAAACAACCTGCAATACCCATAAGTGGTAATTTTCTTCACATTGCCTTTCCGCGGGCTGCTTTTTCCCACAAAACAGATTGCTGGCCTTTTAGAAAGCGTTTAAACCCCCAAATAACAGATACATTCATAAATAAAAAATAGTAGGGAATATACAGTGCTTTTATCTTTATATTTCTGTTTGCAAAGAACCAACCTAACAGACCGGATAAATAGAAAAAAAGCTGCATAACAAGAAGAATATCATATATAAAGCCAGCTTTCAGTAAAGCTAAAATGATATTCAGAGGGAATAGCAATAAAAGGCAAACCGGCGTAATTGACCACCGCAGTACCCGGTGGGATATATATTGAAAAGACAACCTGCCGTACTTAAAAATATTCAATAATTCCCGGAGCAGGTACATTGCCTGAAATCCACCTGCACTGATTCTTATTTTCCTTTTTTGCTCATCTTTGATGGAGGCAGAACTGAACTCCACTGCGTAGGCACCAGGCGCATATTTTACAACATATCCTTGTTTGGCAATCCGCAGCGACAATACAAAATCTTCTATCAGTACGCCTTCTTCTATAGGCTGATACAGGGATGCCCGTACAGAAAAAAGCTCACCGGCCGCACCTACTACTGTATAAAAATCAGAATCCTGTTTTTTTAAAAATGACTCGTACTTCCAGTAAAGCCCCTCCCCGGCTGACGCTGCCCTGGTATTTACAGGCTGATGTATTTTTTTTTCTCCTGCTACTGCACCAACAGCCGGGTCTGCGTAAAATTTCACTATCTCCTTTATACAATCTGTATTCAGCATGGTATTGGCATCGCAAAAAATAACATACGGTTCTTTAATAAACCCCATCACCCTGTTCATGGCAGCAGCTTTGCCATTGCGTTCCGGCTGGTGTAATAAAGTAAACCGCGGATATTGCTTAACAATAAGGGGGGTATTGTCATTTGAACCATCTGTAACGAAATAGACAACGAGTTTGTTTTCAGGATAATTTAAAGACAGGGTATTCTTAATTTTATCCTCCACGCAATCTTCTTCGTTATAAGCTGCTATTACCAGTGCAACGGGCGGTTCAAAATGCGCAGCCCCTGCAGTAACGCTGCCTTTGCTGAAATTGCTTTTTATACGGTTCAACAACCATATAAGTATCCCATAACCCAGGTATGTGTAAAAAACGATAAAGAGAAAAACCCAAAAAAGTATTTTTATACCCATTCACTGTCTTTTTTTTGGCAGATGCCGTATAAACGCATTTTAAACAGAAATTAGTTCGCCTTTGTAGTTTCCACACAGCACTTGCAGCGATATTTAGCCGAACCGGTGTTCGTTTTGTTTCCTTAATTGAAAAATATTATTATTTTTGTGCCGCTCAGTTTATCTATCTTTCACTATCCGCATTGAAAGTACCCGGGACTTACTATTACCTGATACTATCAGAAGTAACTCTTCGTATATCTCCGATATGACCTGGCAGCCTTTAAAAGTCAAAAATCCGGTAATTTTTGATACCAGCAATTACTGAATTGATTTTACCGGCCAAATAACAATACACAAATAAAATATAACAGGAAGTCCATCCTTTTGAAATGCTGCAATACTGTTACTAAAAAGCTTTAAAAACCCGCAACAGTATGATGTGCTACCCATTTGTTGATTTGTAAAGAACCGGGTATTAGAAACTGTACTGGACAAAAAGTGCATTAATCAAAAAATTTATTTTTTTTGATTAATTTGCCCTCTTCTAAAAAGCAGTTTTACTTAACCCGTTTTGTCAATTTCTGAAACTGCAAAAAAACTTCTTCTATGGATTTGATGTTTTTTATTAATGCCCTGCTTCGTAAAAAATGGGTAATTATTATTTGTACCGGTGCCGGTCTTAGCGCTGCCCTTCTTTTTACGTTTACCAAAAAGAATATGTACCTGTCTGCAGCTACTTACTCTACTGGTTTTACCATGAAGCAACAGGTGAAAATGACCACTGATGAAGGATTGAATATTTTTGAAATTGATCAGCGTTTCAAGAATGTTATAGAGACATTTAAGTCGCCCGTAGTGATATGTATGGTCTCTTATGATTTAATGCTGCATGACCTAACGGAGAAAATGCCCTATACCACTTTATCCAACAAGGAAAAAAGCAAAAAAGAATATACCCAGGTCAACCTGGAAAAAGCAAAAAAGATCTTACGTGAAAAAAAAGCCAATAAAGAAATACTGAGGGCTTATGATGCTGAAGAAAATAAAGTGTATCAGCTGATACAGCTTTACCAGTATGAAAATGAATCCATCCTTGATCAGCTGACAGTTGACCGTGTAACAGGAACTGATTACCTGAATATCATTTACAAATCAGAAAACCCTGAGATGTCTGCTTTTGTGGTTAATACAATAGGCAAAGAATTCATCTCTTTTTTCAATTCTATCAATAATACCCGAACAGAAGAATCAGCCGGAAGACTGGATACACTTGCCGCCAAAAAAAGAAAAGAAATTGAGGACAAAACACTGCAATTACAAAGATTCAAAGAATCGCTGAACTCGCCTGATATTGCCGACAGAAGCAAAGCAGCATTTGAATTATTAAAAGATCAGCAAACTTCTTTGTCTGCTTCCCAGGCCAAGATCAACACATTACATGGGTCATTGAACTCCGTTAACCAAAAATTGAAAAATCTCGGTACTGTTACGGATGCTACCACTACTAATAATTCGGAACTGATTAGCCTGCAGCAAAAAAACAGGGCACTGGCTTCGGAATTGTCGAAAAAAGGTGGTACAGATGCTGGCATTGAAGCAGAAATACAGGCCAATCAAAAAAGAATAGCCCAGATACAGCCAGGCAGCTCAAATAATACTGACCTGAAAAAAACCCGTGACGATCTGATTTCACAAAAAATAAGCCTGGAGAATGACATCATAGCTGAAAATAGTACGATTGCTACCTTACAGGGTGGTGTAAGAAACTATGATGCACTGGCAAAAAGCGGCGCTGGTAAAGATGTGGTAGCTGCCGCCATGCAAACAGATATAGACAATCTTAACAGGCAGTATGAACAAATGACCAACCAGCTGCAAAACGCCCAGAACATTAATGTGGCCCCGGAAATTAATTTTAAGCAAACACTTAAAGGACAGCCCGCCATAAAGCCCGAACATTCAGGGCGCAAAGTGATCATTGCGGTTGGCTCTGTTGCCGCACTGATGGTTTCTTCTTTATGGATTATCATTATGGATTTCCTTGATCAGTCTGTCAGGGCCCCCTCAATATTTAATAAAATAGTTAAGTTGAAATTGCTGGCGGTTATAAATAAGATCGATCTCAGGTATAAAGTGATTGAAGACTATTTTAATATCAGCGGGGGAACCAAAGAAGGCAGTGAATTTAACTATTTAGAGAATCTCCGTAAACTGCGTTATGAGATTGAATCCAGCGGTAAAAAAATAATATTGTTTACCAGCACTAAACCAAGTGAAGGAAAAACAACTATTATAGAATCACTGGCAAATATTTTCAGCCTCACCAAAAAGAAGGTGCTGCTGATTGATACCAACTTTTCCAATAATTCCCTTACAGAGAAGTTTAATGCAAAACCGGTGCTTGATCATTTCAGCCTGAACGGGGAACCCAACAGCATGGAAAAGCTGGCAAGTATTAAGAGCAGTACTAAAATTCCAAACGTGGATATTATCGGCTGCAGGGAAAGCATTTTTTCTCCTGACGAAGTACTGCAAAAAAACAACCTGCTGGAAAACCTCCCGAAAATAAGCGGACGGTATGATTATATTCTTATGGAAGGCGCTTCACTGAATTTTCATGCAGATACCAAGGAACTGCTTAAATATGCAGAAGCAATAATTGTTGTTTTCTCTGCCAAATCAGTTATACGGCAAACAGACAAAGATTCCATCATCTTCTTAAAAAACCAGAAAGAAAAGCTGATAGGCGCGGTACTGAATGAAGTGGAAGAAGACAATGTTGACATGTAAAGATTTCTGTCCGGCTTAAAATCCAATTAATATAACGCGATCCTGTTGGTATTTAAACCAGCTTTATTTAACTATGGTTATAAAAAACGGTGATTCCATTAAACCCTTAAACCTTAATAAAATTGTTTAAAGATTTATTTAATGCCAGGTACATTTTAGCAAGTAACCGCCTGGGGTGGATTGATTATGCAAGAGGAATCTGTATTATACTGGTATGCTACAGGCATTGTTTTGACGGGCTGAAAGAAGCACACCTGGCGGTAGCAGATTACCCTTTATTGCAAATATTCAATGTTTGTTTTTACAGTTTCCGGATGCCCTTATTTTTTATTGTATCGGGCTTATTCATTTCGCGCAGCCTGCAGAAAAAAAAGCTGTCAGATTATATATGGGGGAGGTTCAGTATTGTATTTTACCCACTGATTATCTGGGGATCTTTACAAATTACACTGCAACTGATACTTAAGAATTATGTAAACGGCGCGCCGGTTCCTTTTGACTATATCAATCTTATCATATTTCCCCGTAACCCTACTAACAACCAGCAGTTCTGGTACCTGAACGCACTTTTCTTTGTAGGCGCTTTCTATGGGTTTTTTAAAGTAGTACTTCGTTTTAAATTGTGGCACCAGGTGGTACTCGGCCTGTTGCTTTATAGTGCAGCCGGTTATATGGGATACAATGGACTCAGCTTTTATATTTTCCCGGATATCTTTCATTTTTATATTTACTTCTGCATTGGGGATATTATTTCTGCTTTCATTTTTAAAAAAGAAACGACAGATATTCTATTATCGAATAAATGGCTTGTCAGTTCTGCTATTTTCTGTATTATCATGCAAACTATTTTTACAGTTGTTAATATGCGGCATGGAGACGACAACTATATTAATGTTAACATGACATGGTTGTATTTTCCCATTTCCCTCAGCGGTTGTTTATTTATGATCCAGATAGCGCAAACATTGCAGAAAACAGGTATTATAAAATGGTTACGGGTCATTGGTTACCACTCATTGTATATTTACCTCATGCACCTGATGCTGATTGCTGCAGTAAGAATTGTACTGGTTAAGATATTTCACATTCATTATATACCACTGATTATGTTTATTGCAATTTCACTGGGTGTTATTATTCCTATACTGGTATACAATTTATGTATAAGACTTGGAATGTGGTGGTTGTTTTCTCTGAAAAAACCAGAAGCAGAAATACAGCATTATACAACAACCATAAGAACTGTATAAAATGTATACTTACCCTTATGGAACATCATTTTATCAGTAACAGGAATATTGTCATGTTCAGTTTTCAATCCTGGGATACTGAAATTGGCAGTAATTTCAAAGACATGGCTATCGAACTTGCCAAAAAAAACCGCGTATTATTTATAAACCGCGCTTTAGACAGAAGCAGTTTATATAAACATAAAAATGATGCCGTTACCAAAACCAGGCTGGCAAGCATTAAAAACGGGACAGGTGAAATTGAACAGGTGGCACCCAATATATGGGTGCAAAACCCAAGGGTAATAGTAGCATCCATTAACGCTATCCCTTTTGCCGGCCTGCACGACTGGTTGAATAAAATAAATGGCAGGCGCCTGGCAAAACAAATCAATAAGGCAATACAACAGCTGGGTTTCAGCAACGCCCTGCTTATCAATGACAATGATTTTATACGTGGGTTTTACCTTAAAGAAATGGTTGAATGCAGCGAATATATTTTTTACATCCGCGATTATATGCTGGGAGTGGATTTCTTTAAAAGACATGGCCCGCGTCTTGAAAAAGGCGTTATGAAAAAGGCTGATTTGGTGGTGGCCAACTCATCCTATCTTGCCAATTATTCAAGGAAAAACAATCCAAACAGTTTTTACATCGGGCAAGGTTGCGATTTTACACCGTTCCTGGCAGCAGGTGACACTGTTCCCGATGATCTGAAATCTATCAGCCATCCTGTTATTGGCTATACAGGATTTGTAAGCGCCTGGCGCATCGATATTGAAATTATAAAACATATAGCAGAAAGCTATCCGCTTTATAATATAGTGCTTGTTGGCCCGGTTGACCGGATGTTTAAAAAAGAAGCGCTCAGCCATTTAAAAAATGTTCATTTCCTGGGTGGCAAGCCACCTGCAGTGTTAGCAAACTATATAAAACATTTTGATATTTGTATTAATCCGCAGGTTATAAATGAAATAACAAGGGGCAATTATCCAAGAAAAGCGGACGAATACCTTGTTATGGGCAAACCCCTGGTAGCTACCGCCACAGAGGGCATGAAAATGTTTGATTCTTATAGCTTTTTATGTACTACCAAAGAAGAATACGTTGAAAAAATTAAATATATCATTAACAACCAGGAAATTGCCAATAATGAGGCAATAAAACAGCGCCGGAAAGAGTTTGCTTTATCGCATACCTGGGAAGAAAGTATGGGCATGCTGGGCGACGCTTATTATTCTATTAAAAATTAAATGCTTTTTAAAATGGATGAACAACATTTTGAAAATAAACTGGTACGCATTATAGCCACGCTTTTTTTGCTGGCATTTTGTTCATTCATGTTCTATAAATTTTTATTTGATTAAATATATCCGCAAGCCCTTGTTGTACAGAGGTACAAGCTCCTGTTATGAGACTAATTAAATATTTTGAACGCAAGGCCAATGGCAGGTTAGTGCAGGAACTGGAGGGTCTCCGTTTCCTGGCCATTCTTCCTGTGGTTATACAGCACTGCGTAGAAAGATGGTATAAAAATGCCTACACACCCGGTGCATCTGCCGTCAGCGATGCCCTCATCAATTATTGCCTTGGCGGTGGCGTTGGTGTGTATCTTTTTTATGCCATCAGCGGGTTTATTTTACCGCTTCCATTTGCCGTAAAAAGACTATCGGCCATGCCCATGAGCAGTTTAAAAGTATATTTTATGCGCAGGCTCACCAGGCTGGAGCCGCCGTATATACTGGTGATGCTATTGCTGGCCGTTGCTGCAATCCTCCTGCATAAAATGACCACCGGTGAATCATTGGGCTATTTTTTTACAGGTATTACTTATAGTTCAACCCTGGTTTACAAGCATTTTAATACGCTGAACCCTGTTATCTGGAGCCTTGAAGTAGAAATTCAGTTCTACATTATAGCCCCTTTCATCACTTATATTATATTCGGAATAAAGAATTTTGCGCAAAGAAACCTGGTAATCATAACCTCAATTTTACTAATTGTTTTTATACAGGAGCAAACAGGCATCTCAAGCGCGTATAATGTATTAAGGTTCACCATACTTGGCCAGTTACAATATTTTATGGTAGGAATTTTAATGGTAAATCTTTACCTTAAACAAAAGCTGGAACCAGGCAGTTACACACGGTTGTGGGATGTGGCAGCTACCATTGCTATTTTTAGTATGATAGGCTTTCGTTGGGTAACAGGCTATGGAAAAACAGTGCTTTTTATCATTGCACTCAGTACACTTTTTATTGGCGCCTTTCGTTCGGGTGCGTTTAACCGCTTTATAAAACGTCCATGGATAATGGCCATTGGTGGCATGTGCTATAGCATTTACCTGCTGCACCTGGCCATTGCACAGGCAAGTATTGAATTATTGCTTAAAATAAACCCCTATGCGCCCAACAGTACAGGGTGGTTTACGGTATACGCTTTGTTTTTTCTTTTATGCCTCTTACTCATTGTGCCGGTATTTTATTTGCTGATTGAAAGGCCATGCATGGATCATACCTGGCCCACGCGGTTAAAAAATTTTATAAAGGCAAAAACCGGCAGGGGCTTATCTTTAGAAAAAACTGCTGGCAGCACCCCTGCGGCAGATAAAGTATAAATCAGCGACTGAATAAAACCAGGCTGTTACAATAAATAATAAAAAAGGAAGATTTATATTTTTGAACTACTGTATAAAAAATGGCGGGCTTAAAGAAAAATAATACCCTTTCGCTGGCTGCATGGTCAAAAGAAGTTTTTTTTACCAAACGCATGAATTCTGTACCGGGCCTCATTGTTATGGCCCTGGTAGGAATTGGCCTTGCCTATACGGGCAGCCATATAGGCCCAAAAGTTCCATTAATGATTGTCTGCGCTGCTGCAGGCTTGTTCTTTGTACTGGCTTGCTTTTATTATCCGGAGCTCTCTTATTATACTTACCTGTATTCCATTATCATTTTTACTTTGCCGGCCCGTTTGTTTGGCATTGCGCTTCCCTTGGGCGTATTGATACCAGTCACCGGCTACCTGTGTGTGCTTTCTATCATGGCTTTGCAATACCGTAAAAGAATAAACAGCACCGATTTCTGGAAAACGCCGATTTCACTGATGATGCTCCTGCTTTTCTTTTTTTTATTGCTTGAAGCATTTAACCCGGAGATAAACAGCAGGGCAGGATGGTGGAATTTTTTCCAGAAGCAGATACTTTATTTACTTTTCTACTATGTAAGTTTCCTGATGTTTGATTCATTAGAAAAAATACGGCGTTTTGTAAAATGGTGGATTATCCTGGCAACAGGAATAGCACTATGGGGAATCAAACAGCAGTATTTTGGATTTACTGCATTCGAAGATGCCTGGATACATGGTGATCCCAATACCACTAACCTGCTTTTCCAGGGTGGTATGTTCCGGAAATTTTCCCTTTTGCCCGACCCCGCCTCATTTGGCATTATGTGCACATCGAGTGCTTTATTTACACTGGTACTGGCTATACGTACACCTATTAAAAAAATAAGGAACCAGTTATACATGGTTACCTTCTTACAAATAATTGCTGCCAGCTATTCGGGTACGCGTACCTGTAATGTAATGCTGGTGGCTGGTTTGCTTTCCTATATCATATTTACCATAAATGAGAAAAGGACCATCATCGTATTAATCAGTTCTATTTGCATTGCACTGTTTCTTTTATTTGGCCCGTTGCGCAACTCCCCGGTAATATTCCGCATCAAAACTACTTTTGAGGGCAGTAAGGAGCCTTCCAATATGGTGAGGGACGTGAACCGCAAAAATATCCAACCTTATATTTACAGTCATCCTCTTGGCGGCGGATTACAGACCTGCGGGGTAGAAGGCCTTAGGTTTTATCCAAATCACCGGCTGGCAGGCTATCCGCCTGACAGCGGTTATATGAAAATTATGCTGGAGCAGGGATGGATTGGACTGGCCATCAATATTATTTTTTACTTTATCATATTGCAGCGGGGCATTACGGGGTTTTATGACTCGCGTAAAGGCGAAATTAAAACCCTGTATATAGCGTTTACCGTTTGTTTTTTCTCGCTCGTTGTTGGGCAATACTCACAGTTGGGTATCTCACAGTACCCGCAATACCTTTTTTACCTTGCTACCTTAGTTATTTTCTATAAATTAAAAGAATATGATACAAAAAATCCTGAAGATCATGAGCAGATTATTGCTTAACCACAAAAAAACCTATCCCATTGCCATACTTCTTTATTCTACCGCTGCCTTAGCACAAGTAGCTCCGGCCAATAAAAAGCCAGAGCCAATCAGCTCTATCAGGCGAACAGCGGACAAAGCCTTTGATATACGTGAAAAGCTGGTGCAACTGGCCCTTCAAAATCCCAACTATGAAGTAGTGGATCGCAAGGTGGCCATTGCCGGTTACCAGGTAAAAAAAGCAAAAGGAAACTGGCTCAGTACTGTTGCCGTGCAGGCCAACTTAAATGAATTTGCATTTAAAAAAGAAACGGTAGGGGCCAATGGTGTTGTTTACAATCCTTCCACTTTTTATCCTAAATATAATTTTGGCATCAACCTGCCTTTTAACCTAATCAGCGACAGAAAGAATGAAATTAAAATAGCCAAAGAAAATTTATCTATTGCAGTGGCCGAAAAAAACCAGCGTTTCCGGGAAATAAAAGTGCAGGTACTTACAACATATGAAGATTACCTTTTGTTCCAGCAAAAACTTGATTTTCAGAGCCAGGTAACACAGGATGCAAGAACTGCTTACCTGGCCGCAGAAAAAGATTTCCAGGAAGGAGCCATTAAACAGGAAGATTATAATAAAAGCTACCGGGGATATACAGACGAAAAAATAAAACAGGCAGAATACCTCCGTAATTACAATGTAATTAAACTGGAACTGGAAGCGATGATTGGCGTTTCAATGGATGATCTGCAGAAAAAATAAGGGCGATTTTTTTTTGCAACCGGGCTGTAAACCCATTATTATATAACCCTGCACCCTTACTACTGTATAATGAAAAAATATTTACCTCTTTTAGCTGGTTTATCTTTTGTTGCCGTAACGCTTGCTGCAATGGAATATGCAGCACTAAAAATAACCGGTGGACATTTTTGTTACCCGCTCGATGATACTTTTATACATATGGTTGTTTCCAAAAACCTGGCATTATACGGCAACTGGGGCATTACCCCCACCGGCTTTGTTTCCACTTCTTCTTCACCCCTTTTTACCATTGTGCTGGCATTATTTTTTAAATTATTTTCTGTTAATATTATTATGCCTTTGGTGATAAGCTGTGCGGGTACCCTGTTAGTGCTGCTGGCCATACAAAAGGAATTAAATAATCATTCTTCTTTGTCTGTTTTTAATAAAGTTGCCTGCGTTGTAATTACCCTGATTACAGGGGCTATACCCGCTTTAACCCTGTTGGGCATGGAGCATACGTTACAAATTGCATTCACGCTTTTTTTTGTACACAGCGTGGCATCTCTGCTGACTGATTCCCAAAAAAATAATTTTTTACAGACTGCTTTCTGGGCAGCATTAATGACGGCAACCAGGTATGAAAATGTTTTTTTTATAATGGCAGCATTTGCATTACTGGCCTGGCAAAGAAATTTTAAAGCCGCTATTGTAGTTGCTGCTGCGGGCGCATTGCCATTGCTGCTGTTTGGTATTTATTCAAAATTGCATGGCGGCTATTTCATACCCAATTCTGTTCTCATCAAAGGCAACCAGAATTTTAAATATTTTCTTAATGGCGGTACGTCAATTATAGAAGCCACCAAAAGTATCAGCGGCATTATAGTGGTGGCATTGATCATCGCATTAAAAAAGCTCCAGGCAAACAAATACGACCGTGATTGCTGGATACTTTCCATGCTGGTTATGGCTGGATTGATGCATTCCGCCCTGGCATCATTCGGCTGGTTTTACCGTTATGAAGCTTATCTTATTGTTTTAGGCACCCTGCATATCAGCAAAATTGGTTTGCAATGGTTGCAGGACAACGGTATTAAAGCAATCAGCAAACACATTATTCCGGTTGGGGTTTGCGCCATCTTAC
>Ga0193753_10003615_pt1 | contig 11352 bp, 7 predicted proteins | sample H1c2metaG_FD_144925 | JGI IMG/M metagenome (GOLD analysis project Ga0193753, IMG submission 144925) | Soil microbial communities from a riparian zone of the East river system, Colorado, United States - H1c2 | ecosystem: Environmental > Terrestrial > Soil > Riparian zone | place: USA: East River... | reverse complement strand
CTGAGTGTGAAGACCATCTACCGCAATTATACTTATGAGTACCCCTACGGTTACCAGGATTACTGGTATTATTTCTGGCGCTGGGGTTCTTATTTCCCCTACGGAACATACCAGGGTAAATATTTCAAAACCAATTCCGCATACCTTGACGGGTCGAGCAGGCAAAACGCCAACGACAACTACCAGCGTGTTGATGTAGGCGCCACCGTAAAGATCAATTCGCACCTCAATCTGAGGGCCGATTACAGCATCGTGCGTGACAATGTGCTGCGTCACGAAACCGGTGGGCCTATTATGGCCTGGGATTACTGGACGGCAGGAGCACTCAACCTGGTTGATGTATCAAACCCAGCCTTCAATCAAACCATTTATTCAACCGGCAGGTTAAAAACCAATACATTTAATGCATACGCTACATATCAAAATACATTTGCCAGCAACCATAATCTTAAGGTCACAGCAGGCATGAATGCGGAGGATGATGAAACCATCAATTTTAACGCAAGCAAAACAGGCCTGCTTGATCAAACGCAGGGTGAGCTGGCCTTGACTTCTGGCGCCGCCAATGCGAACCAGTTGGGCTCGGGTATACTCGGCTTTTATTCCAACGGCCATGGCAAACGTTCTTTTGCCGGTTTTTTTGGAAGGATCAACTATGACTACAAAGGCAAGTACCTGCTTGAATTAAATGGACGGTACGACGGGTCCTCCTATTTTCCTATAAATGACAGGTGGGCTCTTTTCCCCTCTGCTTCTGCAGGCTACCGGGTAAGTGAAGAATCATTTTTTCAAACCATTAAACCGGTTATTTCTGAATTTAAAATAAGGGGTTCTTATGGAGAATTGGGTAACCAGGATCTTGGCCAGATTTATTTTCTGCCTACCATGACCGGTCAAACTGTTAACTGGTTAACCCCCACCGGAACGGCACTAACTCCTTATATCCAGCAACCCCTTGCCGTTGCAAATTCATTGCAATGGGAAAGGGTAAACTCACTTGATTTCGGAACCGATATGCGTTTCTTTAAAAATCATTTGGGCCTTAGTTTCGACTGGTACGAAAGAAATACAAAGGGAATGGTGCAGCCTACCAGCGTCCCTTCTACATTTGGCACTTCCGGACCCAGGATCAATGCAGGTAATTTCAAGGCCCGGGGTTATGAAATAAGCGTTGATGCAAATTACCCAATCAACAAGGATCTTGCCCTCTACGGAACATTAACTTTTACTGACTATAAAACAGTGTTTACAAAATGGGACAATCCTAATTATTCCATTTCAAATGCTGCTGGTGTAAACTACGTGGGAAAAACATATGGTGAGATCTGGGGCTTTCAAACAGCAGGCTTTTTTGCATCGGCCGATGATGCTGCCAAATCTCCCTCCCAAAAAACGTTGCAAACCGGTATTTTTACCTATGGGGCCGGCGATATTAAATATGCTGATTTGAATGGAGATGGTAAAATAGACGGTGGTAAAGCCACCTTACAGGATCACGGCGATCTGAAAGTGATTGGCAATACCCAGCCACGCTACCAGTATAGTGCAAGGCTGGGCGGCACCTGGAAGAATTTTGACCTGGATGTATTTATACAGGGCGTGGGTAAGCGCAGTTTATGGGGTGTTGGTAATACCGTGTTACCCATGTACCAAAGCCTGGATATCATATACGCCAACCAACTGGACTACTGGAAACCCGATCATACCGATGCTAAATACCCGGCGCTTTTCCCCAATAATACCGGTGGAACTGTGCCAGGTATTTCAGCAGGCAGCAATAATTTTTACCCGCAAACAGCTTACCTGCTCAACCTGGCTTATTGCCGCTTGAAAAATGTAACGGTAGGTTATAATATATCAAACCGTCTCCTTACCCGTTACAGCATACAAAAATTAAGGGTGTATTTCAGCGGTCAGAATCTTGCTACCATTTCTAATGTAGGTGCTCCCATTGATCCTGAACTGACAGATCCAGCCAGCGCGGCTGCTTATACCGGTCGTAACTGGCCTTTTAACAGAACCTATTCTTTTGGTGTACAACTTAATTTTTAAGCAATCCCTTTATTCATCTTTAATGTTTGATATAATGAGAACGATAAAAAAAATCATACCGGTTATACTAATCCTTTTTTTTGCAGGCAGTTCCTGTAAAAAATATGTGGATGTTACCAACCCGGACAGCCTGGTGGATCCCGAATACTGGAAAAATGAAAACAGTGTGCGCAGCTATGCCTGGGAGTTTTACGCCATGTTTACCGGCTTTGGCAACGGGTCTTCTGCCAGCGGCGATTTTTATTTTCCTACACTGATAGATGACCAGACGGCGGCTACTTTTACCCAGTTTCCGCAAACAACCGCGGCTACCAACGGCGACTGGTTTTTTGGCTATGTACGCAAAGCGAATATTATGCTGGAAAGAATTGACATCGTTGATATGCCCGATGAAGCCAAAAACCACTGGAAAGGCATCGCGCATTTTTTCAGGGCGCTGCAGTATTTCAGGCTGGTACAATCCTTTGGAGCTGTGCCTTTTTATAATCATTCACTTGAACTGAGTGATTCCACAAAAATTTACAAACCCAGGGACAGCCGCCAGCTGGTGATGGATAGTGTATTGCAGGACATCAATTTTGCAGTTGCCAACCTGCGCCAGAAAGACCTGGCCAATACCATCAATAAAGATGTGGCCAATGCATTGAAATCAAGGATCGGTTTATATGAAGGTACTTACCGCAAATACCATACAGAATTATCATTACCGGATGCTGACAAATTTTTGCAGGCTGCCAAAGATGCCGCTCAGACCCTGATCAGCAATACTGCCTATACACTGGCCGCCAATTACCAAACCAGTTATAATTCTGATGACCTTTCCACCGACAAGGAAATGATCTTCTACAAGAGATATGAAACCGGTTTGCTGCAACATTCGCTGATTGCGTATAACTACAGCAGTACTACCATGAGTGGCCTCTCCAAGTCTGCGGTAGAGTCGTATCCCGCCATTGATGGCCTGCCCATCAGTCTTTCACCACTTTACCAGGGCGATGATGATATTACCAAAATTATGGCCAACCGCGATAAGCGTTTAAAGATTACCGTTGACAGTACTTACCTGTTTTATATGGGTCATATTAAAAGCGGACTCACTTCCAGCACTGGTTACCGCCCCACAAAATTTTTACCTGACTCCAATAAACTGAAAACCATTCCTACCGGGATAGGCACCGGCATAACCGATGCGCCGTTGTTCTGGCTGGCAGAGGTCTATCTCAATTATGCGGAGGCTGCTGCGGAATTGGATCAACTGGGTAAATATTCTTTTGTACAGGCTGATCTGGATAATACGATTAACAAATTGCGCGCAAGAGCCGGTGTTGCCAAACTTGGATATGCTGGAAGCCAGAATGTAAATGCCAACGGAACGCCTTTTGTTGATCCCAAAAAAGATGCAGATGTAACATCGCTGGTATGGGAAATAAGACGTGAGCGCCGGGTTGAATTAATGATGGATGGATTCCGCTTCCAGGATGTTATGCGTTGGAAAAAAGGCAATTACATGAGCAGTACATCCAACCCGGATTCATTCCTGGGCGCAAAAGTACCGGCCAATGGCAGCATAAAACTAAATGCAGACGGGTATATCCTGCCTTATACCCAACAAAGGACTTTTATCGATCCAAAATATTATTTATCGGCCATTCCTACCAACCAGATCCTGTTGTATCCGCCTGCCATCCAGGCCGGCATGCAGAACCCGGGCTGGTAATATTTATTAAGTCATGATGATTAAACTACCGTAGTTTTTAAAAACTACGGTAGTTTATAAAGTAGCCCGCATTTTTGCATTTATTATCTCTTATTCAATATTCATTATTAGAATTGGAAGCTGAGAAATTTACATCAGATGATAAAAAAATATTTACCACCGCTTGTTTTATTATTTTGCTTATCTGCCGCGTTTGCACAAAACAAACCATTGGTTTTTGTGCATTTATCAGATACACATGTGGGTAGCGGCACCGGTGCAGATGATCTCCGGCGCACCGTAAAAGACATCAATGAAAATGCAGCCATCCAGTTTGTTGTTATCTCGGGTGATATTACAGAGTTTGGCGCCGATGAAGAAATCAAACTGGCCAAACAAATTCTTGATAGTCTTAACAAGCCCTGGCATATTATTCCCGGCAACCACGATGGCAACTGGTCAGAAAGCGGTGCCAATACATTTAAAAATGTTTTTGGCGCTGAGACATTTGATTTCAAAGCAGGCAAATATGTTTTCCTGGGTACTGCCTGCGGGCCAAACATGCACATGGGTCCCGGCCAGGTACCACACGAAAATATGTTATGGCTCGATAGTGTCTTACAAACAATTCCGGAAAGCACGCCCGTTATTTTTGTAAATCACTATCCGCAGGATGATGCGCTTAATAACTGGTATGAAGTGCTTAAAGACCTTAAACAAAAAAACATCCAGTTTATCATGTGCGGCCACGGCCATTCCAATCATAAATTAAATTTTGAAGGAATACCCGCTATAATGGGCCGCTCTAATCTCCGTGCTAAAGATTCAGTGGGCGGTTATAATATTGTTACCATCAGTAATGACACCGTTACTTACCAGGAAAGAACGCCTGGCATTATAACAAAACCCTCCTGGGCTTCGCTTCAGCTTACCAACCTTCATTTCAAAGATAATCCCGGTAACTGGCCAAAACCTTCCTATGCAGTTAACGATAGTTTTCCGTTTGTAAAAGAATTATGGAATTACCGTGATCAAAGCGATATCGGTTCAGGCACTGCTGTTAATGATCAACTTATTTTTACCAGTAATACCAGTGGTGAAATAGTTGCCCTGGATAAAAAAAATGGAAAACCGCTATGGAAATATAAGACCGGTGGAAAAATGTATGCCATTCCTGCAACAGATGGGAAGCTGGTAATAGCCGGTTCTTCAGATAGATTTATTTATGCACTCGCCGCAAAGACAGGAAAACTTTTATGGAAAGTGCAAACCGGTAAAGCCGTGCTGGCACATCCGCTTATTGATAAAGAAATTTTATATACGGGTGCATCGGACGGTCATTTCAGGGCCATTACTATAAAAGATGGAAAACTGCTTTGGGATTTTAGCGGGGTGAGTGGTTTTGTGGTGGACAAGCCGCTTATCTATGGCAATCAAATTTATTTTGGCTGCTGGAACAATGATTTCTATTGCCTCGATCTTAGAAGCGGAAGTTTGCTTTGGAAATGGAACAATGGAAGTTCAAACAGGATGTTCTCCCCTGCCGCTTGTTTCCCGGTAGCTGCACACAACAGGATTTTTATCGTAGCGCCGGATCGCTATATGACTGCACTGGATGCATTCACCGGCGCAGTTATCTGGAGAAAACAAATGCCTGATATACGGGTGAGGGAATCAATGGGATTATCAGCTGACAGCAACCTTGTATTTGTAAAAACCATGGAAGGAAATGTATACGGCATCTCCACTTCCGCCAATGAGATGCAGCCGGCCTGGAAGAGTGAAGTTGCACTCGGTTACGAAATCTGCCCCACCGCCATTGTTGAAAAAAATAACATTGTTTTTGTGCCAGGACAATCGGGTATAACGGCAGCCCTTAACCGCGCAGATGGCAAAGTATTGTGGAAACACAAAACGTCCAATAGCCTGGTCACCAATTTGCTTCCGTTGCCGCAGAACCAGTTGCTGGTGACCACCATGGATGGAAAAGTTTCTTTGCTGGCGTTTTGAGGAAGGAAAGGTGTAAGGTGTAAGGTTTAAGATAAGGCATAAGGTTTAAGGTGTAAGGCTTAAGGCGGAACCTTTACATATTATTTGTATATTTCCATCTTTGTTGCAAAATCATTGATGCCCTATACCCTACACCTTCTACCCTATACCTTCTTCCCTCTTCATCCAAAAAACAAATAAGCCAGCAATATAGCGGTAATAATACCCACCAAATCGGCCAGTAGCATGACGCCGATTGAATAACGCGTATTCTTAATATTGACGGAGCCAAAATAAACGGCTATCACATAAAAAGTAGTATCGGAAGCACCCTGGAAAATACCGGAAAGCCGGCTGGCAAAAGAATCGGGGCCATAAGTAGTCATGGTACTCACCATCATACCCCTGGCTGCTCCGCCGCTTAATGGGCGTATCAAAGCAGTTGGCAGGCCTTCTACAAAACGGGTATCTGCACCCAGCAAAGCAAAGAAGTTTTTTATAGCATTAATAACTACATCAAATGCCCCGCTGGTACGGAGCATGCTAACGGCCACAAGAATGCCCACGAGATAGGGAATAATACGGATGGCAGTATCAAAACCAGCTTTTGCGCCTTCAATAAACGAATCAAAAACATCAATTTTTTTATATACCCCACCCGATACAATTAAAAGAAAAACAAGCAGTATAAGTCCGTTGCTCAACACGGCTGAAAATGATTGTACACCGGCTGCGTTTAAAGTGGTGACATAAAGAACCAGCAATGCTATTACCATTGAAATGCACAGCACCCATAAAATAATGACAGGCTGCAATACATTTATCTTTTGTTTGAAGGAAACAACCAGCATGGCAGTTACTGTACCCACAAAGGTTACAATCATACAGGGTATAAATACATCAGTTGGATTGCTTGCATGTTGTGAAGCGCGGATGGCAATGACACTGATGGGAATGATATTTAACCCGGCTGCGTGCAGGCACAGAAACATAATCTGTGCGTCGGAAGCTATTTCTTTATGCGGGTTAATTTCCTGCAGGCTTTCCATCGCTTTTAAACCAAAAGGCGTAGCCGCATTATCAAGTCCCAGTAAATTTGCTGAAAAATTCATAATCATGTGACCCATTGCCGGGTGTCCCCGTGGTACGCCCGGGAAAAGCCTGGAAAAAAAAGGTCCTACAATTCTTGAAAGCAGCCGTATACCACCTGCTTTTTCCGCAATGCTCATAAACCCGATGAACAAGGCTAAAATGCCTATTAGCTGCAGGCATATTTCTACTGCTTCCCAGCAGGTGCCAATAATACCATTGGCCACCTGTAGTTTTACTACTACTATTTTGTCTCCGTCTTTTTTGTAAATGAGATCGCCCTGCTGTACATGGCGGTTGGTATCAAGGGCTTTCAGCAGTGAAGGCTCCGCAGCTGATGTAAGGATCTCTTTTACTTGTACGGAATCGCCCTTTTTACCCGTTACCATGGTACTGAATACCTGTTTTTCATTCCCGGAAATGAATTTTGCAGCAGCTACAATAATTGCGATAATAATAAAAGCACTCCATATCCTGCTTAATGCCATAGAAACCGCTTGATTGAGCTTTGAAGTTAATTGATTCGGGTGAATTCGCACCAGCCTGCAAAAACACTATATTTGCGGCTCGAAAAATGGGCGTGAGACGTGAGACGTGAGAATTTAAAATTTACAATTCAAAATTTAAAATAACAAAAATGGGTTTACAAGCCGGTATTGTAGGATTGCCAAATGTGGGGAAATCAACTTTATTTAACGCGGTTAGCACCAGCGCAAAAGCGCAGGCAAGCAATTACCGCTTCTGCACCATTGAACCCAATATGGGCCTGGTAAATGTGCCGGATGAACGTATTGATAAACTGGCGGAACTGGTAAAACCCAACCGCACCGTACCCACTCAAATAGAAATCGTTGATATTGCCGGGCTGGTGCGCGGCGCCAGTAAAGGTGAAGGACTGGGTAATAAATTCCTTGCCAATATAAGAGAAGTAGACGCCATCGTACACGTTGTACGCTGTTTTGAAGACGAGAATATTTTACGCGATGAAGGTGCCATTAACCCTGTAAGCGATAAAGAGATAATTGATACAGAACTGCAGTTAAAAGACCTTGAAAGTGTTGAAAAAAAATTATCCAAAGCAGAAAAATTACTGAAGACGGCAGATCCAAAACAAAAAGCCGAATACGAAGTATTGAAACGCTGCAAACAACACCTCGACCAGGGCCGCAATATCCGTGAACTTAACCTCGACAAAGATGAAACAGCAGCCGTTGCTGATCTTATGCTGTTAACCTCCAAACCAGTTTTGTATGTTGCTAATGTAGACGAAGCGGCTATGCATACCGGTAATAAATATTCAGAGGCTTTGAAAGCTGCAGTTGCCGGTGAAAATGCGCAGGTTATTATCATGAACAATTCCATAGAAGCGCAGATAGCAGAAATGGACAATGCAGATGACAGGCAATTATTTATGGATGAATATAAAATGACGGAACCCGCGCTGAATAAATTAATACGTTCCGCTTACAAATTACTTTCCCTTTATACTTACTTTACTGCCGGCGTACAGGAAGTAAGGGCATGGACCATTCACCAGGGCTGGAAAGCGCCGCAAGCCGCAAGCGTGATACATACTGATTTTGAAAAAGGATTTATCAAAGCAGAGGTTATCAGCTATAATGATTTTGTGCAATACGGTTCTGAGGCCGCCGCCCGGGAAGTGGGTAAATTAAGAATAGAAGGGAAAGACTACGTTGTGAAGGACGGTGATGTAATGCATTTCAGGTTCAACGTGTAGAAAGCAAGCTATGAGCTTTTAGCTTTGAGCTGTGAGCTAAGAGAAAAAAGGAGAAGGATAAATCAATCAAATTTAGAATCAGAAATAACTTTTATTAATACAAAAAATAAATACCGGGTTATCCGGGAAGGGGTCTGTTGCAGCCGGGCTATTTATACACTTATTTGTACAATATGCTGCGCAAAAAATACCTTTCTCTTTTTCTCTTTTGCCTCTTAGCTATTCTTAATGGTAAAATAATATTACTCCTTTTCAAATTACAGGTTTGTTCCACTCTTTTGCTGGATCAATCGTAAATATAATATGAAAACATTTTTACTTTTTATTGTTGCTGCGTTTACCTGCAGCATCAATAAAACTATACAAACACCTGTGTTCAGCCTTCCCGAAAGCAAACATGCGTTTATTGTAATTGCCCATCGTGGCAACCATACCCGGTTACCTGAAAATACCATTGCGGCTTTTACGGAAGGCATCAACATTGGGGTGGATTATGTGGAAGTGGATCTACGTACTACAAAAGACAGCGTGCTGGTAGTGATGCATGATGCCACTGTTGACAGAATGACCAATGGCAAAGGAAAAATAAGTGAACTCACATATGCTGAAATCCGCCAGTTAAAAATACCAGGAAAAAATACTGCTGCGCAATACGATATACCAACCTTTGAAGAAGTACTTACAACCTGTAAAAATAAAACACATATTTACCTGGATTTTAAAGATGCAAGCGTTGAGCAGACCTACCGCATGATCAAAAAAAATGGTATGCAGGACCAGGTAATTGTATATATCAATACAGCCTTTCAGTATAAAGAATGGAAAAGGGTTGCGCCCGCAATGCCACTTATGGTCAGCCTTCCCGGAACAATTAAAAATGAAGAAGACCTGCGCGGCTTTCTTGAAAAAACACCTGTTGCCCTCCTGGATGGTAATTTTAACAGCTATACAATTGCTATGGTAGCAGCGGCAAAATCAGCAGGCACACCTGTATGGCCCGATATACAAAGTACTGATGAAGCGGGCAATTGGGACCGCGCCCTGGAACTGGGTTTTAAGGGATTACAAACCGATCACCCGGAACAGCTGATTGCTTATTTAAAGAAAAAAGGGTTGAGATAACCAAAATATATTTTTTATAAAAAATCCCTGCTGACCAGCAGGGGTTTTTGTTTTATAAATCAGACATCAAAAAATCAGACATCAGACATTTCTCATCTTGTACTGAATATCACTGAATATCATCTTTATTGAAATGCAGACTTAAATTCACAGTCCGCACTAAAAGCTCGTAGCTGTTTTCCAAATCAGACATCAAAAAATCAGACATCAGACATTTCTTTTATATGTATTAGATACTTTCAACTTATCACTTACAACTTAATACTTACAACTTAAAACTTAAAACTTCCTCCTACTGCGGTAGCAGCACCTGGTTAATCTTATGCAGTACACCATTGGTAGCATTCTGATCGCTTGTACTGACAGGGTTAATAAAAATAACAGAAGCAGTTGCATTGGCTGCGCCTTTTACCGTTGCAGCAGTTACCACCGGCCCGGTAAATGTTGATTGCAGGCCTACGCCCGGATGCGTTGGCACGGCGCTGTTTAATAAAGTTGGGAAGTTAGCAGCTGTTGTTGGAAAATTAACCGTGAATGCCCTTGTTCCCAAAATATGATATACGGCAATGCCTTTTACAAGTGTTGCTGTTATTGCACTGTACAAAATTGGGTTGGTGAATACGGCGGGGGTTGCCGCAAGGGCAGTAGCCTGCGCCAGAGCAATAGCAGGTGACAGGCCCTGTGCAATCAGCCCCTGTGCAATCAGCCCGGTTAAAGCAGCCCTCATGGCCGAATCTGATGGTACAAAAGTAGTTAGGTTAGCACCAATATTATCCAATGCGCCCTGCAGGAAACCTGTGGTAGCCGGGGCTACTATGGTGCCGCTGTCTGCACGCAAAATGGCTGCTTTAAAATAAGTCATGTCGGGATCAACACTTATCCTTCCCCATAAGCTTACACTGGGTGGTATTACAATAGCCGCTGTATGATGAATGATACCATTGGTGGCAACCGCATCGGCTGACAATAATGGCACATTGTTTACCCAGGTGCCCGCGCCTCTTTTACTGGGAAAAGTAGTTAAGCGCAATAAGGCGCTAAGCGCTGGTGCAGGATTTAAAATAGTTGGATATTGTAAATTGGGAAAGCTGGCAGGAAAGCTGGCGGTAGTTAAAGACTGTGGCACTATATTATAACTAACAATACCCACCGCGCTGGCTGTGGGAATATTGGCAGTGATAAAGCCGGAAAAAACTGCATCCGGTGCGTTTAATGGTACCGCACCCCCGGAAAGGGCGTTGATAAATGATTTCATGGCATTGTTATCCGGTACAAACATGGTAAACCGCAAAGAAGAATCTGTAATGGTAGCTGGTGTGGCGGCTAAAATACCAGATTTAATAACCAGCCGGTTGTACAAACTGTCGGTGGCAGTAGCAGCCAGCACTTTGGCCAGGGTATTACCGGCAGGGGTGGTTGGCGCCGGAAGCGGTACAGGATCTACATTTAATTTATTACAGGATGTAAACAGTACAAGCATTGTAATAATTGCTATGCAACCGTTCTTACTATTATTAATTATATTCATAAATACGATTTAAATAAATTAAGTATTAAAATACATTGTAGGCAAACGCTACATAATACAAACCGCCCACTATTGAATTGCCTATACCATTGATATAATATTGATTCAGCAAATTATTGGCGCCAATTTTAAGGGCCA
>Ga0193753_10003614_pt1 | contig 11352 bp, 10 predicted proteins | sample H1c2metaG_FD_144925 | JGI IMG/M metagenome (GOLD analysis project Ga0193753, IMG submission 144925) | Soil microbial communities from a riparian zone of the East river system, Colorado, United States - H1c2 | ecosystem: Environmental > Terrestrial > Soil > Riparian zone | place: USA: East... | reverse complement strand
CCCAAGGCGGTCTCGCTGTTCAGCGAGGTCGAGCGGGAGGCGATCGGGCGCGCCCGCGGGCTGCTCTTCTTCAGCCAGTTCGCGTCGAGCGCCTGCCGCGCCGCGTATCCGTCGGCGCGCGGAAAGTCGCACGTCGTGGGGGCCGGCGCCAACCTCGGACGGCTCCCCGACTACCGGCCGGTCGACCGCGCCGGGCGGATGCGGCTCCTGTTCGTCGGGCGCGACTTCGGCCTGAAGGGCGGCGACCTCCTGCTCGAGGCCGCCGCGCGCCTGGACCCGGCGCGCTTCGCGCTGACCGTGGTCACCGAGTCGCGCTTCCACCCGCGCCCGGCCGATCGACCGGCATGCGCGTCGTTCCGAGCGCCGGTGTCCAAGGCCGAGGTCGCGGCGCTCTACGCCGCCCACGACCTCTTCGTCTTCCCCACCCGGCTCGACGCCTTCGGGATCGTCGTGTGCGAGGCGATGGCGCACGGCATGCCGGTCCTGGCCACGCCGGTGCGCGCCATCCCGGAGATCCTCGGCCGCTCGACCCCGCGGTTCGACCCCTACGTCACGACCGCGACCGAGCTGGTCGCGGCGATCGAGCGCGCCGCCGCCGATCCGGCGACTTGCCGCGCGGTCGGCCGGCGGAACCACGCGCGTGCCGGCCGGCGATTCGACTGGCACGGCGTGGTCGACCGGATCCTCGACCGGATCCTCGACGACGAGGCTCGCCCCAACGCCCCAGCAACGAGAGGCACCGATGCAACCGTTTGAACCCGACCTCGCGATCTCGACCGCCCTGCCTCCGCTCGGCCTCCCCGCGGCCGCGCGCGGCCGGCACGGCAGCCCGCTCATCGAGTCGAACGCGGCGCTGAACCGACAGGAGCTGGCCGACAAGGCGCTGCTGCTGCGCAGCCGGCCCCAGGTCGTCTTCGTCGAGCTGTCGCGGCGCTGCAACCTCGCCTGCTCCATGTGCCACCGGTGGACGCTGCCGCGCGGCTCGTTCGTGGACATGGGCGACGAGCTCATCGAGAGCCTGGTCGACGAGCTGTTCCCGACCGCCGGCATCGTCGACCTGCACGGCCTGGGCGAGAGCACGCTCCACCCCCGGTTCTCGGAGGTGGTCCGGCGGACCGCGGCGCGGGGCTCGCGCGTCCGCCTGGTCACCAACATGAACGGCCTCACCCACGAGGTGATGCAGACGCTGGTCGACGTCGACGCCTACGTCTGCTTCTCGCTGGGGGCGCTGGGCCAGGAGGCCTACGCGCGCATCTACGCCAAGGGGGACTTCGCCGACCTGTCGGCCAACCTTCGCACGCTCCAGCGCCTGCGCGCGCAGGCGGGCACGTGCCGCGACATGACCTGCATGTCGATGATCTACCGCCCCAACCTGTCCGAGATCGCCGGCATCCTGCACTTCCTGGCCGATCACGACGTCCGCCACCACCGGATGTTCCCGATGTACCTCAAGCCGGGCGATCGCCGCTTCATGGGCGAGCACCTCGACGAGTGGGCCCGCGCCGTCGACCAGGCGTTCGACCTGGCCGACCAGCTCGGTATGGAGGTGCGCGTCATCGACTGGCCGGTGCCCCCCGGCACCTCGCACAAGACGCTCGCCGCGCACACCTGCCACCGACCGTGGACGCACGTGCACGTCAACGTCGACGGCAAGGTCGGGCTGTGCGACTACAACGAGCACGTCGACGCCATGGCGACGCTCCAGATGGCCCCCGGGAGGGCCGACGCGATCTGGAACGGGCCCATCTACCAGGCGATCCGGCGCAACTTCCGCGACGGGGAGCCGTCGCGGGCGAGCTCGTTCTGCGGCGACGTCTGTCGGCACACCAAGTACGTCGACTTCGACGACAAGGTCCTGCCCGAGCTGGGCGAGCGGGTCCTCAGCAACCGAAACCGGGGGCTGTAGAGAGAGCGCGATGACCGGCAAACCGGTGGCTGTAGAGAGAGCGCGATGACCGGCTCGCTCTCGATCGATCGCGCCCTGCAGTCCGGCGGCGGCCTGTACTGCGCCGCCTACACCGGCCTGGGCGACGCGCTCCTGCTCGGCCCGATCCTCCGCGAGCTGTCCCGCCGCTACCCCGGTCGGGTCTTCTACCCCGAGAACCCGGTGCTCGCGCTCTACCGTCGGCTCGGCGTCCCCGGTCTGGTCGATGTGCAGGGCAGCGATCCCGGGCTGCGCCGCCTGCTCGATCCGCTCGACCCGGCGCTGCTCGCCTTCCTCGAGCGCCACCGGATCGCCGCGGTGCTCAACTTCCGCCGCGACCTCCTGCAGCACGGCGACGCCTACCGGCGGGGCGCGGCGCTCCTGGCCGCGCGCGGTCTGCACGTCAGCGATCTCTGCTCCGGCACGCGGGCGTCGCACCACCAGACCCGCCACGTGGCCGAGCTGGCCGCCGAGTACGCGGAGGGGCTCGGCGTCTCGGCGCCGGCGTCGCCCGGGTGGCTGCGGGAGGCGGCCGGTCTCCCGCGTTCGCCGGCGCGCGGACCGGTGGTCCTCTACGCGGGCGCGGGTCAGGTGCACAAGCGGCTCGGGCCGGCCTTCTGGATCCGCCTGGCCGGCCTCCTCCATCCACACGCGGCCGGTCGGCTGGTGGTGCTGGCCGGCGTGACCGAGCCGGAGCGCCGCGACGGGCAGGCGATCTCCGACGCGCTCCGCGCGGCCGAGGTCGACCATCAGCTCCTGGTGGCGCTCGATCTGTTCGACGTCACCACCGTCCTCGCGCGGGCGGCGGTCGCCGTGTCGTGCGACACGTACCTGGTCCACCTGTGCAGCGCGCTCGACGTCCCGCTGGTCGGCCTGTACCCGGCCACCTCGGCCGTCATGTACGGGCCCCATCACCCGCTCGCCGTCTCCCTGTCCAGCCCGTACTACCGGCGGTGTCCCTCGCGCAACGCGATGGGCAACTGCGACGCCTGGGAGCACGGCTGCGACGACACTCCCTGCCACGACGAGCTGTCCGCCGACGACACGGCGGCCCACGTGACGCGCCTCGCCGGGCTCGGGCCCGGCGCCGCACGCCCTGATCCGATCGAGGTGGTCGCGCCATGCCCCCCCTGACCCAGCCCATCGCCCCGGCCGCCCGCCGGCCCTACCTGTTCCTCGACCTCGGCTTCTACGCGGCGTGCAACCTCAAGTGCACCTACTGCCGCGACGAGATCGTGCGGGACGACCGCGCCTTTGCGCTCGCCGACCTGATCGCCCAGATCGAGCTCTTCCAGGCCCGCTTCCGCGCCGGTGTGGTGAAGCTGTCGGGCTACGGCGAGATCACGATGTGGCGCGACTTCCGGGCCGGGCTCGACTACCTGGCCGCCCGCTTCCCGTCGGTCCAGGTCATCTCGAACGGCACCTTCGGCGACGCCGCCCGGGACGCGGTGTTGGCGCATGGAAACATCTCGCCCAACATCACGCTGGACGGACACCTCGTCGGGCTCAACCGCCTGCGCGTGGGCGACAGCATGCGCCTGCACGGCCGCATCCTGGACAACGTGGCCGCCTTCCTGCGCGCCGGCCGCCCGATCGAGATCAACTGCGTGCTGCACGAGCACAACGCCGACGGCTTCCCCGCGTTCTGCGACCACCTCGAGCGGCTCGACGACGGACGCGGCCTGCTCATGCTCTTCCCCTTCCCGGTGAAGTCCTTCGACCGCGCGCGCGGCGCGGCGGCGCCGCTCCGCACCGGGCTGCAGCGGCTGGCCGACCGCATCCCCGACCTCTGGCGCGACCACGCCGCCATCCTGCCGGCCGCCTCCTACGGCCGCGAGCTGTCCTCGGTCCTCGAGCAGGGCCAGCGCGACGGGGCCTGCCACGTGCACTGGGCCAACCTGGGCTCCGGCTCGCGCAACGAGCGGCTGCACTGCCCCAACTACGGCGAGGATCTCTCCTACGGCGCGATGCTCGAGTCGCTGGGCGAGCGGGCCGACGCGATCGGCCGCGAGGAGGCGGCTCACCTGCGCGCCGGGCACGTCGGGCCCAACTGCGCCGGCTGCTACAACCACTTCCACGTCATCAATCACTACCTGGAGGGCGCCATGTCGCTGTCCGACCTGTGCCGGATCCCCTCGCTCCGGCCGCCCGGGGTGGCCCCGATCGCGCAGGCAGTGAAGGACCTCTTCGACGTCGCGCGCCGCGCCGACCCGCCCACCTTGCACGCATCGGCGACGCCATGACCTCGCTCCGCCTCCACCACCTCTCGCTCCGGGTCCGCTCGGCCCCGGCCAGCGCCGCCTTCTACCGGGACGCGTTCCAGTTCGCCGAGCGGCGCGCGCTGTCGAAGCCGGACGGCAGCCGCATCCTCCATCTGGCGGCGCCCGACGCCTCGGTCCTCCTCGAGGTGATCGAGGGCGAGCCGGTCGATCCGGGCGAAGCAGTGCACCTGGGCTTCTCGTGCGCCGACCTCGACGGCGCGATCGCCGGGGCGTGCGCCGCCGGCGCCGAGGTGGCGCGAGGCCCGCTCGAGGTCGGCCGCGAGCGGATCGTGTTCCTGCGCGATCCGGACGGCTACTGGATCGAGCTCAATGACGGGCTGGAGCCGTGATGAGCCGGTCCACGCCTCGCGCGGAGCCGGTCGGATCCGATCCCACGGCGCCGTCGGTGGCGCTGGTCTGCATGCCGTGGGCGATGGCCAGCCGCCCCTCGATCGCGCTCGGCATCCTCCAGAGCGTGCTCGATCGGGCCGGCGTCTCGAGCCGCGTGTTCTCGCACCACCTCGGGTTCGCCGAGTACCTGTCGCGGCGAGGGGAGGAGTCGGGTCCGCCGATCGCGCTGGCCGACTACGAGGGCGTGGCCGAGGACCTGACCCACGTTGGCGGAGGCGACTGGTGCTTCGACGTCCCGCCCTACCGTCCCGCCGACCCGGCGCGAGACCGAGCCTATCTCGAGCGGCTGCGCCCGGAGACGACGGCCGCGTCGATCGACCTCCTGCGGCGGATCCGCGCGCTGGTGCCGGACTTCCTCGAGGCGTGCGCCGACGAGATCACCGCGCTGGCCCCGCGCGTGGTCGGCTTCACCAGCACCTTCTGCCAGAACGTCCCCTCGCTGGCGCTCGCCCGGCTGGTCAAGGACCGGCTCCCGGGAGCCGTCGTGGTCTTCGGGGGGTCGAACTGTGACGGCGAGATGGGCGCCGCGCTGCACCGCAACTTCCCGTGGGTCGATGTGGTGGTGCGCGGCGAGGGCGAGGCGGTGCTGCCGCGCCTGGTCCGCCAGGTGCTCGACGGTGATCCGATCGAGGAGCAGCCGGGCCTGTGCTTCCGGCGCGACGGACAGCCGGTCCACGTCGCCGAGGCGAGCCCCGAGGTCCGGCTCGACGACGTTCCGGTCCCGACCTACGACGAGTACTTCGAGCGGCTGGCGGCGGGCCCGCTCGACTCGGATCTGCGCGCGGCGCTCTCGATCCCGATCGAGGCCGCGCGCGGCTGCTGGTGGGGCGCCAAGCATCACTGCACGTTCTGCGGCCTGAACGGCCGGAGCATGGCGTTCCGCAGCAAGTCGCCCGGGCGGGTGCTCGACGAGATCCGCGCGCTCGCGTCGCGCTACCGCTGCCTCGACTTCTTCGCGGTCGACAACATCATCGACATGGACTACTTCCAGTCGGTCCTGCCCGCCCTGGGGCAGAGCGGCTGGAACCTGTCCTTCTTCTACGAGACCAAGGCCAACCTCCGTCGCGAGGACGTCAAGGCGCTCGCCGCGGCAGGGGTCAAGGTGATCCAGCCCGGCATCGAGAGCCTGTCGTCCGCCGTGCTGGCCCTCATGCGCAAGGGCGTGTCGGCCCTGGTCAACGTGCGCCTGCTCAAGCTCTGCGCCGAGTACGACGTCGTGCCGCGCTGGAACCTCCTCTATGGATTTCCGGGCGAGACCGAGGCGTCGTACGCCGAGATGCTCGACCTGGTCCCCTCCCTCCTCCACCTCCATCCGCCCGGCTCGATGGGCAGCCTCCGGATCGACCGGTTCAGCCCCTACTTCGTCCAGCGCGAGGAGCTCGGCATGCGGGTGGGCGGGCCGCGCTGGTTCTACCGCCACCTCTACGACGTGGACGAGGCGAGCCTGGCCGAGCTGGCCTACTTCTTCGACGGCGCATCGACCTTGCCGGGGCCGGATCCGCGCGTCCACGACGCCCTGCGCGTGGAGATCGAGCGATGGTCCGGGCTCCACCGCACCGCGTATCGCAGCCTCCGCTACCGGGTCGGCCCCGGCTTCCTCGTCCTGACCGACCAGCGCCCGGGCTCCGGGGCCGCGCTGCGCTACGTCCTCGAGGAGACCGAGGCGCGCATCTACCTCGCATGCGACGCCGGGGCCAGCCCCGCGTCGGTCGTGCGCAGCCTCGGTCCCGACGCCGGCATTGGCGCGGACGACGTGCGCCAGTTCCTCGACCAGCTGGTCGCCGCGCGGCTGGTGCAGTTCCTCGACCAACTGGTCGCCGCGCGGCTGGTGTACCGCGAGGGCGACCGCTACCTCGGGCTGGCGGTGGCCGAGAACCCGACCGCCGTCGAGCGGCTGCAGCGGCCCTCGACGGTCGCGGGCGACGGCGGCCTCTCCTCCCTCGTCACCCTGGCGGGACGCCGCCAGCCGGCGAGCGCAGCCGGATGATCATCCCGGGCGCGCTCGACGCGATCGACGCGGCGCTCGCCGAGGGGATCTCGCTGCGCCAGCGCCTGCGCGAGCAGGGCGCCGCGATCGCCGCCGCGGCCGGGGTCGTGGTCGATTGCCTCCGCGCGGGCGGGACCCTGCTCCTGTGCGGCAACGGCGGCAGCGCAGCCGACGCTCAGCACATCGCGGCCGAGCTGACCGGGCGCTTCCGGCTGGCCTCGCGACCTCCGCTCGCCGCGCTGGCGCTGACCACCGACAGCTCGGCGCTCACCGCGATCGCCAACGACCTGGGCTACGAGCGGGTCTTCTCACGCCAGGTGGAGGCCCTCGGCCGGCGAGGCGACGCGCTCCTGGCGATCAGCACCTCGGGCCGGTCGCCCAGCGTCGTCGAGGCGGCCCGCGCGGCGCGCGAGCGCGGGGTCGCCGTGATCGCCCTGACCGGTCCGGTCGCGGGACCGCTCGGGGAGCTGGCCGAGCATGTCCTCAGCGTCCCGGGCGAGAGCACCGATCGCATCCAGGAGCTCCACATCACCGTCGGCCACATCCTGGTCGACCTCGTCGAGCGGGCGCTGTGGCCATGAGCGACGGGCTGCGGCCGGCGGCCTTCCTCGACCGCGACGGCACCGTGATCGAGGATCGCGCCTACCTGGGCGACCCGGACGGCGTCCGCCTGGTGCCCGGGGCTCCCGAGGCGGTGGCGCGGCTGACCGCGGCCGGCTACCGGGTGGTCGTCGTCACCAACCAGTCCGGCGTCGCGCGCGGGCTGTTCGACGAGGCCGCGGTGGACGCGGTGAACCGGCGGGTGGCCGAGCTCCTGGCCGCGTCGAGCCCGGCCGCGGTGATCGACGGCTTCTACGTCTGCCCTCACCTGGGCGGGTGCAGCTGCCGCAAGCCGCTTCCCGGGCTGTTCGTGCGCGCCGCCCGCGAGCGCCAGCTCGACCTGGGCCGGAGTCTGGCCATCGGCGATTCGCCCCGCGACGTCGAGGCGGCCCGGGCGGCCGGCTGCCCGCGGACCATCCAGGTCGGCGACCGGATCTCGCTCCTCGAGGCGGTCCAGCGCCTGCTGTCGGCGCCATGAGGTCGCTCGAGGAAAAGATCGTGAGTCGCCTGGAGCTGGCCGGCCTGCGCCGGCGATCCACCGCGGAGGGGCTCAAGATCGTCTTCACCAACGGATGCTTCGATCTGCTCCACGTCGGTCACGTGCGGCTGCTCATGGCCGCGCGCGCTCGAGGCGACCTCCTGGTCGTCGGTCTGAACCGGGACGCCAGCGTCCGCCGCCTCAAGGGGCCGACCCGCCCGGTCGTGGCGGAGGCAGATCGCGCGGCGGTCCTGTGCGGGCTCGAGGCGGTCGACTTCGTGACCCTGTTCCGCGAGGACACGCCGCTCGAGGCGATCGTCGCCCTGCGACCGGACGTCCTCGTGAAGGGAGGCGACCACCAGCGCGACGCGATCGTGGGCGCGCGCGAGGTGACCGCCTGGGGCGGTGAGGTCTTCGTCTTTCCAACCATCGCAGGGCGCTCGACGACGGGACTGCTGGCGAGCGCCAGGCAAGGAGCGTGACGGCCATGCAGAAACGATCGATCGAGCGCGCCGGCCAGGGCCTCACCGAGCTCCCCCGCGTCGTCCGGTACTCGGAGGCCGCATTCCCGACCGAGCTGGGCTCCTTCCGCATGGTCGTGTACCGGGCGGGCGAGCTGGAGCACCTCGCCCTGGTGCGCGGCGATCCCGGCGCCGAGGGGGTGCTGTGCCGGGTCCACTCCGAGTGCCTCACGAGCGAGGTGTTCGGATCGCTCAAGTGCGACTGCCGGGCTCAGCTCGACCAGGCGATGGCGGCGGTCGCGGGGGCCGACAGCGGCGTGGTCGTCTACCTCCGCCAGGAAGGCCGCGGCATCGGCCTGGGCAACAAGATCCGCGCCTACGCCCTCCAGTCCCAGGGCCAGGACACCGTCGAGGCCAACCTCACGCTGGGCTTCGGGGTCGACCTCCGCACCTACGACGCGGCCGGCGCGATCCTGGCCGACCTGGGCGTTCGCTCGGTTCGCCTGATGACCAACAACCCGGACAAGCTCGAGGGGCTCGAGCGAGCGGGCGTGTCCGTGGTCCAGCACCTGCCCTGCTGGGTCGGGTCCCACGAGCACAACCGCGGCTACCTCGAGGCCAAGCGGATGAAGCTCGGCCACCTGCAGCCGGTGGCCGGCTCCGATCCGTAGCCCGGCTCAGCCGGGCACGACGTTGGCGTTCAGGCGGAACTGGTTGCCCGGATCGAGCTTCTTCTTGAGCTGGACCAGCCGCGCGTAGTGGGAGCCGTAGTTCGCCGCCACCCGCTGGTACTGGTCCTCGGACATGCTGTTGACGTAGAAGCCGCGGGTGTGGGGCTCGATCGGACGCCAGGCGGCGCGCAGGGCCGCGAGGCGGCCGGCGTCCTCCTCGGCCTTCCACCAGGACGAGACCAGCATGAGCCAGTAGCGGGCGTCCCGGTTGGGGAAGGCGCTGTCGTCGGGCCGGACCCGCCCGATGGCCCCCCCGGCCTGCTGGATGAAGAGGGCGACCTTGCCCGGCGGCGCCGCCTCGACGCTGCCGACCAGCGCGTCGATCGCGCGGGGCGTGAGCTCGGTCAGGAAGCCCGACTTGTTGTGGTACCTCATGCCGCCGCGGGCGCTCTCGTCGTCGCTCGACTGGAGCTCGGTGTAGGGGATGGCCCGGATGCTGTCCTCGGTGGTCCGCCCGAACGCGCGGAGCGGCTTCAGGACTCGCTGGCCGCGGGCCGGATCCGCCGACCAGCACGCCTCGATGCCGATCATCGCGGCCCCGTCTCCCCCGTTGAACGAGAACAGATCGAGGTTGAGCTCGTCGGGCGCCGACGCGCTGAACTCGGCGTAGAAGGTGAGCACCTGGCGCGCGACGGCGAACGGCCACACCAGGATGCCGGCCAGCACGGTCGGGTTCATCGGGTGGAGCTGATACTCGAACGAGGTCGCGACGCCGAAGTTCGCGCCGGCGCCGCGCAGCGCCCAGAAGAGGTCGGGGTTCTGGGCCTGGCTGGCGGTGATGAGCTTGCCGCCGGCGGTGACCAGGTCGACGGAGCGCAGGTTGTCGCACGCGAGGCCGAACCGCCGCCCGACCCGACCGAGCCCGCCGCCCAGCGTGAGCCCGGCCGCGCCCGTGTGCGACACGGTGCCGGTGGTGGTCACCAGGCCGAACGGGCGCGACTCGCGGTCGAGGTGCTGGAGGAGAGCCCCGCCCTCGACCCGCGCGATCCGCGAGCGCGGATCCACGCGCACGCTCTGCATCGGCGACACGTCGATCACGATGCCGCCGGTGCAGGTCGACTTGCCCGCCTGACTGTGGCCGCCGGCACGCACCGCGGTGAGCAGCCGGTGGCCGCGCGCGAAGTCGACCGCTCGCATCACGTCGGACGGCGAGGCGCAGCGCGCGATGAGCGCCGGGCGCTTGTCGTAGACGGCGTTCCATACCCGTCGAGCCGCGTCGTAGCCGGCGTCGCCGGCCACCAGCACCTGGCCGCGCATCGAGGCGGCCAGGTCCTTGATGTCGGCGCCGCGCAGCGTGGTGGCTCCGCCGGTCAGCGACCGGGCGGGGATGTCGGGCAGGCCGGCCGCGAACGCGGGCATGAGCCGCCTGGCCTGCAGGACGGCCGTCGCGGCCAGGACCGAACCCATGAAGTTGCGCCGATTCATCGCTGCTCTCCTCGGTAGACGGCTCGGTTTTGCTCGACGGACGCCTCCCTCGGGGGGACGTGCGGTGCGGACCTCCGCGCTGGCCGTTCGCCGCCCAGCTGGGTCGCGACCAGGTCGGCGTAGATCGAGCCGACCGCGAGTAGCTGCCCGTGGGTGCCCGACATGACGAGGTTCTGATCGGCCCCGACGACCGTGCTCAGCCGGTGAGCGATCACGATGCGCGTGCAGCTGAGCCCGATCAGGGCCGCCTGCACGCGCGCCTCGGTGACCGCGTCGAGCGCGCTGGTCGCCTCGTCGAGCAAGAGGACGGCGGGGGCGGTCACCAGGGCGCGGGCGAGCGCCACGCGCTGGCGCTGCCCGCCCGAGAGCGACGCCGCCCCGTTCAAGAGCGGGGTGTCGTACTGCATCGGCATGTCCATGATCTCGTCGTGGATCTGGGCCAGCTTGGCCGCGGCGACCACGCGCTCGAGGGGCAGCGTCGGATCGGCCAGCGCGATGTTGGCCCGGATGCTCTGCGCGAAGAACGAGGGGTTCTGAGGCACGTAGCCGAGCTGGTGCCGGACCGACTGCAGGTCCAGCTCGGCGAGGTCGAGGCCGTCGTAGAGGATGCGTCCACCGCCGGGTGGGTAGAGGCCGGCGAGCAGCCGGGCGAGCGTGGACTTGCCGCTCCCCGAGTGACCGACGATCGCCACGAACTGGCCGGGCAGCACGGTGGCCGAGACGTCGCGGACGACCGGGGCCGACGCCGGGCCGTACCGGAACGAGAGATCCTCGAGGATGACGGCGCCGCTGAGCGAGGGGGCGCGCGAGACGGTCTGGCGGTCCTGCTCGGTCGCCGTGCGCCAGATGTCGGCGATGCGCTCGAGGTAGGTCGACATCACCTGGAGCTGCGCGGCGGTGGTGACCAGGTTGGCCAGCGGGTTGAGGATCCCCGCGGCCACCGCGCTCAGCCCGAGCAGGGTGCCGAGGCTCATGCCGCCGTCGAGGACCAGGAGCGCGCCGAACCCCATCACCAGGAGCGGCGAGGCGAGGTGGAGCGCGCCGGCCGCCGCGTCGACGTGGGCCTGGAGCCGG
>Ga0193753_10003613_pt1 | contig 11355 bp, 9 predicted proteins | sample H1c2metaG_FD_144925 | JGI IMG/M metagenome (GOLD analysis project Ga0193753, IMG submission 144925) | Soil microbial communities from a riparian zone of the East river system, Colorado, United States - H1c2 | ecosystem: Environmental > Terrestrial > Soil > Riparian zone | place: USA: East River... | reverse complement strand
CTTCACGTCGGACTGCGGCATGTCGTACACTTTGAGCGTGAGGCTTCCCGTGGCTTCGGTCGCCGTGGCGTTCAGCAAGTGAATGTCGCTGATGATGCGCGAATAAGGCGGAATACGGACGGCCGCGTCGCTGCGAAACTTCTGCACCTGGTGGGGAGCCTGCGTCGATTGCGCGAGAAGCACTCCGCCTAGAAGCGCTCCTTTGATCTCGTCGTAGTTGCGCTCGGTGCAGTCCCACGTGCCGTCGGGCCCGACGAAGTGATCATCGGGGACGAACGTCCAAATCGAGTGATGCGACTCTTCATTTTGCGAGAGCTCGACGGCGTTGACGTAAATCGGCTCGGCGTTGTTGAGAGTCCAGCTCTGGCACTTGCCTTTGTACTCGGTAAACGGCGGGATGGTCCAAGTTTGGAATTGATGCTCCAGTTTCGGCGCGCCGAGATTCTCGCACGTGCCTTCCTGCGCCGCGTAGGAGCCAGCCGGACAGGTTTGGCATTGGGTGGCGCCGCTGGCGACGGCGCAGACCATCTGCTTGGAATAGCAAATATCCTTGTTCGCCGTGTCGCAGACGGCCGTATTGCCGTTGTTGTCGTCGTCGCTACTGCTGCAGGCGGGAGAGCCCAGCACGCTCACGCCGAGCAAGGCGATCGCAAATGACGTTTTGGCTTTGTTCAACATGGCTTCGCTCTCATTGTAATAAGATTTCCGATTGCGACGGTCGGCGGAGAAAGTCGATGGGTAGTCGCGTCGCGCCATCGATCGCCATTTCGGCGAGTGCCTCGCCAAGAACAGGGGCGAATTTGTAACCGTGCCCCGACAGTCCGGCCGCGAACACGACTTGAGGACACGCCGGGTGAGCATCGACGATGAAATGTTCGTTCGGCGTCATGGTGCACATGCACACGGACTCGGCCAGCGGCGTGGAGGAGACGCCCGGCAAATGGGTCTCGATGAAGTTGCCAATTGCTGCGCGCTCGCCCGCCATCAGCCCGCGCGTGAGCTGCGAGGGATCCGGCACCACCACCCGCTTGTTACGCCCCGCGACCTTCAGCCGGCCTGCGGCCGTCGCCGGCACGCCGAAGAAATAGCCCGACTCGAGGTCGAAAATGAAACACGGTGCACCCGCCTCCGCGCTCCAATCGGCGCCCGCGGCATACCAAGCCTGGGGAATCCTCTCCACGACGAGCGGCAGACCGAGATCCGCGAGCACCTCCGCGCTCCACGCGCCGCCCGCGATCACGAGCGCGCCGCCGTAGTAGCGCCCCTTTCCGGTGTCAACGACGACGCCTTTGCCTTCGCCGCGCCACGATGAAACCGGCTCCTCGAATCGGAGCTCGGCACCGGCTTCGCGGGCGAGCGCGCAATGGGCGCGAATGCTCTCTTCGACGAGGACGTAGCCGGCGTTGGGCTCATAAAGACCCGCGCCGCCGCTCGGGATGCGAAACCTAGGAAATCGAGCGGCGAGCTCCTGCGCGTCGAGCGCCTCCATCACGACGCCGTGCCGCGAGGCCGCGGCGCGGGCGCGATCCATATCGCCACGGCTCTTCGCGTCCGCAACGAAAACCAGCCCCGTGCGCCGCACGAGCGGGCGCGCCGCGCGGCGCTCCAGCTCCTCCCAGCTGGCGACGCTCCGGTCGAGCAAAGGCAAGTAGCCCGCATGCGCGTAAGCGTGGCGAATGATGCGGGTCTCGCCGTGCGAACTACCCCGATCGTGGGCGACGCCAAAGCGTTCCAAGGCAAGGACGCGCCGTCCGCGACGAGCCGCATGGTAGCTGGCCGCCGCGCCGACGCCTCCCAGGCCGAGGACGATGACGTCGTACGGGGTCATCGCTTTTCGGGGCTCGCCTCGTAACCGCTGGCGAGTGTCGCCTCGTACATGAGCCACTCGGAGCGCTCTGCGCCCAAGTTGTCATAGATCTTCCGGGCCGTTGCGTTGTCTGGCTTCGTCAGCCAACTCGCGTTTGGGTAACCGAGATCGCTGGCGTAGCGGAGCGCGTGAAACCCGAGCCCCGGACCCACCGAGCGACTTCGCTCGCCCGGCACCGTGTACAGATCGTTGAAGGTGCACGCGGTTCGCGCAGACAGGGACGAAGGTACGAAATAGAGGGTCGCGAAGCCGAGCACGACGCCCTCCGCGTCGAAGGCCGCAAAGAGGATGCCCGAGGAGTGATCATCCAAGAAGCGCGAGAAATACGCGCGATTCCTATCCTCGTTGGGCGTGCACCCGTAGAAGCGTTGGTAGTCCGCGATGAGCGGCAACACCTTCTCGAAGGTGCTGCGGTCGACCGTCTCGATTTTGATCGATGTAAGTGCCATGTCTCGTATCCCTATGCCGGCTATCGCGGCGCAACGCCGAGTACGCCGCCACCGGCGACGAATGAAATGGAGTTGCCGTTCGCATCGGACTTGGCGATCGGCAGCCCAAAACTCACGACCGATGTCTGCACGGACTTGATGGCCGCGTCGCTGCCGAACATGGCCGCGATGGCTTCCTTTTTGACCACGATCGGTTGGGATGAATCGAGGAACGTGCAGGTGATGGCCCCGGAGGTGGGCGACGGTTGATCGAACGTATCGGGGGTGTTCTGGTTGGCGACGACGTTGACTGCCGTGACATAGCCGCACGCGTCGCCCGGGCACGTGAGGTGGAGCGTCATATCCTTGGCGGGATCGTACTTGATCGTCGCGAGGTCTTCTGTGACCTGCGGGCTGCCAACGGCCACGAGATCAGCGGCGGTGTCGATGGCGCCGACGTCCGAGCCTCCCGCGATTTCGACGTGAATGACCTGATTGTTTTTTACGAGGTCGGCGCTGCCCGGATACGGCGTGTTGATGCTGACCTGCCCGGGTTTGCCGCTCTCCAGCGGCCCGTATCCACATTGGTACAAGGACAGGCCGGAGTTGGTCACGATGGCGCAGTTGATCTCCTCGGGCGCCTTTTGGCCGTTGAGAAAGTTGGCGCTCGAGTATTTCGTGATCTTGATGTTCCCCGCGTTGGAGTCGCTTCCGAGGTTCTGGCCCACGTCGAAGTGGTCGGCGGAGCAACCGAACGTCTGGCCATCCGAGTATTGATGGTGGACGGCGCCGATGGCGCTGAAGCCGACGACCGGCCGGAGCACGCGCACGGGGGTCGGCGTGCCGCCGATGTTCACCGTCGTGCTCAAACTGGTGAGGATCGCGTTGCCTCCGATTTTCGGGCCCGCGTCACCGCCGCTGTCGGTGCCTCCGCCGCTGTCAGTGCCTCCGCCTCCGCCGCTGTCGCTACCGCCGTCGGTGCCCTCGCCGTTGTTGCCGTTGCTGTCGTCGCCGCCGCAACCCGAGCTGGTCGCGATGGCCGCGGCGATTCCCAAAGTTAGGCCAATTCCCAAAAGAGATGTGCGCATTCCTCGACTCCGATAGCTCATGACGTTTCGTATTGATTTGGCTTCGCGGTGACGATTCCCCGTCACGGCGATTCGACGATTATCTCGTTGTTGAATCGCGACGCTCCGCGGCGTTCTCGTCGAAAGCGATCGCGGAGAAGTACGTGGCGCCGAGGCCGCTCGTTTTCTGGCCGGGAGGTACCCATGCCAGTCGCTCCTCCCAACGGTGGTCGGCGAGCGGTGTTGGGTAGCCGAGATCGGACCATAGGCGCGCGGCAAAATCGGGCAAAATGGGAGACGCGAGCACGGCCAGTACCTTTGCAGCCAAGAGCTCCAGCGCGACCGCCGTGCGCCGCTCCTCCCCCCGACTCGCCACGCGCTGCCAGACCGCTTCGGACTTGCCAAAGCGTTGTGCCTCGCGCGCCACTTCGCAGAGCACCCGCGCGGCGCGCTGCGGCGAGAACGTGTTGGCCTCGTACGCCGCGGCGGCGGCAGCACTCAGCTCCCCGAGCCGGTCGTAGAAAGCCCGCTGCTCCACCGTCCAGTCGCCCGTCGCCGGTACGATGCCGTTGAAGTTCGCGGCGACCTTCTCGCCGAGCGCGGACAGCCATGGCTGCCAGATGCCCAGAAGCTCCCGCGTGCACGTTGCCGCGAAATCCTCGCGGGTGAAGTTGGTCGATTCGACCTCGGGGCGCGTGTACGAAAGATAGAATCGCACCAGGTCGGCAGGTACCTTCGCGACCAGTTCGCGCGCCCAGATGGCGTGCCGGCGGCTGGTCGAGAACTTCTTTCCGTCCAAACGATAGAACTCGTTCATCACGTAGGCCGACGGAAGGCGCAGTTCGGAATCGAAGGCCATGTACAGCGCCGGCAAAAAGACGGCGTAGAAGAAGCCGTTGTCGAACCCGAAGCACTGCACGATCGCGGCGTCCGGGGACTTCCAATAGTCGTCCACGGTGGAGAGATGACGTGCATGGGCCAGGTAGCGGGCGGCCATTTCGAACCACACGAACATCCGCTGGTTTTCGTATCCCTCGGCCGGGACCGGGATCCCCCAGTCGGCCACGTGGGTGACGGCCAAGTCGGGAAGCCCGTCCGCGAGCACTTGCTCGCAGAGAGAACGGAGGCTCGGATTCATCGCCACCTCGCGGTGAAACTCCCGCAGCGGCTTCTCCCATCGGCTCAGCGGAAAAAAGAGCCGCTTGAACGCGCGCTGGGCCGGTGGCTTTCCGCATTGGTTGCAGCGCGGGTCGAGCAGATCGGCGCAGTCGTTGGGGCGCCCGCAGTCCTCGCAAATGTTGCCGCCGGTGGGCGAGCTGCAGTGGGGACAACGCCCGCTGATATACGCTTCGTAGAGGTAGAGCTCGCAGGTCTCGCACCAGGGCGAGAGCGACTCGCGCTCGACGAGGTGTCCATCGGCCAGCAGCTTACGGAGAAACGCGTTCGCCAGCGGCACGTGATGCGGGGAGGCATTCGGTCGCACGAACTGCTCGAGCTCGATCCCCGTCGCTTTCAAGGTCGCGGCGATGTCGCCTGCCAGCCGATCGGCCGCCTCCTGAGGCGCGAGCCCCAATCGTGCGGCGTTGGTCTTCACGTAGCTCTGGTTGTCGTCGGTGCCGGAAATGTAGTGCGCATCGACGCCGCGGAGCCGCAAATAGCGCGTGTGAATGTCGCCCGCGAGATACGGCCCGGAGATGTGCCCGACGTGGAGATCGCCATTGGGTGTCGGCGGCGCCGAGGTGACCATGGCGCGCCGCGGGCGATGCGCGGGCGCAGGCTCCTTGTCCGCATTTTTTCGTGCCCAGAGCTTGAAGTCTTCCCACCAGACCGTGAGAAAGAGGAGCTCCCCCGTCTCGCCCGTGTTCTCGAGGGTGTGAACCTGGAAGGGCGGCTGGTAAACCACGTCGCCCTCCCGCACGTCGTAGACTTCGTCGCCGATGCGCATGATGCCGCGCCCCTTGGCGATGAAGAACGTTTCAGCGTCTTGATGGGCATGGTGCTTGGTCTGTTCACCGGGGGCGATCACCGCCCACGCTGCGCCGAACGGCGGCTCCACGACGCCCTGCCACGGATAGAGCGATTGAACGCGAATTCCGTACGCTGCCTGCAATTTCGCTGAATCGAGCCTCTGTATACTCACGGCGCTGGTTCTCGCGGTTCGATCAGTGTCGCGTATGGCCGAAGGCGTAGTTGGCGACCGAATGCTCCGCCGTCTGCGATTCCAGAATGGACTTGACGATGTCTCCCGCACGAACGGACAGGAGCGAGAGCACGGTTTCCGTCACGCCGTGCGTGGCCTCGGCGAAGCCTTGCAGGAAGATCCCCGCTTCGAAAGACGGCTCGGTGGCCACGCGGTAGCTTCGCTCGACCTTGTACTCGCCGTCGTCGTTGCGCTCGATCGAGGGAGACAGATCGTGCAGGAGCGGGTGCTCGAGGCGCCAGTCGTAGCCGGTGCACATCAGTACGCCGTCGGCCTTCATGGTGACGATCTCGTTGGTCGTCAGATCCCGGAAACGGGTCATCACGACGTCGTCCGTCTCGAGCAGTTGTTCCAGTTCGAGGAAACCCCGAATGCGTGCCCGATTCCGTCCAGCAACCTTTTCTTGATAGAGGACGTTGTAGATGCGGCGAATCAACTCCCCGCTGACGACTCCGTAGTTGACGTCTTTGCAGTGGCCAAGCACCCGCCGCCGGACCATGTCGGGAAGGTCGTAGACGAACCCGACCATTTCCGGATGGAAAATCTCGTTCGAGAAGTGGCTGTCGTCGATCGGCTTGTACGACAGGCCACGAATCGTGGCGGTGACGTCCGCATTGGGGTAGCGGGTCATCAAATAGTGAAAGAGCTCGGCACCGCTCTGGCCGGCGCCCACCACGACGAATCGATACGACGCGTTCACGTCCGGATAGTCGGACTTGAGCCGCTGAAGCGTCTGTGACGAGTGGAAGGCTCGGCCGCCCGGTCGCAACTGAATCCCTTCGGGGACCGACGGCGCTCCGCCCGTGGCCAAGACGACGTTTCGCGTTAGCCGATAGGCATCCTCGCCCGTCTTGCCATCGCGGTAGGTCACGCGGACCGCCTTGACTTTGCCCTCCACCCGAACGGGCTCCAAGGCCAAAACCTCGCAATTGTGGCTCACGCGATCGCGCAGCTGTTCGGCGACCCAAACCAAGTAGTCGTTGAATTCGACCCGCGTCGGGTAGAGATCGCGAAGGTTCAAGAACTCGAGCAGGCGCCCCTTCGTCTTCAGATAGTTTAGAAAGGTGAACTGGCTGCAAGGATTGCGGAGGGTGGCCAAGTCCTTCAGTACGGATACCTGCAGAACCGACCCTTCCAAGAGCATTCCAGGGTGCCACGCCGCCGTCGGCTTGGCGTCGAGGAATAGGCGTCGCAGGTTTGGGCCATCCCGCTTGGTTGCCTCGTCTTCGAGGGCGACTGCCAACGCCAAATTGGCTGGGCCGAGGCCGATTCCCACAACGTCATAAACATCGCCTTTTTCGAGAATAAGCGACATAGCGCAGCACCTTCTTCGCGTTGGATCGAATGGATACGTACCGCCGCGCAAATCGATCGATTCATCTGCGCACGGGGACGGAAAAGTCGACGGAAGGAGGGCGGAGCTCCGCTACGCCATCCTCATGCAGTCATGCAGTCAACAAGAGGATCGGAATATCGAGCGGGGCAAGTTGGAACCCTGACCGTCAGCTGTCGGGTGGCGGATCGGTCCGCCGCTCAATCGGACTTGGTAAGGAGCAATTGCGACGGCGCAAGAGGACGCAAAGTTGTCCACCAGCACGTTATTCGACAGAACTCGTGCACGGCGAAGTGAGAAAAGTTTCGCGGCGGGAAGTGGGCAATCGATTCAACGAAGGCGCGGGAAACGCGATGTCTTAGTAACTTGTTTGCGGATGCGCCCCGAGCGATGCCGCCGCCTGGCGATTCGATATTTGCTCTCGTCCGCGCCAAGTTCGAGAGCGTCTCGCGAATCTTTCGCTCCACGTGATTTTCGTAGCATGCTTCTGCCTTCAGAGATGTTATCGGTACATCCGACTTTACTTTGACCCCCATGGGGGCGAGCGAGCGCGTTACGGAGAATTAAGGTGAGCAGCAGCGGATTCCGACGCCTTGGCTGGCATCATTGCGCGGCCGCTCACCGCTGCTGCCGCACGCAAGTGCCCCGGGATCGGGGGATTTGAACCACCCGCCGCGCGCAAGGCACTTGGAATCGACGGCCGGGCTCGCACAAGAGTCCTCCCACTCCAGGACATTGCCGGTCATATCGTAGACAGCAGAAAATGGGGAATCCGGCGAATGGCAGCCCGAAGACGCCATGACATGGGCGACGTCGCCCGTTCCGGTGCCGTCTCCGTTGCACGTCCGCGCGCTGAATGTCGAACCGTAGCTGTACGTGTATTTCCCGTTCGACGAACACGCTGAATACCACTGATTCGTAGGCGCCGCGAAGTTCGAATAAGGGGACGGGCCTCCGTCCGTGGATCGACCCCGCGAACGGGATCGCTCGGATCACCCGTGCCGGGCTGCGGATAATTCGACCAGACGTGAAAGTCGGTGTTCCAATTGCAGAGTCCGGCCGGCTGTTGGGCGGCCTTGGGGTCCGCTACGACGGCATCGAGAAATGGGACGTACTGGGCGTTGGTTACCTCGGTCGTGTCGATGCAGAAGTCGCCGACGCGCGCCATGGCGGGCCCGCGCCCCGATGGGCACGCGCCGTCTCCGTCTGCAGTATTTGCGTCCCCGCTGGGCGCGTCTTCTGCCCCGCCGTCGCAAACGAGGCAATCGACGATCTCCTTGTCGCCGAGACCGAGCAGCGATGAACACGCCGCGGCGCCGAGCGCCGTCAGAGACGCTGCCGCCGCGCCAAGGACGGGCCGCGCTCTAAAACGACGTGAAGATACCGGCATGATCACTCGCGGCGAAGGGTGCAGCAGCCGAAGAGCCCGAGGACGGGGCGCGCCCTCTTTCGACGAAAAAGAGGACACCGGAGATCACGGCAAGCGCGCCGCCGGTGATGAAGGTCGCGGTCGAGATACCCGCGAACGTTCTCGAGCTGTCCAGTGCGTCTTGCGCGGCAGGGAGGCATCGGTTCCCCTGGCAATACGGCGACGCGTCCGACTTTCGGGCGATGGCGACGGCCCCGGTGACGCCGCCGACGACGATCGACGTGGCAGCCCCGATGAATCCCGCCCAGACCCACGCGCTCGGTCCGCTGCGGTGCGGGCTGCGTTCCTGCGGCGGCGGCGCGGGCGGAGGCGGAGGCGCGAGCGCGGAGGTCTCGACGACGATGGGCACGTCCTGCGTCTCGCCTTCTGCGACGGCGATCCGGACCTCGGTCTTGCGCCCGTCTTGCTGCGCGGTGATCCGATGTTCACCGGGGTCCACTTTGGTGGCAACGCCGATCGCCGCCGGTGAGAGCTCCGTCCCGTCCATCGAGATGCGGTAACCCGGCGCCCTCGGCACGATGCGCAAGGACGCGAGCCGCTGCGCGAGCGACTCCGTCAACTTGCGCGCCTCCTCTTTGGCCTCACGGTAGACTGGCGGGTCATCGGGGGACTCCTTCATACGTGCGACGCGCCAAAGAACATCGCGCGCCTCGACGATTTTCCCGAGTGCTGCGAGCGAACGCCCCACTTCGATGCCCGTGGTGGGGACGTTCATGATCGCGTGGGCCCGCCGAAAGGCTTCGAGCGCGGCGGCATTTTCCCCTTTGGCTTGAAGCGCGTATCCGTCGTGCATCAGTTGGCGCGCGGTTTCGCGCTCGACCGGCGACTGCGCAAACGCAACGTGGACCGAAAGCATGAGTCCGATGGTGGCTCCGATCGCGCCAAGTTGCCTAAAAGCCAACGTCCCTCTCCTTTGGAGGGGGGGACGATACCGCGTTCGCCGGCGATGCGATCCGAGGCTTTTTCATCGCGCCCACGGATGCAGGTTTCTTGTTGGCGACGCGCGGCGATGCCGACGCGTCGGCGCTCGGTTGAGGAGGTTGCGGCGGGGACATCGAAGGTGAGGCCGCGGTGGGCGCCGTCCGCGGCTCGCTCGAGGGGGCCTCATCGCTTGCGGGTCGATCCGGGTCGACGGCCGCCGGCAAGGGTGGAGGCGTGTGGGGCCTGCGCGCGACGAAGGCGGCGCCGAGGCCGCCCGCGACCCCGACCGCCGCGAGGGCGAAGGCGGCAATCCACCGGCGCGCCCGCCGTGCGGGCCTCTCGGATGCATCGCCGCCTGCATTCATTGCGCCGGAAATCGCACCGGAAGTGGCCGGACGCACCGCCGGTGCGTGCAGCGCATCCTCGATCCACGCGCGCCGCGTTTCGGCGAGGCGCGGGAGCTCGTTCGCCAAGAATTCCGCGACGCCGTCTTCCGTGGCGCTGGCTCCGTCCTTCGTGAGCAGCGCTTCGATGGCCTGCTGCATTTCGGCCGCGGTGGCAAAGCGATCCTCGGGGTAAGGCGCCAGCGAGCGGCACAGGATTTCGTCGATTTCCGGATCGCCGTCGAAGGACGGTGGAGCACTCGCCGACAGAATTCGCCTGAGGGCCTCGTCGGAGTCATTGCCCGCAAATGGCAAGGTGCCGACGAGAAGCTCGTAAAGGCACACCCCCGCCCCCCACACATCGCAGCGGCGATCGAGCGGCGCTCGCCTGTGAATCTGCTCCGGCGCCAAGTAGTTCGCCTTGCCGCGGACGAGACCGAGCGCCGTCTCGGGGCTCGTTCGATCGCGCGCGGTGGCGATGCCGAAGTCGATGATTTTGACGGCGCCGCTGCCCGTCACGAGGACGTTGTTGGGCGACACGTCGCGGTGCACGACATGCAGAAGCGCGCCGCGCTCGTCGACCAGTTCGTGCGCCGCATGCAGCCCCTTGCACATGTCGGCCACGATCCGAAGCGCGATCGGAACGGGCAGGGGGTTGCCCGTCGCGCGCTGGTAGGTGCGGCGCACGCGCGCCAGAGAGTCGCCGTCGATCCACTCCATCACGAGAAAGAGCGCGCCGTCTTCTTCACCCAAATCGAGCGTCGCGGCCACGTTGGAGTGGAAAATCCGCTGCGCGATTCTTGCCTCGTCCAGGAACCAGCGCTCGAAGAGAGCATCGTCGGCCAAGGACGCCTTGATCGTCTTCAGCGCGACCAACTTTTCGAAACCCCGTGATCCGTGCGAGCGCGCCAGCCATACGGACGCCATCCCGCCTTCGCCTACCGGCGCAAGCAACTCGTAGCGGCCGAGCCTCTGCCCGCGACGAAGTCGCTCGAGCATCAAGGCGCCCGCCGCTCGAGTGCCCCGCCGTGAAGCATCACGCACCCTGCTCGTGCGCCATGACATCGCGTGCGCCGCGAAAGTGCTGCTGCGGCGAATACGCGAGAAAATTCGAGACGCGCGACGTGTACACGCACGCGTATTCTTCCACCTGGGCACCGAAGCTCGACTCTTCGCTCGCCTCTTTGAGGAGCGAACCCCAAAACGGGTGAAAGCGCGAGTCGATCCTCCGCTCGAGCATTCCGAGCTCGGATTCGACCGCACGAAGGCGCCCTCGCACGCGCTCGACGGAACGCTTTACACGCCCGCGCTCGGCCTCGAGCTCCGTGAGCCTGAGGCCGTTCGGTTTGACCTCGCCGTGCTCGATGGATCGCGTGAGTTCCTTGTAGCGCGCTTGATAAAAGCGGAGATCGTCTTCCAGGTGCTCCCGCGTGTCTTCGAGGTGCATCGATTGTTCGAAGTCGTCCGCGCACGCTTGGTGCGCCTGCACCTCGGTCTCCAGCTCCTGGATGATCATGGCCGTGCGCCACACGCTCTCCTTCTTCGAACGAAGGATGTCACCGTAGATGTGATCGCCCACGTAGAGCACTTGGTCGCCGCTCACCCCGAGTGCCCGTTCGAAATCGTGAAGGTTGCCCCCTTCGTAGACCTTGCCCCGCTCGAGCGGAAACGTGGCCGGTCGCACGTGGCCTTCGCCGTCCGAGAGCACGCGTTCCAGAAGCGGGCGC
>Ga0193753_10003612_pt1 | contig 11356 bp, 4 predicted proteins | sample H1c2metaG_FD_144925 | JGI IMG/M metagenome (GOLD analysis project Ga0193753, IMG submission 144925) | Soil microbial communities from a riparian zone of the East river system, Colorado, United States - H1c2 | ecosystem: Environmental > Terrestrial > Soil > Riparian zone | place: USA: East River... | reverse complement strand
TGGGCTTCACGGAGAGCGCGGGGAATTTTCAAAAGGACAATTTTGGCCGGGGCGGCGCGGACAATGACGCCATGCTGGCCGACGCCCAGGATGGTTCGGGTGTGAACAATGCGAACTTCACGCCGGGGCGGGATGGTTCGCCCGGGCGCATCCAGATGTTCACATTCACCGGCTCCACGCCAGGAAGAGACGGTGATTTCGATGCGGAAGTCGTTCTTCATGAGTATGCGCATGGGCTGACGGATCGCATGGTGGGCGGCGGGGTGGGCCTGGATTTTTTCGGCCGTCTGCAATGCGGTGGTCTGGGCGAAGGATGGTCGGACTTTTACGCGCTCTCCTTGCTCAGTGAGTTCGGTGACGACATCGGCGCGAACTACGCGATGAGCGGCTACGTCACGTATCAGTTCAGCGGCCTGGTGCAGAATTATTATTACGGGATTCGCCGTTACCCGTACACGACCAACATGAACGCTGATCCGCTGACGTTCAAAGACATCGATGCGAGCACCGCCTCGGCGCACCCCGGCATTCCGCGCAGTCCAATCATCACGAGCACGGGCAACGAGGTGCATCGCCAGGGCGAAATCTGGTGCAGCATGCTGTGGGACATGCGGGCTTTTCTGTTGAACAAATATGCGCCGACGAATGCCGTGCAGTTTGACGAAGCGAACACGCGGATTCTCCGCTACGTGACCGAAGGCTTGAGCCAGTCGCCCCCGAACCCGAATTTTGCGCAAGCGCGCGACGGCATTCTGAAAGCCATCATGCTGACCGGCGGCGGCAGCGATACGAATGAGGCGTGGCGGGCGTTTGCGCGGCGCGGCTTGGGCCAGAGCGCCGTATGTCCGGACAGTTCCGTGACGTTCGGCGTGGTGGAAGGCTACGATGCGCCGAAAGGCCCGGACTTCGACGTGCAGCCGAACCAGGTGTTTTTGTTCTCCGGGGTGTTGGGAGGACCGTTTGAGAACATCGCCGTCACCAACACATTGGTGAATTCCACGACCGGCAATCTTGCCTGGGCGGCTAGCGTCAGTTTCCCGAGCGCCACGACTCCATGGCTGCGTTTGCTCGAGACCAATGGAGTCCTGGCTCTAAACGCGGCGCACACGAATATCGCGGTGGTCACCACCGCAGCCAATTCGTTGCCCGCCGCGAATTATCAGGCGACCATTTTCTTCACGAACGTCACCTCGCCCACGCAAGTGGTGTCGCGCCTCGTGGTGTTGTCCGTGTTTTCGCCGCAGAACGATCCGCTCGTCATTACTCCGCCCACGACTTATCTGGCCCAGGGTCCGCGCGGCGGGCCGTTCAATCCCGCGGCCAGCACGTACCATCTCGCGAACAGCGGCATCAACGCGCTGGGCTGGCGCGCGTTGGCGACGAGCAATTGGCTTAGCGTCACGCCGACCAACGGCGCGCTGGCGGACAACACCGCGTTCACGAACATCACGGTGACGGTCAACACCAATGCGAACGCGCTTGCGCCGGGCACTTACTTTGCCTCGGTCAGCGTCCTCAACACGAACTCTGGCGCGCGGGTGGATTTGCCCGTGTCGTTGCGCGTGGCGGCCATGGAATATTTCATGGAGGACTTCACGAGCCGAGGCTTCGACCTGAGCTATAGCACGCTGACGTTGACGCCGGATCTTTCCACGAACTTCTATCGCGTGTGCCGCGAACCGGTTTCGGCATTTCCCACGTCGCCGGCGGACGGCATCCCTCTCACGCTGGGTGACGATGAGTATCGTTTGATCACGTTGACGAACGGGCGGCAGGTTTCAATCTTCGAGGCCAAGTCCAGTTCCATCTACATCGGCGCCAACGGCAACCTGACGTTTGATCCAGGCCCGAACACTGCCGCGTTTTTCTCGGGCTACGATGAATTCTTCGGCCATGCGCGCGTGGCGCTGTTCTTCGCGGACTTGAACCCAGCGGCCGGCGGAACGGTTTCGTATCGTCAGCTCGAAGATCGCCTCGTGGTTACGTGGCAGGACGTGCCGGAGTTCGGCACCTTGAACTTGAACAACATTCAGGTGGAAATGTTGTTCAGCGGTGTCGTGCGGATGACGTGGCTTCAGGCGCAGATCAGCAATCCCGGGAACCCGGTCTTATATGTGGGCCTGTCGCGCGGCACGGGCACGCCCCCCGGATTTGTGCAGAGCGATCTGAGCGCGTACGGCGATTGCTTCCCGGATGCCACTCTGCTCGTGCCGTTCAGCTCGGTGGAAGGCATCGGCTCGTTGCAAGGCACGATCCTTTTCAGCGTGCCGCTCACGAATGACCTCATCGTCACGCTCACGTCCAGCGACACCAACGAAGTCACCGTGCCGGCCGTCGTGATCATTCCCGCGGGCCAGACCTCGGCGGTATTTCCCATCAGCACGATCTTCGATGACTTTCCTGACGGTACCCAGCGCGCCGTGATCACCGCGGAGTTCCCGGACCGTCCGTCCGTGAGCGCGACGATCCTGGTGGAGGACAACGAAAGTGCCGAGCTAACCGTCAATATTCCTGCCTCAAGAACCGAAGGCGCCGTTTTATCCGGCGCCGGTATCGTGATGGCGGACGTCACGGCGGTTCGTCCGATCACGATCAATTTGAAGTCCTACAACACCGACCGCGTTCAGGTGCCGCCTTTTGTCATGATTGAACCCGGGCAAAGTTTTGCCAGGTTCGATCTCGTTCTCGTGAACAATAGTTTTCTGGATGGGGGCGAAGATGTGCGGATCGAAGCGTCCGTGCCTAATTGGATCGGGGACTCCGACGTCATCAGCGTCAACGACGATGAGAGCACCGCCTTGACGGTGAGCCTTCCCACGCAAGTGACTGAAGGGCAGGGGACGATGAACAACGCGGGAATGATTCTGCTCGGCGGACGAAGCTTGAGCAACGTGGTGATCGCGTTGCAATCGGATCAGCCCGGCATCGTCACGGTGCCCTCGTTTGTCACGAATCTCGCTGGCCAGATCAGCGCGAAGTTCAAGCTCATCATCGGCGGCAACAGTGTGACGAATGCGTTCGAGAAGGCGCGCATCACCGCCAGCGCCGCGGGTTTCCTGTCCGGCACTGGCGCTGTGACCGTGGTGGATGACGAACGGCCTTTCGCGCCAGGAGATCCAACCCCGGGGAATTTCGAGACGCACGTTCCGCGTGACACGGAGTTGACGTGGAGCGTCAGCCCGCCGGCGCTCGAAGGGACCGTTTACGACGTTTACTTCGGCACCAATGCGGCGCTGACCCTGGATAATCTGATTGCCACGACTGCGAGTCCCAGCGTCGTGCTGCCGCGGCATCTCGAGCCGGACGCGACCTATTACTGGAAGGTCAATGCGAGGCTCGCGCCGTTTCCGGAAGCGTCCAGTCCGGTCTGGCAATTCAGCACCGCGACCTTCGCTTTGGAGATTGTCGAGATCGATTCGCCGCAATTCGTCGGGGAATCCTTTCCCATCGTGGTCACGGCCGTCGATGAACACGGGTTGATCGTCACGAACTACGCCGGCAACGCGACTGTGACCAACTTCGCTCCCGCCGCCAGCGCCTCGACGATCGTTATCAGTGAGTTGGACACCGGAGGTTTCAACCGCGTCGAGTTCGCCAATGTCTCGGGACGCTCCATCAACATCAGCGGATGGAAGATTGCGATCTACGATTGGCTGTCCTGGCCCGCGCCGCGCACGGTGTTCACGGTCCCGTCGCCGGTGGAGTCGAAGCCTGGAGACCTGTTTCAACTCCGCAGTTTGCCCGTGCAGTTTTTCCCCGGCGCGTATCCGTTGTTCAACAGCGCGGTCATGACATCGTGGAATTACAATGCGGACAATAATCAAATCGCCGTGTTGCTGCTCGACACCTTCGGCAACGTCGTCGATTTCGCCTGCGCGGGTGGCGCCAATCCGGCTTCGATCAGCGAGCCTGTCGTCGTTCCGGCGGTGCAATGGTCCAGTCCGCCCATCGCCGCGCTCGTGAACAGCGCGCTGAGTCATCAACGCACCGGGCGCAGCGATATGAACTCGAGCAACGATTGGGTGTTCGCTCCGCGCAGCATGGGGACCAACAACGCGGGACTCGTTTCCTCATTCTCCCGCAGCGTGCCCGTGGCGTTCAGCGCAGGACCGCTCGGCGATTTTGTCGGCGGCAGTTCCACCGGCACGGTCACGATGCTCGATCAGGCGCTCGGCGTGACGCTCGGCGTCGCCGATGCCCAGGGCCACGGCGCGTCGAGCAATCCTTTCGACGTTTTTTCCCGCAATGACATCGCGCTGAGCCTCGCCACCGTGGCCGACGTGCTGGTGGGCAACCCGGTAACCTACCGGTTCACGATCACCAACACGGGGCCGAATGCCGCGACGGGCGTGACGTTCACCGATACCTTGTCCGCTCAGAGCCTCTTTAACTCAGCCAGTTCTTCCCAAGGCGGATGCACCGTTCTCGACGGCGTGGTGACGTGCGACCTGGGCGTGCTGCCCGGCTCCGCCACCGCCAGCATCACCATCGTGGCGACCGCGGTGACTCGCTCCATGATGACGAACTTCGCCGTGATCGGCCGCGCCGAAACCGATGCTTATCCGGCCAACAACAGTGTGAGCGCGATCACGACCGCGACTTATCCGCAAGTTTCGATTCTCGATGTGACCAATTCGGAACCGAACGTCGGCAGTGGCGTCATGAATTTCCAGGTTCGCCTTTCCGCGCCGAGCGCGCTGGCCTCCACGGTGTTCTTCGCGACCGGCGACGGCACGGCCGCGGGTGGCGTTGATTATGTGGCGACCAATGGCATGATGACTTTCCCGCCGGGAATGACGAACCAGATGATCGCTGTGTTGATGATTGGCGACACGCTGAGTGAATCGAATGAAACCTTGTTCGTGACTTTGTCGGGCGCGAACAACATGGAAATCAATCGCGCCAAAGCCACGGGAATCGTCAACGACAACGATGGCCTCCCCGGCGTGTCCGTGGCGGACATGGCGGTGACGGAAGGGGACAGCGGGACGACGAATGTGACCTTCTTGGTGCAATTGTCCAAGCCGACCAGCAAGATCGCGCAAGTCAGTTACGCGACCACGAGTGGAACGGCGCTGTCCGGTTTCGATTATCAGAATCTTTACGGCACGCTCGTGTTCGCGCCCGGCGTCACCAACTTCACGGTTACGGTCCCGGTGTTTGGCGACACAGTGTCGGAGCCGACGAAGACGTTCTTCTTCAATCTCACGGGACCTAACAGTGTTTTCCTGGCCCGGGCGCAAGCGGTGGCGACCATCTTCGACAACGACGTGGCCTCGGTGGATCATTTCACCTTCGCTCCCATCACGGGCACGAATTACGCCGGCGTGCTGGTTCCTTTTCAGGTTACGGCGCGCGACGGCAGCGGTGCGGTGGCGAGCGGCTTCAACAAGTCGGCGACGCTGCAAGCGATCAAGGACCGGACCACGGTATCGATCGGTTCGAACGCGACGACGTGGGCACTGCCGTTCTCCAGTTCATTCCATGACGCGCGCTTGCAATCCATTTACCTCACGAACGAACTGGGCGGCGCGGGGAAATTATTTGGGCTGGCGCTCGATGTGGCTACCGTGCCCGGACAGACGTTGAGCAACTTCACGATCCGCCTTCGCCACACTTCCAACAGCTTCTTCGCCGCGCACGAATGGGATTTCGGCGTGCCGACGAATTATCAACACGACGTCCTGGTCTCCTCGACTGGCTGGATCGATTTCGCTTTCGCCACTCCGTTCGACTACAACGGGCGCGAGCATCTCGTGATTGATTTCAGTTTCGACAATTCCAGCTTCAGCGCGGACGGACTGGTCCGATCGACCGCCACGGCCGGGACCCGCTCACTTTATCTGCGCACGGACAGCGCCTATGGTGATCCGCTGGATTGGGTTCTGAACAGCCCGCCGCCCATCGCCATCGCGCGCGTGCCGAACGTGCGGCTGATCAAGGATGGAACCACTTCGCTGGGACCGGTGCTGGCCGGGAATTTTGTGAACGGCGTTTGGTCGGGCGATCTCAACTTCAACACGAGCACGACGAACGTGGTCCTGCGCGTCGTGGATCAAGACGGGCATTTTGGTGAGAGCGGTTCGTTCGCGTTGATCCTGCTGCACATCGCCGGCATCACACGCAACGGCGACGCGGTGGACATTCAATTTCCGACTTTGAACGGCAGCCGCTATGTCGTGGAAAGCAGCGCCACCTTGAATGGGGCTTGGAGCGCCGTGTCGGGAATTTTAACGGGGGACGGGAGCGCGGCGCATTTCACTCACACGCCGGCGATGGCGCAGCAGTTCTATCGCGTGCGGCTCGCGCCTTAAAAAGGCCGGGCGGACGGTTGTGCAGTTGGATCAGAAGGAAACGAAGTAGGACAAGCGGTGCTCCAGCGACTTGTTAAGCTGAAATCCTTGAGACTTTGTTTCCTTGGTTTGCTTCTGTAGAGGTGAATCGTCTCGGCTAAGCCTGCGAGCGAGGTCGCAACAGAATGGCTTTCTTGTTTGTCCCGTCCACTTCCACGCTTTGCGTGACGATGTCCGGATCGTCTTTCAGCGCGTGATGAACGATGCGCCGATCGAACGCTGACAAAGGCTCAAGCTCAACCACGTCGCCCCAACGGCGCACTTTTTCCGCGGCCTCCTGTGCTTTCTTCACGAGCGCTTCGCGGGCTTCCGCGCGGTAGCCGCCGACATCCACCATCACTTTAGGCGCCTGCTCGTCCTGCTGAAAGAGGATGCGGTTCAAAATGTATTGTAGGTCGCTCAGCGTCTGGCCCTGCCGACCAATCAGGCGGCCGGCGTCCTCGGCCTTCACGTCCAGCACGAGTCCGTCCTCCAATTGGTGCTCCTCGACGCGCGCGTCGAAGCCCAGCAAATGAAGAACCTTCAAAAGAGTTTCCGTGGGTTGCACTGGCATAAAATCAATTCGTTCTCCGCGTTGACACTGTCTGTTACTTCTTTTTCTTCACCACAGGCGCGACGGGTGATGGCGCCGGCTCGTCTTTGGCCTTCGTCAGTTTCGTTTGCAGGATGGTTAGCAAATTCTGAACAGTCCAGTAAAGCGTCAAGCCCGCCGGCTGGTTGTAAAGGAACACGAGAAAGATGAGCGGCATGTACTTCATCATCGTTTGCTGCGCGGGGTCCATGCCGGGCGAAGGCGGCTGCATGCGCGCCTGGATGAGCATGGTCACGCCCATGATGAGTGGCAGGGGATTCAGCGGATAATTCAGCCCCGGGATCATCCAAATGGAATCGGGCTTCGACAAATCGCAGGCCCAGAGGAAAGGCGTGCCGCGCAGTTCGATCGCGTTCGGAATCATCCGGAACAAGGCAAAGAAAATCGGGAGCTGAATCAACATCGGCCAGCAGCCGCTCATGGGGCTGACCTTATGCTCCTTGTAGAACTCCATGATCTTCTTGTTCACCTTCATCGGATCATCTTTGTACTTCTCCTTGATCTTGCTCATCTCAGGGGCCAACGCCTGCATCCGCTTCATCGAGCGCGTGCTCTTCTGCGTGAGCGGCCAGAAGACCAGTTTGATGACGATGGTCATGATAACCAGGGACATGGCGTATTTGCCCAGCTTCTCGGGGACGATGGGCGCGACCAAACTATGGATGCCATTCATGACGCGCAGCATCAGTTTGGAAATCGGGCTGAAAAACCCGAAGTCCATGATCGCGTCCGTCCGCGGCCCGACGCGCGCGAGTAATTTTTCCTGCTTCGGCCCGGCGAAAATCGTGAACTGCCGTTCGACTGTTTGATTCGCGGCAATGATCGCCGCTGGATAATGGATGGACCCTTCGATGCCATGCGGCTCGCGCACGACTTTGGAATCGATGGCAATGTCCTCCGCCGACGGCACAGGCAGATTGATGCGATGCGCGCTAAACTCCGAGCCAACAGAGTTGGTGCCGGGGACGACAGCGATGGTGAAAAACTGATTGTGGACTGCCGCCCAAACCATGCGGTTCGTCACTGGCCCGTAGAGGGGACGCACGGTTTTCTTGAAGCAACCGCCGCCGCCATCAAACCAACTTTGCTCGATGTGCTCGGCTTTCTCGCCGTTGAAAAAGAACACGCCCATCAGCGTCATGTCATCGCGCGGCCCCATCGGCGTGGCCGTGCCGATGCTCGCCTGTTGTGGAGGCAAGACGACCGGCTGCCCTGATGTGTTCTCAATGCGCACGCGCGCGGTGATTTGATAATTGCTGCCGAGATCGAACTGCTTCACCACGCGCAGGCCGGACGGGAGAACTTTCTCCGCGGTGATGGAAGACGAGGAAGCCCGCGTGAGCTTGAAATCATTATCGCCGAACGCGTCGCCAGCCGCCATGGCGAGCACGGGCAAACGCGCGTGATCATTCAACGTGGCGAACTGGTTGGTGCTAGTGGTTCGATCGCAGCCGACCGTTTCCAAATAGTGCTTGAGTTGAACGTGTTTGATCCCGCCGCCGCGTGAAGTGAACGAATAAATGGCGTCCGCGGTTTCCAACATTTCCAACTGCTCGGCAAGATTGGTCGCGACAACAATGGTTTGGCTTGTCGTCGTGGTGGTGACGGTCGGCGCAGGAGCCGGGCTGGGCGCCGCGACTGCATTTGTGCCGATATTGTTGGTCGCTGTGGCGACGATGTTCGTGGAGCCGGGCGGCTTGGAGACGGGCGGGAACCAGACGCCCACCAAGAATTGCCACAGCAAAAGCACCCCGAAAGATGCTACCAAAAGAAGAACTGTTTTTCGATCCATGAAATTAACCGCAACCTCAGTCGCGCAATGAAAGTGAATGCTCCGCTCCTTTGCGCAGAGATTTGTCGCCGAAAACTTCCGGCACCAGGTCGCAGCCGCACGGCCCCCACGGATGGCATTTGCAGAGCCGCGTCACCGCGAGCCAGCCGCCCCGGGCCACGCCATGACGCTGCACTGCCTCGCGCGCATAGACAGAACAGGTGGGATGAAAACGGCAGCCGGCGAAAGGGCCGAGCAATGTGTGCAGCGTCGGCGACACCACGCATTTGTAAATGCGCAGGCCACTCGTCACGATCCATTGCGCCACGTTCATTCTTTCAACAATCCCGCCCGCCGCATCGCCGTTAGGTAATCCCGCTCCACGTCCGCAAAAGATTTCCCAGCAATGGAAAGTCTCGCCACCAGAATAAGCTCCGACGGTCGCGCGATCTGATGTTGGTGCAAACGAAACGCCTCCCGCAGAAGCCGCCTGGCCCGCGTGCGCGCCACGGCCGAGCCGATCTTCCGGCTGGTGATGACGCCCAGACGAGTCTCGGAGCCAGCTACATCCAACCAGTTCAAAGCCAGGCAACCGACTGCGAGACGATGGCCGGAAACTTTGGCGCGCTGAAAATCCCCGCTCCGCTGAATGCGTTGTTCCCGGCGCAATCGCAGCGGACGGGCCGGCCCAGCCATAGCGATCAAGCCCCGACTGGCGTGAGGCGCTTGCGGCCCACACGGCGGCGGTTGCTCAAAATGGCGCGGCCGCTCTTCGTCGAATTGCGGCTTAGGAAGCCGTGCTGACGTTTGCGGCGAATCTTCGATGGCTGATACTGGCGTTTCATAGTGTCATTGCCGCTCTGCGGCCTTGGTCCCGGTGAGATGTCCCGGAAAAGCGCGCAACCTTATCAGTGAAGGTCGATGTGTCAAGCGTCCCACCCTTGGGATTTGGGGCTTGGAATTTCTCTCCATGCCAGGTCTCCCGCTACAACGCCGCCTTAATCCTCTCCATTAAATCGCCGTACCGCTCCACAGCGGGAAATTGCGGGAACTGTTTCTTAATATTTTCCGGCGCGTGAAACAGGATTCCCGTGTGCGCCTCGGCCAGCATCGCCGTGTCATTGAAGGAATCGCCGGCGGCAATCACGTTGTAGTTCAACAGCTTCAACGCCGCGACCGCCTTCTGCTTCTGCTCCGGCGTGCGCAGCTTGTAATTCACGATCCTCCCCGCGGCGTCCACCTCGAGCCGATGGCAGAGAATCGTGGGCCAGCCGAGTTGCTTCATGAGCGGCTTGGCGAACTCCTCGAACGTATCGGACAGAATCAGCACCTGCGTGATGCCGCGCAGTTCATTTAGGAAATCCTTCGCGCCTTCGATCGGTTGCAATGTCCCGATCACCTCCTGGATGTCGCGCAACTTCAGCCCGTGCTCGTCGAGGATTTTGAGCCGGCCCTTCATTAGCACGTCGTAATCGGGAATATCGCGCGTGGTGAGCCGGAGCTTTTCGATGCCGGTCTTCTTGGCGAACGCGATCCAGATTTCCGGCACTAGCACCCCTTCCAAATCCAAAGTAACAATCGATTGCTTCACTGGGCGCGGACATTAACCAGTTGAACTCACAGACACGGAGAAAAAAATCTTCGGCATGGATGGCCACGTCCTGGATTGGTTTCCCATCTCGCATTCGTCAGGCGGCCGGTTCATTCTCTTGCGCCATGCGTTTTCCGGTTTCGTTCAAGCTCTGCGTGCTGTTCCTCGCCGGCTTTGTTCTTCTGGGTTGCGGGAGGAAACCGGAACGTGCCGATATGGGCGGCAATGACTTCCTCCGCCAGAGCAACGTCGGCAAAGCGCATCTAGATCGTGGTGAAGCTCAACTTGCGCTGGCTGCGTTCGAGAAGGCGCTCGCGCTCAATCCCAATCATCCCGATGCGAAACTGAATCTCGCGAACGCTCTGTTGCTCGCCGATCAGAACGAACGCGCGCTTCAGCTTGCCACGTCCGTCCTCGATGCGGATCGCGGCTCGGCGGCGGCGCTTTACGTCGCGGGAATCGCGGAGTTGCGCCAGCGGCATTACACGAATGCGATTCAATTCCTCCAGCAGGCCAAGGACATCGACCTCCGTGTGAACCCGGTGTCGATGCAACTAGGCCTAGCTTACGAAGGGTTGGTCAAATTCGACGAGGCCCTCGCGCAGTACGAGGAAATTGCGCAGTTCGATCCCGACTTTCCCGGCCTGCACTTCCGGCTGTCGCAGGTGTATCAGCGGCTCGGACGCGCTTCCGATGCGGCGGCGCAATTGCAGGCGCACCAGCAATGGCTCGCCGCGCATCCCAACGCAAACCTGACTGCCACTGGTCTTGAGCACTCGAAATACACTGAGGCGCGCATTCCCTTCCAACTCGAACAGCCCGGCCGCGATGGAATCAAAGTGGTGTTCACTGATGTGAGCGCCGAAGTGTTTGGGAACTCGAAGTTCAGCGGCCCGGTAGGCGTCATCGACTTCGCGCGCAACGGTACAAACCATTTGCTCGTGCGCGACGGGGACAGCTTTCGCGTGCTCGTGAATCGCGGCGGAAAGTTTTCGACTAACGATCAAAGTTTTCCATTTACCAATGTTGGCAACTACGCGCGCTGGCTC
>Ga0193753_10003611_pt1 | contig 11356 bp, 8 predicted proteins | sample H1c2metaG_FD_144925 | JGI IMG/M metagenome (GOLD analysis project Ga0193753, IMG submission 144925) | Soil microbial communities from a riparian zone of the East river system, Colorado, United States - H1c2 | ecosystem: Environmental > Terrestrial > Soil > Riparian zone | place: USA: East River... | reverse complement strand
GAGTCTGCGCCGCGTAGCTGACGACACTGACGCGCGCCTCCTGCCCGCTCGTTCACTCGCGGTGGACGAGATCGCCGCGCTCGAGACTCCGAGTGCAACCGGCGACTTGCTCGCGATCTACGCCGCGCCGAATACACCGAGCCAGCTGCGCGAGCGCATCGCGAAGCGCATTCGTGAACGCACGAGCGGTTCGGAGCATCTCGTCGCAGCGCTCGCGCAACATCAAGATTTTCTCGAGGAGCGCCCCGCGCCACCGCTGCGCGCGATCGTGCCGGGCGTCGTCACGCAACACGATACGAACGCGGTGCCGGGTCTGATCGATCAGCTCTTCGATCCAAACACGCCAGTCTCCGACTTGGGTCTCGTCGTCTCGGCGATCGACGCGCTCAGCGGCGACCAAGGCCGCGAGCCGCTGCGTCGGTTCTTTGCGATGTACCGAGCCGACTCGGCGTTCGCACACGACCCGAGCGCGCTCGTGCTCACGGCGCAGGCATTGCTCGCGCGCAACGACGCGTCCAGCCGATCTCTGCTCGAAGCGACACGAGACAGCGCGCTGGCGTCTCCGGCGCTGCGTGAGGAGCTCAGCAGCTTGCTCGCGCCGCCACCAGCTGCAGCGCCGCCGGAACAGGTCGCGGTCGTCGCTGCTGCGCCGGAGGCTGGGCCGCCGCCTCCGATCGAGTTGCGAACATTGTTGGAAGCGGCTCGTCCGCAACTGGCGCCATGTGTCGATGCAGCGCAAGCGCGTAGCCCCAAACTGACGACAGTGCGCCTGTGGTTCGTGGCGTTGCCGGACGGTTCGGTCAGAGACGTGCGCGTGATGCCGATCGACAAGCAGCTCGCGAGTTGCCTCGAGCAAAAGCTCGCTGAGATGCGACTGCCAAACGACCGAAAGCAACTGGTGGGTTTTCAACTGGCGGTCACGCCGGCGGCGGCGAGCGCGTCGTCGGAAGCAGCAGCGACGAGCGACGATTTTTGGGCGATGGCGCAACTGAGAGCGTCGAAGCACACGAGGTCGCCGCAGACACCGCCGTGGTGGCAAGACAAAAATCCGCTGTTCGTAGTGATGGATGCAACGACAGGACTGAGAGCAGCGCAGCAGCCAGCCGAACCGCAAACCGCTGCGCAGCAGCCAGTCGCGGCCCCAACCAAATCGACAGAACCAAAGCAGCCGCAGCCGAAGCGGTCCGACACTCGAACCCGCAGCGCGCAGCCCGAGCCATCGCAGCCGCCACCAGCGGCGAGCGGTCCAAAGCCCGCGGCCGCAGAGCCGCCGCAGCCGGGGTCGGAAGATGCCTGGTGGTTGCCGCAAGAAGGTAAGCGCTGACCAGCGCAACGCGCGCCGGTGTCGCGAGCGTCTCAGGGAAAACCCTTACCGCCGATGGGGCACAGTCGGCTTACTGCGCCGACTGCAACATCGACGCGGCTCTCGTCAACGCCTGCATCACCTCGGTCGATAACGTTCTGGCTGACTCCGGCGCGTCGGGTCCCAGACGGTCCGGATGCAGATGCATCGCCAGACGACGCAATGCTCGTCTCGGCGCATCCTTCTCGACGTAGGTATCGGGCGGGATGTCCAACAACTCTCTCGCGTTTGCAGAGCGCCGCAGCTGCGCTCGCTTTCGAAGCAACAACGTGTAATGCACGCGCGTCTCGGCCTTCGTCACCACAGCTCCGAACGCGCGCAACGCACACCACGTCCGATAGACCTTCTCGCCGCTGTGAGCTGCAGCGAACAGTTCGGGAGCGGTCGCTCCCCGCTGCAAAACATCCGCGAGCGAGCGTTCCGCCTCACTCATCGAACCCGCGTCGAGCAAACTGCGTCCCCAAGCTGTGAGCTCGGTCCCGCGCATCGCGAGCTCCGGCTCGAAACCCGGTTGATTCGAGACTGCCGCACGCATGCCGCTCAACACGAGTGGCTCGGTCGCGAGTGGTTCTCGCAACCAATACACACCCACTTCGGCCGGCCCCGCATCGAATCTCAGTTCGTGTCGCGGCCAACGAAACGCGGCGCGGACGCGTTCGCGAAGCTGCTCGCGAAGTGCATGCGACACGGCTTCGCGACTCGCAAGTCCGCGTTCGACGAGCCATGCACCGGCAGGTGGCTGAAACTCGGCGTGCTCGAATGCAGCTGCCAGCGTCTGCGGATCACAACCTAGACTCTGAACCAGCACGTCACCGAGTGAAGGTTGGGGCACATTCGAAACAGCCGCGCGCAGCGCCCCGTCGACGAAAGCGAACCGGCCGATCGCTGGATCCGAGCGCACGCTCAGCACGCCAGTAGCTCGAGAGCGACTGAGTGAAAGCATGGAGCGAGCAAGGGTCACAGCCGAAGCCGGCACGTGCATTGCATCCAACAAGTAACCCGCCCAGGGAAAATTTGCGAATTCCCAACGCCGGACATTCCCACGCTGCTGCCATCAGCTGCAGAGACCTCTCGCTCTTACGAGCAGCCAACATGCTCGAAGGTGTGAGATTTGCGAGGATTTTGTCGTGAGAGCGAGTGCGCCCGGAGGGCGCAGGGAGGGACCGAGGACGTAAGCCGCTCTCACGGCAAAAGCCGACGCAAATCGCTAATGGACTTCGGTCGACAGGTAGCGGGGGTCGCCCGGCTCTAGCGACAACACGTTCCGAATCTCGTCGTACCGCAGCCCGATCGAACGCGCTGCGACCCCGTACCTTCGCGCGAGCCGCGCCTGCGTCACATTCGAACCATCGAGCTTCGCGAGCGCGTACTCGACCGCAGCGGCGTACACAGCTGGCTTGGTCGACCGCACCGCACGACGCCCACAGAAATCGCCCCACAGGGCCCGCGCACGCGCCAAACGCTGCGCCGGCTCACCCGCATTCAACATGCTGTTCTCGATCAACGCCAGCACCGCATCCGTGGGCTGGGTCTTCTCCTGCACGTTGAAACGATTGGTCGGCTTCTTGTTGACCCGACTCGTGGGCGTCCCATTCGACGGCGCACCCTCGTCGATCCAATCGAGCAACGCCCGATGCTCACGATTTTTCGGCGACCGCGTCAGCGCCAAATCCGCCATGCGCCGGGCCTCGACGAGCTGACCGAGCCGGGCTAGGCAATGCGCGAGTGACGCCGCAATCTCATCTTCGTCTGGCTCGATACGGTGCGCGACACGCAAGTGATCGAGCGCCGTCGTAGAATCGGACAACCCGACATCGAGCAGATGTCCAAGGTTGTGATGGTACCAAGGGTTGCGCGGCGCGAGCTTGACCGCTTTGCGATACGCCGACACCGCGACGCGATAGTTGCCGAGCAACGCTTGCGACAGACCCATCAACGCGTGCGCGCTGTCATCTGCCGCACCCGCCTCGATCACGCGGCGCAGATGCAATGCTGCGCGCCACGGCGAACCTGCGAGCTGCAACTCCGCGAGATGACGATGCGCGAACAATGCGTGCGCGCTTCCATCCGGCGCTTCACGCGTCATCGTCTCGAGTACTGACAGCACTTCGCCGCCGCGCCGACCGCTCGCAAGTGCACGCTCTGCGCGCTCACGCAAACGACTCAAACGCGTGTCCATCGTTTCCGGCATGAGCGTCTTGGGTCCTATATCTCGCACCCGAGTCGGCGGCAAGTCAACCCGCGTTGCGTTTCCGAAGAATAGCGATGAGGAAGCCGCCGAAGTAGCGTAACGGAGAATCGAGCGCGAGCTGTTCGGCGAGACCGAGCGTTCGTGCCACCCAAGGGAACTTGTGTACAAACGCCGCTGGCGTGAACACACGTACTCCTCGCAATCCTTCGAGCTCGACACCTGGGGGTAACAGACGTGGCAACACGTGTGGTGCGTCCCAACGCGTGTAGATATCAGCCTCGGTCCGGCCTTCACTGATCGGACGCGGACCTGCGAGCCGCTTCGCAAGATAACGCAAGCTCCACGGATTGTAGAACTCGAGAACCATCTGACCACCAGGCTTCGTCACACGCGCAATCTCGGAAAGTGCACGACCAATGTTGGGCACGTGTGCGAGTACTTTGAAGCTGCACACGAGGTCGAAGCTCTCATCTGCAAACGGCAAGTCCGTCGTCGAACCAAGCACGACGGACAGTCCACGCTCCTTCGCGAGCCGCACCATACCCGGTGAAAGATCCACGCCCCATGCGCTGTCCGCGTGCTGCGCAAGCCGGCCCAAGATCAATCCCGTTCCACACCCGACTTCGAGCACGTGCCTGCCAATCGCGAGCGGCGCAGCCACGCGCAACTCGAGATCATCGAGCATCTGGTGATAGTCGCGCCCACGCTCGCGCTCGTACCAGTCGCTGAAGTCGTCGTAGTACGCCTGGTTGGCAGCGTTGTTCGCGTCGTCCGTTGGGTGCAGCTGAGTCATCGCTGGCTGGGGATATGCGGTGAGCCGGTCAGCGTCAAGGCCCGCGGATACCATTCTCGTCCGCTATTCGAGCTCGTCGTAGATTGCTTCGTACGCTGCAGCCATGCGCCGCGCATCGTAATCACGTTCGACGATGACGCGTGCGGCGGCACCCAGTTCAGCACGCCGTGCGACATCGTCAAGTAACTTGCGCGTCTCGGTGCTCACTGCGTCGCGTTGCGTGTCCACCGCGACTGCACCACCGGCAGTCGCGAGCTCGGCCGCCGGCGTTCCATTTCCGACGAGCACCGCGCGTCCGAGCGCCATCGCTTCGAGCAACACGAGCGGCACGTCCATCTTCGCGTACAGCGTGTCGGCTGGCAACGATACCAAATCGGCAACGGCAAGCAGATCATGGATGAACGGCGTCTCGCCAAACCAAACGACGCGCTCCGCAACGTGCGCCGCCGCGGCTTGCCTCTCGAGTTCTTGCGCGCGCGCTTTGGCCTCCGCAGTCTTCGTGCGACATGCCATCACGAGACATGCATCGAGTGTCACCGGCAAATCGATGAACGCTTGCAACGCGAGCTCCGCGCCGCGACCAAACTCGAGATCACCCGCGTAGACGATCAACGGGCGGCCGACCGGCAGACCCAGGCGCAGTCGCGCGGCCGACACGCGCTCGGGAGCAAGCGGCGTAAGTGAAGGCACGGACGGCCGCACCAGTTGCATGCGCGCTTCAGCGATGCCGGCCTCGAGAAAGCGACGGCGCGTGTGCTCGGACAATACGACGACGCGATCCGCAAACAGCACCCCGCGAACGGGCACGCGCGGATGTGGCGCGCTGCACACGGTTTGAATCGTACGCGCGCGCCGCAATCGCGCCGCCGCGCGCGCGACGGTCGACGTCTTCGGATTCGGCGCAAAAAAGAAATGCCAGTACTCGTTCTTACGGCTCGTGATCAGCCGCGTGAGCACGCGCGCGTTGTCGCGCAACGCCGGCGAAAAACCGCTCGCGTTCGCGGCGTAGATCGGTTCGATCCGCGCCCGCGGCATGTCGAGTCGAACACCCGGTTGCGACATCACGATCGGAACATGCCGATTCATGTGGGTCGCGAGGTCGCGTACGAGATTTTTCGAGCTGTCGTGCCACGGCGGCACGATCGGTTTTGAAACAAGCAAGACGTCGACCATGGCGGACGGCAATCCTCGAGGGCTTCCAACCCGTAGGCAACCGAGTAAATCCGGCGCTTTGACTTTTGGCTGTTACCAACGCCAAATATCCGGCATGGCGGCAGAAGATGATCGCAAGCCCGGCCGGCCGGGTTTTGAAGGAGCGCCACCCGAGCGCGAACGCGAGGCGCGTACAGCACCGCCGCCACCTCCGCCACCCGAACCGCGCAGCCCGCTCGATCTCTTGCCCGAAATTTTGCGGCGCGGGCTCTCCGCCGGCCGCGACGTGAGCGAATCCCTCTTCCCGCGTGACCTCGCGAGCAACATCGCGGCACAGCTGGTCGATGCGCGACACGGCCTCGTGACCGCGATTGCAACCGAGGTCGGCCGCTTCTTGCGACAAGCGGACATTGCCTCGGAAATGCGTAAGGTGCTCGCCGGGTTACACATCGAAGCGAAGATTCAGCTGCGCTTCAGCGAAGACCCAGACGGCAAGCTCAAGTCGACGGTCGAATTCGACAAGACTGAGAAGGCCGAGCGGGCGGAGCGGGCAGAAAAAGGCAAAGAGCGAAGGTCCTCGAAACCCCCTCCGGCGAATCCCTGATTCACTTTGGCTCGGCTGTTGCTGCCGGCTTCGGCTCGGCGGCGGTCGCAGCGGGTTTGGGCTCAGCTGCTGCAGCGGGCTTCGGAGCATCCTCTCGAACGGCCTTGCCCGGCGCAACCGTGCCCGGGGCAACCTTGCCGCTCGCAGCTGCAGGTGCCGCAGGCGCGCCCGGAGCGGCCGCAACCGCGCTCGCCCCACCGGCGCGCCGTTCGATCGACACGCGCTCGATCACGACCGGCGTGAGTGGCCGATTGTTCGGCGGACCGTTTTGCGGCACGCGCGCAATCCGATTCACGATCTCGGTCGGCTGGCACTGCCCGAAGATCGAGTAACTGCCATCGAGATGCGGCGCAGCACCTTCCGTGATGAAGAACTGCGCTTCGTTCGTGTTGGGTCCGCGATTCGCCATGCAGAGCTGACCGGCCTTGTCGTGCTTCAGCGTCGGATGCAATTCATCCGGAATCGTGAACCACATATCGCCGCTGCCGTCGCCCTTCCAATCGCCACCTTGAATCATGAACGTCGGAATCACCCGGTGAAAGTTCGTGCCGTCGTAGTACGGCTTCGCAACCCACGCGTGTTCCTTCTGCGACCACCACTCGCGAAGCCCGCGCGCCAAGCCGACGAAGTTCGCGACCGTCACCGGCACTTTATCCTCGTACAAGTCGCAGTACAGCGTGCCCATGCTCGTCCGGATCGTCGCTACGAGCGGCGCCTTGCCACCCGCTAACCCCGCGACCGCGTCTTTCAACACGAACTTGCCTCCGCGCGGGTCGGGTTTGTCGGGCGGTTGAACGACCTTCCAACCTTCGGGCGCTTTGACGTTGAGCTCGGTCTCTTGACCTTCCTTCGTCTTCGCGCGGATCACTTCGTAGCCGTCTTCCGTGCGCTCTTTCGCGGGTTCGGCGGTGCTCGGTTGATCCGACTTCGCGACCTCTTGAGTCTTCGAAGCAGCTGCAGCTGGCTCGGACTTCGCGCTCGGCGTCAATTCCACGCCGGGCTCGCTCGACTCTTCTTCACTCGGTTTCGAACGACACGCTGCAATTGCGGCGCTCACCGAAAGGATGATCAACACGCTCCGGAATTGCTTCATGTACCTTGCCTCGCCGCTGCCGATTTGATCCATTGAACCTTCGTCCCTGACGTGACGTTGTGTTGCCGGCTCCAGCCGGCGTTGACTTCGAGCACGTACAACGAGTCGCCCGGAACCTCGCGCGGAGAGTCCGTCTGCGGGGTCGCGTTTTCCACGACTCCGAGAACACTCCAGTCGCGCGTGATGAAGATCATGTCGAGCGGCAGATACGTGTTGTGCATCCAGAACACGTTGTGCTGCGGGCGCTCGAACACGAACAGCATCCCGGCATCTGGGTCGAGCTGCTTGCGAAACATCAGTCCGCGCTGGCGCTCTTGCGGCGTCTGCGCAACTTCGACGCGCACCCGCACCGACTCGGCGCCGATCGGCTCGAGCACGACGATATGCTGCGCCGGTGCAGCGGCTGCAGCTCCCGGCGACAGATTCGGTGCCGGTTTGCTCGGTGCCGCTTTCGGCGGCGCTGCCTGCGCCTCACTGCTGACACCGGCTCGACAGCTCGCGAGCAACGGCAGGGACAACGCGATGGCACACGTCAACGTGCGCGCGCGCGTTGAAAAAGAAGCCGCGGACAGGACACGAGCGACCGACATGGCGCCCGTTGCGTAGCACACCGGCGCGCATGACGAAAACCTAACGGCAAAGACGGCAGATCAGGGCAGGCGGCGCACCAGTGCGATCACGGGTGCGAGCAATCCACGCACCCAACTACGTAGGTCGTCATCTCGAGCGATCACACGCGCCGCGCGCGGCCCGTATTCTTGATACGCGGCCACGAGCGCGCGCCCCGGGGCCGTCGCGCTCAGCTGCCGATCGCGGAACCGGCGCAACACATCGATCTCGGAAGCGAGCGGTGACCCGTACGCCGCGGTCGCGACGAAACACGGCGTCACGGTCGCAAACGCTCGCTCCGGCGTGTTGATCTCTGCGACGGTGATCGGCCCGTGCTGATTGAACTCATCGGTCGCGCGAACTGCGACGTAGTAGTGCGAATCCGCGACGAGGTCGCCGATGGCGGTCGCGATTTGCTGACCCTCCGGAACATCCGTCGGCAACATCAGTGCCGTGGCACCTTCCGCGTCGTCAGTCGCGTTGCGCGCGGGACGACCGACGCGCACGAAACTCGCTTCGTCGACGATGGGCTCGGTTGCGACGCGAACCTCGTATTCGTGGAGCGGCTGTTTCGAATGCGCCGCGCGGAACTGCAATAAGATCCACTCGTGTGCACGCAACTTGTTCGGGTGCGGCCGCAACCGCAGGCCCTCGATCGCACCGATCGGGCCACCCGCACAATCGCCTGTGTCCTCGATCACGACGCCATCGGAGCTGCCGTTGCTGACCGACTCAGGTGCACTCGGTGCCGTGGCCGGTTGTTCGGTCGTCCCCGGCTTGGTCGCAGCGCCCGATGTTCCGCACGACGGAGGCTCCGTCGGCGCGGGTTCTTCCATCCCCGGGCCCGCATCCGGCGTGCCGCCCATACCGCCCACGCCACCATCCACGTTCGGTGTTCCAGCATCGACGGGCTCGATCGGCGGCTCCGTCGTCGGGAGTTCGGAACCGATACGCGCCGCCACGACGAAACGTTGGCCGTTCGAATCGCGCCGCAAGCGATCCGCGCCGCTGCCGTTCACGGACGCCATGTGATGCATGTCGCTCGCGGTGAACGTGATGGGCTCGAGCTTGCCGTAGTCCGTCGCCCAGACATCCCATGACGAGCGACCTGCAGGCATGTCCGTCGCGGCGGAAGTCTCGCCGACGTCTTGGAGCTTGAACGGCACCTTGAACGCGATCGAGGGCTGACCACGATACGGATAACCGTACGCCTTCGCGTAGTAGTCCCACTTGTCGTCGGGCGTGCTCGGCGCTGGATACGTGGTGTTGTTCCAACCCGTCATCCGTGCTTCGGGCGCCGCTTGCTCTTCGTTGTAGTCGCCCTCGACGTTCACTTCGACCCACGCGACGTAATCGCCTTGCGCCCAGCCCTTCGGCACCGTGAACAAAATCTTTTGCGGCATGTCGCCGGGTGCAGTCGCTTTCGTGATTGCGTCGATCTCGGGCATCACCGCGCGGGTATCAGCGGCGAACTTCGCGACGTCGTCGCCGTCGAAACACGCACCTTCGACCGGACACTTCGCCGTGTCCATGCGCGGCGGATACACCGACTTGAGCGGCATCGGCCGCATCGCACCGAGCGCAGTACCCGAGACACCGGGCGCCTCGTACGGCTCGCTGTAACCGTTGTCGACATCGGCCTGCACCACGTAGCGGCCTTTGTCGCTGTTGAACTGCGTCGCGCAGCTGACGGCGTCGAGCTCGTCGCGCGAGGACTTCGCCGTATCGAACTGCAGACAGTAGTAGATGTCGCGCGACTGATCGGACTGCGTCTGCGATGCGAAGCCTTCGACGCGATTCTGGAAGATCACGCGTGGGAACAGCTTCGCGCCGGTTGCGCTCGCGCGGCGATGCGCCCAGATCGGCAGCACACCCTCGCGACGACCGTACGGCCAGCGATACCCACTGTTCATCTCCGACGCGCCCGGGCGATTGCCGATCCCGCGAAACGCGACGGCTTCGGTCAGCGCGACGGTTGCGAGGAACTTCCCATTCGCGTCCTCGACCCAAATCGCGACTTGGGCCCGCGGCACGGGTGTGTATCGAAACTCGATGACGGCGTTGCTTTGGGCGTACGCGCTCGTTGCGGATATCACCCACAACGAGGCCACGATTGCGACGCAGCCCGCCCAACGATGTTTCACAAGCGTCCGCGGCACCTTGGACACCATAGCCCGAGCCCCAACCAGGCTCAAACGCGGGAGGCAACGGCAGGCGAAAGCCGCGCAGCCGCACGTACATCTGGCTAAACTGCCGCCCATGGCAACGGTTGGGACGGTGTATTTGATCGGTGGCGGCCCGGGCGATCCGGAGCTCATCACCCAGAAGGCTGTACGTTGTTTAGGACGTGCCGACCTTGTCCTCTACGACGCGCTCGTCCACCCGGCCCTGTTGAAGTATTGCCGGCCTGACGCGGAGCGGGTGTTCGTCGGAAAGCGGGCCGGCCGCACCCACGAGCGCCAAGCGCAAATCAATGCGCGTCTGATTGCAGCTGCGAGCGACGGGCGCACGGTCGCGCGGCTGAAAGGTGGTGACCCCTATCTGTTCGGGCGCGGTTCGGAGGAGGCCGAAGCGCTGGCGGATGCCCGGATTCCGTTCGAAGTCGTGCCTGGCGTGCCCTCTCCGAGCGCCGCGATGGCGTATGCGGGGATGTCGCCCACGCACCGCAACCTCTCGAGCAGCGTCGCGTACGTGACGGCGACGGAATCTCCGGAGAAGGATCGAAGCTCGCATCAATGGGAAAAGCTGGCGACTGCGACGCAGACGCTCGTGATCTTCATGGGGATGCGCAAGCTCGATGTGTTGATGAACGTGCTGATCGAGAACGGCCGGCCCGCGAACTGTCCTGCCGCAGTGATTCAGTGGGCCTCCACGCCACAACAGCGCACCGTGACAGGCACCGTCGCGGACATCGCCGAGAAGGCTTCGGCAGCCGGGCTTGGCATGCCGGCACTCACAGTGGTAGGCGAGATTGTGGGCTTGCGCGCAAAGCTTCGCTGGTACGACACGAAACCGTTGTTCGGGCGGCGCGTGCTCGTGACGCGTGCGCGCGAGCAATCGGAGTCGCTCGCGCAAGCGCTACGTGAAGCGGGTGCAGTCGCGGTCGAGCTTCCGATGATCAGCATCGAGCCGCCGAGTGATCCGGAGCCGCTTCGGCGCGCGGTCGAGCGCATCGCCGACTACACGTTCGTCGTGTTCACGAGCCAAAACGGCGTGCAGGCGTTCTTTCGCGCGGTTGCCGCTGTGGGCGGCGACGCACGTGTGCTCGGCGGCCGGCGCGTTGCGGCGATCGGGCCTGGCACTGCGGAAGCGCTCGAGCCGTTCGGCATCACGCCGGACATCGTGCCGGCAGACTTTCGCGGCGAAGCGCTCGCGGAGGCGATCATTCGCGCACACACCGGCACCGCCGCTGCGAGCAGCAACGGAGCTGCGCCGCTGTCAGCTGCAGGGAAGCCGCTCGCCGGGGTGCGCGTGCTGCTCGCGCGCGCTGCGGTTGCGCGCGACGTTCTGCCGGACACGTTGCGGGCCGCCGGGGCCGAAGTCGACGTCGT
>Ga0193753_10003610_pt1 | contig 11357 bp, 10 predicted proteins | sample H1c2metaG_FD_144925 | JGI IMG/M metagenome (GOLD analysis project Ga0193753, IMG submission 144925) | Soil microbial communities from a riparian zone of the East river system, Colorado, United States - H1c2 | ecosystem: Environmental > Terrestrial > Soil > Riparian zone | place: USA: East... | reverse complement strand
GGACGATCTTTAGTGCGACCGGCTGCTGCGTCGCGCGGTCGTACGCAAGAAACACCTCTCCCATCCCCCCTTTTCCGAGGCTCTGGCGAATCTCGTAGCGGTCGTTGATGACCGTCCCCATCACCAAAGGGGCTAAATTGCTGCTGCTCCGCGACGCGTCGGACACGGTGGCTAGAGGGTCGTCGATCCCGCCCTCCGACGCAACCTTGGAAAGCGCGTTGAGTGCCTCGTGCACCCCTCTTTTTCCGCTTGCGAACGCGGCGCACGTGTCTCCCGTGTTGCCGAGCGCCGTTGCGTCCGCATGCAGGTTGCGTAGTCCTCCGAATCTTTTGACCGTACTTGAAGAGAGCTTGGAAATAGTACGACCGTTCGCAATCTTTCGACCCTCTCGATGAAAAGGACCTCAGGGGGTTTTCGCGCACCTCGAGGCCGACCCGCTCGGGGGGGGGCGTCGCCCTCACCGCGGAAAAGGCGCCGGCCTTTTTGAATACGGCTTGCGGCCAAGCTAAAGTGGATTCGTGGAAGCAAACGAGGTGCTCCGGGAGCTGGAAAAGTTGGCCCGTCGCCTCGGGATCATCGTGCGCCACGAGCCGTTCGATCCGCGCGTCATCGAAGGAAAAGGGGGATTTTGCCGGGTATACGGCCGCCCGGTCGTCATGCTCGACGCCGGCGCACCGGTTCTCGACAAGATCGGCGTCTTGGCCGAAGCGCTCGCCCGGTTCGATATCGAAGCGATCTACGTGCCCCCCGTGCTGCGCCATCGCATCGAACGCCGCCGCGTTTCCTAAAGCGACAAGAGCGACGCGGCCTAGAGGGTCGTCGGGTTCATCGGCTCGCCTACGCGCGTGCGGCCAGACGAATACCGGTATGGATCATGTCGGCGACGTAGTCGGCGAAGTAGGCCATGAGCCACTCGACGGCCGCAGGGCGTTGTTCATCGGGGACTTCGGCCACCCAACCGACCATCAGCCCGGCTTGGGACCCCACCGCAACGTGAACCACGTACGTGTATGGGATGCCGCCCTTGGCCAACCCCTCGACGACGCTCCCGATATAGGCGTCCCGACGTGTGGTGCCGGTTTTCAACACGGTCTCCTCGAACACCGAAAGGTAACCGCGGGAGAGCTGCCGGTAGTCTTCATCCGTGTAGGCTGGCAGCGGCAAGTTGTACTTGCGACGCGCGTTCGGGATGGCCTTTCGCAGAGCCTCGCACCAGGCCTTTTCCTGCGTGCGCGCGATCCTCAAAAGAAGGCGGGGGATTTCGTCGACGTCCGCGTCGGCCACGACCGCTTTGTCTACCATCACGCCACCACGTTGTAGAGGCTGGCCAGGGCTTCGTCGATTTTGTCGGGTGCAGTCCCACCCGCTTGCGCCATGTCGGGCCGGCCGCCGCCCGAGCCGCCGATGACCTGGGCCACCGGCCGAATCAGCTCCCCCGCCTTGTAGCGATCGACCAGCGCCTTGGACACGGTGAGAACCAGCGAAGCCTTGGGGCCTTTGACAGCGCCGACCAAGACCACCGCGGGCCCGAGTTTGTCGCGGAGCTTTTCCGCCAACTCACGCAATGTGGCGGGATCGTCTGCGTCCACCTTCACGGCGAGCACCTTGCCGCCAGGAATGTCGCGTGCACCGCGAACGAGTTCCTCGATGCCGCCGCCGCCGACGCCGCTCGCGATTTTGCGTTTTAGATCCGCGATCTCTTTCTCGAGTTGCCGCTCGTGCAAGGTGACGCGTTCGACCTTTTCGGCCACTTCGTGCGTTCCACCGCGTACGAATTGGGCCACCGTGCGGAGGGTCTTTTCCATCTGCCGCACGTACGAGAGCGCGTTCAAGCCAGTTGTCGCCTCGATGCGACGTACGCCGGCGGCAACGCCTCCTTCGCTGATGATTTTGAACAAGCCAATTTCACCGAGGGCGCGCGCGTGGGTCCCCCCGCACAACTCGACGGAATCGCGGGTCATCGTCAGCACGCGGACTACGTCGCCGTACTTTTCTTCGAAGATGGCGATTGCGCCTTTGGCGCGTGCCTGATCGATCGAGAGAACCTCGGTCTCCACGGGCGCATCGGTCAGGATCTTGCCGTTGACGAGGTCTTCGATGCGGGTGATCTCCTCGGCGCTCAGCGAGCGGCTGTGCGAAAAGTCGAATCGAAGCCGATCGGGCCCAACGAGAGACCCCTTTTGCGTCGCCTGTTCGCCGACGACTTGGCGGAGCGCCCAATGGAGCAAGTGCGTTGCGGAGTGATTGCGCCGCGTCGCCGTGCGGCGATCGTGCGAGACCGCGAGAGCAATGACGTCGCCGACGCGGATCTCGCCGTGGGCGACCTTGCCGTGGTGCACGATGAGCCCTTCGATCGGCTTCTGCGTATCCTCGACCGTGAACTCCATGCCCCCACTGGCTCGTGAGGATGGCGCCTGCGAGGATAGCGCCCGCGAGGATAGCGTGCCGCGATCGCCGACTTGGCCTCCGGCTTCACCGTAGAACGGGGTCACGTCCGTGATGACGGCAACCGCGTCGCCGGACTGCGCCGAGGAAACCAAGGCATCGCCTTTGACGATGGCGACGACCTTCCCTTCCCCTTCTTCGCGATCGTAGCCGGTAAAGCGCACCGCTCCGCCGACCGCGCCGATGACCTCGCGCCACACGGACTCGACGGCGGCGTCGCCGACCTTCGAGCCTTCGCTGCGTGCGCGCTGCTCGGCGAGGGCCTTGTCATAGCCGTCCTTGTCGACCTGGATGCCGCGTTCGGTCGCGATGACCTCGGTCAGATCGAGGGGGAAGCCAAAGGTGTCGTACAGCTTGAACGCCGCACCGCCGGAGAGCTCGTTCGTCCCCGCGTTGCGAATGTTCGCGATCTCGTCGTCCAGGATTTTGAGGCCGCGATCGAGGGTCTCCCGAAAGCGGATTTCCTCCTGCTCGGTCACGTCCGCGATGAGATCTTTGCGCTGCGTGAGCTCCGGATACTGCTCGCCCATCTGCCGCACGACCTCCAGCGCGACCTCGTGCAAAAATGGACGCGAGATGCCGAGCCGATGGCCATGGCGAATCGCGCGTCGCATGACGCGCCGAAGCACGTATTCGCGTCCCGCGCGATTCGGGGAGATGCCCTCGGCGATGAGGAAGGCCGTGGTGCGCGAATGGTCGGCGATGACCCGCATCGAGACATCGTCGTCGGCGAGCGTGCCTCGGTAGGGTTTGCCGGAGATTTCGGCAGCCTTTTCGACGAGCGACCGCATGAGATCGGAGTCGTAGTTGGAGAACTTTCCCTGAAGAACGCTGGCGATGCGCTCGAGGCCCATGCCGGTGTCGACGCACGGGGCCGGGAGGTTGTCCAAGATCGCGGCGCCGCCTTCGAGCCGACGTTCGAACTGCATGAAGACCAGGTTCCAGATCTCCATCCAGCCGTGGCCTTCGGCGTTGGGTTCTTCGCCAAACCGGGCCAGATCGGGCGAACCACCGAGGTAGTAATGGATCTCGGAACACGGGCCGCACGGCCCGGTGTCCCCCATCTGCCAGAAGTTATCCTTCATCCCCAGGCCGAAGATCCGCTCGTCGGAAAAGCCGGTCACCTTGCGCCAGATGGCGCGTGCTTCGTCGTCCGGTGCAACCCCTTGTTCGCCGCCGAAAACGCTGATGACGAGGCGATCTTTCTCCAGACCGTAAACGTTGGTCAAAAGATCCCACGCGTAGGCGATCGCTTCTTCTTTGAAGTAGTCGCCGAAGCTGAAGTTTCCGAGCATCTCGAAGAAGGTGTGGTGGCGAGCCGTCACGCCGACGTTCTCGAGATCGTTGTGTTTGCCCGAGATGCGGATGCACTTCTGGCTCGACGTGGCGCGCTTGTAAGGATGGCCGCTCGCGGCAACGGGAAGGGGCGCCTGGCCGGTGAAGACGTCCTTGAAAGGGACCATTCCGGCGTTGGTGAACATCAGGGTGGGGTCGCCCGCGGGGACGAGAGGCCCGCTCGCACAGATTTCGTGCCCACGCTTGCCGAAAAAGTCGAGAAAGGTGCGGCGTACTTCCGATGCAGGGTGCACGATCGTGTCGCTACCGGAGCTGCTCATGGTACGCGGGCATTTAGCACGAATCAGCCCTCTCCCGCTTCCCAGAGTTACGGCGAGAACTGTTCGTAGAGTTCGTCGTAGAGCGAGGCCACCACGCGCGGCGAGAAGCGCGCGGCGTAGAGTGTGCGGCCTCGTTCGGCCCGTCCGCTCGCGTCGCCGCGGAGTATCTCTAGCGCCGCCCGGGCCAAGGACGTCGCGTCGCCCGGGTCGACGAAATCGGCGGGCTCCAGCGACTCGAGCGGGCCGCCGCGTGCAAGAATCAGAGGAATACCGAGCGCCAGCGCTTCGAGCAGCACGATGGGCACGTCGACTTTGCCGTAGAGATCATCGACTGGAAAAAGGACCGCCGTCGCGCTCGCGATGAGGGGCACGATGTCGGTCATTTGGCCAACGTGACGTGTTCGGTGGAGGACGCGCTCTTCGCTCAAGATTTGCTCGATTTCCGCACGTGCGGCGGCGGCGCGCGGCGTCTTCGGGCGGCACGCAAAGACGACGCAAGCCTCGGGAACGGCGCGCACGATGCTGGCCACGGCGCGCGCCACCGTCTCGGCACCGCGCGATACCTCATAGTCACCGGGGTAGACGAAAATCGGCCCGGAGCCGAGATCGAGCTCTTCGCGCAGACGCGCGCGCTCGTCCGCGGCGAGCTGGCGGGGCGCGATGCTGCACGGCGCAATCACGCGCAACTTCGCCCCGGCTACCCCTTGCGCGACGACGACGTCACCAAAGAGCAGCGAGGGCGCGAGCTCGAAGCGCCGGGGCGCGCTCGCAATGGTTTGCACCACGTGCCCCTTCCAGCCGATCGCCCGGCGCGCCGAGATCGAAAGACGCGCGGCGGAGGACGAAGCCACGTTGGGCGCGAAGACGAAATGCCAAACGTCGTGCGCGCGATCCGCGAGGAGCCGGCCCATGACGCGCGCATTGGCAATCACGTTGGGTGAAAAGCCGCCCGCCGCTCGATACACCGGGTCCGTCTTCACGCGCTCGCCGAGCGATGTGGGGTGGTCCGTGGTCATCACGGTCGGCTCGGCGCGCGTGAGGTGCGAGGCAATGTCGCGGACCAGATTCTTCGAACCGTCATGCCATGGCGGGACGATTGGTTTCGAGACGAAGAGGACTTTTCGAGCGCGCACGGGGGAGGAAGACACCGAAGACAGGCTACTGCAAAGCTTGCGAAAAGCCTCGATCGGCGTTTCGCATCGCGCTCTCCACGGCACCATCGACGGCTTGATCTTGAAGCGCGGCGACGCGCTGTTCGTTGACCAGCGAGCGCGCAGTCCCGATGCTCATCGCGTTGCCGGTGAGCGAGGCGCGAAGAACGTGCTCGGGGATTTTGCGGACGCTGAAGTCCACCTGCGCGGAGAACCCGACGGTGCCATTGGCTTGCGACTGCTGCGCCATCCGGACCAAGGTCCCGTCGATGACGAGCACCGGCACGTGCTGCTCGGTCGCGCGCTGGGCGGCGGTCTGTGGATCGGTGGCGACGAACACTCCCGGCACGCTCGATGCGCGTTCACGCGCCGCGCTCCGCAGCACTTGGCTAAGTTGATCGCCGCGCGTGCCGCCGACTCCCGAGGCGCTGCGCATCGATCCGAGCTGCACGATGTACTTCGCTTTGGCGCCGCCCGATTTGCCGGCGCTGGGTCCCGCGCCACCGCGCAACGTCGCGAGCGCGCCCTCGATCTGCGACCGCACGCTCTGCGTTCCTTCGGTCTCCAAGTGCGCCTCGAGCGCGGGAACGGCGCCCGCGTCACCGTACGAACCCAGCGCAGCGGCAGCCGCCGCCCTCACGGCGGGATGCGGATCGGACAACGCCTTTTCGAGGAGAGCTCGCCCATCCGGTGGCTTGGTGCGACCAATGAGCAGCGCGGCGCCGAGCCGCACTCGAAAATCGTCCGCCTTCGTGATCTCACGGCGCGCGGCTTGAACGTCCTGCGCGGGCGCCTGCTGCACACTCGCAACCAAGAGCAGCAGGCACATGATGCCGGTTGCACTGCGACGAAGAATGCGTGGACGACGTCGGATCATTCTCGCGCGCTCGGTCCTCCTCAGCGCCTTTGAGAGGGAGCTCGAGAATCAGAGAAGGCTCTTGACTTCCTTCTCGATCTCTTCCTCGTCGCCATCATGATACCCGAGATGCGCAAAGCGCACGATGCCTTTTCGATCGACGACGAAAGACGCCGGCATACTCTTGGGCTGCCACATCTTGGCAATTTTCTGACCGTCGTCCCACCCGAGAGGGAACGTGGCACCGTAGGTCGGGCCGAACTCCAAGAACCGGCGGGTTCTCTCCTCGTCCTCCGAGATGCCAACCACCTGGAGCCCGCTCGCTCTGTATTTCACCTGCAGGCCTTGAAGCTTCGGGAACGACTTTTTGCACGGCTCACACCAGCTCGCCCAGAAGTCGACGACAACGACTTTTCCCTCCAGTCCCTTGGAGGAGATTTTTCCTTGCCCGTTCACCGAGTCGACTGCGAAATCGGGCGCCGGGGCTCCGATCAACGGGTGTGAGTCTTCTTCCCCGCCCGTTTTTGCGTCCGCGCCCGTACCGCCAGCCGCGCTGCACCCGCAGAGTATAGCGAGCGTGCCAAGCGTGAACGAGAGCATCGCCACCAGCACGGCACGGCAAAACGATGTCCTCATGGGCCTCATTCGTATCATCTCAGCGGTGCACCAGCCCGCGCACTAGCCGTTGGAGAGCGACAGCAGCCAACGCTTGACGATGTGAAAGCCTTCGTGAATCAGCGCGAGGGACGTCGATTCGTTCTTTTGATGCGCTTGCGCGTTTTCGCCGGGGCCGAAATTGACTGCGGGGATCCCGCGGACCGCAAACCGGGCCACGTCGGTCCATGCTTGCTTCGGCTCGACGGCTTTGACCCCCGCCGCAATCAGCTTGGTGATCAACGGGTGGTTGCCGTTGGGGGGCGCGGCGGGGCTTCGGTCGGTGATCTCGACGCGCGGCTCGGGCCCTTCCCACCCGTGCTCGTGGGCGGGTCCGGCGACCAGTGCGCGGAGGTGTGCTTCGGCTTCGTCGAGCGAGACGTCGGGCGGAAAGCGGTAGTTCACGTTGAGCGAAAACGAATCGGGGACGACGTTGCGTCCGCGGCCGCCGTCGCGGCCTTGTGTCGCGGAAATGACGGCGCGGTACGTGTGCCCATCGATCACGTGGTCCTCGGGTGCGAGGCGCCCGAGCTCCGCGAGAAGAGGAGCCGCTTTGACGATCGCGTTGTCTCCCTGCCACGGACGCGAACTGTGCGCGGTCCGCCCCTCGAAGGTAACCGTCGCGTGCAGCGAACCGTTGCAACCGAGTTGCAAACGGTTGTCCGACGGCTCCAAACAGACCGCGAGATCCACGTGCGGCAGCTCGGGATCCTGCTCGAGCACGGGCCCGAGCTCGTTGCCGTCGTAAGGCCCTTCTTCGCGTGCGTAAAAGACGAGCGTCACGTCGCATGGAAGAAGCGCGCGGGCCGTTTCGGCGAGCGCGATCATCACCGCGAGCCCGCTCTTCATATCGGCCGCACCGGCGCCGTAGACTCGATCGCCGTCGACGCGCGCGGGGCCGTTCTCGGTGCGCACGGTGTCGAGATGGCCGACGAGCGCGATGCGCGGTCGCCGCTCGCCGTCCGGAGCACGGGTCAGCGGGACGACGAGTGAATTTCCGTAGCGACGAATCGGGGCCGGCAGGTCTTCCTTCTGCAGGCGCGCCTGAATCGCATCGCAGATGGCGTCTTCTTCACCAATGGGCGACGGGATCGTGCAGAGCCAGAGAAGCGTTTCGTCGAGCGATCCTGCGAACGCGTCAAACGGGGACGTTAAAATTACGGAGCGCATCGTTCAGGCTTACCTTCCGATCCGTATTGGGGTTCCTCTGGCCGATGATGAGCGCGCACGGTACCGCGAAATCCCCAGCGGGAAAACGCTTCACCCGGCTCCCCGGGATGACCACGCTGCGCGCCGGGATGACCCCTTTTCGCTCCACCGGCGACGGGCCCGTTACGTCGATGACCGTCGTCGATGCCGTTAGAACGACGCCCGATCCGATGACCGCCTCGCGCCCCACGCGTACGCCTTCGACGATCACGACCCGCGATCCGATGAACGCGCCATCCTCGACGATGACCGGGCTCGCACCCGGGGGCTCGAGCACGCCGCCGATGCCCACGCCACCGGACAGGTGGACGTCCTTTCCAATCTGCGCGCACGAGCCGACGGTCGCCCAGGTGTCGACCATGGTGCGTTCCCCAACGCGGGCACCGATGTTCACGTAGCCGGGCATCACGATGCATCCCGGCTCGAGAAACGCACCAAAGCGAACGACGCCGGGCGGAACCACGCGTACACCTGCGGACTGGTAGTTCGTCTTGAGGGGGATCTTGTCGTGAAATTCGAATGGACCGACCTTGGTCGTTTCCATTTTCTGGACGGCGAAAAAGAGCAGGATCGCCTGCTTGATCCATCCGTGCGTCACCCAGGAGCCGTCCTCCGCCGGCGAGGCGACTCGAAGATCACCTCGATCGAGCGCGGCGATCGTGTCGAGCACGGCTCGCGTCGTCGACCAATCGTCGAGCCGCGTCCGATCCTCGAAGGCGCCTTCGATGAGAGGGCGCCACGTCGTCTCCTTGATGATCATCGCGATGGGGTCTCTCTTCTAGTTTCGCGCAGTTCCGCGCAGTTCCGCGCAGTTTCGCGGTTTCAAGCTCCGCGCCCTCCGGGGGAGGGCTGGGGAGAGGGGAGGCCCGCTTTCGCGGCGCCGTCAGGCCGTCGGCGCGACTTCGGAGGCCGGGAAGTAGTATGCGATTTCGATCTTCGCGTTCTCGCGGCTGTCGGAGCCGTGCACTGCGTTTTCGCCAACGTTGCTTCCGAAGAGCTTTCGCAACGTGCCGGCGTCGGCTTTCGCCGGATCGGTCGCGCCCATCACCTTGCGGTAGGCATCGACGGCGTCTTCGCGCTCGAGCACGGCGATCACCACGGGGGAGCGGGTCATGAACTCGACCAACTCGCCGAAGAACGGGCGCGCCTTGTGCACGGCATAGAAGCCCTCGGCCACGGCGCGCGACAGGTGCGTGCGGCGCAGGGCCTGGATCTTGAAGCCCGCCTCTTCGAGGTGGGCGAGAATTGCGCCGGTGCGGTTCTTTTCGACGGCGTCGGGTTTGATGATGGAAAGAGTCCTCTCGACGGGCATGGCGCCTTTTACGAGATGGACTCCCAAAGTGCAACCGGCCAGGTAAAGTGGGGCCATGGCAGACGCTTGTGACGCGATCGTGGTCGGTGCCGGGCACAACGGGCTCGTGACGGCGCTTCTTTTGGCGCGGGCTGGACTTCGGGTCCGGGTGCTCGAGGACAAGGGCGTGGTCGGCGGCGCCGCGCGCACCGAGTTTCCGTTCAAAAAAGCTCCCAAGCTCGGGATGTCGACGGGTGCGTATTTGCTCGGGCCGATGCCGCCCGAGTTGATTCAAAAGCTCGGCGTCGAGATGCCGGTCATCCGGCGCGATCCGCACTATTTTTTGCCCACCGAAGGCAAGCGTTATTTGCTGTTCGGGTCCAACGCCGAGCAAACGAGGGAGCAATTTTGCTCCTTCTTCTCGGAGGCGGATTGGCGAGCCCACGCCGCGATGCAAAGCGAGGTCGCAAAGCTCCGCGAAGACATCGCGCCCGCGTTTCTTCGCGAACCGCTCACCCTGGAGGAAACCGCGGAGCGCTACGTGCGGTCGGAGCTTCGTTCGGTGTTCGTCGATCTGTGTCGAAAGCCGGTTCGCGAGTACCTCGCGCGCTTCGATTTCAAGAGCGACCTCGTGAAGGCCATGTACGCGGTCACCGACGGGTTTTCAGGGCTGACCGGCTCATGGGATACGCCCGGCACGGGGATGAACTTTCTCGTCCACAACATGTGCCGCCTTCCCGGCTCGGACGGAACGTGGATGATTGTGCGCGGCGGTATGGGAACGGTGACCTCGCGGCTCGCAGACGCTGCGCGAAAACACGGCGCGCGCATCGATGTAAACGCCGGCGTGACCAGCCTGATCGTCGAGGGTGGGACGGCGAAGGGGGTCGTTCTTCGGGACGGAACGGAGATCCGCGCCGAGGTCGTCGTCTGCAATGCCGATCCGCTTCGGATGCGTGAGCTCGTTGGCCACGATGCGCTTCCGAAGGAGTACAACGCGCGCCTCGACGAGTACGGGAAGAAGACGGGCACGACCTTCAAGGTCAACCTGGCACTTCGCGGGCTCCCGAAGTTTACCTGTCTCCCCGAGGATCGCGGCCAGTATGGGGCGACGATCCACTTGCTTCCGAGCGAAGACCGGGTGATCGAAACACTTCGAACCGGCTTTCGCGACGTTCAAGAGGGTAAGCTCACCGACTTTCCCGCGATCGAGTGGTACATCCACACCACCGTCGATCCTTCGCTTCAGGACGACGAAGGACGGCACAATTCCGCGCTTTTCGTCCAATGGGTGCCGCGCGAGCTCCGCGGCACGACGTGGGAAGCGGAAGAGGAGCGCTACGTGGCGCATTTGCTATCGATCTGCGACCGCTTCGCGCCGGGCACGTCCGATCTGGTGGTGGACACGTTCCCGCTGCATCCAAAGAAAATCGAACAACACTTCGGGATCACCCACGGCCATATCCACCACGTGGATAATTCGTTTGGATTTGCCGACCGGCTCCCGTACGTCACGCCTATCGCCGGGCTCTATTCGTGCAGCGCGGGCTGCCATCCGGCGGGGTCGGTGATTGGCGCCTCGGGGCACAACGCCGCGATGAGGGTGCTAGGCGATCTCGGGCGAAGCGAGTGAAACCCTTGTAGGACGACGCGATGAGCCTTTACAGATGCTCAAACTAATCCGATCCTAGTGGCATGTCGGGGCCAAGTGATCGAGACGGGGCGTCGTCGCGATCTCAAACGCTAATTGTTCAGGCGCCCGATTCGATTCCGCGCAACCGCTCGAAGGCCGTCCTCACGACCGCGGCTGGCACGCAGACTGCGCGCGTGCACGTCATCGCGCCCTCCGAAATCGTCACGATGGGGCGCGGAGACGACTGCACGCTCGTCTTCGACGACGCGAGCGTCTCCGGGAGCCACGCGCGCATCGTGATGGTCGGAAGCGAATACGTGTTTGCGGACAACCGCTCCACCAACGGAAGTTACGTCAACGACGCGCGCGTCGATTCTGCCGTGACGCTCAAGGACGGGGACCGGATTCGGCTGGGCCCACATTGCCTTTTGCGCTTCAACATCGTCGACGACGACGAGGAGGCTGCGCTCAAGCGGATGTACGAGGCGGCGCTCTACGACGG
>Ga0193753_10003609_pt1 | contig 11360 bp, 6 predicted proteins | sample H1c2metaG_FD_144925 | JGI IMG/M metagenome (GOLD analysis project Ga0193753, IMG submission 144925) | Soil microbial communities from a riparian zone of the East river system, Colorado, United States - H1c2 | ecosystem: Environmental > Terrestrial > Soil > Riparian zone | place: USA: East River... | reverse complement strand
CGCCGGTTCACTCGCGCTCGCGGCAAACGTCACCCACCGCGACGCACCGATCGTGGCGCAGCTGAGGGCGGCAGGCGCAGTCGTGCTCGGCAAGAGCAACTTGAGTGAATGGGCGAACCTGCGCTCGAGTTACGCGACGAGCGGCTGGAGTGCCGTCGGTGGGCTGACGAAGAACCCGTACGCACTCGAACGGAGCCCGTGTGGCTCGAGCTCGGGAAGCGGAGTCGCGGTGGCAGCCAATCTCGCAGCGCTTGCGATCGGTACGGAGACCGATGGATCGATCACGTGCCCAGCCTCGCTGGTCGGTATCGTCGGGCTCAAGCCGACGCTCGGCCTCGTCTCGCGCACGCGGATCGTTCCGATCACCTCGGCTCAAGACACGGCCGGGCCGATGGCTCGAACTGTCGCAGACGTCGCGCTGCTACTGCGCGCAATCGCGGGTCCCGACGAGTCGGATCCGGCCACGAAAGATGCCGCGGCGCACGTCTCCGACTATTTCGCGGCGCTGAAGGACGCGACGCTCGCCGGGCGCAAGCTCGGCGTGATGAAGTTTCACCTGGGGTATCTGCCGAACGTCGACGCACTCTTCGACGCGGCGGTTTCGGAGCTTCGAGCAGCCGGAGCGACGATCGAAGTCATCGAGACGTTCGACGGGCTCGAGGCGATCAAAGAGGCTGAGCTCGCGGTTCTGCTCGCGGGCTTCCGACCCGAGTTGAACGCGTACCTCGCGACCACGCCCGAGCCGGTGAAGACGAGGACGCTCGCCGATCTAATCGCGTTCAATCGCGATCACGCCGCGAGCGAGATGCCGTACTTCGGGCAAGACTTGTTCATCCGCGCGGAAGAGACTTCAAAGCAAGATCCAGCTGCAAACGAGGCAGCGCGTGAGAAGAACCGCAAAGCCGCTGCCGGCGGCCTCGATCAGTTGTTGTCCAAATTCGGGCTCGACGCGTTGATCGCACCGACGTTTAGTCCCGCGTGGATGACCGACCTCGTGAACGGCGACCACGTACTCGGCGAAGCGACGATGTTGCCTGCGGTCGCCGGCTATCCGCACTTGACCGTACCGATGGGACAAGTCTCCGGGTTGCCGGTCGGGTTGTCGTTCATCGGGCCGGCTTGGTCGGAAGCCAAGCTACTCGCGCTCGGCTACGCCTACGAGCAGCGGACGCAGCTGCGAAAAAAGCCGCCACTCAAGGAGTGACGTCGACGAAGATCGGCGAGGTCAGCGTCCAGTCGCGACTAGAAACGGACCGTCTGCGGCGAGCCTGCGCACTTGAGTGGCGCGATTCAGCGGAGCGCAGGTGTGGTCGGCCCACAGCCCAGGTGCTACGCCTGCGTGCTCGGCAAGGAGGCTCGACATGGCACGCACTCCGTTTCAAATCGCAGTGCCCGATTCGGTGCTCGAAGATTTGCAGCGCCGGCTCGACGCGACTCGCTGGCCCGACTCCGTCGAAGGCGCCGGCTGGGACTACGGAACGAACCTCGAATACTTGAAGGAGCTCGTCGCGTATTGGCGCACGCAGTTCGATTGGCGTGAGCAAGAACGCTCGCTCAATCGCTTCACGCAGTTCCGATCCGAGGTGGATGGCTTCGGGCTCCACTTCATCTACGAACGCGGCAAAGGGCCGGCGCCGCTGCCGCTCTTGCTCTCGCACGGCTGGCCCGACTCGATCGCGCGTCTGCAGAAGCTCATCCCGCGCTTGACGGACCCTGCAGCGCACGGCGGCGACGCGAATGATTCGTTCGACGTGATCGTGCCGAGCCTGCCGGGCTTCGGTTTCTCCGATCGCCCGACCACGCGCGGCTTCAGCGTCACTCGCATCGCGAAGCTGTTCGCGAAGCTGATGCACGACGAGCTCGGCTACGCACGCTATGCAGCGCACGGCGGCGACTGGGGCAGCGCGATCACCGAGAGCCTCGCGATGCAAACGCCCGAGCAGCTGATCGGCATCCACCTCACGGACATTCCGTTCTGGCGCCTGCTCGCGATCCCGGCCAAAGAGCTCGGCCCGAGCGCCGAGAAGTTCCTCCAAGCCGGCCGGCACTGGAGCCGAACCGAAGGTGCGTACGGCGCGATCCAAGCGACGAAACCCCAGACGCTGGCGTTCGGGTTGAACGACTCAGCGGTCGGGCTCGCGGGTTGGATCGTCGAGAAGTTCCGGACTTGGAGCGACTGCGACGGGGATGTCGAGCGCTGCTTCAGCAAGGATGAGCTGCTGACGAACGTGATGATCTACTGGGCCACGCAGACCATCCACTCCGCCTGCCGCACGTACTACGAGTCGCAGCGCGACCTGCCCCAGAAGCCTGCGCGAATCGAAGTGCCGACTGGCGTCGCGATGTTCCCGAAGGACCTCGTAAACGCACCGCGTGAGTACGGCGAGCGTTTCTTCAACATCCAGCGGTGGCAAGAGATGCCGCAAGGCGGCCACTTCGCAGCGCTCGAGCAGCCCGACCTCCTCGCGAGCGAGCTCCGAGAGTTTTTCCGCCCTCTGCGGTGATACGGTTGCAGAGGCCCCGTCATGCCGTTCGACTTCGATGCCGTGTTTGCAGCCCGCCCGGTGATCCTCGCACCGATGGAGGACGTGTCGGATGCGGTGTTTCGTCGAATCTGCCGCGCGCGCGGCGCCGACGTGTGCGTCACGGAGTTCGTGAACGCGGAAGGCCTACTCACGCAGCGTGACGAGGCGGTCCGAAAACTTCAGCTCGCGCGAGAGGACACGCCGACTGCGATCCAGATCTACGGTTCGGACGCGCACCACCTCGCCGAAGCCGCCGAGATCGCGGAGCGCGCCGCGCCGGCATATCTCGACGTGAACTGCGGCTGCTGGGTGCCGAAGGTTGCCCGCGGCGGAGCGGGGGCCGGTTGGTTGCGCGATCCCGACGCGATGGTCGCGATGGCGAAGCTCGTCGTGTCGCGCGTCTCGTTACCGGTGACTGTAAAGACGCGCATCGGTTGGGGTGACGAAGATCGCATGCCGATCGTGGATCTCGCGCGCCGCTTGGAAGATGCGGGCGTGCGCGCGCTGACGATCCACTGCCGCACCGCAAAGATGGGCCACGACGGCAACGCGGATTGGAGTTGGGCCACTCGCGCGCGAGAAGTCGTCTCGATTCCGGTGATCGTCAACGGCGACGTCCGCACCGCAAACGACTGCCATCGCGCGCTCGAACACACCGGCTGCGCGGGCGTCATGATCGGCCGCCGCGCGATCGAACACCCCTGGATCTTTCGCGAAGCGCGCGCCCGGCTCGATCACCGCCCGCACGTCGCCGCTCCCAGCGTCAGCGAGCGCATCGCTTGCTGTCGTGAGCACTTGGTGGCGATGGCGGAGGAACGTGGAGAGCGCCTGGCGACCCGAGCCATGCGCCGCTTCTATGCTGGCTATCTCCGCCAACTCCCCCAGTGCAAGGTATGGCTCGGCGAGCTGCACGAAAGCTCCAGTGTCACGGCAGCGCTCGACGTACTCGAGGCTGCCACCCATTGCGCGCCGCCACCGCTATTTGGATACTAACTAAGCGTCACAGCGCGTCGAAGTCGCCCCAGACGCGACGTTATGAGGGGGCTCGATCATGCGTAGGGGCACAACGAGCCGATGAGCGACAACCAGCCGCTCTCGGCTGCCGACGAAGTCCGTGTGCTCGAAACTGCTCTCGAAGAGAGCCGCCAGCGCCTCCGACAGCTGCAACGCGTCGCGAGCATGGGGTTTTGGGACTGGGATCTGATCGCGCAACAGATCTTCGCCTCCGAAGAGGTGTATCGCATCTGTGGCATTTCGCAGAAGTCGACCGCGGAGCCCCCTGACCTCATCGCGCGGGTCGTCCACCCGGACGACGTTCCCCTGATTCAAGCCACGCTCGAAGGCGCGATCGCCGGCACGACGGAGTTCGATCTGGACGTGCGAGTGGTGCGCCCCGACGGCACGTCCCGATGGGTCAACACTGCGGCTCAAGTCGTGCGTGATGCTCAAGGCAATGCGATCAGCTTGCTCGGCACCCTGCTCGACATCACGGCCCGTAAACACAGCGCGGAGCTGTTGCGCCAGAGCGAGCAGCGCCTTCGGCTTCTCCACAACTTGAGCGAAGCGCTGCAATCGGTGACCGGGCCCGATGAAATCATGCCGGTCGCGCTGCGTGTCCTCGGCGAGCACCTCGGAGTCTCGCGCTGCACGTTCGGCCACGTGGATTCGGATGGCGACACGTTCGACGTACCCCACGACTGGGTGCAGGGCGTCCAAAGCATCGTCGGTCGCTACACGTTGTCGGATCTGGGTTCGCGCGCGTCCTCCGTCCTCAGGCGCGGCCAAACGTTCGTGTTGCGCAACGTCGATGAAGAGCTGCCTGCCGAGGAAGCCGCGAGATTCAAAGCGATCGAGATGCAGGCCTCGATCAGCTGCTCGCTCGTTCGCAACGGCTCTCTGCGCGCGATGCTGGCAGTGCATCACGCGCAGCCGCGCGACTGGAGCGACGCGGAGGTCAACCTCGTTCAAGAAGTCGCGGAACGTTGCTGGGACATGATCGAACGGCGCTCGGCCGAAGCCAGGTTGCGCGACCACGAGAAGTTGCTTCGGATCGCGATGCGCACGGCGCACATCGGCGGCTGGAGCGTCGACCTTCCGGAGCTGCGCCCGTTCTGGTCCGACGAGGCGTGTGCGATCCACGACGTGCCGGCGGGCACGCAGCCGACGATCGACCAGGGGATCGACGCGTACACGCCGGAGTTTCGAGACCTAGTGCGGAACAAGGTCGAGCTATGTGCGCGCGACGGGACGCCGTTCGACTTGGAAGCCCAGCTGGTCACGGCGACCGGTCGACTGCCCTGGGTTCGGGTGATCGGGCATGCCGAGCGCAACTCCGCGGGATTGGTCACGCGCATTTACGGCGCGATCCAAGACATCACCGATCGGCGCAAGCTCGAAGATCAGTTTCGACAAGCGCAAAAGATGGAAGCGGTCGGGCGGCTCGCCGGTGGAGTCGCGCACGACTTCAACAACTTACTGTCGGTCGTGTTGAGCTATTCGTCGCTGATCATGTCCGATCTTCCGCCGGATGCTCCGATGCGTGCGGAAGTGGAAGAGATCCGTCGCGCCGGTGAGCGCGCGAGCGAGCTGACGCACCAGCTGCTCGCGTTCAGTCGCCAGCAAGTGCTGCAGCCGCGCATCGTGGACTGGAACCAGATCTTGAACGGCATGCGAAAGATGTTGCAGCGATTGATCGGCGAGCAGGTATCCCTGTCGATCTCGACTGCGTCGAAGCTCGGCTCGATGCGCGCTGATCCCGGGCAGATCGAGCAAGTTGTCATGAATCTCGTCGTGAACGCGCGCGACGCGATGCACGACGGCGGTAGCCTGACGATCGAGACCTCGAACCTCGAAATCCACACCCCGGAAGCAGCGAACGACGGTGTGCCAGCGGGCCGGTACGTGGTTCTCGCCGTGACGGACACGGGACTCGGCATGTCGGCGGCGACGCGCTCGCGCGTGTTCGAACCATTCTTTACGACGAAAGAGAAAGCCAAAGGCACCGGGCTTGGTCTGTCGACCGTCCACGGCATCGTGACGCAGAGTGGAGGCTACGCTTCCGTTCAAAGCGAACCGGGTGTCGGCACTACCTTTCGGATCTACATGCCGCGGGTGGACAGCGTGCCGGCGGCCGGCCTTGCGGCGAACTCGTTACTGCCGGAGAGTTTGGGTGGAACCGAAACGATTTTAGTCGTCGAAGACGAAGAGCAGGTCCGGAACATCGTGCGTTCGATTCTGCGCCGCAACGGCTACAACGTCCTCGAGGCGCAGAACGGTGGCGAGGCGTTTCTGATCTGCGAACAGTACAAAGATCCGATCGACTTGCTGCTCACCGACGTAGTGATGCCGCGCATGAGTGGGCGTGAGCTAGCCGAGCGCGTTGCCCACATGCGGCCGCAGATGAAAGTGATGTACATGTCGGGCTATACCGAAGACTCGATCGTGCACCACGGCGTGTTAGATGCGGGGTTTGCGTTCCTGCAGAAACCGATCACGCCGGAAGCTCTCCTGCGGAAGATCCGCGAAGTGCTGACGCGGGCATCGGTGCGGCCACCGATCCGAATCGGGGGCTGACGCCCGCAGCTGCAGCGCGCACGGACGTTCAAGACTCCTCAGCCGCAGCGATGTCGAGCGCGTCCGCATCACTCCCGGGTAGCAGGCCACTCGATTGGCGACTCCACAACTCGTAGTAGGCACCTCGGCTCGCTGCCAACTCGGCGTGGCTGCCGTCCTCGACTATCTCGCCGTTCGAGAATACCAAGATGCGATCGAGGTGCGCGATCGTGGAGAGACGATGCGCGATCACGATGACCGTCTTACCCACCATCGCGTCGTCGAGCGCGGCCTGAATCTCCTGCTCGGTGATCGAATCGAGACTCGACGTGGCTTCATCCAAAATCAACACCGGCGCATTCTTCAACATGACGCGCGCGATCGCGATTCGCTGGCGCTGGCCACCAGATAGCTTGACGCCGCGCTCACCGACCATCGCCTCGTAGCCTTCGGGAATCTCGCGGATGAACTCGTGCGCCCTCGCCCGCCGCGCCGCTTCCTCGACTTCGACGTCGGTCGCTTCAATCCTCCCGTAGCGAATGTTCTCACGCAAGCTTCGATGAAACAGCGTGGGGTCCTGCGGGATGAGCCCGATCTGCCGGTGCAGCGCATCCTGGGTCAATGCACACAACTCATGGCCACCGATCCGGATGCTTCCGCTCTTCGCATCATACAAGCGCATGATCATGCTGACGAACGTCGACTTGCCCGAACCAGATAAGCCGACGAGCCCGACACGTTGCCCAGCGGGGATCGAGAGCGACAAACCACGAAACACCTGCGCGCCCTGCGGATACCGGAAGTCGACCTCGTGCAACTCGATCGTGCCGCTCTCGAGCTCGCACGCGCGCGCATCGGGATGATCGGGGAGCTCGTGCGGCTGAAAGATGGCACGCACACCGCTGCCGACATTGCCGAGCGACTCGAACAGCTCGAGAAAGCGCCGGCTGAGGTTGCGAACCTCGGCGATGATCAAGAGCGCGAGGCTGATCGCCAACACGAACTCGGAGACGCCGATCCGACCCCGACTCCACAACCAGACAGAGACCGCAACCGTTCCCGCTTTCAACACTGCGGACGCTGCAAACTGAAAGAGCCGGACGTGCTCCATCGCGAGGTTCGCGCGCAGCACGGTGGTGAGCTCCGAACCGTACGCGTCATCGAGCCGGACGCGCTCGTGATCGAGGCGCGCAAACGAGCGCACCGTTGCGTGATTCGAGACCGAATCCACGACCATGCCGACGGTGTGGCTGCGCGCATTCGACGCCGCAAACGCAAGAGGCTGGGTGCGACGTGACATCGCGAGCGAGACGGCGATGAAGCCGACCGACCACAACCCACTGAACAACCCGAGCCAGGGACTCGCCGAGAGCAAGAGCGCATTCGCTACAGCGATCACGATCGTGATCGGCCACAACTCCGTGATGAGCGCCCACAACACGTTGTTCACACCGTGCGAGGTTTCGCTGATGCGATGCGCGAGCGCACCCGCGAAGTTTTCCGTGAGGTAGCGGTGCGAGTGACGATGCAAGTAGTGAAACAACGAACGTGAGACGTACTGGCGCTGGCGTGGCGCCATGCGCATGTGGATCGCAGCATTCACGCGACCGAACACGAGCTCACCCGCACAGAGCGCGACAAAGAGTGTGAGCGGAGCCCACAACGCCTGCATCACGGGTGCAGACGGATTCTTGCTGTTCGTGACGTTGCTGATGATGCGGCTCAGCGCATACGGCAACGTGATGCCGCATGCGGCGTTCAACGCTTCACCAGTCGCGAGCACGAGCAGCCAGTTGCGATAACGGCCGCGCGCGACGTACCCAATGAAACGCCACGCGGTCATCGGAAGCTGCGACGCGTCAGGGACGGGCAGCGCTGCTTGATCGAGCGAGCTCACAGCGTTTGAACGCGCGAGTCGGACAACCCGCGAACGCGCAATACGCTACGTGAGTTCGCCGCTCCTGTCTACGATAAAGGACGGGTTAATTTCGCGGACCGGGCAGCCGTGCTTCGGCGATGATGGTCGCGTTTTCGAGCGTCGTCCCGCTGACCTCGACGAGCGCGAGAAATGGGAGCGAACCGAACTTCGTCTTGCGGTCGTCGATCAACCTTCGCAGGTTCGCTGCGACCGTGGCTGGCACGCGCGCCATGATCGCATCGAGCGTGCGCACACCTTGTGCGTAGAGCGGGCTGCCGATCGCTTCGTAGACGGGCAAGTTCCAGCAGATCATCGCGAGACTCATCGCCGTGCGGATCGTGTCGACATCGGCAGGCCCAGCCGGATCGGCGTACAGCAGCGGCTGCGCGTAATCGCGCAGCAGCTGGGAGACCTTCGCAGAGTTGGGGACCGCAAAGGGCTCTTCGCTAATCTTGAGTCGCGAAACCGGTGCCGTCATGCGGGCAACGGTAGCACGTCGGACCCGGCCATCGCCGTCCCGTGGCCGAAACTGCCCGATGCCCGACTCGATAAATCGTCTTGTTTAACAGACAAGTGAATGTTAGCAACCACGGCATGCCGGTTTCTCGCGGACGCCGCACCTCGCCCCGGAGCGCATCGATGGTCAGACCTCGCCTCGAACCGATCGTCTTCGAAGGACCTCACGGCCCTGTAAACGCGCATCTCGCGCGACCGATCAACACGGGTTCGGCACCTGCAGTGCTGCTCTTGCAGGAGGGTATCGGAGTGACGAAGCACTTGCTCTCGCTCGCGCACCGCTTTGCCGATGCCGGGATCGCCGCGTTCGTCCCCGATCTCTACTCGCACGACTTCGCGCGCAAACGCTTGACCGAATTCGAAGTGCTGCGAGCGCTTCCGTACGTGCGCGCTGCCGATCGCGATGCCTTGATCGCAGCGCTGCCGCGCGAGCAGCAGGAGAGTGCGCAGCGTGTGGCGACCTGGTTTCAGGGACGCGACACGGGGACGTACTTCGGCGACGCGCGTGCCGCCGCGTACTACTTGAAGCGGCATACCGCGATCGATCCGGACGCGATCGCAACGGTCGGGTTCAGCCTCGGCGGCGCACTGTCGGCGCAGCTCGCAACGGCGGGGCTCGAGCTTGCAGCCGGCGTGATCTTCTACGGGCAAGGGCCTAACCCCGCGCAGCTCGAGCAGCTCCGGTATCCGCTGCTCGGTCATTACGCCGAACACGATCCCGCGATCACGCCGCAAGTCGCTGCGGTGCAGTCGCAGCTAACGGCTGCGGGTAAGGAATTCACCGCGCACGTCTATCCGGGTACGGAACATGGGTTCTTCAACGAATCGCGGCCGGTGTACTCGCGCGACGCCGCGGAGCTCGCGTTCACACGCACGATCTCGTTTCTCGATGCGCAGTTCGCCCGGGTGGCGCGAGCATCGAGCTTTCGCACGGCCGTACAAGGCTGAAAGCGTCCGCGATCACTCGCGGCAAAAGCAGCACATCTCACGGGCAGAGGGCCTCGAACCCTCTAAACCCAGCGAGAACCGCGTGGCGTGCATCTTGCCCTGCGCTGCCACCAGTATGCCCGTGCTCACGTTGCCCAGCTCGGAGAGTGGTTCGATCCGCGCGAAAGCCTTGGTCTTCGAAGACTCGCAATCGCGGGCGCTGCTCGCACGCATTCAGCAAGTCGCCCCGAGCGACGCCACGGTGTTGCTGTGCGGCGAGACGGGTACCGGCAAAGAGATCGTCGCGCGGCAGGTCCACGAGCTGAGCCCGCGGCGCGGTCGCGCATTCGTCGGCGTCAACTGCGGTGCGCTGACGGAGTCCCTCGTCGAGAGTGAGTTGTTCGGCCACGAACGCGGCGCATTCACCGGCGCGGTGCAGTCCAAAGCCGGCTGGTTCGAGACCGCGCACGGCGGCACGCTCTTCCTCGATGAGATTGGCGATATCCCGCTCGCGACGCAGGTGAAGCTGCTGCGCGTGTTGCAGGAAGGCGAGATCGTGCGGCTCGGAGCGCGGGCGCCGGAGCCCGTCGACGTGCGGTTGATCGCGGCGACCAACGTAGATCTGCAAGACGCGGTGCGCGCGGGGCGATTTCGCGAGGACTTGTACTATCGACTGAACGTCGCACCACTGACGATCGTGCCGCTGCGGGACCGTCCCGCGGACATCCTTCCGATCGCGCAGTACTTCCTCGAGTCGTACGGACGGCGCTTGAAGCTCGAGCAGATCCCCGAGCTCGGCTCGGATGCGGTGCAAGCGCTGCTCTCGCACGGCTGGCCGGGGAACATTCGCGAGCTCGAAAACGCGATCCACCATGCGCTCTTGGTGGGCTGCAGTGCAACCGTGCGAAGCGACGATCTGCGATTGCCATCGAACGCTCCGCTCACGCGACCGCGACTTGCCGAAGGGCCGCGAGCGACGCGAACGACGCAAGCGACCGATTCCTCGCTCGAAGCGTCGTTCGAATCGCTGTTCGAGCAAGGTCATCCGAATCTGTTCGAGCACGTGGTCGAGCGGCTGGTCCTCGCGGCGTATCAGCACTGCGAGCGCAACCAGGTCCACACGGCGCGATTACTCGGTATCAGTCGCAACGTGTTGCGCGCACGCCTACAGCAAGTTGGAGAGCTGGGCGGGAGCCGGGCTCGCGACGGTGCTGGACCTGCGCTCCGAGCAAACTCGCCCGAACCGATCCGCGTGGGCTACCAACGTTACGGGCTACTGCCGCTCATGAAAGCGAGCGGCGCGCTCGAACGCGCGTTCGCCGCGCACGGCGTCGCAGTGGAGTGGCGTGAGTTCGCCGGCGGAATGCAGCTACTCGATGCACTCGAGCACGACGGCTTGAGCTTGGGGCTCGTCGGCGAAGTGCCACCGATCTTCGCGCAAGCCGCCCAGCTCCCGATGGTGTATCTCGCTGCCGAAGCTCCTGCGCCCGATCACGAAGCGATCGTGGTCGCGCCCGGCTCCGAGATTCAGAGCGTCGAGGAGCTCCGCGGTAAAACGGTGCTGCTCAGTCGCGGCTCGAACGTGCAGTACTTCCTGATTCTCGCGCTCGAAGCCGCGCGCCTGACGTACGCAGACATTCGAGTCGTCTACGCGACGCCGGATCGCGCGCAAGCGCTGTTTGCGAGCGGCCAAGTCGATGCGTGGGCGACCTGGGAGCCCTTCTTGAGCGACGTGCGGCGAGAACCGGGCGCGCGCGTGTTGCGCAGCGCCCGCGGTTTGACCGCGAACACGAGTTACTACGTCGGCGCGCGCAGCTTCGTGGATCAGCAGCCTCATCTCGTGACTACGTTTCTCGATCAGCTGCGCGACGTGGGCCGCTGGGCCGAGCTCGAACGCGAAGCTGCAACGGGCTTACTCGCAG
>Ga0193753_10003608_pt1 | contig 11367 bp, 8 predicted proteins | sample H1c2metaG_FD_144925 | JGI IMG/M metagenome (GOLD analysis project Ga0193753, IMG submission 144925) | Soil microbial communities from a riparian zone of the East river system, Colorado, United States - H1c2 | ecosystem: Environmental > Terrestrial > Soil > Riparian zone | place: USA: East River... | reverse complement strand
AAACATTTGCAGAAACAGCCATTGCGCTGGATCTGTATTGATTTCCCGCAAACCATCAGCAGTAAGCTCTTGCAGGACGTGATGTGTGTCATGAATTGTTTTCCGGTACTCAACCGGAAACTGGAAGAACTCAGCATCCGCCTCCAGGAGATCATGAATATTATTCCCATGCTCACGGAAGATACTTTTTTGGACGTGGCGGATGTCAGCAACGATGAAGGCAAATTGCTGAATTTGCGCAGTTTTCAGGAATCGGGAGACGATCATGCTTTTTCCCTGATGCTGCGGAATGGTGGTGTCGGTCGCTTTGACGAAAGGGATGCAGGATCCATTGTGAATTATCTGCTGCAGCTCCTGCGTGATGAAAGCGCGGCATTCTCCACGCTGGGTAACGATTTCATGAGCGGAGAGATGAAGCAGCTTCAGCAAATCATCAATAAACTTGAACAAAGACTATTTTCCCGGCAGCTGACCCGCGAGCATACGCCTTACCTGGTTATCCGCAACAACACCAACAGACAGCGGCAGAACATTTTCGTCCGGTACTGGAGTACGGGAGGCGCTGATGTGAATAATATTAAATCGGGCACATTACTTCGGTTATATAAGGGAACCGGTTTGGAAAATAACCAGCTTACCCTGGTGACGACCACGATCGGTGGCCGTGACAAACTGGGCACCACGGAGTCCGTATTTGCCTATAAGAGTGCATTACTCTCGAGGGACCGGCTGATATCACCGGAGGATATCAAGGCATTTTGCCATTATCAAATGGGAGAGCGGGTGAAAAAAATAGATATTCAAAAAGGAATCATGATTCATCCCGACCAGGGACAGGGATTTATCAAGACAATTGATGTCGTGATTGACGTCAATAGAAAGGCCTATGAGGAAATGTCAGAAAAGGGAGAGATTGAATTCTGGACCGACAATTTAAAGTTGTTGCTGGAGGAAAAATCGGTGGCTTTATTTCCTTATCGTGTATTTATCCGTGAAGCGGCTTAGTGTAAAAATATTATGGAGAAAGACGGCGTCATAGCATTAATTCTGGAGGAGATCAGGAACCTGAACTGCGATGTGAAGGCGGAGGCCCAGCTGACACTGGCTCTGGAAAATGGTTTACAACCAGAGGATTTCATGGTCAGCAGTGACAAGCTGTTTACCCGGGAGTACAGTAAGGACCTGGTCAGTGGTGAAATCGTGGAAGATCCGAGAAAAAAGCAGTTGCTTCAATTACATCTTTCCAGGGCCGGAATTTTTGACCAGTTGCCCGAGGGGCTTTTCTTCGCTATTCCGAAAAAAAAGGCCGGTAATTATTCTGCGGTTGATATGGCAGCGGATTATAACCTGAATAAAAAAAAGGAAGAAGAAATCCGGCGTTTCTTTTTGCCCTTCGAGAACGATTTTTTCTGGCAGCGGATTCAGCTGGAACAGGAAGAAACGAGGTTGCTGGAGGGATTGCAGTCGGGAATTCTGAATGATTATTTTGTTAAGTTTTGGAACATACCAAGGTCCATTCCAAAATCTTTTGTGGCCCCTTTGATCCTGTTGCTGCCCTATGCCCATCGGGTTACCGGGGATTTACCGCTCACGGCGGATTGCCTTGAGCAGTTACTGCTGGAGCCAGTTATAGTCAGGAAAAAAAAGTCGGTCGCAACTTTTACGCCCACGCTGCTTTCAACTGGTTTGGGTGACGCGCAACTGGGAACCAATATGCTTTGTGGCGGGGAATTCTGGGAAGATGTTCCCGTTATTGAATTTATCATCGGCCCTCTTCAGCGGTCCAGGGTTTCTGATTATCTGGAAGGAGGTAAATTATTTGATTTACTTTCAACATTTAGCAGGTTTTTTGTACCGGCGGGACTGGATGTGGAGTTTTCCATCAGGCTGTCCGAAGAAAAACTAAATATGGTTATGGAAAGGGATGAAGGTCCCGTACTGGGTTATTCCAGTGTTCTCTGATCAGTTGTTCTGATGTCAATCGTTTTAACCCATAAACAATATTTTTTTCAGAGGCTATGATGGAAAATTTGATCGCAAATGAGATGGCGAAATATCTTATGATCCTCGGAGGCTTCGTGTTTGGATTGGGGGCTCTGGTGATCAATATGATTTCAAGTCTTGACGGTAGTTTCAAACCGCACATGAAATCAAGTTTGGTTTACATCATACTTGCGTTTTTGATTTTTAGTTTTATTGGACTCGCCAGCTATCCCGATGTTTTTAAGAGTCCGGTCAGTCAGTTCTTATTCTTACAGGTTTTTTTTCTCCTAGCAGGGATCCTGCATATGTATGCCATGCGCAAATACCTGAAATGGACAAATGCACCGGATGCATTCTGGACGGAACTTTTATTCAGTGTGGTGGTGGGTATTGTAGGATGTGTCGGCTTCCTGATCGTACATTATCTGATCAATAAAAACGGGTTGCAGTTTATCATGGCGGGAAGTATATTGTTCTTCATCATACCCCTGGTTTTTAATCAGAGTTTTCGACAAGCCATTGAAATTCCGCCCAAGATCTTACATGAGTGGTATTATCCGGTCAATACGGAAATAGAGGAGCCGGAGGATAGTAAACTGAAAAACCTGCTGGTTATCAGTTTTGAGTTTCAAAAAAAAATCAACGACGAACACCTGACGAGTTTTCGTGCGAAAGCGCCTGCTGACATGGAGTTCGGACAACTGTTTTATTATTTTATCAATGATTATAATGAGCGTCACCGGGACAATAAAATACAATACGTTAACCAGGGAGGAGATCCGCACGGATGGATTTTCTATAAGAGGTCAAAATGGTATTCCCTGTTTACCGATTATGTGGACGCTGAAAAAACAATTTATAACAATCGCATCCGTGAAAACGATGTGATCATTTGTGCAAGATCTCAGATATAAAATAACTGTATGCAGGAAAATTCACATTTGCCGGTAAACTGGATTGATGGAATGAAGATCAATAAATCTCATTTCATCGCTCAGGAAGATGCTATGCTGTTCCAGCTCGTTCAGACAGTTTCGGGTGTACTCAACGATCTGAATTACGGGCTCCTGCCTCCCAACCCGGAAACGAAGGGGCTGAAGTTATTTCTCAGTTCTGATAATCAGCAAAAGATCCAGGTGCGCATGCAGTCATGCAGAGCGGTAACGGCCGGGGGATATTATATTGAATTTACTTCGGACACGGCATTGCAGGGTAAGAACCTTCAAACACCATTGGTGAGCCCGTCGGTTGGCTTAAAGGACCTGAAAGAAAAATCTGCTTTTTATTACGTTGTATTAACGATCAATCCATATAAGCGGGTACCCTTTGGAGAAGCCAATCCGGCTGAAACCCCGCCCCGTATTCCATTCACGCTGCCTTTTTATTCTTTGGACCTGGTTGCAGTCGCGGATGTAACACGAAACAGGCTGGGATCTTTTCAGTTGCCGGTCGGAAAAATTAAAATAGATGATCAGAGAGCAGAACTGGATGAATCTTATATACCGCCCTGTTCAACGGTTACCAGCCATCCCGATTTGCTGGAAATACATGCCGCGCTGGAACAATTTTTTGCAAAGATGGAGAACTATTCCCTCGTCATCATACAGAAGATTCTCCAGAAGAAACAGGTCAATGAGATGTCTGTGATCGTCCAAAAACTTTGTGAGCAGGTTCTTTTTTTCACCGGAACAGAAGTAGCAGAACTGAAATCGATGGGATTGATCCAGGCGCCGGTTTATATAGTGAGCAAGATTTGTTCACTGGCAAGAGTATTTAAAAATACGCTGGATTGTTATCTGGGCAGCGGAAAAGAAGAACTGGTCAATTATTTTATCGAATGGTGCAGTTTTTCAAAAGGTGACCTGGAATCAGCGATACTTTCGGCATCCAATCACCAGTATGATCACCTCGATATCAATAGTTCAGTGGAGAAAGTATCCGTTTTTACCATTATTATTTCCAATCTGTTCCATCAGCTGGCGAGGCTGGAATATATTGGCAAACGAAAAGAGGCCGGCATATTTGTGAAGGAAGAAGTTATTACACCATCGAACCAGGCTTCTGACGCTAAAAAACGAAGGAGTTTCCTGGCGGATTAATTTTTATTTGTTTACAATCGTTTAAAAAAAGCCTATGCTGAAAGCATTAAATGCGAAGGAAAGGAACCAAGCCTTTCTAAAATTCCTGCTTTTTTTTCTTTTAACACTGGTACTGGTCGTAACGGCTATTTATTTTGATTTCAAACTTCCCCTGAAGGAAAATAATTATCTGCAAAAAGAAATTGATCAGCAAAGACAAATAGAACACAACCAGGAAAATTTCGTGAATACGATGAATGAAGCGGTCAGACTGCTGGATTCACTCGATAAGCCTGGTACTGATATGACCCAGATCAACGCGCAACTGGAACAGAAGCTACTCGAACTGGACGGACTAAAACAGAAAGATTATAGCGCCTACGGAAAGATGGATAAGGCGATCGTAGATAAGTTTTGGGATCTGAACCATGCCAAACCAAAACTGAAGAAACTGGAAGATGACGAAAATAAGCTTATCCAACTGAAGGCAGATCTTAATGACGCCAACACCAAATTGGAAGAGGCACAAACTGCACTTGACGCATACAGGCGAGGCGGCAAATAAATTAAGGAGTCCCAGATGCAATTGTTTAGAAACCTGATCCTGGTCATTTGCTTGTCAAATGAAATACTGTCTGTTTTTGCTCAGGAAAAAAAACAGCCGGATCCAAATAGCAATTCCATTTTTGCCGACCTCCCGATAGATAATGTGCAGAAGAATTCTGTTCTAAAGGAAAATGAAAATGCGGGGGAAAAGATAAACAGGAATATTATTGTCAAAGTTTCCGCCAATCGCCATTCTGTTTTTTTTGGCGAGCCCGTGCTGGCAACCTATGAATTGTACACGTCCCTGGAAAGCAGGAGCCAGGTCAGTATAAAACCTTCGATTGTAGGTTCCGGCGCTCAGGAATTAGCCATCAGTGAATATATGCCCCGGCCGGCCAGGCTCGGTGGCAGAAATTTCCAGGCCTTTACTATTTTGAGGCTGAAATTAAATCCTTACCAGACAGGTGATATCCGGGTGGAACCGATATTGGTGGACAATACGGTACAATACCTCGCCCATGACGGAAAGAAAAAAACTTACTCCGGCACGGTAAAAAGCAATCCGTTGCATCTCGTGGTGATTCCGCTTCCGGAAAAAGATAAGCCTCCGGATTTTTATGGTATCGTGGGAAAATTTGAGATCCGGAGTGTAATAGAAAAATCCGAATTTCCCGCGGGAGAAAATAGCAACCTGCATATTGAGATCAGCGGAACCGGAGAGTTTGAGAATATAACCCAGCCTGCCATTTCCTGGCCCGCAGGTTTTGATCATTTTGTTGCCCGGGAAACTTTAACCGGAGAAAAAAATATATTCCCGTTTTCAGGTAAAAAGACATTTGAAATACCATTTGTCTCCACCCGTCAGGGTCAGTTTACATTACCGTCCATTCATTTTTCCTATTTTGACCCGGCCCTCAAAAAATACCGGACGGTGGTTACTGATGCGATCCCAGTGAAGATAGGCCCGGCCGTCGTAAGGCCTCCGGCAAATCAACCGGCGCCCGGTATGGTTGACAGGAATCACGGGATGCGCTTTGTTTTATGGGCGCTCATCGTATTAATGGTATTGCTTGCATCTGCTGCCGCGCTGTATTTCAAAAGAAAAAATGATTTCAGGAAAGCACGAGAACAAAAAATAGCGGAGGAAATGGCGAGACTGGCGGCTGAACGGGAAGTAAAACCAACAGATTACAGAAAGGAATGGCTCGGCATTATGTTATTGTCAGATGATACTCATTTTCTCGAGTCGGCCAAATCATTACTTACTAAACTCCTGCAGGAAAAGTTTAGCATACACCAGGTTTCGGAGGAAGGAATATTAGCGCAATTGAATCAGGTGGCAGGAAATTCAGGTATCGTTCAGCATACAGATGCAGTATATTCCGCCTGCAACCGGCTTCTGTATTCTCCGGGTGATCAGCAGAATCTGCGGTTTTTAATCACTGAATCGATGTCACACATTTTCGACCTGCTGAATATTCCCGAACAGACCGAAACATTCAATTATATTACCGAAAAGCTGGTGTAAAAATTTAAAAACATTTGTAAATCGTTTGAATATGACAAAGAAAGAAGCGCTCGATTTTCTGGAACTATCTGAATCCGCCAGTGAATCGGAGATACATACCAGGCTTGCCGATAAATTGTCTTACTTCGAATTATTAAGCGAGAAATCTCCCAGCGTATTTTTGAGAAGAATCCAGGAGCAGAATGTGACCAAAGTCAAACTGATTCAAAGAGAAAGCGCTCAATGGTTTGAGAAGAAAGTTGCGGATATACCTGTTATTATTCCTGAACCCAAGCAAGTAATTCCGGAGCCCGAACAAGTAATTCCTGAACCCGAGCCAAAAATTCCTGAACCCGAGCCAGAAATTCCTGAACCAGAACAAGTAATTCCTGAACCCGAAAAAGTAATTTCTGAGCCTGAACAAATAATTTCTGAGCCTGAACAAAAACCCGCTCCCGATATTTCGGTAAAGGTTGATATCCAGCCAAAACCGGCACCTCCTCCTTCTCCGGATGCGGCGGACCTGTCGAGGACACAGGTAAGAATGAAACCCGGATCTGAACCGGCCGGCTGGCTGGTGCGTCACACGGAGAATAAATCTATAAAAAGTTTCCCCGTCTTTGCAGGGAAAAATTTTATTGGAAGAAAAATTCAACCAGGGCTAAAACCTTTTATTGAAGTGGAAGAGGATCTGTTTGTGAGCCGGATACATGCGGTATTAAATGTGGAAGGAACCGCACCCTATTCATTTTTTATCAGCGATACATCTTCTTCCAATGGAGGGAAGCCCAGCAAAAACGGTACATATATTAATGGCAGTGCGGATCGAATAAATGGGAGGGTCATGCTGCATGATTATGATACGGTTCAGATTGGGGAAACCAAATTTGTACTGCGTTTTGACATCACCGATTTATTAAAAATGCAGGAGGAAGTGGAGGACAAGGGTTATATGCATACGGTAGTGATTAAGCCTGACCGGGAATAGGCTTTTATTTATTGGGTTTCATTTACTTATATTAATTTCCAATCTATCGAACCCATTACGCCGGAACCGGCTTACGCAATAAAATGATAAATCTATGATATCGTCCATTTTGAACAGAGTCAGCGTTAAAATAATCACTGTATGAAATGCATGGGCCTCCTGTTCCTGCGAATTTCATTCGTCTTCATCTCATCGCATGTTTGCGCGCAGGATAGAATCTACCTGGCTGACAGTATGAAAACCGGCAAAGTAACAGCGATCGATTCATCGACTATTTCTTACCGTGAACTTTCGAATTCCGGCAGCACGGTTAATACTAAAAAAGTGTTTTTATTATTTAATGGAAACGGGAATTTCCTGGTGCCCAATAAAATGGATTTTTCGGATCCGCAAACACAGGATCTGGTCAGGCGTTTTCTTGACAGCACACGCAGGCATTTTGTGGTGGATCAGATTTTTTTCACTTCGAAAAGGGCCATTCAGGATACCATTTCGAAAGAGGACGAACATTTTATCTACATCAGTATCCGGGGTGAAGAACACCGGGTTGATAAAAAAATGGTGGCCGCGATCATCTACCGGAACGGTCAGTATAAGCTATTGGGTACCGTTCCCAATGCAGCGGAAATTCTTTTCTCATCCATCCAGGCATCCTATGCTGTAGCGACCACCACGAGCGGTATTGATTCTCCTGGTCCGAATATGATAAACGGGGCAGCAATTGCATCGCCGGTTGCTGCGGCATCTTCAAAATCAAATCCGGACACGGTTAAAAAACCTGCTTCTGCAAAATTAACTTTTGAGGACGTGGCCGGAAATGTATCCAAGGAGGAATTTAAAGCCAAGTCCCTGAATAAGATTAATCAGTTCAACAGTTACTTAAAAATTCTTTGTGATAAAAAGGCGAGCCCATATGATCAGGACAATGCGGTCGAACAGGCGGTAAAACTTTTTGTAGACGGTGCGATCATTGAAACTTCTTCTGTAAACAATGATGAGAAGAAACATTATAAAGTCCACGCTTATCTGGATAATCTCAAGAACCTCCATTATGACAAAATCGACATCACCTGGACCAAAGTGGAATACGTGAGCGATATACGGCTGGGGGCAGACGGTAAGTATTATGGTGCGGTCAGTTTTGAACAGACTTTCCGGGGTTACCGGGATGGTCAGCTGGTATATGAAGATGTTACCAAGAAAACTGCTGAAGTGGAACTGAAAGTGTATGACAAAAATTATCTGGGAAATACCATTAGTCAATGGGATGTTTTATTGTCTGATATAGAAGTGATGACAACGAAAAACCTCTGATGGGGCGCGTCAATTTTTAAATATGAAACCTGGTATTTTAAGAATCGGGCTTTTAATAGTGACCTGTTTTTCAATAAACAGCGCGCATAGCCAGGTGTACGCCAATGACGAAAGCGCAAAGGAAAAACATTTCATTTACGAAGTAAAACAGATCGATGAATTTTTTGAAAGATTCAACGATGATTCCGCTTCTTTCATCCGTGACGTATATAAGTCTTACCATGTAAAGTATAGAATTGACAGGTCCAGGCTGATCAAAAGCCTGTTTAATTATGAAACAAGAACCTGGGACACAGCCGTCATCAACAATTTTGTTTTTTCTGTGACGGACAAAAAAAACCCGGGTAACCTGGATTTCTATGGAGACGAATGGTTTGCGGAGCTTGAGTGTAAATTTCAGTACAGTTCGTCAACGTTTTTGATACCGCTTATTTTGAAAATTGCCAGGACCAGCAACAAAGGCGCCAAATGGATCATCGTGGGTGTGGGATCCATGCCGATGAAAGCCATGATTTCGGTAACCCGGATGCCGGCGAGTGATGACCCTACCCGTTGTATCAGCCCTTCCAGTCATTCGGCTAATTTCATATCATTGAAAAAAGCATTTGCGGATAAAGAGAATCTGCCCAATTGTTTTGACGATATGTTTCTGGATAAACCCCATGCACTGGAATTTTACAATGCGGTATTGAATAATCAAATTGAATTGCTGTACGTAAAGGAAGTGAAGTACCATTTCTTACTAAAGGATAAATGGATTTTTACGGTTGAACATTTTCCCAGAGAGGCCTTGAGCTCCGGGTGGCTGATCAATGATTTGAAGAAAGTGACTGCCGAAGAGATGGAAAATTATAAAAAGAAGTTTTTGGGTTATAACTGATCTGCAATAAACGAATATGGTTTAAACACTAATGACACATTTTATGAGGAAATTATCTGTACTTGTTGCGTTGATCCTTGTTTCTAAAATGGCCTCCGCGCAGGATTCCGTTACCCTGGACGATGTTAAAATCATCAAGGCGAGAGCTGAGTTTTTGATTACCAAGACTTACAGCAGTCTGCTGAATACGATATCCTTCACCGGGGCGGACAATAGCGATATCAAGGATATGATTAACCAGAGTATTGGCGAAGGCGAAAGAAAAATTTTCCTCACCAAACAAGTCACGATCGGTGATGATGTCAGCAGCCCGAACTACAGAAACCAGGCCAGTTCACATGATGTGTCGATTGAGCAGTATTTGAATGATATCAATACGCTTTATCAGAAAAGTGACGATCACTCCATCATTTTTGGCGATGTGAGGACTTCCAACGTGAAGAAGGGAAAAAAGAATATGTTCATCAAAGTGTACTTTACTTCCATCTTTAAAAATAAATGTAAAGCGAGCCTGGATACGGCTTATGTTATAACGGCCAGGGAAGCTGAAATCTACCTGAAAAAAACTGAAAATAATAAATGGGTTACTTATATTTCGAGGATCAGCTTTTTAAATCCGGCCGACACGGTGAACGATTTTTCTGATGACATCGCTTTGATCGGCATAGAAAAAATAGGCGCATCCGCTTCCCTGGACAGCGCGGGCAAGGTTCAGCTGCAACAGAATTTTGAAAAAGAATTGCAGCAAACCGAACTGAAGAAGGAGAATGAAAAATATGATGCGGAAACCAAAGCGTTCAACGGAAAAATGGATGCGGGCGATAAGGCATTTGCCAATCATGAATTTGTTTTAGCGATGGAGGCGTATACGGAAGCCAAAAATATGCGACCCTATGATATTGCGCCCCGCGCCAAGCTGGACAAACTGTTGAAGGTACAGGGCGATCTTAAAATGGATGACGAGTCGAGATACCGGCAATATATCGAAGGTGCCGCCCTTGAAGTCAAAATGCGGAATTACCAGAATGCCATTAGTCTTTATAATAAGGCATTGATCCTGAAACCGCAGGAGTCCGTCAATCTTGATCCGAAAATCAGGGACTTAAATGCCAGGGTCAGGATTCTGTTGGATCTGAATGAAAAATATAAGGACGGGTTTTACAAAGAAGTGATCAAGGAATATAATGACTATATTAAGAAAGACAAGACCAATTCGGATTTCTACCTGGGAAGGGCCAAATGTTACGATAAAATGGGTGAGCTCAGCAGCTCACGCAGTGACCAGACGAAAAATTATACCGAAGCGATGAAGGATTACAGCAAGTCATACGACCTGGACAATAATAACCTGGAAACGATCCGCAGAAGGGGTGATCTGTACAGGAGAATGGGTAAAAACCTCGAGGCACTGCGCGAATACAGGACCTATCTGCTGGTCAACAAGGAGGACGTATCAGTGTATGTTGAAATGTCCAAACTTCATATGGCCATCAACGGAAATATTGACGATGCGATCGGCGATCTGAATGACGCGTTGAATATCGACCTGCGAAATGCCAGTCTGTACTATGAAAGAGGTTTGCTCTATGCAAAGAAAAAAGACTATTCCAGCGCCGACCAGAATTTTTCAGACGCCATCAAACTGGACAGCAACAAGGCATCGACCTATTACAACCGCGGTATTTCCAGGATCAACCTGAAAGACATTGAGAATGCTTCCAATGATTTTGCCACGGCCCGGAGAAAAGGACTGGACACGGCCAGTATCCGGGAAATTGAAAGCATTGCGCAAACCTTTTTTGACCGCGGATTAGCTAAATTCCGGGCCGGTGACCGGGATTCCGCACTGAGCTTGTTTAGTTCGGCGATTTCTATCAGGCCCAATCAAAGCAATTATTGGTTCAATAAGGGTGAATGTTATTATGCGGGAGGTAATTACCCCGATGCTTTTACTGCATATAGTCAGGCTATTGTTATAACACCCGATTATGCCGATGCGTATAAAAAACGCGGGCTTTCCAATCTTCGTTTAAATAAAACCAGAGAGGCCATCAATGACTTTACCAGGTCG
>Ga0193753_10003607_pt1 | contig 11373 bp, 11 predicted proteins | sample H1c2metaG_FD_144925 | JGI IMG/M metagenome (GOLD analysis project Ga0193753, IMG submission 144925) | Soil microbial communities from a riparian zone of the East river system, Colorado, United States - H1c2 | ecosystem: Environmental > Terrestrial > Soil > Riparian zone | place: USA: East... | reverse complement strand
GTCACCCGGTTGGTGAAGAAGCGGGCGACGTCGGCGCGCCCTGCGATCCAGGTCGGGCTCGGCGGCATCGAGAGGGTCACGTCGTCGTGGAGGAGGGCGATGATGGCGTCGAGGTCGCCCTTCTCCCAGGTGCGCACGTAGCGCTCGAGGAGCGCCCGATCGACCGGCCCCTCCTCCGGCGACCAGCCCGCCCGCGGCCCCACCCGCTCCTCCAGGGCGACGCGGGCGCGGTGGAGGGTGCTGTTCGCCGACGACACCGAGCACGCGAGTGCCTCGGCGGTCTCGGCCGCCGAGAGGCCCACCACGTCCCGGAGGAGGAGCACCGCCCGCTGGGGCGGCGTGAGCACCTGGAGCGCGGCGACGAAAGCGAGGGCGACGCTCTCCTTCATCGTGTACTGCGCGACGGGGCTGCCCGCCTCCGGGGTCGCCCCCGCGAGCCAGGCCGACGGGGCCGGCTCGATCCACTCGGCGTCCGGGGTGGCTGCCGCCGGTGGCGCGTCCGGATCGGCCGGTGGCCCGAGCTCGGGGCCGCGAGCTCGTCGCGGGCGCTTCGCCAGCTCGTCGATGCACACGTTGGTGGCGATGCGGTGGAGCCACGCTCGCGCCGTCGCGGGGTCTCTCAGCGTGTGCTGGGCGCGGAGGGCGCGGACGAAGGTCTCCTGCACCATGTCGTCGCTGTCGTGAGACGACCCGAGCATGCGGTAGCAGTGGAGCCGCAGCTTCGCGCGGTGCGGCTCCACGAGCGCCTCGAAGGAGCTCACGCAGCTCCGCGGGCGGCCGCCAGCGTCTTCTTCATGCTGTCTCGCGCGGTCATGCGCCCGAGCCACGCCTTCGCCATCGGGTAGGGCTCGAAGTCGAGGCCGCAGCTCGCGGTGAGGACGGCGTACGGCGCGAGGGCGAAGTCGGCGATGGTGAGCCGGCCGCACAGGTACTCCTTCGTGCCGAGGCTCTGCTCGAGGACGCTCGCCCTCGCCGCGAACTCCTCGATGCCCACCTTCACGACGGCCTCGTCCGGCGCCCCCAGCCCGGCGACCTTCTTGACGATGCGCTCGAAGGCGACCTTCCGGATCGCCGGGCCAAAGTGGGCGGCCTCCCACGAGGTCCAGCGTTCGACCTCCGCTCGCTCCCGCGGCGTCGTCGGCGCGAGATCCTCTCGCCCCGCCGTTGCCGCGATGTACACGAGCATGGCCGTAGATTCCCACAGGACGAAGTCACCATCCTCCAGGATCGGGACCTTGCCGTTGGGGTTCTTCGCGAGCATCGCGGGGGTGCGCGCCCCGCCCTTGAAGAGCTCCACCGTAGCGAGCTCGAGGGGAACGCCCACCTCGTGGGCGACGGCGACGACCTTCTGGCAGGCCGGGGAGAAGGGGATCTGGAAGAGCTTCATGGGAGACCTCCGGGTGGGGCGCTGGAACGGCGCCCTTTCCCAACAAAGACCGGGCCGGGGTCGGAAACTGTTCGGGCTCAGAAGACGCAGGGCTGATCGGTCACGGTGACCCAGCCGGGGCTGGTCTGGATGCCTGAGGCCGTCTCGCGCACCAGGATCTGGATCTGCACCACGCCAGGACTGACACCGAGCGTGCCGAGAAAGCCCGTCGACGCGGACGTGTTGTCGGCGACGTCTTTGTTCATGTCCAGGATCTGCAGGATGTTCGGATCCGATGTGGAGATGACGAAGTTGCAGACGTGATCATCTCCCCCGGCGCCCATCGGACACACGAGGTCGAACTGGATGCCGTGGGAATAGCCCAGGCACACCGGGTTCTGGTCCTTCGGCACCGGGCCGGGGTCGTTGCCGGTTGCGTCACCGCACCCGGCGATCCAGGCGGCGACGAGGAGGAGTGGCAGGTGGCGGGTTCTCATTCGCGTGTCACCTCGTGTTCAGGGTTGGGGAGCTGCGGTGCAGCAGCCGTGCCGTGCGATTCACGCGAGTCTTCGCTGGCATGGGGATGGAGCGGGCCGGCCCGTCCCATGGTCGTCTCATGCGCGTCGCCGGCGCGGAGCACAGCCAGGCGATCGCCGGCCGCCCCGTCGGCGCGTGGTCCCGCCGATCTGGGCGCGTCGGGCCGCCATTCGCGCATGGCACGAGCCGTGCTGAAAGGCGCAAGGGGGTCGGTGATCGCGCGGCGTGTCGCCGGGCGCTACGCCGACATGAAGGGACCGTGAACGTGAGAAGGCAGATGCTGATGCGATCCTTCGGGCTGCTCGCCCCATTGCTGGTCCTGTCGCGCCCTTCCCGGGCCGTGGCGGACACCGACTTCAACGGCGACGGCCGCGCCGACATCGCCTTTCATCGCCCGGACGGCAGCTCGACCACGCTGGGGACTCTGCGGAGCAACGGCAACGGCAGCTGGGCCAGCATCGGATCGACCGTCCCGAGCTGGGCCAACCAGACCGGCGCCGTCGCACTGCCCGGCGACTACAACGGCGACGGCAGGTCCGACATCGCCTTTCACCGGCCGGGCGGCGGCTGGAGCACGGTCCCGGTGCTGATGAGCAACGTCAACGGCACGTGGACGGCGTACAACACGACGGCGCCGGGCTGGGCCAACCAGCCGGGCGCCACCGCGGTCGTCGGCGACCACGACGGCGACGGCAGGTCCGACATCGCCTTTCACCGGCCGGGCGGCGGCTGGAGCACGGTCCCGGTGCTGATGAGCAACGTCAACGGCACGTGGACGGCGTACAACACGACGGCGCCGGGCTGGGCCAACCAGCCGGGCGCCACCGCGGTCGTCGGCGACTACGACGGCGACGGCAGGTCCGACATCGCCTTTCACCGGCCGGGCGGCGGCTGGGGCTCAGCGCCGGTGCTGAGGAGCAACGGCAACGGCACGTGGACGGCGTACAACACGACGGCCCCGGACTGGGCCAACCAGCCAGACGTGGTGGCCATCGGCGGCGACTACAACGGTGACGGCCGGTCCGACATCGCCTTTCACCGGCCGGGCGGCGGCTGGGGCTCGGCGCCGATCTTGATGAGCAACGGCAACGGCACGTGGACGGCCTACAACATGACGGCGCCGAGCTGGGCCAACCAGGCGGGGGCGGTCGCGGTCGGCGGCGACTACAACGGCGACGGCCGGTCCGACATCGCGTTCCACGCGCCGGGCAGCGGCGGGACCAGCGTCTCGGTGCTGCTGAGCAACGGCAACGGCGCGTGGTCCGCGGAGAGCACGGCGGCGCCGGACTGGGCCAACCAGGCCGGCGCGATCGCCGTCGGCGGCGACTACAACCATGACGGCCGCGCCGACCTCGCCTTCTACCGGCCCGACGGCGTATGGAACAGCGTCCCCGTGCTGCTGCGCACCGCCGCCGGCGGCTGGACCGCCCACAACTTCACCGCGCCGAGCTGGGCCAATCAGCCCTCGGTCGTGGGCGTCGCCGGCGACTACAACGCCGACGGGCGGTCCGACATCGCCTTCTACCGGCCCGACGGCACGTGGGGCAGCGCGCCCATGCTGCTGAGCAACGGCAACGGCAGCTGGACGGCACACAACTTCACGGCGCCGATCTGGGTCAACCAGCCGGGCTCGGTCGCGGTGCTGGACGGTCAGCGGAGAGCTTCACTCGCTCATCCGTCGGCGCTCGCCGACGGCGGCGATCCGGCGTACGACCAGACGCCGTCGGAGGCGGACGACTGGCGCGACCTGCTCGTGCCCTGGCTCAACTTCTTGCGCCTGTTCGTGCGCGTGGTCCAGGGCTACGACGAGTACGTCAGGCAGAGCGGCCTCATGGGCGCCTACGACGGGACGCTGCGGAACGGTCACAGCTCGGCCCCGGCCGTGCTGGTGCTGGAGCACGGCGAGGGCGAGGTGCACGGCAAGCTGTACGTGCTCGCCGCCAGCATCCGCCTCGACGGCGGCATCTGCTCCGACGTGGTGTTCCCGGTCAGCGTGCTGCCCGTGCATGCCACGAGCAGCGACCTCTACCACGCGAGCGGGACCACGACCCGCGACGTCAGCGTCCTGGGTGTCGGGGCCGGAACCGTGGACGTCGACTTCGACATGTCGCTCGAGACCGTGACCTACACCGTCTTGACCGGAGGCATGTCGATCGACGTCCCCTGGCCGTGCGCCAACCAGTCGCTGTCCTTCCGCTTCGACCGCCGGCCGCTGTGAGACGCTGGCCAGCGCTGACCCGTCGATGTACGCTGCGCACGGCTCATGACCATGTCGGCGCGGCGTACGATCTGGCTCTCGGGCGCGCTCGCGATCGCGGTGACCAGTCGTGCGCGGGGTCGTCGAGGAGAAGTCGTACACGGGTGGCTCTCTCCGCGACGACCTGCAGGTGGGTGGCCTGCCCGACACCACCAACTACAACACCTACTACCTCCGCGTCGGCGACACCGACTACTTCGTGAACCCGGGCGAATCGGGCCACGACTACTAATCGCCCCTCGACATCACCGCGACCGTGCCCGTCCACACCGGCGACGAGCTCACGCTCGGCGCCACCGACCCGGACGCCTCCATGATCAAGAACCGCGGCCAGGACGACAGACCCATCGTCATCCTCGGCATCGACGCAGAGGACGACCCCTTCAACGGCCAGTACGTCCAGTTCGAGGTCGACGGAGTCTCCCGCGACGGGTCGATGACGTCGCGCTAGACGAGGGCGGCCCGAAGGGCCAGCGCTCGCCCCGGCCACGTGCCCCCGGGAGCGGGGCGGATTCTCAGCCCCTGGTCTCGACGCCGCGATGGCGAGGGCGCCATCGTGTCGCGCGGCGTCATCGACGAGTGCTACCTGCCGCCGTGGGACACCCGGTTCGCCTGCGAATGGCGCGCCGTCAGAGACTGGCTCACCGAGGCCCGCGCGATACTGGCATCTCCGGCGAGCCAGCAAGACTCGTGACCCTCACATGTCGAGCGGGGGACCGGCCACAAGGGGGAGGTGGATGATGGATGCTCGCGAGCTCGAGCGGTTCGCGGTGGTACTTGCCGGCTCTCGGCGTTCTCCACCGGCGGTGCGCGCGGCAGTCGTCGCGCTCTGCGCCTGCTGGGCGCTCTGGTCCGGCTGTGCCGCTCGTCCGGCCACGTGGCGATCGGTGGCGGACCGACACTGGCTCGAGCTCCGGTCGGAGGCTTTCATCCTGTCGACCGACCTGCCGCGTCCCACCGCGCTCGAGAGAGTCCGCGAGCTCGAGGATGCCCGCCGCGTGCTGCTCGATCAATTTGCGCTGGTCGCCCCTGGTCCGCGGCCGCACGTGCCGCCACTCCACATCGTTCATCTGGCGCGCTGTTCGGACCTCGCGGCGACCTCGCAGCCCACGGCCGCCGTCTCCGTCACCAGGGACCGGGACGCCAGCGGCTTGCGACTCGTGCTGGCCTGCGACTCCACGTACCAGCGACGCGCCGCGCTCATGCACGAGATGACCTACATGCTCACGGCCGCTCATTTCCCTCGGCTTCGGCCGTGGCTCGTCGAGGGGCTGGCTCGCTACTACCAGACACTCCGGGTCGAGAACGACTCCGTCGTCATCGGCAGGCCGCCGCCCGGTCATCTCATCTCGGCTCGAACCCCGCGCTCGTCGGCTCCGATGATGGCCCAGCGGATCCGCTATTCGGGGGCCCCGGCTCTCGAGACGCTGACCTCGATGACCGACACCTTCTACACGGATGCACGCTTCTACAACTACGTGGGCGCATGGAAGCTCGTCCATCTACTCAACTCGCCACCCCATCGCGGTCGCTTCGTCGCGTACCTGCGAAACCTGCACGCCGGTGTCAGCCTCAACGACGCGTGGCGCGCGGCCTTTGGCGACGTAGGTGACGGGATCGCAGCCCAGTACGCGAATTACAGCAAGCGCATGGCGCTCCAGGTCTACCGGGTGCGGCGGACGGCGCCAGCGGCCTTCCGCGATCCGATCGTCACGTCGCTGCGGCCCGGCGAGGTGCACGCCCTCTGGATTCAGCTCCACATCAGCGGCTCGGGAACCGACAGCGTCGTCCGGAACGCCATCCGCGAGCATCTATCGTCCATGGTCAGAGAAGATCCCGAGTGGACCGGCATCCAGTTCTGGCGCGCGGTCCAGGCACACCACGACGATGCGCGAGACCTCGGGCGGGCCGAGCGGCTGCTCCGCGCATACGCTGCGCGCGAGCCGCGGGACCTCCGCGCATGGGCGTTGCTGGTGAGGCTCGGGATCGACCGCGCCGTCCCGCCCCACTACCTCGCCACCGGTGGAGCGGTGCCCGCAGGCCTCGCCGCCGTGGAGCCGGACGTCCGCGAGCTGCTTCGCTCCGGCGACACGCCGTCGGCTCTCAATCTGGTCGGCTGGTACTACGCGCTCCGCCGGCTACCGCGTACCGGCCTGGCGTTCGCCTTCCGCGCGGTCCGGGCGGATCCATCCTGTGGAAGCTGCTTCGATACCCTGGCGTTGCTCCTCTATGAGGATGGCCGCGTCTCCGATGCCGTCGCGGCCCAGGAGCGAGCCGTGATGCTCATGGCCGAACGCGGGCCAGGCCCGGACGTCTGGCGCCGTCTGGATCTCTTCCGGCGCGCGCGGCGCAATCAGGCCGGCATGCCCCGGTAGTTCGGGCGCGCCGCCGCGGCGCCGGCGGCAGCGCGCCCCGCCGGGGGATCAGTCGCCGCAGGTGATCGCGGCCTTTGCCAGGACCTTGCCGGTCTTCGATCCGTACTCGTCGACGATGTCGATCGAGTCGTCGTGGATCTGGGCGCGCTTCTTTCCGGTCTTGAAGTACTTCTCGCGGCGCAGCTCGGCCGTGATCTTGTGCCGCTCGCCCGGCAGGAGGGCGTTCTTGCACTCGTCGCTCAGCATCGACCAGGACTTGGAGGTGCAGATCTCGCCGTCGACCGACACCGTCAGCGCCGGATAGCCCTTGTTGACCGCCTCGACGATCAGCCTGGAGCAGTCCGCGACGTGCTTGGTGACCGGCTCCGGGAGGTCCCACTCCTTCCCGAGGCGGTCGTAGAAGTAGATGCCCGGGCCTCTGGCCAGTCGCTTCTCCTTGATCTTCGCCACCGCCTTCTGCTTCTCCTTGATGAGCTTGTCGATCCGCAGCTTCAGCTTTGCCGCGTCGCGGTAGAAGGCGTGCTTCTCGCCCCTGGCGAGGATCGGCTCGAGAAGCTTGTTCTGCGCCATCACGCTGTCGTACTCGTCGCGCGGATTGGGCCCGGCCAGGGACAGGAGCGGGTCGTAGATGATCGAGCCGTCGGGCAGGAGCTGGATCCCGAACAGCTTGCTGTGCGTGACCGGGTGGAGCTCGGGTCCCCGGAACATGAACACCTGCTGGTTCGCCTCGCGCGCGGCCTGGAACTCACAGAACTGCTCGACCTCGGTCCGCCTGGCCTCGTCGCGGACCAGGTGGGCGACCTCCTTGCACAGGGTGACCTTCTCCTCCGCGTTCATGAGCGTGTCGCTGTCGAAGCTGTTCTTCAGCACCACCGGGATGTAGTAGTCGCGGATGTAGCGCTGCATCTTGCTCGTGTCCGCCGCGCTCCAGCTGAGCGAGACCTTGGCTCCATCGGTCTTGACCTGGAAGCCGACCCCGAAGAGAGCGCGCGCCGCCTCGGCCGGATCGCTCAGGCGCGGCGCGTGGTCCTTGGGCCCCGCGTGGTAGGCGGCCTCGCGCAGCTCGACGGCGTTCATCCCCGCGCTGTTTCGCACCTCCTTGTCCGCGTGCGTCATGAGCGTGACGTCACACATGAGCATCGCCTCGTACCAGAGCTTGGCCGGCAGGTCGCCGGCGCTCCGCGACTGCGCCCCGAACTTGCAGTAAACCCAGGCGGTCTTTCCATTCGGCTCGATCCGCATTGCCTCGGAGAGCTTCGGGGCAACCCTGGCGAACTCGGAGCAGTCTTGCGAGCTGCACTTCTCCTCGAGCGCGGCCGTCGCCTGCGACACGATCTTCTCCGCTCGAGGGTCGAGCGGCTTGCCCCGTGCTGGACCCGACCATGCCGCCAGAACCCCCAGGACCACCAGAATGAGCCTCTTCATCGCGTATCCCCTTTCGTTGCCCGCTGGAACACGGGGATGTCGGACCCGCCGCGGATTGTTGCGGGTCGATCGCGCAAAAGTCCCGACGACGGCCCGGGCCCCCAACCGTGGCGGAGGCCACCTGCACGCGCGGCGGACGGTGCTACCGTCGGAGGACGGATCAATGCGGACCAAGTGGTTCTTCCTCGTCACCCTGGTCGCCTGCGGCGGCTCCTCCGGGTCCGAGCCACCGGAGGGGGGCCCGCCGATCCTCGATCGCTCTCCGCGCCTGGGCCATGAGTGCGCGATCACCCGCGAGCCCGCGATCGTGGCCGAGAGTCAGCAACAAGCAGGGATCGCACTGGCCCGGACTGGAGCGGGTTACTTTGCGGCGCGCGGGACGTACGACCCCGAGACCTCCGAGCCGCAGATCGCGCTCTCGGAGCTGCGGTTCGACCCGGTCGAGCTCGCCCCGCCGCAGGTCGAGCTGCCCGGGGCCGGCTACCTGGCCCGCCCGGCGCTCACCGTCCGCGACGACACGCTCGGGCTCTCCTGGATCGAGAGCTCCGCGACCACGGCAGGCCAGGAGCTGCGGTTCGCGGTTCTCGACGGCGAGGGCGAGCTCATGTCAGATCCGGTCACGGTCGACGGGGGAAGCGGCGATGACATGATCCGGACCCAGGCGCAGGCGGCCAGCGCGGATGGCTTCGGGATCCTCTGGAGCGACGATGCAGCCCTGCGCTTCCTCGCGCTCGACGCCGGCGGCGCGCCCGCCGGCGATCCCGTCGCGATCAGGGACGGGCAGGTCGACTCTGCGCACCTGGTCCGCCGCAGCGACGGCTTCGCCGCTGTCTGGATCGAGGAGTCCGGGGTCCACATCGCGCTGCTCGACGAGCGCGGCGCTCCGCGGACTGACCCGGAGCTTCTGGCCGGCCCCGGTCGCGATGGAACGATCCTGACAGGTCCATTCGCGGTCGCCGTCGACGACGAGCTCGTGGTCGCCTGGACCGAGCAATACCGCCGCCCCGATGACAATGGTCCGCTGGGCGGACATGCGCTGGTCTGGCTCGCCCACGTCAGCGGGGACGGCGAGCTGCTCGGGCCGGCCGAGCGGCTACAGGCCGCCGAGGACGGGATCGTGAGCGCGCTGTCCTCTCTCCTGCCGATGGACGGGGCGGTCGCGATCGCCTGGTCGCGAGAGACCTACATCCCCATCTGCGCCGGCTGCGTCAGCGACGCCACGATCCGCTTCATCCTGCTCGACCCGGTCGATCTGGTGCCGGTCAGCGAGGCCGTCGAGCTGGTCGGTCCCTCCGGCCTGAAGAGCGCCCCGATGGTCGGGTCCCAGGACGGTGACGTCGCTTTCTTCATGACTGTCGACCATCACGCCATCGCCGACCTGGCGGCCGCCAAGATTCGCTGCACCCGGCTGTGATGGAGCCTGTGCGGGTCGATCGGGAGGAGGATTGCATGACAAAGGCAGGCCAGGTCGCTCTCGTCACCGGCGCCAGCGCGGGCATCGGCAAGGCCGCAGCGCTCGCGCTGCTCGCGGAGGGCTACGCGGTCGTCCTCGCCGCGCGGCGGCTCGACCTGCTCGAGGAGGCGATCGCCGGGTCCGGTGCGCCTGCGGGTCGGGCGCTCGCCGTCCGCACCGACGTCAGCGATCCCGCGTCGGTGCGCGACCTGTTCGAGAGGACGAAGCGGACGTTCGGGCGCCTGGACGTGCTGTTCAACAACGCCGGATGTGGTGCCCCCCCGGTCCCGCTCGAGGATCTGGCCTACGAGCAGTGGAAGGCGGTCGTCGAGACCAACCTGACCGGCACATTCCTCTGCACCCAGCAGGCCATCCGGCTCATGAAGAGCCAGCACCCGATGGGCGGGCGCATCATCAACAACGGTTCCATCTCCGCGCACTCGCCGCGGCCGAGCTCCGCGCCCTACACCGCCACCAAGCACGCGGTCACGGGTCTCACCAGGTCCACCTCGCTCGACGGAAGGAAGTACGACATCGCCTGCGGCCAGATCGACATCGGCAACGCCGCCACCGACCTCACCGCAGGGATGTCGCACGGCGTGATGCAGGCGGACGGACGGGCCGCGGTCGAGCCGCGGATGGACGTGGACCACGTCGCCAGCGCGATCGTCTACATGGCGAGCCTGCCGCTCGACGCCAATGTTCAGTTCATGACGATCATGGCCACCAAGATGCCGTTCGTCGGGCGCGGCTGACGAGCTCGACGCCGCGATCGGTGTCGCAGGGCTGAGCCATTGCACCCACCAGGTGGGCTGTCGTGCGACGGAGTGCCGGCGCAAGGCCAATCTTGTCAGGCGCAATGGAACATGTTCTGGTCGATCCGACACCAGGAGGCCATATGCGCTCGACCCTCGACGTCGTCGTTCATGCTCTGGCTCTCTCGATGGCGGTCGTCGCCGCAGGCGCCTGCGCGGAATCCGGGGACGAGGGCGACGAGGGCGACGAGGATGAGGTCGCCGAGGGATATGTCCGCCTGCGGCCGCCGCCGATCACCGTGCAGCCGGGCGAGTCCGGCCAGTGGGTGCAGTACGTGGCCAATCCGTTCGACGAGGACATGGACGTGGTGGACATCGTCGGGCACCAGGGGGTCGGCGGGCACCACGCGGTGCTCTACGCGAGCCCCAGCGTCCAGGAGATCGGGACGACGCGCGAGTGGCAGCCGGTCGACCAGATCGTCGATCGGTTCCTCGGCGGGGTGGGCGGCGAGGGCGGCGAGGAGATCGCGCTGCCCGAAGGCGCCGTGTTCCGCGTCCCCGCCGGCCAGGCGCTCTACCTCAACACGCACTACTTCAACGCGACCGAGGAGGCCATCGAAGGCTGGTCGCAGCTCGACGTCAAGCTCGAGCCGGCCGACCAGAGCCGGATCGCGGTCGGGCTGTTCACCAACGTCACCCTCGCATTCGCGGCCACGCCCGGCTTCTCGGAGGCGACCACGACGTGCACCCTCGAGCGCGAGGTCAACCTGGTCATGTTCACCAACCACATGCACGAGTGGGGGGTGGCGGCGCGCACGACGATCCTGCCGCCCGGCGCCAGACCGGACGACCGGCCGCAGGTCATCAAGGACGACCCGGACTGGAACTACGAGTGGGCCACCAACCCCAACTTCGAGCGCTACGGCGTGGCCGCGCCGCTGCGACTCGAGGCCGGCACCAAGATCACGACCACCTGCTCGTGGGACAACGACACCGGCGACAGCCTGCGGTTCCCCGACGAGATGTGCCTGTTCCTGTCGTTCGACATCGACGGGCGCGGCGACCTCGCCTGCGTCGACGGCAAGGCGCTCTAGCGCGCTGGCTGGTCCTGCGCGGCACGCGACGCTGAACCGCCGGCGATCGCGAAACGAGGAGCAGGGCCTCCGGCTGCGTGGGCGGCCTGGGGTGGGGTTGGGTATGGAGCA
>Ga0193753_10003606_pt1 | contig 11379 bp, 9 predicted proteins | sample H1c2metaG_FD_144925 | JGI IMG/M metagenome (GOLD analysis project Ga0193753, IMG submission 144925) | Soil microbial communities from a riparian zone of the East river system, Colorado, United States - H1c2 | ecosystem: Environmental > Terrestrial > Soil > Riparian zone | place: USA: East River... | reverse complement strand
TCGCCGACTACTTCCGCCTCCCCGTACCCGCGCACACGAAGCCCGAGAACCTCTTCGAGACCGGCGTCGGGATCGTGGGCGTCAATCGCATGCTCGATGGGATCCTGCGGCGCCTCGGTGTGATCCCCAAAGACGTTGCGGGCCACAGCATCGGCGAGTGGAGCGGAATGATTTCGACGGGCATTACGCCCGATGGGTCCGTGGATGCCTTCATCGCGAACCTCGGTCCGGACAAGCTCAAAGTCCCGGGTGTCGTTTTTGCGGCTGCCGGTTGCAGCATGGAGCGCGCCGAGCAGGCGATGGAAGGGCTCGAGGAGATTGCGCTCTCGCACGACAACTGCCCGCACCAGGTGATCTTCTGCGGCCGCGAAGACTCCACCGACGTCGCGCTGGCCCGTTTGAAACAGGACGGCATCCTTTGCCAGAAGCTCCCATTTCAGTCCGGCTTTCACTCGCCGCTCTTCGCCGATTACCTCGGGCCGCACCGCCAACACCTCGAGCGCCTCGCCATCGGCTCGCCCAAGGCGCCGCTCTGGTCGGCGACCACGTGCGCGCCGTACCCGAGCGATCCGAGCGCCATCCGCGCGCTCGCCCTCGAGCACCTCGTCGAGCCGGTGCGCTTTCGCAAGTTGATTCTCGCACTCTACGCGCAAGGGACCCGCGTGTTCGTGCAAGTCGGAACGGGGAGCCTCGTCGGCTTCGTCGAGGATACGTTGCGCGGGCAACCGCACGCGGCGATCGCGTCCAACGTCAAGGATCGGAGCGGCCTTTCGCAGCTCCGGCGACTCCTCGCTTCGTTGTTCGTCGAGGGCGCAGACGTTTGCCTCGCGTACCGCGCACAAAAGCTCCTGCCCGAGGACCCTCCGCTCACCCTTCCGCCCCCTTCGTGCGAAGGGGCATCGACTCGTCCACCCACGCCGCGGGGCCCCGCGAAGGTATCGCTGTCGCTCGGCGTCCCGCTCGTTCGGAACATCACCCCGTTGGAGCGCCCGCCCGCGCCAACTGCGGCCCGCCCCGTAGAAAGGCGTGCGCTCGCGGCCGAGCACCCGTTTGCCGCCGAGTTCATGGAAAACTTGGACGCGATCGCGGATGCCCAGCGCGACGTGCTCACGCTCCTCGCAGCGCCGCCGGCGCTCCCGCGTGAGACGAACACGACGCGCACGATCTCGGTGGAGACGATGCCGACGCTCCTGGATCACTCGTTCTACCGGCAGCCGCCAGGGTGGCCCGTGATCTCCGATCGCTACCCCGTCGTGCCCATGACCACCTTGATCGATCTCATGATCGAGCACGCCGAGCAGACCGTCCCGGGTCGTGTGGCCGTGGCCGTCGAGGACGTGTGCGCGTACCGTTGGTTCTCGGTCTTCAATCCCGTCGACCTCCCGATCACGTGCAGCTTCGACGGAGGCGATCGCGTTCACGTGCGCCTCGGCGACTACAGCGAAGCCACCGTCGTCGTGGCGGATCACTACGCTTCGCCGCCGCCCGACGATGTGGCTCCGCTCGCGGCCGCCGCACCCGCACCGATCGACGCGCGCACCCTTTACGAGGACCGCTGGATGTTCCACGGCCCCGAGTTTCAAGGCGTCGTAGACGTCGGCGTGCTCGGCGACGACGGCATCCGCGGCGTACTCGAAGTAGGGAGCGCCCGCGGCGCGTTTCTCGACAACGCCGGACAACTCTACGGCTATTGGGTCATGGCTCGCCACGAGACGAATCGCTTGGCGATGCCCGTGCGCATCGGTCGCGTGAACCTTTACGGCCCGCACCCGCGCCCCGGTGAGCGGCTCACGTGCACCGTCCGCATTCGCTTCCTCGACGACAAGCGCGTCGTCGCCGATCTGACCTTGGGCCGCGCCGGTCAGGCGTGGGCCGTCATCGAAGGATGGGAAGATCGCCGCTTCGACAGCGACCCGCAATTCTGGAACATGCTCATCTGGCCCGAGAAGAGCTTTCTCGGCGTTCCGCAACCCGAGGGATTCGTGCTGTTCGAGGATCCCTACCGCGCCGCCCCAACGCGCGACCAACTCCACCGGCGCTTTCTCGGCGAGGCCGAACGCGCCGATTACGAGCGCCAAGGGCCGAGGAAACAGCGCGCGTGGCTCAGCGGCCGCGTCGCGGCCAAGGACGCAGTCCGCCAACTGCTCGCGCGCCGCGGTCACGGTTCGCTCTTTCCCGTGGAGGTCGCGATCGCGAACGAACCGTCTGGCCGGCCCGTCGCGACCACGCACGTCACGTCCGCCGACATCCGCATCTCGATCGCGCACAAGGACGACACGGCGGTCGCCATCGCACGTGAAGGTCACGACGTTGGCATCGACATCGAGCGCATCGAGGCGCGGGCCGAGTCGTTTGCCGCTCTCGCGTTCACACCCGAGGAGCTACGCCTCGTCGCCGACGAGCCGCGCGATGTCGGTTGGACGAGGCTCTGGGCCGCCAAGGAGGCCGCCGCCAAAGCGCACGGCACGGGGCTCGAGGGTGCGCCCCACCAGTTTCCCATACGCGACCGCGTCGGCGGGCGTCTGCTCGTCGACAACGTATGGGTCGATACCAAACGTCATGGCAATTTCATCATTGGCTGGACCATCCATGAACGAACGAAATGAGCGCCCTGTGGAAAGACAAGTGACCGTACTGGCCGACGTCGGGACCATGATTCGCGATGTGATCGGTGAAGACTGGGTCGAGGAGGTGCCCATCGAGATGAACACGTCCTTCGCGCGTGATCTCGAACTCGAGAGCATCGAGTTCGTTGCGCTCGCGGAGCAGCTCAAGGCGAAGTTTGGCAAAGGCGTCGACTTTGCAAGTTGGCTCGGCTCGATGGAGCTCGAGCAGATCCTACAACTGCGAGTCGGCCAGCTCGTGGAGTTCATCGTTCGATGCAACTCGGAACCGACAACGGCGTAACCCTTCATGTACAGGAGCTCGGAAGTGGCCCGCCCGTGGTCATGATCCACGGCTTGTTCGGAAATCTGGCCACCTGGTATTTTACGGCGGCGACGGAGCTCGCGAAAAACCATCGCGTGATCGTCTACGACTTGCGCGGCCACGGAAAGAGCGCACGCACGCCGCGTGGCTACGACGTAGCCAGCATGGCCCGCGATCTCGACGCCGTCGTGGAGGGCGTCGTGCGTGAAGATGCGGTCCTCGTCGGACACAGCTATGGCGGCCTGATCGCCCTGGCGTTCGCCCTTCGCTGCCGCGAGCGCGTGCGCAAGGTGGTCCTGGTGGAAACGCCGCTGCCGCCGCTCGATACCGGCGCGGCCGTGTCGCGCTACACGCAGGTCGCCGCGCACGACACGGCCGCGATGCTGGCATCGCTTCCAAGCGCCGTGCGCGAGGCGCTGGTACGCGGCGGCCGCCGCGCGGATCGCTTTCTCGATACGGTTCGCTTTCTGAGCATCGAGAGCTCGCTGCGCGACGACCTTGCCCGCGCGGAAATGTCGGACGCCGCGTTGGCGACACTCACGTGCCCGCTGCTCGCCGTGTACGGGACCACATCGAGCGTGAGGCCGTCTGGCGAGCGCGCCGCGCGCGTCGTGCCGGGCGCGCGCTATGTCGAAATCGAAGGCGGGCACGATCTGCCGCAGGAGGCCTCCGCACCTCTCACCCGCGAACTCGTGAGGTTCATCGATGGCTGAAACCGTAGTGCGCGGCGTGAAGCTGCATTACCAGCGAGTCGGGGTCGAAAGCGCGGACACGCGCGTCATCTTCGTGCACGGACTCGTCATGGACAACCTGTCGAGCTGGTACTTCACGGTGGCGAACGCCGTCGCGTCCTTCGCCGACGTCGTGCTCTACGATCTGCGTGGCCACGGCCGGAGCGACCGGCCGCCCGACGGCTACGGCGTGGACGACATGGTGGTCGATTTGCGCGGCGTGCTCGATGCCACCGTGGGCGACGCTCCTGTCGTCCTCGTCGGCAACAGCTATGGCGCCTTTCTGTCGGTCCAATTCGCGCTGCGCCATCCCGAGCGCGTCGCGGGGCTCGTTCTCGTGGACGGTCACTTGGGCGACGACGACTTCGGCGAACGCATGGCGGGGACGCTTTCGCTGCAAGGCGAAGAAGCCGATCGCGCCATCGCCACGTCGTTTCAAAATTGGCTCGGACGCCACAGCGCGCGCAAGCGAACCAAGTTGGGGGATCTCGCGCGTGCGCTCGTCGGCGGAACCTCGCTGGTGCGCGATCTGCGCGCTACGCCGCCCCTCACGGCGGATGACTTCGCGCGCATCGAGGCGCCTGCACTGGCCCTCTACGGCGAGAGCTCCGACGTGATCGCGCGCAGCATGCCGCTGGTGGCGCGCATGCCCCGCTGCACGGTGCAGGTCCTCCCGGGTTGCACGCACTCGATTCTATGGGAGGCGACCCACGACGTGCGCTCCCATATCGTCGATTTCTGCCGGTCCGGGGTGCCGGCGTGAAAAAGATTCTCTTCGTCGTCCCGCCGCTCACCGGGCACGTCAATCCAACGGTGTCGGTCGCGCGCGTGCTCATGGCCCGTGGGCATCGCGTTGCATGGGCCGCCCACGGGCGCTACGTCGGGCACTTGCTCCCCGAAGGAGCCGAGATCGTTTCGCTCGACGATGCGCGCTTCGACGACGCATGGCGCGGCGTGCGCGAGCGCTCGAAAGCGGTTCGCGGGTTCGAGAGCCTGCAGTTTCTCTGGCAAGAGGTGCTGGTGCCGCTGGCGCAACGCATGCTCCCGAGCGTCCGCGAAGCGATCGCGAGATTCCAACCCGACGTGCTCGCCGTCGACCAGCAGGCCATCGCAGGATCACTCGCCGCGCGCAGCGTCGGGGTTGCGTACGCGACGCTCTCGACGACGTCGGCGAGCGTGGTCGATCCGTTCGAAGGCCTCCCCAAGGTCAAACAATGGGTGAACGAAAGGCTCGCGGGTCTCGAGCGTGAAGCGGGCCTCACGCCGATGGCCGCGCCGGATCTCTCGCCGCACCTCGCCATCGTCTTCTCCACCGAGGCGCTGATTGGAACCGAGCACGCATGGCCGGCGCACTACCGGTTCGTGGGCCCGTCGATCCAAGATCGCCCCGATGCGACGCCGTTTCCGTGGGAGGCGCTTACGGCCAGCCCTCGCGTTTTCGTTTCGCTCGGGACCGTGAGCACCGAGGTCGGTGTGCGTTTCTATGCGAACGTCGTCGAGGGTCTTCGCGACATCGGCGCCCAAGTGGTGCTGGCGGCTCCGCCATCGCTCGTCCCCGACCCACCACCGACGTTTCTCGTGCGCGAGCGGGTGCCGCAGCTCGCCCTCTTGCCGAAGATGGACGCCGTCGTCTGCCACGCGGGCCACAACACCGTGTGCGAATCGCTCGCCAACGGGCTTCCGCTGGTTGTCGCCCCCATCCGCGACGATCAACCGGTGGTGGCACATCAAGTCGTTCAGGCGGGGGCAGGAGTTCGCGTGCGCTACGGGCGCATGTCGGCGAAGAGCTTGCGGGACGCCGTGACGAGTGTCCTGCACGAAGCATCGTACCGGTGCGCCGCCGAGCGCGTGCGCGCTTCATTTCGAGCCGCGGGCGGCGCACGAGCCGCCGCAGATGCATTGGAGGCACTTGCGTGATTGCTGGAGCTATCATCGGGGGCGCACTCGCTGCCTTGGGGATACTGGACTCACTCGGCAAGCGCGGCCGCGCGAACGCACTTCGCGTGCTCGAGCCCACGGATGCGAATGTCGCCGCCGAGCACGTGTTCGTCGTTCGCCCTGGCGTCTCTCTGAACGAAGCGACGCGCCGCGCCGCGAGCGCGTTCGCGCGCGCACATGGACTTTTGGTGCTTGATCTCGTCTCGCCGAAGCTTGCGTCGTGGCGCGTTCAATTGCTGCTTAGCCTCGCGAACCCGGTCAAGTACCGCCGCGAACGCATCGGTAACGGCGTGAGTGCGTGCGATGCGCTTCTCGTCGATCGAGAGACACTTGCGCGCGCGACCCACGGCGCGAGGGTACGGGCGGATCCAGCCGATGCGATCGAGTTTGCCAAACTCGCCGCGACGCTCAAACACTACGCGTCCACGGAAACGGACTTCGCCGTCGCGCCCGGGCTCGAAACGCCGGGCATCACCCTTTCCGAGCGCCGTCGTCTTTTGCGAATGGGGTTTGGCAACTACGTCGGGCCGGTCATCGGACTGCATCTCGGGCTGTTCGCGCTGGCGATCGCGCTCGCCCCCGTGTGGGGGCTCGTAGCCCTCGCGGTGCGCCACCTGGAAATACTCATCTCGACCCTAGGAACGCCGCTCGCACCGCGCGACCGGGCCCTATATGTCGGCGCGCGAACGCCGGTGGAGCTCGCGAGCACGTTCGGCCCTCTGGCGAACGTTCCCGGGCGGCGCGTCAACACCGATGGGCTGCGCCAAACGTACGAATCGCTGCTCGCGAAGGGGACGACGCCGTTCTTCGAGCCGGCCCGCGAAGATTGTCCGATTTGCGGTGGCCGCAAACTCTCGAAGAGGCTCGAAATCGGCGACCGCTACCAGGGCAAACCCGGTCGCTTCACCTTGTCGTGCTGCGACGGCTGCAACCACGTTTTTCAGAATCCGCGCCTGTCGATCGAAGGTCTCAATTTTTACTACCGCGACTTTTACGACGGGCATGGCGAAGAGGAGCTCGCGGGTCTGTTTGCATCCACGCCCGAACTCTATCGCGCGCGGGCGCGCATGGTCGCCGACTTGGACAAGCCGCGCCGCTGGCTCGATGTCGGCGCAGGTCACGGCCATTTCTGCAGCGTTGCCCGTGACATACTGCCCAACACGCGCTTCGACGGCCTCGACCTCGCGGAAAGCATCGAGGACGCCGAGCGGCGCCGGTGGGTCGATCACGGCATTCGCGGCCTCTTCCCCGACGTGGCGCCGAAACTCGTGCAGGCCGCCGAGCGTTACGACGTGATCAGCATGAGCCATTACCTCGAGCACACGACCGACCCCCGCGCCGAGATCGCCGCGGCCGCGCACGTGCTCCCGGAAGGTGGCCTCTTTTTCATCGAGGTTCCCGACCCGGACAGCCGCTTTGCGCGCCTGCTCGGACGCCAGTGGATGCCGTGGTTTCAGCCGCAGCACTTGCACTTTCTCAGCACGGGAAACCTCGAGCGCCTGCTGCGCGAAAACGGCTTCGAGCCCGTGGTGTGGCACCGCGGTGAAGCTCACCAGCCCGTGGACTTCACGTTCTGCACGTACCTGATGTTCGCCGACCTCGCCCCCTTGATCGACGGCCCCTGGCGCACCTCGCGCGGCGGCGCGCTGAAGAAGGCCCTAACCGGCACCCTCCGCACCGTGTCGCTGCCGATCTTCCTGCTCGCCCAGCTTCTCGATCGCTCTCTCGCACCGTTCGTCCGTCGCCCGGGCTGGTCGAACACCTACCGCGTCGTCGCGCGCCGCGTGTAGTGCTTCGTCCAAGCGAGAACTGCCCGCCACGATGCGAAGCATTGTTCGTGCGGATCCCGCACGAATTTAGGGCGGGCAGCACTAGAGCCTGTTTTCAACCCCCCCAGCCCCAGCCCCAGCGTCGCACCCGCACCCGCACGCCGCTCACCGGCACAAGCCAGTGAGCAGCGCGACGAGACGGTCGGCGATGGGCAGGCAAGCTTCGAACGCGGCGGGGTGGGCATCTCCGGCGAGGGTTGCGATCTCGACGCCGGCGGCGGCTTCCATTGCCTCGCCTCTCGCGATCGCGAAAACGCGAGCGCGATCCGCCAGGTGAAACGCGCCCTGCAGCTTCGGCGATGTTCAACGCGGCACTCTTGGCGGCGCGCATCGCTTGATCGCGCAGCTTCACGTCACGAATTTCTGCGGCTTTCACCGCGGAGAGAAGCTGCAGCGCGACATGGTAGGCAAGCAACTTGTGGTGAGGCAACTGGGGGCGAGTGCTCGTTCGTCGGTCGGTCATGCCCCCCCCTATCGCGCAGGCCGCGTGACGGCGCCCTGCGAGAATGCAAGCAACAAGACGTGCGCCGGCGCGAGGCGTGCGCGGAAAGGCGTGACCGACCGACGAACGAGCACTCGCACGCGCCGCACCTGGTGCGAGTGCGAGGCTGGGGTCTTGGGCCCGAGTGCGGGGGCGAGGCTATTGGAGCCAGACAAGCGTCGAGGCGAGATGAAGGAAGGCGAGAAAGTTGCGAGCCAGCTTCTCGAAGCGCATGGCGATGCGGCGAAGGTGCTTGATGCGCTGGAAGAAGCATTCCACGAGGCGCCGCTCTTTGTAGAGATGACGGTCGATCCTGCGTTGGCTCGCACGGTCGGCCTTGGAGTGGATGACGACACTCTCTAGAGTTCGCGTGAGATCGCCGTGAAAAGCGCCTCCTCTTCCGGCGAAACGGGCGGATTACGCTCGGCGTGAAAGGGCTCGGTTCGAGGGCGGGGCACCTCGCGCCGGTGCACGCGGAGCCAGGCGCGCACGATGGTGACGAAACGGCCGCGCATGCCGAAGGCAAGTGCCACGAGATCGGGCCCGGTGGAGCGCCGCGGCGCAGGTCGAATGGATAACAGCGTGCCATCGGCCAAGGTCGCATCGAGCCCCGCCACCAAATGATCGGCGGGATCGAGCCAAGGATCCGGCGCGCCCGGAGCCCCTTCTGCGAGCCACGCGCCGACCTCTTTCCCGCGCTGCGCCTCCAAGCCGCTGACGCCGAGGGTGAGCCCTTCGCGCGCGAGTCCATCTTCGACCTCGCCGAGCGTGGCATGCGCCTCGACGTCCGCGAGCAGGCTTTCCCGATCCAGCGTGAATTTCCCGCTCACGATGGCACCACCTTCGCGTGCGCATCGTCCACGTAAGGGGACGGCTCGATGGGCGGAATGAGGTTTCCGGGGTTGAGGATCCCTTCGGGATCGAACGCTCGCTTCAGTGCGCGTACGACGCCGACCCCCGCGCCGAGTTCGCGCCCCAAGCGCGGCGCCTTCGAGCGCCCCGCACCGTGATGATGGGCCAAGGTGCCACCGGCGGCGACCGCGGCATCGAGTGCGCGCTGCCATGTGGCGTCGTAGACGCGTTCGCACGCCGCGTCCCACTCGCCGGGTTTGGCGCCGGTTGCGGCGCTGCCTGCGAAGGAGAAATAGATGCAGCATCCGTCGGGGTAGGCGTGACTCAGATGCGCCATGACGAAGACGCTCTCGCCGAGCGCGCGCCGCACCCCGTGGTAGAGCGCGCCGAGGCGTGACCAGGTTGCGCAGACCTCCATCGTGTCGAGAAAGAGTCCCGATGCGATGGTCGGCGCTTGCCGGTAGCTAATGGAGTAGCGGTGGGCGAGCCAGCGGCGAGCGGGGCCTTCGCCCAGGTACTCCCCGCCGCCGTGTTCCACGAGCCGGCGTGCCGCCTCCGCGTCGCGTGCGGGCCCATCGCCGCGCCCTTCGAAGACCGCGACGATGAGCGCACCACCAAAGGCCTTCGTACCGGCCCCGCTGTCGATGAGCGCGTTGAACGAGGCGGGCCTTCGCAGCAGCGCACGCAACGCGGCGGCGCCGGCGCCCGGGGTGCGGTCCTTCGCGGCATTCGTCTTCGCGCGCGCGACCGCGCCACGCCGCGCGAGCATCGCGTCGAAAGGATCGTACAGGCGGCAGACGGCAGGGCGCAGCCCGGATTGAAAAAGGATGCGCATCGCCTCCCATCCGCTCTCGGTCGAAGGAAAGCTCCACGAGGCGAACCCGCGCGCCTCGGGCGCCCGATGCAGGCGGAGCGTCGCCGCCGTGATGATGGCGAGAGTTCCCTCGCTTCCGACCACCAGCGGCACGAGGTCCGGGCCGCTCGTGCGGCGGTGCAACGTTACGACGTCGCCGCGGCCGGTCACGCATTCGAGCGACGCCACCATGTCCTCGATCTTGCCGTAGTAGCCCGAGTTCTGTCCGGCGCTTCGCGCGGCGACCCATCCGCCGACTGTGCTGCACAGGATCGACGAGGGAAAGTGCCCCAACGTGAAACCTCGCCGGCCCAACTCTTCTTCGAGCGGGAGCCCCATCTGCCCCGCCTCGACCTCGAGAGACGGCGCGCTCCCATCGAGATTTCGCCAGCGGGTCATTCGCTTCAGATCGACCACCACCACGTCTTCCCGCGGCAAGACGCCCGCGCACACGCCGCTGCCGGCGCCGAACGGCACCAGCGGCGTGTGCGTCGCTCGGGCCCAACGCACGAGTGCGCTCACCTCCTCCGTCGAGGTTGGCCAAACGATGACACCCGGGCGATGCTCGGCCACGTTCCCCGCGCGCACCGCGAGGTGATGCCTTGGCCAGAGATCGCGCGCATACGCGACGCGATCGGCCGGATCGATGCTGGTCCGCAGAGTGGGGAGGGCGCCCGCGAGATCAGTGGCGAGTTTGCTCACGCCTCCGTTATTGAGTTCGCTCACGTCTCCGTTATAGCGATCGCGGCGCGTTCTCGCTGCGCTCATGAATCATCCGGGCTATACCTTCGCGGAAATGACTTCTCGTCCCCTACGCCCGTTTCTCGAGCACCTGGCGGCCGAGCCCCTCGTCGTCGATGGGGCCACAGGCACGCAGCTCTATGAGCGAGGCATCCTCTACAGCAGCTGTTTCGAAGAGTTGAACCTCTCACGCCCCGAGGTCGTCACGCGTGTGCACGAAGACTACGTGCGCGCCGGGGCGCAAGTTCTCGAAACGAACACGTTCGGCGCCAACGCGTTGCGCCTGGAAAAACACGGCCTTCAGTCGCGCGTGCGCGCGCTCAATCTGGCCGCCGTCGAGATTGCGCGCACGGCGGCATGTGGTCGCGCCTACGTCGCCGGCGCGATCGGGCCGAGTGGCTACTTCCTCGGCGAAGCCAGCACCGGCGACTTGGCCAAGGTTCGCGCGGCCCTCTTGGAGCAGGCAGAAGCGCTCGTCGACGGTGGCATCGATGTGCTCGTGGTGGAAACGTTTCGGCAACCGAACGAGCTCTTGATCGCCCTTTCGGCCGCGCTCCAAGCATCCGGCGGCAAAGTGCCCGTCATCGCGAGCGCCTCGCTCGACGAGCACGGCCGCATGGCCGACGGAACCAGCGCCCGCGAAATCGCGACGAGGATGAAGGAGGAGGGCGCATCGATCCTCGGGGTCAATTGCTCCGACGGGCCGATGAACGTGCTTGCCGCCGCGGAGCAAATGCTCGGGCTCGGGCTCCCCGTCTGCGCCGTCCCCAACGCGGGCCTGCCGAGAAGGGTCGACGAGCGGCTCGTCTACGTGTCGACACCCGAGTATTTCGGGCTCTACGCGCGCCGCATGTTCAAGCTCGGCGTGCGTATGATCGGCGGATGTTGCGGCACCACGCCCGAGCACATCAAACGGATCGCGGCCTCGGCGCGCATGGCCGGAGCGACCGATGGGCGCGAGCCCGAGTCGAATGCGGCGCGCGAGATCGACGGCATCTCGCAGCTCTCCGTGGCGGTGCCGCGCGG
>Ga0193753_10003605_pt1 | contig 11379 bp, 5 predicted proteins | sample H1c2metaG_FD_144925 | JGI IMG/M metagenome (GOLD analysis project Ga0193753, IMG submission 144925) | Soil microbial communities from a riparian zone of the East river system, Colorado, United States - H1c2 | ecosystem: Environmental > Terrestrial > Soil > Riparian zone | place: USA: East River... | reverse complement strand
CCATCAGCGAAGGCAGGGAATGTGCCCGTAAAGTGGATGAATTCCTGATGGGGTCTTCATTACTCGAAACAAAGGATCATTCACTGATTGGAGTCACTTATTAAGCGTAAAGCGTAAAGCGTAAAGTGTAAAGTGTAAGGCGGTTTAACCTCCAGATAGCACACAATTTTAATAAATTCAGCACCGGAAGGTGCTTTTTCGTTTTATAAAATTTTGTCTCATCGTAGTTTTAGTCCTTGAGCCTTAAGCTTTAGGCTTTGCTCCGGATATCCCTTAAATTTATAGTAATAAATAATTATGGACTATCAACTAATGCTCAATAAAGTTGAGCAATACGCCAGGGATTCCTTTGACCATACGAATCTGAATAACCTGCTTTACCATAATCTCCGGCATACGGAATCTGTAGCATCTTATGCCAGGCAGATCGCCCACCATTATCAGCTCGGGGAGCGCGATTATTTTATTGTGGTCGCTTCAGCATGGCTTCATGATTTAGGGTATTCTTTGGAAAGGGCAAATCACGAAGCGGAAGGAGCCGGCGCTGCTGCCATTTTTCTCGGAAATCTCGGACTGGCAGGCGTGGATATTGATGCTATAAAAGGTTGTATACTGGCAACCAAACTTCCGCAGGATCCGCATAATCTGCTGGAAGAAATCGTTTGCGACGCTGACCTCTACCACTTGGGTACTTCACACTTCAGTGAACTGAGTAAGAACATGCGAAAAGAAGCAGAAGAAGCAGCGAATATCAAAATATCGAAGGATGACTGGAGAATAAAAACCATCAATTTCCTTGAATCGCATACCTATCATACTGAATATGCAAAGCTGTTGCTGAACGACCAGAAGCAAAAAAATCTCGAAGAATTAAAAGAAAAATCCGAATCTAAATTTCAGCACGATCTGCATCCCAAATCATCGCTGGTCATTGGCGAACATACGGACAACGCATCGCATCACCATGACAAACATAAAAAAGACAAGGATAAAAATGATCGGCCTGAACGGGGAATTGAAACCATGTTCCGGGTGAGTTCCTCCAATCATCAGCGTTTGAGTGATATGGCAGATAACAAAGCGCATATCATGATAACTGTAAATTCGATCATACTTTCAGCCGTGATCAGTTTGCTGTTGCGAAAACTGGATGAGAACAGCTATTTAATGATCCCGACTTTTATGTTACTCGCTGCCAGTCTGATAACGATTATTTTTTCTATTCTTGCTACCCGTCCGACCATTCCGAATGGCATATTTTCCAAAAAAGATATTGAAGAAAAAAAAGTAAACCTTCTATTCTTTGGGAATTTTTACCGGATGAATCTTCCCGATTATAAAGAGGGCATGGAAAAGATGATGGGAGACAGGGACTATCTGTATGGAAGCCTGATCATGGATGGATTTGCGCAGGGAAAAGTACTGGGTAAAAAATATCAGCTGCTGCGGATCTCTTACAATGTATTTATGTTCGGGTTGATCTTGTCGGTCATTGCATTTATCATTGCTTCGGCATTTTATGGAAAATAACTATCCGTGCTTGATAATTTTTTTTCTCTGTACTCTGGCCGTCACCAGTTCCTGTGAAAGTCAGAAACAGCCGTATGCTTCACCGCCAGGTTATAATTTGAACAATCCCAAGCGCTTTAATATGCCAAATGCTCTACGGGAAATATCGGGGATTGCTTTTAATCAGGGAACCGGCGATACACTGTATGCTGAACAGGATGAGGATGGCAAGGTATTCCGTTTTAAATTAGGCGACGCGAAAATGGATGTCACGCGGTTTGGGAAAAAAGGAGATTTCGAAGACGTATCTGTCGTCAATAACTTTATTATCATGCTCAGAAGCGATGGCGTATTATTTACTTTTCCATTGTCCGAAATGCGGAATAAAGAAACCGATAAGGTAAAAATATTCGAAGACCTTTTGCCGGATGGTGAATACGAAGGCCTTGCTTCAAATAATATAGACAACAAATTATATGTGCTTTGCAAACATTGCCGCAACGAAAAAACAAACAAGTGGGGAGGCGGTATCATATTACAAATAGATCCGGCGGGTGTACTCACTCCTGCAGGAAATTTTGAACTGGATATTAAAGAAATCGACGCGATCTCTCATTCACGAAAAATAAATTTTCACCCTTCCGCCCTGGCTCAAAATCCCATGACTAAAGAATGGTTTATTCTTTCCTCCGTTAATAAAATGCTGGTCGTAGCCGACCAAAACTGGAAAGTGAAATCTGTTTATCCTTTGAATCCGTCCTTATTCGTACAACCCGAAGGAATCGCCTTTGACCGGCAGCAAAATCTTTATATTTCAAATGAACGGGGATTGTCATCGGCGGCCACTATCCTCCTGTTTGCTTATAATAAAAATTAATTCGGATCCTGTGTAAGAAATTGAAACATAAACCCGGGCTATCGTTTATGAACTTAAAACATATTCGATTACACCAGAACAGCTGAAAAATGAAATCATTCTTATACCTCTGCGTCGGAATTCTAGTTGTTCATACTGCCAGTGCGCAGGATTCTGTTTTGCAAAGAGTCATCATGATCGGTGATGCCGGTGAAATCGATAAGGAACAGCAGGCTGTCATTCCCGCTGCTTCCCTTATGATTCTTCCGGGAAAAACGACTGTCATTTATCTGGGTGATAATATTTATCCAAGGGGTATGGGCTTACCAGGAAGCAAAGAGGAAGAAACAACCAAAAAAATTCTGCAGTCCCAATTTAATCCCATGCGTAGCAAAGGTGCACCCGTATATTTCATACCGGGTAATCACGACTGGGACAAGGAGGGAAAAAACGGCCTGGCTAAAATAAAACAGGAGTGGTATTACCTAGATGAATTAAACGATTCGCTTTTAAAACTGCTACCGCCGGATGGATGTCCCGGTCCCACCGAAATAAATATTTCTGAAGAACTGGTCATTATTGTATTCGATAGTGAGTGGTGGTTATTCCCATTTGATAAAACGAATTTGCTGGCAGAATGTAATTGCCGCACAAAGAAAGATGTGGTTCTGAGAATGCAGGAATTACTCTATAAAAACAGGAACAAAACCATTTTCCTGGCTTCGCATCATCCATTCCAGAGTTACGGAACACATGGAGGATACTTTTCCTGGAAGGACCATATTTTCCCTTTGACGGCAGCCAATGAAAATCTATATGTTCCATTGCCCATAGTCGGTTCTCTGTACCCGATACTCAGAAAAACCTTTACCAATCCGGAGGACCTACATCATCCACTTTACAAATCAATGATCAGACAGGTGGATGCAGTTTTTGACAGCTTTCCCAACCTGATCCATATAGCAGGCCACGAACACGGCCTTCAATTTATAAAGGGCAAACAAATTCAGGTTGTCAGCGGCGCAGGATCCAAAGAGACCTATGCGAGAAAAACTAAAAATTCTCTTTTCGCAGATGCAAATCAAGGTTTCGTGACCGCAGACCTTTTAATAAACAGGACAGTTCGTTTTACATTTTATGAGTACAGGGAAAGCGGCGTCGCACCCGTATTCACCTATAACCAGCCCTTCACACAGATGACTTTTGAGGAAGATTCTGTCTATGCTTCCAGTTTGGGGGACAGTGTCATTAGAAGTGTTCATCCCCGATATGACTATCCGGGAAAATTTCACCGGAAAATATTCGGAGAAAACTACCGCAAGGAATGGGCCAGGCCGACCAAATTACCCCTGATAAAAATATCCAATTTTCATGGAGGCCTAATACCCTTGCAACGGGGCGGCGGCATGCAATCAAATTCTTTGCGTCTGATAGACAGTTCCGGAAATGAATGGGTAATCCGAAGTGTTGAAAAAACAGTTGACCTGATACTGCCTGAGGCACTGCGAAGTACATTTGCGAGAGATTTTCTGGATGATGTGACCAGCGGGCAGCATCCGTTTTCTGCCTTATCCGTGCCACCGATTGCCGATGCAGTAAAAGTTCCGCATGCGAACCCCGAAATCGGGGTTATCGCTCCTGATAAAAATCTGGGACTATATGAAAGGTATTTCGTAAATACTATTTGCCTGATCGAAGAACGCGAGCCGGATGGAAAGTCGGACAATACTGAAAAAATGCTGAATAATCTGGATAAAGACAACGATAACTCAGTAAAAGGAAAAGAATTCCAGAGAGCAAGGATGCTGGACATGTATCTCGGCGACTGGGACCGACACGAAGACCAATGGAGATGGCATAATACAGACACAGGAAAAGACAAAAAATATCAGGCCGTTCCCCGTGACCGCGACCAGGTATTCCATGTAACGCAGGGATTTCTGCCCAGGCTTGCGTCCAATCCCTATATCCTTCCGACTCTTCAGAATTTCGGCGGAAAAGTGGAACATCCCGAATACTCCATGTTCAAAACCCGCTTTCTGAATGCTCATCCCGATATGCAATTCGATCATGAAGACTGGATGAAAATAACCAACCGGTTCAAAGAAGAAATAACAGACAGTGTGCTGGAAACTGCGCTGCAGAGATTGCCTGCTGAGTCGTACAAACTACGCCATGAAGTGTTATTCAATGAATTGAAGCGGCGACGGGAAGATATGCCCCGGGCAATGGAATTCTATTATAAGTTCATCAATAAAATCGCAGACATCAAACTGAGTGATAAAAATGAATGGGTCAATATCCAGGATGCTGCGGGCGGTTCGATGCGGGTGACCGTACGGAAAATCAATAAGGACGGTGAAGTGAAGGGTGAACTGATGGACAAGACATTCGAGGCCGGACTGACAAAAGAAATCAGGATTTACATGAGTGACGGGGATGACAGTATATCCATTGAAAACAAAGCTTCTTCGATCTCCCTGAGAATTATCGGTCGGGACGGAAGAAAGGTTTACCGGGTTGTCGATTCCAAAAAAAGAATAAAAATCTATGATAAAGAGGATCCGGTTTTTTATGGGGACAGCAACCGTTTTATAAAATATATTTCTGCCGATACCGCAAATACAACATTTGTGCCTGTGAATTTGTATAATGTTACGATGCCTTTGTTAAATATTGGGATAAATCGGGATGATGGTTTTCTGATTGGTGCGGGGTTTGTACACACTGAACAGGAAGGTTTTCGTAAATATCCCTTTGCAAGCCAATATCAGATCATGCTAAATCATTCATTTTCAACCAGCGCTTTCAGTGCTAGCTATAAAGGGGAATGGACTTCTGTATTGGGAAGTGCTGATCTGACATTGCAGGCTTTTGCGTATGCTCCCGAGAATACACAGAATTTTTTCGGTACGGGAAACGAAACGATTTTTGATAAAACAGGCGACTATAAAAAATACTACCGTGCGCGTTTTAACCTTTATCAGGTGCTCCCCGCGCTCCGCTGGAATTTCAATGGGCGACGGTCCAGTATCAGTATAGGTCCCGCTTTTCAATACTATCATTTTGACGCTGATGACAATGAAGGCAGATTTATTCTCCAGCCCGGAGCCGTGATCACCTACGACAGCAGCAGTCTGGGAAGCGACCGGGCCCACGGGGGTATTATATTTAATTTTAATCAGGATCTTCGCAATAGCAAACTGATCCCGACCTGGGGCTCCTCGATATCAGTTCAAGTGGCCGCATGGCAGGGATTAAATACTGCTTCAAAATCTTATGGACAATTAAAAGCAAGTGTTGCGCTGTTCAAAAGTCTGAATGATCGTTCAACCCTGGTATTGGCAGATCGGATAGGCGGCACGGTGACCGTGGGAAATCCGGCCTTTTATCAGACGGCATTTTTGGGAGGTCAGGGAAATCTGCTGGGTTATTCCCAATATCGTTTTTCAGGCATGAACAGCGTTTTCAATAATCTTGAATTGAGATTAAAACTCGCAGACTTTGCAAATTATATTTTACCGGGTCAGTTGGGAATATTTGGATTTTACGATATTGGACGGGTTTGGGAGAAAAATGATTATTCGCAAAAATGGCATAACGGTACCGGCATCGGATTATATTTTTCGCCCGCGCAAATGGCGGTCATACAAATCGTAGCTGCGCATTCTGTGGAGGGTTGGTATCCTTATTTTTCTTTAGGATTTAGATTTTAGAGATTATGAAAGCGGATTTAATTCATATCAGTAAAAAGGTTCACTTTGAAAATAGTTTCAAGTCAGTGATTTCTTTTAAAAAATTTGTTGACTTTTTAAAGTCAAATATTCAGACAGGGCCATCCATCAAAATTCCTTACTTCAAATGGATCATTAGGAAGTTCAAAAGATATCCGGAACTCTCAAACAATGTTCCACTTGAAAATCTGAGTAAATATGAAGAAATGCTGGAACTGGTTTCTACCTGCCTTCTGCCCCTGGCGGCCGATGAGAATAGTTTATGGGCGCTCAGCAGTCCACTGTCCCCCCAAATATTTTACAGTACCGATGCATTTCATGAGCTAATGGAATGCCTCGAACACCCGGTTGTACTTGATCCCGCAAAAGGAAATGCGGATAGTGAATCTGAAAAGATCATGAGAGAATTGCAGTATGGTATGTTACTTGAAAAGGTATATTCTCTACCGTATTTAAAAAAAACAGAGTGGATCCGGAAGTTCGAGGATCCAAATACCGGCCTGGATAAATATTTTCAGGTAAATATCGACACCCGTTTTATTGATATCCAGCCGATCAATCAATTACCTGCAATGGATTGCTCTTCCATGTCACCTGCCTCTGTATGGGGTGAAGAATTCAAAAAAATACAAAAGTCGATTCCTCTGAATCAATTCGAAGCCAGGGGATTCAGCATTATTACCCTGACCGATGTGACGGCGGAACAAGCTGTTGAACAGGTCGGTAAGCTCGTGATCCATCATTCTGAAAAGGATAAGCGGCCATTATTTGATGAGATTACACATGCTCTTCAAACGGTAGTCGGCAGCAAGGATTACCAATTCGGACTTGTCCCCTTCCTTTCAATTAATGACCGTCCCGCACTGATTTTTGATAAAATTCCTTTCAGTATCATTCTGCAGGCCTGCCTGAACTTCAATGTTTCAAAAAAAGATATTGCGAAACTCAGAAATGATTTCACTCGCAAACCAAGAATGATTATATGGTCAGACAGTGATAAGGAAAGTCATCTGCCTGAATTTGCCGTAAATGCTTTCAGGCAGTCTGGCATTGGCACATATATCATGTTCCCGATTTATCACAATGAACAGGTCACCGGATTTTTTGAAGTCAGCACTAAGGTGGGTAAACCCATGTTGAGTGAGGGTCAGATGGTGCGGCTGAAACCTGTTCTTTCTATCATGACGCAACTGATACAGGATATCATTGCACGTTTTAACCGAAGTATTGAAAATATCATAAAGGAAAAATTTACAAGTATACAGCCGGCGGTTCAATGGAAATTCAATGAAGCAGCCTGGCATTATCTAAGGGATCATAACAGTGAAGAAGGAGTCGACACAGTGGAAAATATTATTTTTAAAAATCTACACCCACTATACGGAGCGGTGGATATCAGAAATTCCACCATTCTTCGAAATCAGGCGCTGGAAAAGGATTACGCGGTTCAACTCGGGACGCTGATCAATGTACTGACTTCCCTCAATTACCAGGAAAAGCCGGAGCTGGATCGTATCATGATCACGGCGAATAATTGGCGGAATATAATTCAGGAACCTTTAACGACACAACAGGAAGTCAGGCTGGATGAGTTTTTTAATCTTGACGTTCAATACGAACTTGAAAATCTTCTGCACGCCGAACCTGAATCGACCGAATTCCTGATACCTTATTTTCAATCCATTGATGAGGAAAACGGGATTGCTTTTGAAAACAGGCGTTTACTTGAAGCAGCCATTAAGAAATTAAATTCAACCGTCAATAATTTTTTCGAAAATGCATCCGTGGACCTTCTGAATATATTTCCATGTTACTTCGAAAAATTCAGAACAGACGGAGTGGAATATGATATCTATGCAGGACAATCCATTGTTCCGCATGCGCCCTTTAAGAAAGAACATTTACAGGAAATGAAACGCTGGCAATTACGATCCATGATTCAGGTCGTACATCTGGTTCAGGACCTCGTGCCGGATATGGATTTCCCTTTACAAACAACGCAGCTTTTATTTGTACATCCGCAAACAATCGATATTACTTTTAGAAAAGATGAACGAAGATTCGACGTGGAAGGCGCTTATAATATCCGTTACCATATCATCAAGAAAAGAATCGATAAAGTACTGATTCTTGATAGGAATGAACGGCTTACCCAACCGGGAAAAATCGCCATTATTTATTTTGACGAACGGGACGCGCAGGAATTTAAAGGGTTTATCAGGGAATTACAGGATGGAAACCTTTTATTAAATGATCTGGAAGAACTTGACCTGGAATCCCTGCAGGGTGTGGACGGACTAAAGGCAATCCGGGTCAGCGTGTGCATAGAAAATGAAAGTCCGGCGGCTGTACCTATGCATAATTTCGAAAAAACGATTTAAACTAATACGGCAATCATGAATTTAGTCTCAAGAAAAAAATTCCTGCTATCGGGCCTCAGCCTGGTAACGCTTCCTGCTCTCTTTTCGATAAAAAAAGAATCCTCCTTAAAAATTTCTTTCTCCACGTTAGGTTGCCCCGACTGGAGTTTTGATAAAATCACTGATTTTGCCATGGACCAACAATACAGTGGTATTGAGGTCAGAGGAATTCTTCATCAAATGGACCTTCCCCTCGTACCTGAGTTCTTACATACGGAGGCTATTACGACCACTATGAAAAAAATGAATGATCGTGGTTTGAAATTTGTGGATCTGGGTTCATCCTGCGCATTACACTTTCCAAAGGGAGAAGAAAGAACAAAAAATCTTGATGAAGGAAAGCGGTTTATTGACCTGGCAGCGAAATTGAATTGTCCCTATATCCGCGTTTTCCCAAATCAAATACCCAAGGACCGGGACCGGCAGGAAACTTTGAACCTGATCATTGAAGGATTAAAAGAATTGGGGGCATATGCGTCCAATACCAATGTAACCGTTTTATTGGAATCGCATGGTGAGCTGATTTATAAAAAAGATCTTCTGTTTGTTATGGAAGGCGCCGCCAACCCGCATGTGGGACTGGTATGGGATGTCTGCAATATGTGGATCGTTACCAAGGAACCTCCGGAAGAAGTGTATGCCTCTTTGAAACCTTATATACGACATACCCATATCAAAGACCTGAAAATTGAAAACGGCAAGGAAGAATATGTTCTGCTTGGCACGGGCATTGTACCCATCTTCCAGGCTATCGATCTGCTTTACAAAAATAATTATCCCGGATATTATAGTTTTGAATGGGAGAAATTATGGCACCCGGAAATTCTCGAACCCGAAATCGCCCTGGCCGATTATCCCCAAGCGATAAAAAAACACTTCAGGCAAACGTAAAGGGTAAAGCGTAAAGTGTAAAGCGTAAGGCATTTTAGGAATAAGTTTAAAGCAGTAAGAATCTGTTATTGAATTTAGCATCGCATGGCTTTGCGCTTTACGCTTTACGCTCAATAATATTTTCTCATTAAATCAGCAACCAGGCTGGCTGGCAGGTTTCAACAACCGGACAGGATTCTCTAAATACCGGCTTGACGTCAAGTACCGGCGTATCGTTGATCGCGTCGAGCATCCTGAATCCAATGGACCTTCCTCTATGCCAGACTAATTCCGCGGTGCTTAAGCCGATCTGATTAGGCCGGTCCTTATTTCGCTGGGCAAAAATACCCATCTCGGGATAATCAGGATTACCCCTCGGCCGGCGTACATAAAGTGTCTTATCCTCCTTCACTTTATCAAAATAGTAAACGATTTCCAACAGCGAAAAGTCAAGGATATGCTGAAAGGCATTATCCGGGATATCTTCTGCCACGATGATTTCCGAAACGATCGAACCCCAGTCATAGTCCAGGGTCGTCGTTCTGTTGTTTTTTTAGCCAGGCAAATGGCTTAAGTTTTATTTCCATAGTAAAAAAGGGAGAAAGATCTGATGTCATTGAAAATGAATACAATATTCTAAAAAATTGACCGTTTCCTTACTCTTGAACTAAGTGTAAACACTTAGTTTAATATAAGTGTAACCACTTAGTCCAATAATAATCACTTAGTCCAATATAACATGAAACTGACCATAACTAGTCTATGCTTAGTTTTTATTCTGTCCCTATCCTTTCAAACACAAGCTGCCAATCGTTTTTGGGTATCCGCCACCCCGTCTAACTGGAATAGTACTGCCAACTGGTCGAATGTTTCCGGGGGTGCAGGAGGTTTCAGTGTACCGGCAGCCGGAGATGCAGTAATATTCAATAATGTCAGGCGGGGTAGTTGCACGATCAACATTGCGGTGAATATTTCCGGTTTAACGCTAAGTGCCGGGTACACAGGTACCATTACTCAGGGCGCTCATACCATCGCCATATCAAACGACGCTACATTTTCAGCCGGCCAGTTCCTCGGCGGTTCATCCAACATAACGATTGGAGGAAATTTTACTTTAAACGGAACAAATTTTACTGCTCCAACCACTACATTCGAGATTGACGGGGATCCTGCATTTACCAGCGGTGTTTTCAATCATAATAACGGCACCGTGAAATTCAATGCCACCGGAGCTACGAATATAAGCGGACCGGCCCCCACTTTTTTTATACTTGAATTTGTCGGAAACGGATTTAATTATAATATCAATACAACGGGTAATATACACGTTACCAATAGTCTCAATTTGAGCGGAACATCAAACTATAACTTAAATACAGGTGATATTGATGTGACGGGAAATATCAATATTACAAATACGGCCGCAGGTTGCGGTGGAACCGCGTCAGTCAATATCATCGGCAACGGGATGCAAAATTTTACCGGTGCCGGTGCAGCCGGACTTGGAGCATTACCCATGCTGACCATTAACAAACCTTCCGGAACACTGAACATGTTCAATTTCCCTGCTTCTTCCAATACTTTCTCTCATCTCGCAGGGACAATCAATGCGGGAACTTCTACTTACTGCTTTACGGATGGAAATGCTGGCACGTATAGCATCAGCGGAAGCATCAGTCTGCACAATATTGAATTTCTTGCCATCACGAACCAGACTTTTACAATTCCGGCGGCCACTACACTGACCGCACAGGGTGATTTCACAATGGCCGGAACGAACAGAATAAACATCAACACAGGGAACATAAACATTAACGGGAACATTTTTTTGAAGAATACATCTGCTAATGGTGGCGGCACGGCTACGTTGAATATTCTGGGCGCGGGCATTCAGATAATGGACGGAACCGCGGTTGCCATCAGCCAGAATCGATTACCATTTGTTGTGATCAATAAATCCGGAGGAACACTAACCCTGAAAGGAAATATT
>Ga0193753_10003604_pt1 | contig 11379 bp, 7 predicted proteins | sample H1c2metaG_FD_144925 | JGI IMG/M metagenome (GOLD analysis project Ga0193753, IMG submission 144925) | Soil microbial communities from a riparian zone of the East river system, Colorado, United States - H1c2 | ecosystem: Environmental > Terrestrial > Soil > Riparian zone | place: USA: East River... | reverse complement strand
CGCCAGGTTGATCTCCTGGAAGCCCCAGTCCGATTGCCCGGCCGGTGTGCTGATGAACAACTCTCCGTTGGGCGTTCCACCAGCCTGTGCGAAACTGCCGAAGATGTATTTCCCTGCGAAGGCAGGTAGCGCCGTACCGCGGTATACATTACCACCGATGACGGTGAGCGCGCGTCCGCCCTTGGGATTGGCCGCATTATCGACGACGATGACGGGGTCGATCAACGGCTTGCCGAAATTGTCTACTGTGGGACAACTAGCGAGCAGTGTGTCGTCATTGGCCGCATTGAAACAGGCTCTTCCCTCTTTAACATTCCATCCATAGTTGCCTCCCTTCGTCACCAGGTCGACCTCTTCAAATAATGACTGTCCTGCGTCTCCCACAAGCAGATCATGGTTGCCGCCCATATCGAATGACATACGATATGGATTGCGGAAACCATAGGCATATATCTCATCCTTGCCGGCAGTGGCTACAAAAGGATTATCGGCCGGTATGCCATATGGCGTACCCGAATTGACATCGATGCGAAGGATATTGCCGAAGAGATTGGCCTCGATGTCCTGGCCATTTCCACCGTCATTCGCCGCATACCAGTCGGGCACGTGACCCGGCGCCACATCATCGGCTGCGCCTCCGTCCCCGATCGATATATATAGGAACCCATCGGCACCGAAGGCCAGTGTCCCTCCATTGTGATTGCTTTGCGGATCGTCCATTTCCAGCAGCACTTTTTCCGACGCCATGTCCGCCATATTATCGTTGCCACTAACGGTCTTGAATTCAGAAATGCGGCTCAGGTTGTTCCAGTTGGAACCGGCAGCAGGGCCGCCGGCACGAGGAGGCCGCTGGTAGTAAACATAGAAACGATGATTGGTCGCGAACTGCGGATGGAAGGCGAGTCCCAGCAGTCCTCTTTCATCATACCCGGGACTTAATGGGGCTAGCATGGAGGTGACATCCATAAAAGGGGTGCCTGATTTGGCGCCGGTAGAATCGATCACCCAGATCTTCCCGGCCTGATCGACTACGAAGAGCCGCTTGGTGTTGTCGGGAACGGCCACTACGCCGATAGGAGAAACTAAACCATCGGCAACGAGCTGGAGATCCACACGCGTATTGCCTGGATCGTTATCATCATGGTCGTGGTGGTCGCAAGCGGTTAAAAACAACAGCAGGGTGAGCGCGGCCATGAAACATGTTTGAGTTCTGGACAGCAGGAATTGATTCACTTTCATAATGATTAATTTAAGACAGGGTATGCCCCGCAGGGAATGAATAATGGAGTAGTCTTGGCTGTGGTGGGAGTTCGGCTATGGTGGGACTGTCAATACTCAATCGGGCATGAACAGGCAAAGGTTGCCATGACAGGGAAATTTTCGGAAAGAAATATCCAGGCAATGCAAAATTCAAAAGTCAAAATGCAAAAGGTTCCCTAACGATGAAAACCACAACCGGTTCGGGTCTATTTTTGACTTTTGACTTTTGAATTTTGAATTTTGAATTCAGCATCTATTGGATCAAAGGCTTTATCCCAGTTCCAATCAGCTCAATGGATTCGAGCAACTTCTCATTCGGCAATTCTGCCGTATCCATCTGGAAAGTAATTCTTGAAATCCCACCGAGCGCTTCGCTATGGCGCACTATTTTTTCCGCCACTTCCTCCACACTGCCTACCAGTAAGGCGCCCTCCGGTCCTATCTGTGCTTCGAACCGGCTTCTTGTCATTGGCGGCCAGCCCCGTTCCCTGCCTACCTTGGTCATTGCTTCCGCATAACCGGGATAAAATTCATCGAGCGCCTCTTTTGTGGTCTTCGCAACGTAACCCAGGGAATGCACGCCGACTTTCAACTGTTCGGGTGTGTATCCTGCTTTTTTTCCTGCCTCGCGATATAGGTCCACCAATGGACGAAACCGGTGTGTCTCCCCACCAATGATCGCAACCATCAGGGGCAATCCCAATACACCCGCGCGGATGAAGGATTCAGGCGTACCACCCACCCCTAACCAGATGGGGAAGGGATCCTGCACCGGTCTTGGATAAACCGGAAGGTTGTTGATGGCAGGCCGGAATTTGCCGGACCAGGTCACAAATTCATTCTTCCGGATATTCAGCAACATGTCGAGCTTTTCTGAAAACAACTCATCATAATCGTCGAGATCAAATCCAAACAAAGGAAATGCTTCTATAGAGGATCCACGGCCCACTACCATTTCGGCACGGCCTTTTGATATCAGATCGAGTGTCGCAAAGTTTTGAAATACCCTGACCGGATCGGCAGCGCTTAAGACCGTCACCGCGCTGGTTAACCGGATTCGCTGGGTACGTGCTGCGGCTGCAGACAAAATAACAGCAGGTGCGGAATCCAGGAACCCCTTGCGGTGATGCTCCCCGATCCCAAATACATCCAGTCCTGCCCGCTCGGCATGCTCTATCCTTTCCAGCAATTGAGCCATTGCGTCACTATCATTTATGGCCCTGCTACTGTTACCGCTGAACATGGCGGCGAAGCTATCAATTCCTATTTCCATATCAGTGTATAACGCCTGCTACCCGGTTTTGTTTGGGGCGACAGGTATCCTCCATGATAGCTACCACACATACATCACCCGAGCACCCTTTGCCCCAGAAGGGCAACATGTCAACCGGTTAATTCATCCAAAATATACTTCTTATCATCAACGCCGCGCCTGATAACAATTCGATGTATTCATTCCGGACATCTTTTTTAAACCCATGTTGTAACACATCCACAAACCGGGTTGGCAACCCGATCCTGCGGTTGCCAACCACAAACCCAGGCGGCCCTTGCCCCATATTGTCCTGCTGGGGCAAATCTCAGCTGTGGATGTGCTCGAAACATGTGTGCCAGGAATCATTTTGTACCAAACCTATTTCGTCCTCGCTCTCACATATTTTACATCGCCCGGTGTAATCGGCGTGGCTTTATTTTTAAAGCTATTGCGGACGAATGTCAGCACATCGCTTATTTGCTGATCCGTCAGGAAATTGAAAGGCGCCATGACATTACTATAGGATTCTCCTTCAATGTCGTCGTGCTGGTTCATTCCCTTTAAGAGAACCTGGATCAGCTTCGTCTTACTACCCAGCACATAAGATGTTTTTTCCAATGGAGGATTGAGATTGGGAACCCCGCCGCCATCTGCCTGGTGACAGGTAAGGCAATAGGTAGTGTACACTTTTTTTCCCCGTTCCATTGTGGCCTTATCGGGCTGTTGTAAGGCGGTTGCCAATACTACCAGGGCCAGCGCCAAAACAGGCACGAGTACCAATATTCTCTTCATCTGTACCAGTTTTTATTTTTTATAAATGATCCGGTAAATCGTTCCTTTTACATCATCAGTTACATAAAGGGAACCATCAGGCCCTTGCGCTAATCCACAAGGACGATGTTGCGCCTGGCGGGGTGACATAACAGTATCTACTCCTGAGAAACCATCTGCAAAGACCTCCCATGGCCCGCTTGGCTTACCATCTTTAAAAGGAACGAATGCCACGTAGTAGCCTTCCTGTTTTTCGGGTGAACGGTTCCATGAACCATGAAAAGCAACAAAGGCTCCGTTCTTGTATTTATCAGGGAACATATTACCGGTATAGAATAACAAGGCATTCGGAGCCATATGTGCCGGGAATGCTACGATAGGCTGATTCACTCCTTCGCATCGGGTGGTCTTCTTCCCATCGCCGCCATACTCAGGCGCCAAAACCTTTTTATTTTGCTGTACATCGAAATAACAATAGGGCCAGCCGCAATTAGCGCCCTTTTTTATCAGGAACATTTCTTCAGAAGGTATCTCGGCATTTTGCTCCGGAGTAAAATATTCGGGGAACATGTCCAGCTGATCGCGTCCATGCTGCACGACAAACAATTCATTTATCTGGTAATTCCAATCCAGTCCCATCACATTTCTCAATCCGGTTGCATAGCGGACACCTTCTGCATACGATTGATCCAGCTTATCTGCTTTGAATTGCCAGATACCACCGGCCGAATCCAATACAGGACAGGGATCTTTTCCCATCGATCCTTTGCCTCTGTCTATTACCTGGCAGGAATTGAGGGGCGACCCAATGTTCACATAGATATTTCCCTTATCGTCCAGTACAATTGACTTGGTATTGTGTTGCCTGCCATTTATCAATCCTTTAATTATTTTCTCCGGTGAATCCGGATTGATCACCTCACCATCCTTGTCAAGCTTGTAACGGAAAATCTCATCATTAGAAGAAGCATACAGGTAGCCATCCTTGATAGTAATGCCGGTGCCCTTGTAGTCGCCAAAACCCTTTACATCATCCATCTTCCCATCTCCATTGCTGTCTTTCAACCGCAATATGCCTTTTCCGTTGAGTAGCTTGTCCAGTTTCACATAAATGGCGCCCTGTGCAGTTGTGACGATATGCCGGGCCTTGCCCAAACTATCGGAGACGGTCAGGGCTCCAAATCCCAGCGGTAGTTTCAACCCGGCATTGTCCGCGTCGGGCTGTATTTGCTTTAGCATGGCTACTCGTGTTGTGTCACCCGCATAAGCGGCCACCATCAAAGAAATGAATACCAGGGATGTCAATAATTTCTTTTTCATAAAATATTTATTTGTCTTCTTCCTTCGTCGGAAAGATAATTAAACATTGTCAATTCAATATTCCATACCTCCTCAATATTCGATACCAGTAAGACTCTATCTATTGACGACCGGCCTGCCGGCAGGCAGGTTCACGATTGACGTTTCACGACTCACGTCTCACGCCTCACGCCTACAAAGACACTCCCCGCTTCCATGGAATAAAATCATCCTGCGCCAGCTGCACCGCTTTGGGAATGATCTCACCGCTGGCAACTTTTATGCAGAAATCGAGAATATCTTCTCCCATTTCCTGGATCGTTTTGCCCCCGGAAATCACAGGCCCGGCATCAATATCGATGATATCACTCATCCTTTCGGCCAGCCTGGAGTTAGTGGCTATTTTGATAGTAGGAGCAACCGGGTTGCCTGTAGGAGTACCGAGCCCGGTAGTGAAAAGAATCAAGGTAGCGCCTGCCGCAGCTTTGCCTGTCGTTGCTTCCACATCATTGCCGGGTGTGCAAACCAGGCTTAAGCCAGCTTCAATAACAGGTTCCGTATAATCCAATACCGATACTACCGGTGAGGTTCCTCCTTTCCTGGCGGCGCCGGTCGACTTGATCGCATCTGTGATTAATCCGTCTCTTATGTTGCCGGGTGAAGGGTTCATGTGAAAGCCCGACCCTACTTTATTGGCTAATTCATCATAGGATCGCATCAGGTGAATAAACTTCTTGGCGGCCTCTTCGTTTACGCACCGGTCGATCAGATCCTGCTCGGCTCCGCAGAGTTCAGGAAATTCGGCCAGCAATACCTTTCCTCCGAGTGCAACCAGCAGATCGGAAGTATGTCCAACGGCGGGATTGGCCGAGATGCCGCTGAAACCATCGCTTCCTCCGCATTTTACCCCAATGCTCAGGGCGCTTAATGGCGAAGGTTCCCTCTCATATTTATTTATCTCGGTAAGACCGATGAAAGTCTGGCGGATCGTCTCGGCAACCAATTCTTCCTCGCTTTTGATTCGCTGTTGTTCGAAAACATATAGCGGTTTATCAAAGGCTGCGTTTCTCTTTTTCAGATCATCCATGAAATACTGAACCTGCAGATGCTGACACCCAAGACTCATCACAGTTACACCACCTACATTGGGGTGATCGGCATATGCCGCCAGCAATGCGCTGAGGGTAGCGGCATCCTGGCGGGTTCCGCCGCATCCTCCGGTATGATTCAGGAATTTGATACCATCTACGTTTTTGAAAAGTCTTTCCGGTGCATTTGCACCTATAGGATTAAAATTGAGTGTCCTGATATCTTCTCCTTGTTTGTAGGCCTGGGACAATTGCCGCGTAAATCGTTTATACCGATCCGAAACGGCATAGCCCAATTCATTCCACATGGCTTCCTTGATCACATCGAGATTCCTGTTCTCACAAAAGACCATGGGAATAAATAACCAATAATTTGCCGTGCCTACTCTTCCATCCTTTCGCTTGTACCCGTTGAAGGTTCGGTGCATGAATTTTGAAACATCGGGAGCCTTCCAGCTGTACCGCACATCCCGGTATCCGTATTTCCCTGCCGCATGCACGGTGTTGGATGTGGTCATCACCTGTCCACGCAGTATTCCTGATTGCGCTTTTCCCACCAATACGCCATACATGATCACTTCGTCGCCGCTATTCATATCATGTATGAAAAACTTGTGTTTAGCTGCCACATTTTCCTTTAATTGAAAGGACTGGCCATTAAATGAGATAGCTGTTCCAGTAGAGAGGTCTTTCAATGCTACCAACACATTATCGTCCGGGTGTATCATTAAGAAGGGAGGAGGCGCCAGTTCGGTTATGTTCATATCTTTCATGCGGCAGATCTTAGGGTAGTTAATGAGGCAATGAAAATAATGTGATAGTGAAAAGTGAAAACAGGATTATACCTCTATTATCAATATTGAGGATTAAAGCATGGCGTGATGTGTCTCATATTTCACATCTAACTTTCACTCTTCGTATACATCGACAAATAAAGAAAGAATGCTCTTGTACCGGCCTTATAAAATTGTCTTATCATTCAACAATCTTAGCATCCAGACACTATATCCGGTCCGTTGGGCTGGTTTTTCTCAAAAACGATCCCCTTTTTTTTGAATCGGCCCTCCCAAATCTGACCGGGAACGAAGCCGGGAACGATTGCGTTATTTTTTTATTCCGGCTGAAGGAAGTAAGTTAATTTTCCATGAATTACGCGCTTTTTACACTTTTGATGTAAAGATTGCTTACTCCTGAAGGTCGTCCCCAAACGACTGGAGGCTGCTCTGAAGATATTCTAGACTTCTCAGCATAACTACTTGTTTTTCTTTCTCTTAAATATGAGTTGTTTTTCGAAATCGTTTGCGGATGTTTTTTCAGTCAGCTGAAAAGGATAAGCTATTTTGGCATTGATAATCACTTTTCCACCCTTTGAATGTAAGGATTGCTTAACACGATTGCTAATCACGAAATGTTTGCTTTATGAGACCTCAATTGCTAAAAGTCTGCAAGGAACCACAGTATTCCTTCAGCGTTCGGCGGGACCTGGTCCCCTACATCAATAACCGCTGGCATTATCACACAGAAGTTGAATTGATCCATTTTAAAAAAGGAGAAGGGACGCAATTCATCGGTGACAGTATCAAACCATTTAAGACCGGCGACGTAGTGCTGGTAGGTTCGAATCTCCCGCATTACTGGAGATTCGATGATTCCTACTTTGAAGAAGACGAGGAAAAAACGGCGGATGTGCGGGTGTCGCATTTCTGCGAAAATTTCTGGGGCAGTCAATTCCTGCAATTGCCTGAGAATATTCATATCAGGGGACTACTGGAAAAAGCCAAGAGAGGTTTGCAGATAACTGGCCGCACGCGTCAAAAAGTGGCGGATCTGCTGGAATCATTGTTACATACCGACAATAATCATCGTATCATCTTATTGATGGAAGCGCTGAATACTATTGCCGGATGTAAACAGGTAACCACGCTGTCATCCATTGGTTTTAAATATGACCTGGTAGAAAATGAAAAGGACCGCATCAATGCGATATACGACTACAGCCTTAAAAACTTCAAACGGTCGATCCAGCTCGATGAGATCGCCAGCGTGGCCAATATCAGTCCCAATTCCTTCTGCCGGTATTTCAAGTCGAGGACAAGAAAGACCTATTCGCAATTCCTGATAGAGATACGGGTGGGACACGCCTGCAAGTTACTGATCGAAAATAATCTCAGCATTAAGCAACTCTGCTATGAAAGCGGCTTTAATAACTTCACCAGCTTTCACAAATATTTCAAGCTGATCACCAGCAAGAGTCCGCTCACCTATCAGAAAGAATTCATGGGCCAATTAGTAAAGGCGTAGACAAATGATAATTTAAAATGAACAGGCAACCTCGGGGAAGCCTGTTTTATTTTAGACTCTCCCATCTTTGTATTTTTTTTACTTTTTACTTTTGACTTTTGACTTTCTAATTTTCACTTTCTTTCGATCATATGAAACACCTCCTCCTCCCCTTCTATCTTCTTCTATCCCTGTCCCTCTTTGGGCAAACGGCTCAACCTATTATCATTGAAACCAGGACAACCGCGCTTGTATTGACTCCCGGCGACAACGGGAGAGTCTATCAATCCTACCTGGGAAAAAGATTAAATCCCGCTGACTACACGCAGATGAAAGGTGGCAGGGAAGCGTACCTGACGGCCGGGTTGGACAATCAATTCGAGCCTTCCATAAGAATGATACATGCAGACGGAAACCCTTCCCTCGAATTGAGATATATATCGCACAAAGCGGAAACAAAGGGGGATATCAGCAACCTGACTATCCTGCTCAAGGACCCGGTGTACCCTGTAGAAGTGACACTGCATTATACCAGCTATTTTAATGAAGATGTAATAAAAACATGGACCGAAATAAAACAACAGGAGGCCAAACCGGTGCTGCTTACCCAATATGCTTCCTCCCTGCTGCATTTTAACGCGGATGAATACTGGCTCACCCAGTTTCATGGAGATTGGGCAAAAGAAATGAATATGGTGGAAGAGAAATTGACGAATGGGATAAAATCAATCGAAAGCAAATTGGGAACCCGGACCAACTTCTATCAGACACAGGTGTTCTTCCTTTCTCTTAACAAACCATCCACTGAAAATGAGGGTGAGTTGATAGCAGGCACACTGGCCTGGACCGGCAATTTCAGGTTTACATTCGAGGTAGACCAGCGCAACGGCCTTCGTGTTCATTCAGGCATCAATCCTTTCGCATCGGAATATAATTTGCAGCCGGGAGAGCCCTTTACCACACCCGAATTTATTTTTACCTATTCAGCTGCTGGTAAGGGACAGGCCAGTCGTAACCTTCATCGCTGGGCAAGAAATTATGCCGTGCTTGATGGCAATTCTTCCAGGATGACATTACTCAATAACTGGGAAGCCACCCATACCGATTTCACCGAAACCCGGCTGGTGGAATTATTCGATCAGGCCAGCAAATTGGGCGTCGACCTGTTCCTATTGGATGATGGTTGGTTCGGCAATAAATTTCCGCGAAATGATGACAAGGCCGGCCTCGGTGATTGGCAGGAAGACAAGAAGAAATTACCCAGCGGACTGGGCTACCTGGTGAAAGAAGCGGAGAAGAAAGGAATTCATTTCGGCATTTGGCTGGAGCCTGAGATGGTGAATCCGAAAAGTGAATTGTACCAGCAACACCCCGATTGGATACTAAAACTGCCGAATCGTGAGGAGAATTACGGTCGCAATCAACTGGTGTTAGACCTGATCAATCCCAAAGTACAGGATTTTGTTTTTTCTATCGTCGATGATATGATGACAAAAAACCCGGGCATCGCTTTTATTAAGTGGGACTGCAACCGCAGTATGACCAATGCCTATTCACCTTACCTTAAACAAAAGCAAACCCAGCTTTTCATAGAATACACGCGAAGCCTGTACAAGGTAATGGAACGCATTCGGGCTAAATATCCACATTTGCCGATCATGCTCTGCTCTGGCGGTGGCGGACGCACCGATTACGCCGCCCTGAAATATTTTACTGAATTCTGGCCGAGTGATAATACCGATGCGCTGGAAAGGATCTTCATTCAATGGGGCTATTCTTATTTTTTCCCCGCCAATACCATTTCGGCGCATGTTACAAGTATGGGCAAACAATCGTTGAAATTCAGAACCGATGTGGCCATGATGGGAAAGATGGGATATGATATACGCGTGAATGATTTTACACCGCAGGAATTGGAATTCAGCCAGGACGCCGTGAAGACCTATAAGCGCATTAGTGATGTGATCTGGTTTGGCGATCTGTATCGCCTCGCCTCTCCTTATGAGGGAAACCGCGCCGTGCTCATGTATGTAAGCGAGAACAAAAGCAGGAGCATTCTCTTTAACTATTTCACCAACTCGAGGAGAAAAGATATTTTTTCCCGGGTATTGCTACAGGGATTGGACACGCAGAAAAAATACCGTGTCAGGGAGATCAATCTTTTTCCCGGAACAAAATCAACGCAACCGGATAATGATAAAGTGATGACAGGCGAATACCTGATGTCGGTTGGTCTAAACCTGGCGGCAGGCAGGGCAAATCCACTAACGAGCAGTATTTTGGAGATAACGGAGGAATGATTTGATCCGGCCTCAATTCATGATGGCGATTACGTTGAATGCCTGGTTGGTGCACGAATGATGGATGGAATTGGGGATTGGGAATCAGGAATCAGGCTTCAGCAGAAGCGAACTCATCACCAGGTGTTCAGGGCATGTGTTTTAGGGTGGATGAAAAATGTGTACCTGTATGAACCAGCTCCGTGATTAGCTGTAAATTTGATTCTAATCTTAAAACTATCGCATATGAAACACTTCCTCTTCATTTTGCTCGTGTTTGCAGCTATCACTTCCAAAGCGCAACAGCACCAGCTGGAAAAAGTATGGGAAACTGATTCCATTGTGGCCATTCCCGAATCGGTATTACCCGACACAAAAAACAATATACTTTTCGTTTCCCTCATAGATGGGGAGGGCTGGACTGCAGATGGCAAGGGTGGTGTGGGAAAATTGAGTCCGGATGGAAAGAAGTACGACTCTACATGGATCAGGGGTTTGAATGCACCAAAGGGACTGGGTATGATCGGCAACCGCTTGTATGTGGCGGATATTTCAGAGGTGGTGGTAATAGATATAGCAAAGGGTGTGGTGGAAAAAAAGATTCAGATCGACAGTGCTACGGGATTGAATGATATTACAGTTGACAGTCGCGGTATCGTGTACGTATCGGATTCGAGGAGAGGAAAGATCTGGCAGATACAAAATGATATTCCATCGCTTTACCTCGATAATGTAAAAGGAGTAAACGGGTTAAAAGCTATCGATGACTATCTTTTGATCGGCGCCGGCAAGGACTTCATCAGGGCCGGGAAGGATAAGACCACCACGAAGATCACCAGCCTGCCGGAAGGCATCGATGGCATCGAACCCGTTGGCAACGGCGACTATATTCTCACGGCATGGTCGGGTTATATTTTCTTCGTAGGCGCGGATGGCCACATAGAACCCTTGCTGGATACACATCTTGAAAAAAAGAATACCGCCGATATTGGTTATGACGCTGCAAAAAAGATATTGTACGTACCTACTTTCAACGCCAAAAAAGTAGTTGCCTACAGGCTGGCGGTCAAAAGTTAACAAGCCGGAATCATCAACGTGAATCGTGAAACTTCGACCTGCCTGCCGGTAGCTATCCTTTACCCAAATT
>Ga0193753_10003603_pt1 | contig 11380 bp, 10 predicted proteins | sample H1c2metaG_FD_144925 | JGI IMG/M metagenome (GOLD analysis project Ga0193753, IMG submission 144925) | Soil microbial communities from a riparian zone of the East river system, Colorado, United States - H1c2 | ecosystem: Environmental > Terrestrial > Soil > Riparian zone | place: USA: East... | reverse complement strand
GCATATCGATGGGAAGCATCTCCCCTTCGGGAATCTGTGCCGACACCCATCCGCTCTTCCCCAACCCATACGCGGTCGGCTTCGTGAAAGGGAGCGAGAGGGCAGCTGCACTCGAGTGGGGCAGCTTGCATGAAATGCTGAACGGCTCTCCCTCGACGCTCAGGTACGCAAACGTCTTATCCTTCACCGCCAAGTCGAGGTGCCCCGGCCACGGGCTCTTCGTGTGAGCTCCAGGATAAGCGAGGCCAAACTCACGCAATTCTTTGAGCACGGCGTCCATCGGATTCTTGCGGCGAGGCATCGATGTTCCTCCACGGATACCGCCACATTATGCGACTTTCGGTTCCGACGCATCAAGAGCTGATGTCTCCTGACGACAGGCCCTCAACCGGGTTGACGTCTCCTGACGACAGGCCCTCAACCGGGTTGATGTCTCCTGACGACAGGCCCTCAACCGGGTTGATGTCTCCTGACGACAATGCCTAAACCAAATTGACGTTTCCAGACTACAATGGCCATTAGCAATTTATTCGAGGCGAATTGACGTAAATGCGGTGGCGCATCGAAACGAATTGGCATAGTCATAATGAGATGAAGCGCATACACGTCGTCGGTTCTTGGCTGTTCGTCGCTGCTCTTGCGTTTGGTTGCAGCTCGCAGGACTCGGTCGATGCGGACGGATCCCCGTCCGCCGTGCACAGTGGTGAAGACACGGGCACTGATACTGGGGAGCCCCACGCTCACGATGCCGCGAGTCTGACCCTCGATCCCACGCCCGGCAAGTACCTCGAAACTTGCGACGGGTCCGGCGGAGTCGCGATCGGCGTGAACCATTTTCTCGACGTAAACGACGAGAATCAGGGCGTGCGTATCTATGAGCGCGGCAAGAATGCTGGCCCAGTCAAACAGCTCGACGTGAGCAAAGGGATCGGCCTTGACACTTCCGACGAGGCGGATCTCGAGGACGCCGCCCGGATTGGCGATCGCGTTTACGTGATCGGTTCGCACGGCCGGAACAAGGACGGCAAGCTCGAAGATGCGCGGTACCGATTCCTCGCGATGGATTTGTCCGGCACCCTTCCCGACCTGAAGGTGGCAGTCGCCGGCTCGTATTCGCACCTGCTCGACGACCTTCTCAGCTCCGACAATTGGACGACCTCCAACGCGTCGGTCATCTCGGCAATCAGCAAAGCGTCGAAGCTTTCCGACGACAGCAATTCGGATCTTGCTCCCGAAAAGAATGGAACCAACATCGAGGGGCTCGCCGCTTATCCGTCGGCGACTTTGCCCGGACGGCTCGCGATCGGCTTCCGGAATCCGGAACCCGGGAGCCGCGCCATCATCGTCACCCTCACCAATGCCGATGCCGTCCTCGGTGGGGCAAAGGCCCACTTCGGCGAAGCGATCGAGCTCGATCTGGACGGACTAGGAATTCGCAGTATGGCATGGTCCAAGGAGCACGATGCGATGCTCATCATCGCGGGGCCGCACGACTCGGGAGGGCCCTTTCGCCTCTACAAATGGTCGGGGGTTGCCTCGGAGGCGCCCTCCCTCGTAAAGACACTCAAGCCGCCGTCTGATGGATCTGCAGAAGTCGTGATTCCATACCCCGGAACGAAGGACGTCCAAGTTCTCTTCGACATGGGCGATTCGAAGATAGGCGACGACAGCTGCAAAGACGCCTCCTCCTCGAAGCGATTCTTCACCGACGCCATCGTTCACGTCGATTGACGCTCATTCCCGGGGCAGGCGGGCCACTCTCATTTCGGCCCCGCCCCGTTCTGTCACGCTCGGCCCCGTTCTGTCACGCTTGGGTCGAGCCAAAAACCGGGGGGGCACGTCACTGCGCGAGGAATCTTTCGACCGCGTCGACGAACTGTCGGCGGCCATGGTCGGGGCGATCGAGGAAGACGAAGTGGGTAGCTTGCGGCAGCACCAGCGTTTCGATGCGGCGCGCGTGCACGAGTTCGCGCTGCAGCGCCGCCACGTCTTCGGGCCGCGACCAGTGATCGAGCTCACTGCGCACCACTAGCGTCGCCGCGCGAATGTCGCCGGCCTGCCAAAACTTGGTACCGCCGGCGAGCAGGTAGCTGTCACGCAGCGGGCCGTTCGGCATGCGCACACTGGGCGGCGTGCGTTGCGAGGCCGTCGGGTCGCTAGCCACCGCGCCCGATGCGTACGCTTCGGAGACCCGGGGGTCGCGCCAGATCGTCTTGTCGGCGACCGGGATGCCAGCGTCCCAAGTGCGCAGCATGCTCCGGCTGTCGCGCAGGTTGTAAGCCCCAACGGCGCGCGCGAACTCGCCCGGATGCTCAGAGTCTTCTAGCAACGAGCGCATCGACCAAGCGCCGGGCGTGCCGTAGATCGTGTTGAGCATGACGAGATGACTGACGGCATCCGGATGCGTTGTCGCGTACATTCCGACCCAGTGCGCGCCCGTCGCCCAGCCAAGCAATGCGACCGGTCTACGATCTCGCGCCTGGATTGACGCGACGACGGCGCCAATGTCGCGGACCGCTTCATCGGACGATACCGCCGGAGGGTTCGCATCGGCCGGTGCCTCGAGCGCGGGGGGACGCGTCGAGCGCTCCCAGCCGCGGACGCTGAGCACGGTGACGGCGTGGCCGGCGCGCGCGAGATCTTCAGCGAGCGAATAGCCGGCGATCGGCGAATCGAACGAACTGACCCCGCCGCCGCCGAGGCCGTGGACGAGAACGACGGGCACGCGCCGAGGGCCGGGAGCCCCGACCGCGACGACCTCACGTACCGCGATCCGGATGCCTGAATCGCTTTCGACCATGGCATCGCGCCGGTCGATTCGCATCACTCTCTCGTCGGCACCACGCTCGGTCCTGACGATCGACGGGGATGGAGGGGCACAGGAAAGCACGAACAAGGCGAAGAACGCTGCACGCAGCATGAAGTCACGATAACACGCCGCAGGGGTTCGATAGCCGATGGCGCCGGGCGGTGAGCCGGCTTCTGGTGCCAGTCGATCTTGGACGCTCGACGGCGATGCTCGACGATAGAGAAGAATCTCGTGCTCATTGCCGAATAGAGGAACAGCGAGTACGTGCGCTCCCTCATGTTCGCGTTTGCGTTTGCGTTCTCAATTGCGAGATCCGAGCGCGGCCGGGGGCACCGTGCGTTCGAACGGTGGCGCATCGCTCAGGCATCGTTCGAACCGAGGAGCGAGGGCGCTCGCCGCTTCTGGGAGCGAGGGCGGGCCGTCAAACGATTGCCCCATGCGATTCCAAACGATCCGGGAGCCCTCCGTGCTGAACCAAATGACGACAGGCGGCCCACGAAACAGGTCGCGACGTACTCCGCCTCCTTTTCCCTGGAACCACATACGCGAGTCGTAGCTATTGTTTCGATTGTCGCCCAGCACGAAGAACTCGCCGGGTGCGACCGTAAACGGCTCTTGGAACGCGGCGGATCCATTCGCTCGATCGTAGAAGGTTGTGAAGGCCCGACCCCCGAGAAACTCGAGATCGAGCTCCCCTTCCATGAGTGGCCCGTCGACGGCTCCCGGAAAGGTCACCGTTCCGACGACGCAATGCGGAACCTCCCACCCGTTGATCCACGGATGGCCTCCCTTCGTCTCGATGACGTCGCCGCCTCGCGCGATGACGCGCTTGACGAAGTCTTGTTCGGGATGCTCCGGAAACGCGAATACGGCCACCTCGCCACGCTTTGGGTCGCGGAACCGATACGTGAACTTATCGACGTAGAAGTGCTCGCCCGCGGCCAGCGTCGGCATCATCGAGCCTCCGGGAATCGTGAAGGCTTCGAGTAAAAACGCACGGGTCGCGACCGAGATCCCAATTCCGAGCACGGCCAACGCCAGCGCCTCGAGAAGGATCCTTCCCCCAGAATGGGACACGAATCGGCTCTGCGGCAGCGTGAGAACGTCGAAGACGAGGGCGAATCGAATCAGCGCGGCGAGAATTACTCCGATCAGGAGGGCCGCAAGGTTCCAGCGACCCGGAAGGGCAGTGGCCAAGGCGCACGTGAAAACGAGCACGAGCGCGCCCGCTCCGAATGCGTACACCGCCCGTCGCGTCTGGCCGACGTAGGCGTGACCGGAACCGAGAAGGAGGAGAGAAAGAAGAAATGCGACGAGGCGACTGCGCGGTGACCTCTCGTTCGCGAGCATGGCACGTTGTCCTCGGTTGAAGTGTCCGCACGAACCCTATCAGGTCGAACCTGCGGCACGGGCGATCTCCGTGCGTGATCTGCTCACGTTTCGCATGGGATCGGGTCTCGTGTTCGCCGAACTGGAGACGTATTCGATCCAGAAGGCCAGCGATGAAACTTCGCCGACCGGCCATATCCTCCTCTTCGCGGGTTGGGCCGACGAAAGCAGCCCCTCCGCAAACCTGATTCGTCGAAAGGGACTGCGATCAAGTCGCGACTTGGGTGTTTCGCGACCCCCTTTCGCGCGCACGATTTCTTCGCCGACAAACCTAGCGAAGCGTACAGGCGGCTCCGTATAGAAACAGTAGAATCCATGAACAAGAAGATGGCCGCGGCAGCAAGGATAATACTGTGCCAACGATGTGAGGGCGACGAGGGGTTTTCGGGGCTGCCGCGATGTCGGCGGCGTTTGCTGGATGGTCCCGTAGCGACGATTCGTACGAAGACCTTTGCGCGAAGCCGAACAAATCCTTCATTTTCCGGCATCGGGTCACGACCGTCGGCAACGGTACGGACGCCACTTTAGCGCCCCCCTCCTGGTCTTCGATCGAGGTCACGGAGAAGGCTACGCGGCGCAAACTCCCAGCTAAGTGCACGTTTTCGAACTCTCGAGCAAGTCGAACGCGCATGTGCAGAGCCTGAAGAGATTGGGGCACTGCTTCGACACGCGGCGCTTTGCACGTTGCATCGTGCAACCAGCTTCAGAATGCTTTTTGACCTTACATCGAATGAATCAAAAGAAGGTGAACTATGGCCTCCGGTATCAGCCGCAGAACGTTCGTTAAAGGTGCCGCGATGATGGCGGCGGCAGGAACGAGTATCCGTTCCAAAATTGTATTTGCCCAAAGTAATCCGCCACGTTTCGACATCGATCAGGTTTCCAAGGTCATGTTTGCAGATGTCGATCCTGGGGCATCGGGACGGGGATGGCAGTCAATTGCGGGGGACGGCGTCAACAACCGGATCTTCTATGCCCATCCTCCGACCAGCGACGACTCTGATATCCGAATTGGATTTTATACACCAGCAGGCCATAAGAGTCCGGACTATATGGAGTTCACCAACTTCGGCCATGGGCAGGTGATCGGCATCGAGAACGCCGGCAGTGACACCTATATCTGGATGGAAACGCAGCCCGAACCGCCAACATTTCCACATAACGGTCACCGCATCTGTCGGGTGAAATGGAATCCGAATACGCCCGGCCCGTTCACATTCTCCGATCTGGGGACGTCTGCGCTTCCGGGCTCCGAAGTCCATCAACTCAAGCCTTCTTCGCACGCAAATAGCTGCACGATCGATCCAACCAACAATCGGCTGTTGCTGCGGTTTTATTGGCCTGGAGATTTGCCAAGCGGACAGCGTGCGGAGGACAAGGGGCACTCCAAAGGATGGTTCTACACCATCTATGAAAGTGTGGATGCCGTGCGAACCTACGGCAACGATGCACCCACGGTGGCCGACTTTATTCCCGAGCACGCGTTGCTGGCAGATGTCGAAGGCGGCCCATTTCAAGGAATTACGCTTTACGGCGAGTATGCCTACATCATTACGGGAACGCAGTGGCATAATGGATCCGCGAATTCCTGTGAAAGAGTTGGAGATGACCCAGGTAATATCTACCTGACGTGCTTCTCGATCTCAAAGGTAGGGAATCATTACCCCTTCTACTCGTCGCATATAGCCTCCGAGTACTCTTACAATTTTCGGGAGCCTGAAGGTATCTCGGTCTACGTCCCACCTACGGGTTCGCCACGACTCGCATTCACGATTTGCAAGGTGCATGACTGCACGAATTCTACAGGTATAGGACTTCCCAGACGAGAGACCGTTCTTTACAAAGACCTACTGGTCACAACGCCTCTTCCATAGTCACTTGAGACCGGTCACTTCATCTCGCGATCCCAGAGTCCGAGCAATTCGGCGCCGACCCCGTACGATTTTCCATTGAAGAAGAGGCCTCATGCGCCAATTTATATTGGTTGTTTTGATTTTGATCGCGGCTCGCATACCCACAGCTCACGCGCAAGCCCAAAACCCATATCTCAATGACCATGACGAGACGGCGAATCCGGCTATCTCAGCGTCCGTGTATGGCACAAAAGTCAACCTGCGATATCAGCTGAATGTTTATATCCAACAAGTCGACGATTCGAGTGAACTCTATCCAGCGGTTGTTCTGGTTCACGGCGGTGGTTGGGACAAAGGGAATGCTGCAAACTTAACGGACTACGCACGTGTGCTGCATACGCACAACCTCATTACCGTTGAGGTGGACTATCGCACGCTACCGGAGGGCGAGACCGCCTCGACGCCAAATCCACATTCACCAGAACCCTGCGTTCAGGATATGAAGACGGTGATCCGATGGCTTCGGCAAAATGCGGACAAATACCACATTGATCGCAATAAGATTGCCGCATTCGGAGAGTCTGCGGGTGGGTACATGGCCGCACATGCCGCATATCTAGACGGATGGAACCATGCTGATGATGCCACTACCTACAATGGCACGCCACATCCGCTGACATATTGGTCCGCGAAACCTAATTTGCTTATCCTGATGAGCCCAATCCTGAGCGTAGGTACGGAGGCACATGCGTATGAGCACTGGCGGTTCGGAAGCGATTCGACCGATCATGACATTATTACCGCGCCGACGAATTCTTCTATCCCTGTCTTGCTGCAAATTGGCTATTACGACACAACGGCATGGCCGCCGACTGCAAAAACGTGGCATCAAAAATTAATGGATGCCAATGTGCCCGTTACTCAATACGTCTATTATTCGGAAGAAAATCCGGATAACCCCAATGCGACTCGCTATGGCGCTTGCCACCAATTTTTCCGGAAGGCTGGGGCGGATTTCTACAATGTTCCGCAGAATAGAGTGATCAGCTTTCTACATAGCCACGGGTATGGAGATTGAGCGCGCTCAATCCAGCTTTGGTCGGCGCGGTCGATTTCGAGGAGCCCCATCCCGTGCCAACGTCACATGAGGCGTAACCCATCGGCGCGCGGCGTCTAGAAATAAAGATACGAACTGAGCTGTACCTCCAAAGAAGACGGCTGCATCGCGGCTTCGACCCCCACGGCGACATCCTTTCCGAGCGAGCTGCGAACGACTGCGCGGACGTCGTACGTTGCGCGCAGACGCTGGGCGGGAAGATAGGAAAGGCTCCCCGTCAGAAGGGCGATCGTCTTTGCGGGTAGGCGGACCCGCAGTCCTGCATAGGGCCCTACTCCGACCCGGACGAGGCTTCCACCGATGCCATCGAGTGCTCCAGAAAAAACCACGTACGTGTCGGCCATCAAAAAGAAGGTTGCGTGCTCGGTCTCGGTGCCGATCGTCCCACCGATCGCGACGTCGCGCAGCCGCGGTCATGAAGACGCACGCCGAATGCCCGCGCGCGCCACGACAACGCTTTCTCGAAACGGGTGAGGGGATTGAGCGCAAGGAGCTCGGCGAAGGTGATGCTGTCCAAGGTCAGCGCGCGCCGCCCAATATCGTAGCGCAGGTGCGTATCGAGGAATTGCAACTGCGAGAGTTCGGGCTCGCCGTCGGGCGGATCGGCCAAGTCATGGAGCGCCAAGCGGTATCCGAACGTGGCGAAGCCGTTGCCATATTGAGAGGTGATGCCCGTTCCGAACGTAATGCGCATAGAGTCATGGCCGCGTTCGGGTGCCTTGTCGAGTGGGGCCGAGATCGGGGGCGCCGGAGGAAGCGATTGGGAGAGGAGATCGCGCCGCTGGACGAGCCAAGCCCTGGCCGTCACGATGTTCGCGTTCTTGCCCGACTTCGGCGCCTTGGCGAGGCGTGCGTCGAGCACGAGGACAGCCGCGTCGAGCATGCGTACGCGCTCGACGATCGAGAAGTTGCTCGGCATGGGGGCCGTGGGGTCGTGCGTGAGGCGCTCGACCATGTCTTTCTCCCGAGGCCCCAGTCGCGCCACTTGCCCGCGAAACTGACTGCGAAGAGACGGGCGGTAGCGGATGTCTCGTACCAGCCCTGGGACGGTGAAGAGCGCTTTGATCGTGTCCTTGGGGAGCACCACGGTATTCAGGCTGGAGAGCAGGTCGATCCGCGGTGCCGCGGCCTCGATGGCGGCGAGGACGTGATAGGAGCAATTCTGGGTCAAATAGAAATAGTCGATATGGGTCGCAAACAGCTCCCAGAGATGAAGCGCGAAAAGCCTCACCTCGGGAGGGGTGAGCGCCAGATCGTATTCCCACAGATCGCGCGCTTCGGAGTTGCCATATTCACGAATTTTGTATTCGTAAGAATGAAAACGGAACACTCCCGGAAATAAGCCCGTCAACCCCTTGAATGCGTAGAGAAGTGGATTGTGCGTATCGGTGTTTGCAATGTAGTCGACCCCGAAATCGAGCCGCTCGCTCGGCTCGGTGTTGCCGGCTGGGCGGCGCCTCTTTACACGCACGAACGTATGGCCGAAAGCAGACGCCGGATTGTTCAGATAGTTGGCGGAATAGACGATGGTCACGGCCTCCGGATCCAGCGCCGCGTTGTAAACGGCAAGGGCCGGGCACGTCGGCGCGTGCAGACGGCCTTCGAGATGAAGTCGCTCATCCAGGAAGAATCGGCGCGCTGGAAAGCGGCACAGCGCGTGCGCATCTTCGTGACCTGGGACGACGGGCGCCAAGAACGCGTTCAAGGTCGCCTCGAGCTCCGCCTCGGGGTCGTGCTTGCCAGTGGGCGCCAGAAAAAATTCCTCCCCGTCCACCTCACTCACCGGAGTGCCCCACACTCCGGGCCGATAGTGCAGCAGCCGCTGCCACGCGACGGACTGCGCGAGCCTCATTGCGCGCGCGTCTGCAATCATCCGAGGCTCGGCAGATGCTGCCGCACCCGCAGAGAAGCACAAGAGCGACAGCGCGAGGATCAGCCTAAGCGCGAGCGCATGAACCGTCATGTCCCTCAGGGTCTCATCGGCGTCTCCATGTCTTGGGGCAAGTATCGTGCGAACCACGCGACGGCCCGCTCGCTGACGATGGGTTCGTCGGTGATCGAAGCGTGCCCAGCCCCCGGCACCAGCAAGAGTTCGGCGTGGTCGCTTCCTGCCGCGAAGATCCGCTGCGAATGCCAGCTCGGTATCTTGCGATCGTCTTGGCCATGGATGAGCAGCATCCGCGCCCGCGTGCGGCCGATGGCGACAACTGGGCTGGCATCGTCGGGATCGAAACCACCTTCGCGCCCCGCCAGATCAATCGCTCCATTCACGAAACTCGCAGGGAGCATCGGGGCATAACACGGCACCACGGTTCGCAGGCTCGCGAAGGGCGCGACTGCGACGACCGCCATGATCCGCGGATCATTGCCGGCCCATTCGATGGCCGTCGCCGCGCCATAGGAGTTGCCCATCACGCCGACGGAGCCGATTCGGAGCCCACGCGCTTCCAACGCATCCAGCACCTGCGCAAGATCGCGCGCCTCGACGACTCCGTACGAGAGCCAGTCACCCGTCGAGCGACCGTGCCCGCGCAGATCGACGAGGACCGCGCGGAAGCCCGCGGCCGCGAGCATTTGCCCCCACCCGCGCATGCTCTTCTTGTTTGCACGGATACCGTGCAGAACGAACACGGTCGCCCTGACGCGCGGCGTGCGCGCCTCGATGATTTGGAGAGACAGCGTTGCCGCCGGCGGACCGACCACCACGGTCAACTCCCCGTCGATCCGCGCCGGAGTGGGAACACCTCGGTTGGGCGCGACGACAATCGCGGAAGCTGCCCATTGCCGTAGTGGCTGGCACGAGAGGCTCCCGATCAAGAGACAAAACGCTACGACGTGCACACCACGACGTTTGCCGCTCCGCAACGCGTGCGTACCCCATCCCTTGCTGCCACCCGTGTGCTCGCGTACTGCCATACTCGGGAGACGATTTTCCTTATTCCCTGGTTGAGACCCCGAGGGGTACCCCGCAGGAGACAGTGGCACCAGCGGCCGCGAGCGCAAGGCAATTCGCATCGAGGCACGACCGTTGCTCTTGTGCCCCGCAGAATGATCTTCCTTCCTTTGCATCTCGCCGAGACGTGTCCGCAATGCGGCGCGTCGCCGCCGGAATCCGAGACGCGTTTGGTCGGTGTCGTCGAACCATTCGAAGGAGCGATGCTCACGAACAACGTGCGGCTGATGCGCCGGATCGCGCATGGTGGGATGGGAAGTATTTGGCTCGCGCGACATCTCGGCCTCGACCTTCCCGTAGCCGTGAAATTCATGTCCGTTTCGGCGTGGCAAACGACCCATGCGGCGCTCGAGCGCTTCACGCGGGAGGCGCGCACCGCGGCACGCGTTCGTCATCCGAACGTGGTTCAGATTCTCGACTTTGGATGTTCGTCTCTCGCGGGCGGGGCTCGCTACATCATTATGGAGTACCTCGAAGGCGAAGACCTTGAACGGTATATCTGCGAGCACGGGCGACTTGGTTTGGAAGAAGTGGTTTCGATCGTGCTGGCCGTCGGCAGTGTACTCGAGAAGGCACACGAGCAAGGAATCGTGCACCGCGACATCAAGCCAGGGAACGTCTTTCTTCACGGCCCTGACCGCGTCGTGAAGGTCTTCGATTTCGGTGTTGCCAGAGACGAAACTCAGCTTTCGGAACGCACCACCGAAGCGGGCGAGATAGTTGGGACACCGTTTTTCATGAGCCCGGAGCAGGTCGTAGGTTCAAAAGAGACCGACCACCGGTGCGATCTCTGGGCGCTCGGCGTTCTGGCCTATGAGGCGCTGGTGGGGCGTCTGCCTTTCGAGGGAGATACTCCGACGGCGGTTTTTCTCGCGATCACGCGCGGACACTATCGGACGCCGAGTCACGTGGTCCCCGGACTACCTCTGGCGGTCGACGTTTGGTTTCGAAATGCATTTGCAGCGGATCCCGCACGACGATTTCCCTCCGCGAGAGCGATGGCGAAGGCTCTTGTCTCCGCGGTTGCCGTCGCACCGGCCAAAGTGGATCTCGAGCTGCTCCCGCACCGAGCCCGGCATTCCTCCAGCCTGGACCGAAAATGGGGTGGTCGCTCGAGATTCCGATCGATGTTGTTCGTCTCGGCCGTGGCAAGCGTGACCGCATTCTCCGGTCGCTCTTCCGTCGAGGGGTCGAGTACGCTGTCACCGCTCGTTTCGTCGGCCAGCCTTCCGCCATACGACGTGCAACAACGGCAAGAG
>Ga0193753_10003602_pt1 | contig 11383 bp, 5 predicted proteins | sample H1c2metaG_FD_144925 | JGI IMG/M metagenome (GOLD analysis project Ga0193753, IMG submission 144925) | Soil microbial communities from a riparian zone of the East river system, Colorado, United States - H1c2 | ecosystem: Environmental > Terrestrial > Soil > Riparian zone | place: USA: East River... | reverse complement strand
CATCCCGAGCTGATTCAACCGGGGCGGCGAGGAGCTGAAGGTGCGTCCGAAATTCGGGCTGTCAACCGCCGTGGTCGGATTCGCAAAATTCGCGTGATTCAGTGCGTTGAACGATTCGAAGCGAAACTCCAGGCGAAAACGTTCGTTCACCGGAATATCTTTTCTCACCGAGAGATCGAAATTCGTAAAGCCGATGCCTTGAAGAATGTTCGGTCCTGCGTTTCCAAGACGTGGCGCCTGCGTCGCGTGCTTCGCCGTATTGCCCGGCCAATCGAAGGCCGCGACGGACCAGCGAGCGCTATCGACACCGCTCCCAGTCAGTAACGGATTGCCTAGCAAATCGGCGCGGCAGGTTATTTGGAATCCGTTGTTGCAGTTCTGCACTCCCACGGTAGGGCTGAAGAACAGTCCGTCCGCGGCGGTGATGATTCCGTTCACCGTCCAGCCGTTGATGAGCCTGTCGACGAATCCGTGCGCTCCGCTCGCAATCAGCTTGCCCGAGCCGAACGGCAGTTCGTAGCTGAACGTTCCGACAAATCGCTGCGGTACATTGTCTGCCGTAGGACCGCTTTCGAGGCTAAGATTCAGTGGGTTCTGCACCGCGCCGGTCGTCCCGGCCGTCATGATCCCGCCCGCCCTTGTAAGTGCCTTACTGTACGTGTAAGCTGCCTTGAATGTCAGCCCGTGAGACAAACGCTTTTCGGCTGACAGCAGCAATGCGTTGTAATTAGCTCCCGCGCCACTGCTGAATCCATAAACGCGGCCCCATTTAGGATAGGGAACGCGAGTCGACAGCGCGCTCGTTCCAGGTGTGGTGGCGTTGTAATCGAACAGATTATTAAGATGCGTCGTCTTCGATCCTAGATACTGCCCTTCAAAGAGGAAACTCTTGCCCACCTGCCGCGCAATACTGAAACTCCACTGCTGCGAGTACGCGTTCAGGAAGTGGCTCTCGGGGCCCGACAGAAGTCCGAAAGTCGCCGTCTTCAGCGCCTGGTCCGCCGGTACGCCGACTTGGCCGCCATATGTCAGCGTTGGCTTATTCACAGCGGAGCTGTAGTTCGTCCAAAACTGCGAAGGGGGACCGGTCTGCGCGTTCTGCACTACGTTGATGACCGCGGGTGAAGCGTAATACCAACCGTAGCCGCCGCGGACCACGGTCGATTCATTTTTGAACGGCCGCCAGGCAAAGCCAAACCGGGGCGCGAGATTATTCTTGTCCGGAGTGAACTCGGAATTGCGGTTGAGCAACCCAACCGGCAGGTCGGGCCGATTCGTCTGATACCAGGGCAGGGCAGTCGTGTTTTGTTGCGGAAATCGCAAACCACCAAGCGTCGCATCGAAGACCGGTGTCAGGCCGCTCAGCTCCGTCGGCGGCGAAAAGTATTCGTAACGCAGGCCGGCATTGATCGTAAGAGAAGGCGAGACCTTCCAATCGTCGAGGACGTAGTAGGCTTGACTCGTTGCCCGAAAACGGCCCGGTTGATTCGGAGATAACACCAACGTTTCGGACGACGGAGCGCCTAATAGAAAATCCGCGTATCCGTCGCCTGAGAATTGCCCCGAGAAGGTATACGCATTATTCTCGTGGGTGGCAAGTGCCGCGTCCGCGCGAATTCGCCGGATATCCACGCCCGCTTTTATGCTGTGCGATCCATGAATCCAGGTGATTCCGTCGTACCACTGGAACGTGTTTACCGTAAGAAACCAAGGCTGACCTTCGGAGAGCGGCGAAATCGAAGAGCTTCCGATGCTGATGGTTTCCGGAAAGCCCGAGTTCGGGCCGCTCGTGGGGGCAAATGGAATGCCCGCGTTCGCCGCGATCGGATTCCCAGTATTCTGGCCGGCTGTCCGGTTTACCGTCCGGCTGTAGCTGAAGTGCGCTTCGTTTAATAGCGAGGGAGTGAAGGCGCTGGTCAAGCTGAGCACGCTGTTCTGGAATCGCTGTGGCTGGAGTTGTCCGCCCACAGTGGGAAATGTGAGCGGAATGTACCTGTCGTTGCTCTGGCTGCCGTAGCGGCCCATCAGATTCTCGCCCGCGGTGATATTGTGGTCGACCTTGATCAAGTAATTGTTCGAATCGTTCACGGCGGCCAGATTATTGCTGTAATTCTGCGTCGGATTCGCCGCATTGGGCTCCGGATAAAACTTCGCAAGAGCTGCCGAGATTGGACTTATCTTCGAAGTCGGAATCACGTTGCCGGCGAACTGTAGACCAGTCGTCGGGTCAATAATTTTCTTGTTGAATGCCGATAAATCGCCATTCCGCTGCGCGGCGGTCGGAACATTGCCCGTAGCGAATTGGCCTTGACGAATGCGCGTCAGGTCGAAGTCTCCAAAGAAAAACGTCCGGTTCTTGATAATCGGCCCGCCACCCGCGACGCCAAACTGATTTTGGTGCAGCGCGGCGATCTCCTGGTTAGGTTTCAGAAAAAAATTCCGCGCGTCGAACGCATTGTTCCGTACAAATTCCCACGCGGCGCCATGAAATGCGTTTGTGCCCGACTTAGTAACTACGTTCACGACCGCGCCGCCGCCCGCTCCGTATTCCGTCGAGTATTGGCCGATCTGAATGCGAAATTCCTGTACCGAATCCACGCTCGGGGAAAGATTGTAGGTCTTAAAGAATGCTTCGGTGTTGTCCGCCCCATCCAGCAGATAATTGTTCTCCGCAGCCGGCATGCCGGCCGCTGACGGAGCAAAGCCTTTGTTGAGAATGCCGGCCTTTGCGTTGCTCGTGCCGCCTTCATCGATTCCACCGGTAAGCAGCGTCAGTTGCATGAAATTGCGCCCGTTCAGTGGCATGTCCAGCACGCGTTTTTCGGTAATCACGCTACCCACCGTCGAATTTTCGCTGTTCACCAATGGCGCCGCGGAAGCGACCGTCACCGACTCGCTGACTTCGCCCACTTGCAAAATGACGTTGACGCGAGCCTCTTGCGCAACCTGCAGAACAATGCCGGAAAGCACCTGGCGCTTGAATCCGGCCTGTTCCACCTCCATCCGATACTCGCCGGGGCTGAGCGCGGGAATCGTGTACGCTCCCGAAGAATCCGAAGCCGCCTCGTGAGGCAGATTCGTACCCGTGTTGATTGCTCTAACCTTTGCGTTCGGAACACTAGCGCCGCTTGCGTCCGTTACGATACCCGTAAGCGTGGCGTTGACCACTTGAGCCGGTACCAGTACGGCGCTCGAGAGGATCAGAATCAAAAACCGCAGTACCACCGGGAGTTTTAGAGACATCGCTTGTTCATCCCCTTATCGCAGTATGTCGGTGAGTATAGCTGCGTTTGGGATCTCCGGATCGCCTGGGCGTCGAAGAAGGATCGTTCGATCCAGCCGATTGGACAGCTTATTCTCGGGGATTCAGGTACATTTCCATCCACGTCCAGCTCAACGCGTAGAAAGCCTGCGACGATGTGTGCGGGAGATCGGGATACCACGCCAGGGTCTTTATGGCGTTGACCGCGTCGAAAACAGAACGAATCGTGCTTGCCGGACAGACCTGGTCTTTTCCTCCGGCGCTGATCAATGTAGCGGCATGAATGCCGGCGGCGAGCCGAAGAGGATCGAAGTAGTCGAGCGTATTCCAAGCGCTCGCGCGATTCGCATTTGCTTGGTTGAGCCGTGTGCTGACTAACGAGCCTGGTATCGCCGCGGCCTCTCGCATGTCACACAAGCAGGGAACATGCGCCGCAACGGCTCGTACTCGCGGATCGAGCGCAGCAACCGCCAGCGCAATACCACCGCCTTGGCTCGTTCCCATAATGGCGACGCGCTGTGGATCGACCTCGGGACGGCTGACCAGAAAATCAATCCCACGGAGCACGTCCGCATAGGCGCCTTCGTAGTAGTAGCCTCTTGGGCGATCGATACCCCAAGTTAGTTTTTCTGGTCCATCGATCTTCCAGAGTTCTTCGGATTCGCCTTGAGACCGTGGATAAACCTGCAGGATCACGTAACCGCGTTGGCATTCATCGAGCATGACGCCTTGCTGCGAACCACCGTATCCAGGAGCGGTGACGATGGCGGGAAGCGGTTTGGAGGGCGATTCTCCTTGCACTGGAATGGCAAGATAGGCGCGAAACCGCACGCCATGCAGTCCGCGAAGTGTCACTCGAAATTTTCTATACGGCAGGGGATCCTTTGACGGCTCTATCACGGCGTCCATCGGTTCGGCGGAAAGCTGCTGCCGCGTAGAGCGCCAGAAATCGGTGATCTGAGACGCGGCCGGAGCCATGGCCAGCAACAGACCCGCAAGCAGGAGCGGCATGTGTTACTCCGGCAACGTGCCTTCCATCACGCGCGGCGTGCGGCTCCGATTCTTATCTTCGCCGCCCACTCCCCAGATCGCTTTGCCTCGCGCCAGCATCTCCATTCCCATCACGGGAAAGGGTAAGGATGCGACGGCCGTATATTCGTCGCCTTCGGTGTCATAGCGATAGACTGCCGCGGAAAAACCATGCGCATCGTAGCCGCCCGCCAGAAGTATGTATCGCTGGTCTAAGGCCGCTGCGCTGATGCCCCGGATCGCCACCCGTAGAGGGTGCAAGGCTGTCCAGCGATTCGCGAGCGGATCGAAACGATAAGCTTCCTCCCGATTGCGGGCTCCGCCGGACGCGCCTGCCGAACATCCGCCAAACAGATAGATTTGCTTCCGAATCACCGCGACTGCAGAAAGCGCTACCGGCCCCTGCGGCATTGTGCTTACCTTTCCCCACGTCCCCGCTTTGTCGCGCCGCAGGACCGAATCGCCGCAACCGCTCAGCTCCGCATTGGCGCATCCGCCAAACAGATACGCCTGTCCGCGCACCGTTGCCCCCCTGGCAAAAACGCTCGCCGCTGGCAGCGTCCCCGACCCGGTCCACGCGTGTTCGCCTGCGTTCAAACGCCAGCATTTCCGCGAAGCGCCGCTTTCATTCATTCCTCCAAGCACTTCGAGCGAATGGTCCGTGCGCAGACACGCGCCATAGGCGAGCGGCTCCGGCAAAGCTGGCCCTTTGCTCCAATTATCTCCTTGTAAGTCGTAGAAGAACGTTTCGGTCAGCCAGATTTTCCGCTGGTTCCGCCAGGTTGTTCCGCCCGCATATACAAGTTTGTTGGCAACTACAGCAATGGCTCCGCCCGAGACGCCTTCCGGCACAGGCCGCCTATCGTGCCACACAATGGCCGGCGCTACCGACGCCAGGAGCGTTGCGGCAGAGAGTACTCGCATGCAGAAACTCTAGCGCGCTTCGCCTGCCGCGCTGCGGGTCGCAATGGAATCTATCCAAAATGTTGGACAGCGTCTCGTCTCAGTCCATACCGTCATTTGGAATAAACGCGGGCTTGAGATATCGTAGGGCGACGAGCTTACTTCTTCTCTTTTTGCTTCCGGTATTACAGGCCCTGAACCTAGGCGCTCAGTTGGCACGCGCCGGGCAATATCGTGAAGGGATGCGTGTCGCATCCAGTGCTGCGGATCAGTTTCCGAACGATCCCCGTGTGTTTCAAATGCTCGGATACTTTCAAACCAAGCTTCAGTTGAATCGCGATGCCGTTCGATCCTATTCGCGGGCGCTTCAACTCGATCCCGCGTCTTCGGAAGCAAGCGTAGGATTGGGAACCGCTCAATTTTCTGCGGGGTTGGAAGACGAATCGATCCGAACCCTTGAGAAGGGACTTGCGCAATTCCCGGAGGACGCCACGCATTATCAGGCCCTGGGCGTAGTTCTGCTGCGTGTCTCCGAAGCGGGCCGCGATACCAAAGCGCGCGCACGATCTATGTTCGAGAGAGCGCTTCGCATCGATAACACTTTGCCCGAAGCCCACTATGAACTCGGCGCCATGGCGCTTCAAGCGAGCGATATCCGTTCGGCCGAAGATCATTTGCTCGCGGCGGAGCGTAGCGCTCCCAATGATCGCCGCACTCATTTCGCTCTGGCGCGTATGTATCGGATGCAGGGCAAGCCGGAAGCGGCAGACCAGGAAATGAAAGCGTTTCTCTCCGCGAAATGAATTGGCTTGCGCTTGCACTCTATGGCGCTGCCGCTCCTGCGGCGCTATTTGTGGACATAACCACATCGTCGGGTATCTCCTGGCATCATTCGAACGGCCAGTCGCCGGATCGTTACTTGGTTGAGAGCACTACCGGCGGAGCCGGATTTCTCGATTTCGATAACGATGGATTACTGGATATTTTCTTGGTCAACGGGCAGGGCGCACAGCCCGTACAGTGCGCTTTGTATCGCAATCTGGGCTCTGGAAAGTTCGCCGACGTCGCACACGTGGCCGGTATCGCCGAAATGCCGTTCTATGGGATGGGAATCGCCGCGGCTGATTATGACAACGATGGTTTTACCGATTTCTACGTGAGCGGGTATCCGGCGGGCGCGCTGTTCCACAACAACGGCAATGGCACGTTCACGAATGTTACGGCCACGGCAGGCGTCCAAAACGAAGGCGAGTGGGGAGCAAGCGCTGCTTGGTTCGATTACGATCGCGATGGCCGCCTCGATCTTTTCGTCGCCAACTACGTGCAATTCTCCTATTCGGACAAGAAGCATTGCCTGTTCGGCACGCAGCCCACCTACTGCGCGCAGACCGAATATCAAGGAAGCGTCTCCCGTCTCTTTCACAACAACGGAGACGGCACGTTCAGCGACGTCACCGCATCCGCCGGGCTCGCAACTCTCGTGGGGCGAGGACTGGGCGTCGTGGCGGTCGACGCGGATGGAGATGGCTGGCCCGATCTGTTTGTCGCGCGCGACGCTTCGCCGAATTTACTTCTTCTCAACCAGCACAATGGCACATTTCGCGATGCCGGGCTCGAAAAGGAAATCGCCTATAACGCCGATGGAGTGGCGCGGTCAGGCATGGGTGTAGACGCCGGAGATCTCAATGGAGACGGGCTTCCCGATTTTGTCGTAACTAACTTCGATCACGAATATCACGCCCTGTATCTGAGCAATCCGGGCGGTGTCTACAAGGAAGCCACGGTATCTTCCGGATTGGCGCGCCTCACGCGGTCTTATGTCGGCTGGGGTGTGAAATTCGTCGATTTCGACAACGACGGCGCGCTCGATTTGTTGATTGCAAACGGCCACCTGCACGAGCAAATCAACATGTCGAATCGCGAAGTCAACTATCGCGAGCCGATCCTATTGCTCAAGAACGATGGTACAGGCCGGTTTCGGCGCGTAGAGATTCCCGGCAGCCCGATTCTTGGCAGAGGACTGGCTACGGGAGATTTTGACAACGACGGCTTTGTAGATGCCGTCGTGATGAACCTGAACGATCGCCCGGTCTTGCTGCACAACTCCGCCGCAAGCGGCGGCCAATCATGGCTTGGCATTAAATTACAGGGTACGCGCAGCAATCGCGATGCCATCGGCGCTAGACTTACCCTTCGCGCGTCCAACGGAAGCACGACACGCTGGATCGTGGGCGGCGGGAGCTTTCTCTCGAGCAACGATCGGCGGGTTGTCTTTGGTCTGGGCTCCGCACGCGAAGTGGGCGTGCTGGAAATTCTGTGGCCGGACCAAATGAAACAGACCGTGTCGAACCTGAAACTCAACTCGTACACCACAATTACCGAACCCGCCGGGGATGGAGGAAAGTAGTGCCCACTCGTAGAGAGCTGCTGCGTGCTGCGGCGTCCTTGCCGTTTCTCAAATTCGTGAGCGCGCAAGTCAAAGTGCTCCCGATCGAGTTCGGTTCGGAGAAGATGGTCTTTTGCGATTGGTGGTTCGTCGAAGCCGGATATGGTCTCGCGTTCACCGCCACGCAGCAGGAAGCAAACCGCACCACACCCGTCTTCATGCCGTACGGCGTTCGACTGCGGCCCGGAAAACCGATCCTCTCGGAGAAGCCAATCCTTTTGCCGGATGTGCCCACCGACGGTATCAGCATGGGCGCGTACTGCACCCTTCTTAAGGATGGAGGCAAATATCGGCTTTGGTACGAGAGCTATCAGCCCTCGGCCAAGGGTGACGCAGATGCCAATATCTGCTACGCGGAATCAGACGACGGATTCTCTTGGACGAAGAAGAATATCGTCTATAACAACGGACACGGCGCAACCATCTTCATCGACCCCATCGCCAAATCCGATGAACGCTACAAAATGATTCACCTGGATCGCGCGCCGCTCCAGGTCGTGAATGGCAAGCAGATCAACGCCTTCCTGTTCGGCGCGGTCTCGCCCGACGGAATTCATTGGAGACGGCTGCCCGAGCCCGTGATCAAGCACACAAGCGACACGCAGTCTGTCGCGGCCTATGATCCGGCGTTGAAGAAGTATGTCGCGTATTTGCGAGCGTGGGAGCCGCAAACCCGCGCGGGCTACGGCGGCCGGCGCATTCTCGTGCGGACTGAATCTTCTGAGTTTGGTAACTTCCCGGAACCTGTGCCGGTGATGGCGCTCGGAGCCGCGGATCCGCCCGACGCCGACATTTACACCAGCGCCTATCAGCGATGGCCCGGCGCCGCGAAAGCTCACCTGATGATTCCCGCCATCTACCATCACTCGACCGACACAGTCGATCTCCGCTTGGCGGTCAGCCGCGACGGACTGCGCTGGGACCTCTTGCGAGAGGCCCCGTTCATTCCCGTTGGCGAACCCGGATCGGGGTATGAAGGCACGATTTACGCGGGCTGCGGCGTTGTCCCCGTGGGCAAGGGCATGTGGGCCTTTCCGGTTGCCCGCAACCATCGCACCCACAACATGAAGTTTGAACCCACTCCGGAACGCCCAAGGCAGGGAAGCCTATGGCTTGCCATGTTACGCGAAGACGGATTCATGGGCCTCGAAGCAGAAAACGAAGGAGAGTGTTGGACACAGCCGGCTACATTTTCCGGATCCAAAATGCTGATCAATTGCTGGGGCCTGACAGGCGGCCGCGTTTCGATAGAGCTAGCCGATGAAAGCGGCAAGCCCTTCCCCGGTTATTCGCTGGCGGAATGCGATGGACTATCGGGAGAACAGCTTTGGGCGCCGATGCCGTGGCGCGGCAAAACAGATGTGAGCGGCTTACAAGGCAAGCTCATCCGAATCCGTTTTGCGCTCAATCGGGTTCGTGTTCACGGATTTCAATTCGCTTCTTGATCTAAAATTCATAGCGAAACGCGGCCTGCATGGTGCGTGGGCCGCCCGCCAGGCTGGAGATGACGCCTACCGTTGGCGAGCCGAAGGATGCGCCAGGCAGTCCGAGCTCCACGTGATTCAGCAGATTACTGCCTTCCATCCGGAAAACAAGACGGTGCCCTTCCCAGGGAAGCAGGACTCGTTTCTGAAGAGCCAAATCCAGATTCGTTAGACGTGGGCCGCGAATCGTATTCTTGCCTTCATTGCCCCACGTATACGCTGCCGGCGTCTGAAACGCGCCAATATTGAACCATCGTGAGATGCTGCGCTGGCCGGACGGAAGATTCGGATCGCCGACAGCATCGGGACGGTCTCCCGTTCCGACGGTTTGTCCTACATTCAGCACGCCGCCGGGAAAATTCACCGTGAACGGGAAGCCGGACTGCAGTGTGAAGATTCCGGAAACATCCCAATTCGCAAGCACCGCGCGGGCAAATCTGGGCACGCCTTGCGCCGCCGGTATCTGGTACACCCAGGAAGTGACCCAGCGCCTCGGAATGTCATAATCCATCGGCCCGTAGTCATAGAACACGTTATAGCGGTTCGTGATCTGTTGATCGCTGCCCGTATTGAATCCCAAAGCTTTCGAGTAAGTGAAAACGCTCTTCAGGGATAGCCCTCGCAGGTTGTTAGTAGCGACGGAAAATGTCATACCGTTGTAGTTACTCACCGAATATGGTACGTAGAAATAAAAGGCGCCGATATTCGGATACGGCTGGCGTTGCACGAGCGGTCCCGGTCCCGGCTGCGCTACCTGATTACCGGATTCAAGCGTAGGAAAGTGTAGCGAGCGCTGTCCCACGTAGCCAAGATCGAATAGCCAGTCTTTCTTCAGACTCCATTGCAGATTGGCGTTGTACTTCTGCGAATACGGATCGGGACGATTCAGCGGACCGTAGTAAGCCCCAAACGCCGGGGAAGCAAGCACATTGTTAATGCCGCCGCCGGGAAATCCGGACGAGATCGGAATGGGTGTCCCTACATCGCCGGTCAGCGTGAAATCGAAGAAGAAAGGATTGCCGTCGGTGCCCTGATTGTTGAACGTGTTGTTCGATGTCGGCGCATAAAAGATGCCGTAGCCCGCTCGGAACGAAATGTTCGGCGTGGCTGCGTAAGCCAGGCCGATGCGCGGCGAAATGTCTTTGTAATTGGCATGCCGCATCACTTGGTCGAGCGGCACATAAGCCCAGCCGGATGGAAGTGTGCCGTTCGGCAGGCCCAATGTGTTCGCAACAACCGACCGCGAGCTTTCGGGAATCAAGCGAGTTCCCGTGGCCAAGTCAAGGTTTGCCAAGCGATCCTGATTCTCGTGATAGGGCTGAAAAAAGTCGTACCGGATTCCTAGGTTTACCGTGAATTTAGGGGCGATTCTCCAATCGTCCTGCGCGAAGCCGCTAGCCGTGTATGCTCCAATGCGAACCGCATCGAAAGCGTATTGCGTGGTGAGCGAACTGGCGAGTCCCAACAGCATGTCCGCCACGCCGTTTCTCGGCGAAGCGACCGACTGTCCGACAACCTGGGTGGTGTAACTGCCATTGAAGCTCAGAATTCCGCCACCGCTCCGTATTTGAAAGCGATCCTCGTGGATGCGATCGACCTCTCCTCCTATTTTGATCGAGTGAGTGCCTTTCTGCCAAGTAACTGCGTCCAAGACCTGATAAGTATTCTCGACCAATTGGAAGGGCGGAGGAAAAACTTGGATTGGCCGCGTCGGCGCCGTTGTGCTCAGATTTGTGACGTTCACCGTCGGAAATCCATTCCCGAAAGGCAGCGTGTGCCATCCGGGGATATTGTATTGATCGATAACATTGTCGGTATTGAAAAGCGTCACCGGAAAATTCAATCGGTTATAGGAAATGCGTGCTTCGTTCACTAACCGTGGGCTGAGTATCTTTGTATAGGTGATGCCCGCATTGTCTCCGTTGATGTTGTCTGCCACACCGAGCCGCGCATCCGGAAATTCGCCCGAGTTACTTAACTGCCGCCGCTGCCGCGAATAGTGGAGCGACACAGTATCCGCCTGCGTGAGATTGAAGTCGCCTTTGGCATTTACCGAATTCTGGTATTCATTCGATCGCTGGATCGCCAGGTAGTTAAACGAGCCGGGTGTACCGTTGCTGAAATTGGGCGCGGGGTAGTAGCTCAGCAATCCCGCGCCGGCCGCGCTGATTTGCGTGGCTGGAATGCGATTGTTTGAATATGGATTGCGCACGATCTGGCTCGAGTTGTTGGGGGTCGGCGTGGGCCGTCGCCGGATCG
>Ga0193753_10003601_pt1 | contig 11383 bp, 19 predicted proteins | sample H1c2metaG_FD_144925 | JGI IMG/M metagenome (GOLD analysis project Ga0193753, IMG submission 144925) | Soil microbial communities from a riparian zone of the East river system, Colorado, United States - H1c2 | ecosystem: Environmental > Terrestrial > Soil > Riparian zone | place: USA: East... | reverse complement strand
GTCCTTGGAAAACGCTTGCGCGTTTTCTCACATTCCCACCGCCCGGCTACGGCTACACTCTCTCTCAAAAAAGGGAAAAATAGTTGACCGCGAACGGGAAAAATACTTGACTCTGATCAGCGAGGCAGAAAACTATCTTCCATAGCCATCGCTCCTCGGCCGCCTGGGCAACCAGCGCGACATTTTGCTGACGAAGCTCTGCGGAGGCATTGGTTACTTTCCGCAGCTCGGCCGAGATCGTTGTAAGCGGCTTGAGATACCCGGGTATTTCATCGGCGAGCTTCTTAAGTCCCGCGGCGGATGTGCCGAGTGTCCGCGCGCTCTCTTCTATCCCCACAGCCGCAATTTGTTGGCGGAAGCTCTCGCTCATGGCTTTAGCGATCGCTCCGGCATCCACTCCAGCACTGATCTCCCTTGGCAACTGCGCCAGGCGCTCGTCCAGCTTGGCGTGATACTTTTCCGCGGCCCGGGTTTCCTCGCGAAGCGCTTGCAGGAATTCAGTGAGAGCATTGGGCAGCCGCTGTCCCAGCAATGAAAGAAAGCCGAGGAGCTCTGCCAGGCGGAATAACTCATCGCGCGGCGGCAATGAGTGGAAGTAGGAGATGAGCGCTGCGTAGGTCTCGCGGTCGCCTGGATCTGTCAGGTGAGCCGAGAGACCAGCGAGGCCGTGTAGCTGCGTTTCCGTTGCTGCAGCGCCATTCAGAAGTTGAGTCACAGCAGCAGCAGGTCCTTTACCCGGTCCAGCTCAGCGAACAGATTGCGGCGGTAGGCCTGGGCACGCATCACGACCGTCGTTTGCTGCAGTTCCGGTACGTCAGTGCGCCGATCCGCGATGGTATTCAGGGTGAGCCCATGCTGTCTTGCCGGATTCTCGACCTTAGGAAGCCGGTACTCCATGGAGATTTCTTTCGTTCGAAATGTGCGCCGGAATTGCTCGGCGGCCGGATCGTTTTCCCAATAGCTGAAGTCGGCCGGATCGGTGAGGGTGTTTTTCACGATCAGGTATTGCACCCGATGCTGTAACGCGCCGGCCCAGGCGAGCACGCTCTCGACACTCGCGGGATCCGGTGTGATCACGCCGATGGCGGTGAAAGCGACACCGATTTCCGCGACTGAACTGAACATGGCATCAAACCAGCGATGCGCCACAGCGCCGGCGCCCGCTCCCATATCGGCAATCACGATAGGCGTTCCCTCGTCGAGAACGTCGACGAACGAATCCAGGCCCTCGGACGTATGGATATCGACCTTGCGCGCGCCGGGGAAGAAGTGGGCGAGCGAGCCGCGGGCCTTATTCTCGGTGTCCAGATCCAGCAGAGTATGCGGTGTTCGGTTCGCCGCATACCACTCCACTAGGAGGCTCGTGAATGCGGTTTTCCCTACACCACCTTTGCCGCCTTCCGTAAACACGACGCGGCTGGTGACTTCCGTCTGACGACCAGGGAGTACGATTGCTTCTGCAGTTGCCATAGCTGTTAGTCTTTTCGAATTGGTTTGTTGGTTAAGGGCCGGTCCGGGTCGTAGACGAAGAGAGGTTTCGCTTCCTCTAGCGGTTGAAACACGGGCTTGTGATTTGAACTTCGCGCGGCCTCCCGCATCGCCGCGATCTCTTCTGGAGATTTTCGCGGTAGCATCTCGAGCGGCTTCAGGCAATCATCGTCATTTACTTCGAAAACTTTACGCTTTCCTTGTTGCGCCGGTTCTTCCTTGTGCCGCCGCATTCTTTCGCGGGCTTCGGCATACAGGTCATTGCCCAGCGATACGGTTGGGGGCGCGATTGGGTCCGGCTTCTCCTGCCGGGCGCGCGCTTGCACGAATTCATGTAGCGTCCCGATGGATACCTTCACGTCGCATTCAGAACGTAGGATCTCCGCTATCCGGCGAAATGTTCGGCCGCGTCGGCGCCAGCGCAGTATGTGTTCTCGGTATGGTTCCAGTTTGGAACGCGGCGCGTCGTCGGGGACATCTCTCAACCGGCGCTGCAACTCGTCATTCATTTTCGCGGCACGACGATCATCCACTCGGGGCGCTTTGGGGATTCCGGCTCCGCAACCGTATCCGGAAGCTGGACGTGGAACCCTTGGCTAACTGCCCAGCTTAGCTCCGCTTCAGCCCCGCCCTTCTTGCGCCAGAACTTACCCCTGAACCGATAGCCACGCTCGCGCAACAGATCCCGGATTGGGTATCCAAACGCCACGAGAACGCTTCCTTTGTCCGCCAGAAATGTCGTAACCTGCTCGTCTGTCCAGCACTGCTGGCACTTACTGTTTTGAAGCTTTTCGACGTATTTCGCACCGGAAGTTTCCGACCACCGCACATTGATCTGCCGTTCGTGGCCGCAAGCGAAAAGCACCACCTGGAGCATTAGATTTCACCACGGCGATCTATGAACACAGAAAAATCGACGACCACCGAAATGACCAGAACAATGACACCATGGATAAGCCTTCGGCTTATACCTTTTGGAGAACCAAAATTGGCCCGGTTTTGTTCGGCTACTGTTCGGTATTTGTTCGGCACTTTATGGGTTCTGTTCGGCAATTGTTCGGTTGCCTTATTTTGAGGGCTGCGCCAGAACCTAAAGAAGAAATGACACCATCCCTAAGTCTTCGGCTTAGAGCTATAGTGCCGCTGCAAAACTTCCTCAACTTCTCTCAGGTCTGCCGTCTCTTCGACCGTGAGGGGGAGGAGCCTGTCATAGACAACTTCGAGTGGTCCAAGGTGCAACCGGAACGAATCCCCTTCCTCGTCCGTTACCATCTCGAATCCGAACAGGAGCGATGACAGATTGACGGTGATGGTCCAGGGCGGTCGGTCGACTATGAACCAAAACATGGCTTATTTCCCCGGGTCGAATTCCGACGGAAGAGACCAGTCGTGCAGGATCAACTGCGGCTCTTTGGGATCCTCGCGGCACAACCACCAGCCAAAGCCCAGTGCGCTCGGACAGAGAAGAGCGCCGACAATCTTGCAGCCGGGAAACATGAACACCACCACCGACAGGCAGAGAATGCCGAGGATTACGTACCACGGCATTCCGAATTTGCTGGGTGGCGTATTCAACATGTCGTTGATCGGCTCGAGCCGCTTCTCGTCTGAGTTCATGGCAAGCGCTTCTATCAGAGTGGGAGCAGCAACGTGCTCACGACCGTCTGGCCAGTCAACGTGTTCACCAAGACGAACGATAGGCCAGCCAGCAATGCCCCAACGAGACCGCCGGCCACCATAGCCAATCCGCGAGGGCGATTTGTCGCAAGCGTCAGGCCGCCCCACACAATCAGTCCAACGAAAGCCAGCCCGGCAAGCCCTAAGATGCACTTCAGAATCGTCGATCCGAGCGTATTCACATTGCCAAGCGAGCCGGAAATGTCGCCGCTCTGCGCAACGGCAACAGCGGCGACAAAAACAAACGAACCGATCAAACGCATGTATTGCATATATTTTCCTTTCAAGAAGCCATCCATTCTGTCTGCCAGGCCCTGAGGGGCCTATACACTGCCGGCATCACATCCAGCACCGACGTATAGCTATCGGTAGTCGAGTTCAGCCTGAACCCTAAGCTGCGGGCCAGGCTGTACATTCGTCCCTGAATTGCGCGATCCAGCGATTTAACATCGATGACGTGCGGAGATTCAAAGTCTCGAATTCCTGTTTCGAGCAGGGCTACCGCCACTTCCTGCTGCGCATCCTCATGAAATTTCGCCACTATAAACCGGTGCCCGTTCTTGCGAGCCTGCCGCATTGCCCACGTTAGCGGGTGCTGTACTTCCCGGATTTTAATAACATTAGTTCTTGTTTTCGGTGGATGCTTGCGCTTGTAGGATGCCACGACTTTCAGAACTTGGCGATTCTTGAAGCACCAATCGTTTTGCGTCCGTGAGCAGAACTTCTGACGGCGCGATGCGGGCGCGAAATCCTGCTGGCAGTGGGGGCATTTTTCAGACTGCAAACAGCCTCCCCGCGGAGGCAGCGCGGACGACAACGCGCCGGGCGCCCATTACGAACGAACTGGCATTAGTAAATTTATTAAGTTTGAACATCTTGCACCTCTGAACTGAGAAATCAGACCATCGAAAAAGCAATATCCTGGGGCAATTTGTCGGCGGATCGGGCGACTAACGCGCGCGAAGTTAGAACCGACAAGAAGGCAGGGAAATGTTGCACGACAGCACGACGGTCGCGCGAACAATACTGCTAAGTGATGGAAACTAGGTGCATCTAAGTGGACAGGGTAAGTGGGAAGTAACCTTACTAAGCTCTTTAGAATCAGATGGCTCGTAATTTCCCAAGCTGGACGTCGCCGGTTCGATCCCGGTCTCCCGCTCCATTTTTTCAACAGCTTAGGGCTATTCGCAGGATTTCCGAGCTATCCTCATTGAACTAACGAAATGCCTCCTGGATGAAGAGAGGCCCGGATTCATTGGTGTTCTTGCGCATGAATGCCAGCCGCCTGCGCCGGCATTCGTCCCGAAGACGCCGGCGGATCTACGCAACCAAACCTTAGAAAACTGCGACCGTTAGGGCGCCTAGCAAGGTATCGTCGCGGTGCTCGTTGAAGCGCTGCTGAAACGAGACTATGGCGTGGTCGCCGATTCGCGAAACATCACCAAAGCCAATCCATTAGGGCCTCGCGCAATCTTGCACTGGTCGATGGAGACATGTATCCGCGGGGTAACGTCCCCGAACTTTTTGAAAGCCTTACTTTCACGTCGAGATACATGTATCGCCTTGCCGCAGAGATACATCAAAATGGAATGATTTTGGACAGCGTGGAGAGCCCTCGGCCATATCCACTACACACGGCATAGAGCAAAAGAATGAGAGTTGAGCTCTTTCCACCCGAATCCATCACAGAGCCGCGTCATTGGGTACGGCATGACCAGGCTTTCGCAATGATGTTGGGGCCAGGCTCAATTGAGTGGGGCTCGAAGCGTTCCGCGTTGGAAAAGTTCGACTACGCGACGTGCGACTTAGCACTGTGCCATCGTCATGAGGGAGAGTGGGTCGGACTCATGAACGTGCCGCATCTGCAACTCGGTATTTCCGATGCCGCACTGATGGCCGCCTCTGACGAACCGAAGGGCGAGGTCGAATTGCGCCCTCACCGCCAGTTTGCAGACTCCCGGCTGGGTGCGCTCGCTACGACCGTTCATGCCGAGATGGTGGCTGGGTTTCCGAGCGGCCGACTGTTTCTGGATTCCATCGAACAGGCGATGGCGGTAGCCTTGGTCAGTGGTCAGGGAGTAAGGTATCGTCCTGTGCAGATATCCCGCGGCGGGCTAGGCCCAGCACGCTTGCGAAGGATTAAAGAGTTGGTCCACGCGAAGATGGGAGACGACTTGAGTCTCGACGAAATGGCGCGATCGATCGGATTGAGCACAGCTCATTTCGCCCGGATGTTTCGCGAGTCAACCGGCGCGACCCCACATCAATTTGTTCTGCGCCAAAGGGTCGAGCGCGCCAGAGCGATGTTGCGTGCTCCGGATGCGCGAGTATTGGACGTGGCCGTAGCCTGTGGCTTCAAAACTCAGCAGCACTTTGCGCAGGTCTTTCGTGATGTCTGTGGAGTTAGTCCGACTCAATATCGCCAGGATTTTTCGGGCTCCGAAGTAATTTGCGCTTTGGAGATCCATTCCGAAGATACGCTAGGCTTGTGATTTGGTTCCGCATTCGTAACTGATCGCTCCTTGCAGACGCCTCAGCACTGTCCCCTCCATCAATAATTTTGACTGGACCTGCGCAGCTCATTCGAACTCTCGCCGCCGTTCCTCAAGACAAACCGCAGACTCACGCGTAAGTCGTTGCAGCTCTCTCTTGGGGAGGATGAATTTTAGCAGGATTCCGACCATCCAGCAGAAATCCGCACAAGTCCGTTTCGGATGTGCAGTTTAATCAGGTTGTAAGCAGAGCACAGCGCCAACAAACCGGACATCAAGATCAACTGATTGTCGTTGGCCGGCCGGCACTAATTCAACACAGGCGGGAAGTCAATGGAAGCAATTGGATTGTTAGTCACACTCAAAGCACTCGTAGGTAAGGAGGCTGATGCCGAGGCATTTCTAAAGTCAGCTCAGCCACTCGCGTTGAATGAAAAAGGGACCTCGAAATGGTACGCGATCACGCTCGGGCCGGGAAAGTTCGGCATCTTCGACACCTTTGCAAATGAAGCGGGCCGCGATGCCCACTTGAGTGGCGACATTGCGAAGGCATTGGGGGCGCGGGCCAGCGAATTATTTGCAATTCCTCCGCAGGTGGAAAGAGTGGAGGTCCTTGCCAGCACACCCTTAAAAGGCTGAGCGAGGTTCTACGGTCCGCGCGGAGCTGGAGTTAGAGGGACTTACAAATAGAAAATATCGTGAAAACAGCAATTGTTACTGGCGTTTCACAGGGGATGGGAGCGGGATTCGTCGAAGCATTTCTGAAAAGAGGTTACAACGTGTCGCAAACTCGCGGAACGTCACCAAAGCCAATCCATTCGCGGCGTCCGCGAATCTTGCATTGATTGACGGAGACATCGGCGACCCGCGCACGGCCGCAAAGATCGTGGATACTGCCATATCCCGATTTGGCCGAATCGATGTGCTGATAAACAATGCTGGTATTTTTATTCCGAAGCCCTTCACCGAATACACGACTGAAGACTTTAACGCTCTAGTCTCCACCACGCTTGCAGGCTTTCTCTACTTATCACAGCTCACCGTGAAGCAAATGTTTGCGACAGAAATCCGCAGCATCATCAACGTGTCCACTACCCTGGGTGACCAACCGATCGCGGGTGTTGGAGCGGCCGTTCAAATTATGCTGAAGGGCGCTTTGAATGCGGTGACACGCGCCCTCGCCATTGAATATGCGAAAGAAGGCATTCGCGTGAACACCATAGCGCCGGGAGTGATCTCAATACTCCTATGCACAAACCGGAAACTCACGACTTTCTCAAAGGGTTGCACCCCGTCGGCAGGATCGGTGAGATCAAAGAGGTCGTCGACGCAGCTTTGTTTCTGACCGACGCCACTTTCACCTCAGGAGAAATACTGCACGTGGATGGCGGCGCGCACGCGGGCAAATGGTAATCGGAACAGCACACGGAGAAAAATAAGAATGACCACTCATCAAAACATCAACGCACCAGCTGGTGCGGCCCAGGAGGGCGTCACGGTCCGGTACACTGCCAAGACCCATACTTCGGGCGGTCGGCGTGGCGGCGTCTATCAGAGCGATGACAGCCGCTTAGATGTTAAATTCTCGGCTCCCGGAGTTCCTGGAAGTGGTACCAACCCGGAACAGTTGTTTGCGGCTGGTTGGTCGGCCTGTTTCATTAGTGCGATGGGGCTTGTGGCCAGCAAAATGAAGGTTACACTTCCGGCTGATGTGGCTGTCGATGCCGAAATAGACCTGTGCAATTCTGGCGACGTTTACTTCCTCAGAGCCCGGCTTAACGTCAGCCTGCCGGGCCTTGAGCACGAAGTCGCCAAGGCCATTGTAGACGCAACGCACGGCGAGACCTGCGCATATTCGAACGCTACTCGGGGCAACGTCGAGGTTACGCTCAACGTGGTTTGAGCCGGATCTCTATAGCAGACGCTGGACGAATCGAAGAAGAAAAAGATGACACTCTCGCAAGCTTACCGAAGTGGTTTGATTGCAGGATTCTTACTGACAGCGGTGTTTCACACGGAGGCGGCCGCTCAGGCGCGCCCCCTCAATCCCCGCAACTAGAAGCAAACTTGGAGTACACAAGATGAGCGAGCATGCCCACGTAGATGGGGTCTATCATGCCCATCGCACCGATCGAGGCCCTTAAGGTAGAGGAGTGGGACCGGCAGATTGACGTCAATATCAAAGGGCTTCTCTATGGAGTTGCCGCTGCCCTGCCTCACATGCAGAAGCAAAAGAGCGGTCACATCATTAACATCACTTCCGTTTTCGGGATCAAAGTGTTCGCTCCCGGTGGAACGGTTTATTGCGCGACCAAGGCCGCGGGCCGCGCCTTGACTGAAGGGCTCCGGATGGAACTACATTCCCAAAATATCCGGTGCACGATGATCTCGCCCGGTGCTATTGCGACGGAGCTCCCCGAGAGCAGCTCGGACGAGGCAACCAGAAAGAATCTGCGCGAGTTTATGAAAATGGCTATTTCTGCCAACTCGATCGCACGCGCCATTGCTTACGCCATCGAGCAACCACCTGACGTGGAAATCGACGAGATCGTCGTCCGGCCCACTGCGCAGGATTTCTAACACGGAGGCAAACTATGCACCCTTTCTGAGGTTTCTCGTGCGGTGCTGATGGTTTCCATGATGATCGCAATACTTCAACCGCCGGCCACGGCCCAGGGAAAGGAACGTCCCGTGAAACACCCGACTTTTTATCGCACGATACAGGTAGACGGACTCTCCATCTTTTACAGAGAGGCCGGGCCGAAAGACGCGCCAGCGCCCGACTATCCGGGCTTCGGACACACTGACTGGCCGGACCCGAAAACATTCGCGTACACGTTCGATCACATCGCCGAAACCATAAATCACTTCATAGAAGCGCTCGGGCTATCACGCTACACCCTCTACATGCAGGATTACGGTGGCCCCGTAGGATTTCGCATGGCTTTGGCGCATCAGGACCGGATTGAGGCTCTGATCGTCCAGGACGCGGTGGCGCATAACGAAGGGCTGGGGGCGAATTGGAAGCCGCGGCGGGCCTTCTGGGCCGATCGCGCTGCCAACGAGAGTACGCTTCGGACAAATCTGCTGTCGCTGGCGACTACGCGGATACGCCATGCGGGAACGATCCCAATGTCGAACGCTATGACCCGGATCTCTGGACCGATGAATTTGCCTTTCTGAGCCAGCCTGGCCAGGTGGATATTCAAAGCGACCTCTTCTATGACTACCTACCGCACCAACGTTGAAAACTATCCCAGGTGGCAAGCTTGGATGCGTGAGAAGCAGCCGCGCCTGCTGGTGATTTGGGGTAAATATGAGGCATCGTTTGACTCCTCGGAGCCGGAATCCTACCGCCGAGATGTACCCAGTGCTGAAGTCCACATTGTCGATGGTGGTCATTTCGCGCTGGATACGGCAGCGGATAAAATTGCGGCGCTTGTAGGTCAGTTCATGAAGGCGCAGAAATGAATACTAACCTTCGCGAAGCATCGGCAGGCTCGCGGTCGACAAGGGGGGCAAGAGATTATGGGTAAAAGACTCGCACTACTGGCAATTCGCCTGCTTGGCGTCGTTGAACCTCCTGTATGCCGCCATCTTTCTCAAGTTTGCAGGGGTGCCAGGTTCGGTGGCCCTGTTCAAGCAGATGTCGCAAGCGGTCCACGGGTTGGTATCTCAGCCGGTATTCCGGCTAGGGTCAGGGCTGTTCGAAACGGCGCTAGCGGGTCTGCTGCTGATTCCGAAGACAGCCAGATTGGGAGCGGGATTGATTGTTGTGTGGATGACTGCCGTAATTGTCAGTCACATTTTCGTATTGGGATATGGCTGGTTCTTTCTCGATGCTCTCATGGTGATGCTGCTCACTATCATTTATCTCTGGCTGACGCGGAGACAATCCCACTGGTGCGAACCGGAAAGTGTGGGGATGATGGCCGCCGCAGAAACGCACAGAAAATAGTCGCGCGAACGGTTGGACGCGGAGCAAACGTTGGCCCAAATCCTAATTAGTTGAGGATTGCTTCAAATACTATTTGAGTGTATACTCAAATAGTATGCCCCGACATGGAGCCGCGGCGGTGGGCCGGAGCCCGTCGTCAAGCGGCTTGACGGGCCAAAGCGTTTGGAGAGAATGAATGCCTTTAGTGTTGGCCTCGCAGGACCGGAAGGTCCACTTCGGCCCCACCTTCGTGCTTCCGTTGGCCCTGGGCTCCATGCTGAACCCGATCAACTCCACGATGATTTCAACGGCGCTCGCCCCGATTGCAAAAGACTTCGCGGCCACGGTGGCTCAGTCTGGATGGCTAATCGCCGGGCTTTACCTGACGAGTGCGGTCGCTCAGCCGACGATGGGACGTCTTGCAGATCTTTTCGGTCCGCGGCGGATCTATCTCCTCTCACTCGTGCTGGTCGCGCTGGCCGGCCTCGGCGGCGTCGTCGCGCCTACGCTAGGCGCGCTTGTGGCCGTGCGCGTACTGCTCGGTGTCGGCACCTCGGCCGCCTATCCCTCCGCCATGCGAATCTTCCGCGTCCAGGCGGACCAACTCGGTATGGCGCCACCCCGCATGGCTATGGCTAGCCTCTCGCTCGCCGCGATCTCCACCCAGGCTTTCGGCCCTGCGCTGGGGGGCTTCATCACCGGCGTCTTCGGCTGGCACGCCATCTTCTCGGTCAATGTGCCGCTCGCCCTTATCACCGCATTATTAGTGTTCCTGTGGGTACCCAGGGATGTCCCGCGGGCGGCGGGCCTGCGCGAACTCGTGCGCGAGATCGACATTCCCGGCGTTGTTCTGTTCGCCGCCGCGCTCCTTTCCTTTATGGCGTTCCTCATGAACCTTGACCGGCCCCTCTGGTGGATGCTCCCGGTCTCCGGCGCGATTTGGACGCTGTTCTGGCGCCATTCCGCCCGCCGCCGCCAGCCCTTCATCGACGTCAAGATGCTTGCCGCGAATATTCCGCTGTCCTTGACGCTCGTGCGCGTCGCATGGACCCTGCTGATCCCCTATTGCGTAATGTACGGCTTTGCGCAGTGGCTTGAAAGCAGCGCTCATTATTCGCCGGGCGCCGCAGGCCTCATGACGCTGCCCATGTCGGGGATGGCGACCGTGTGCTCCCTCCTCGGAGCCCGCTCCAAGGGCATTCGCGCGCCGTTCATTATCGGGGCGGCGGCCAGCTTGGTCGGCTGTGCAGGACTCATACTCTTGCACAGCGACACGGCGCCTTGGCTCATCGTGTCCGTGGTCGCGCTCATCGGGATTCCGATGGGCCTGACTTCAAACCCAACGCAGACCGCTATTTACCTGCAGGCTCCCGCCTCGGAGATGGGCGTCGCCGCCGGACTGCAGCGGACGTTCACGTACTTCGGAGCGATCGGGGCCGTAAGCCTGCTTGGGCTGATGTTCGGAACTCACGTCACCGACAAAGGCTTTCACAATCTGGCCCTTGTGATCACCGCCGCGTCCGCCCTGCTTCTTGTCTTCATTCTTCTCGACCGCACGCTGCCGCGCGGCGCGGTGGAATAAAACGTCAAACATCAACTCAAGGAGTCATCCATGCCACTGACACAACTGGACCCCAAACCCGCTCTGATCGTGATTGATCTTCAGAAAGGCATCGTCACCCTGCCGACAGCGCATCCGAGCCCGGAAATCACGGCGAGGTCTTCCGCACTGGCCCGTGCCTTTCGCGCGCGCGGCCTGCCCGTCATCCTGGTGAATGTAGCGGGCGGT
>Ga0193753_10003600_pt1 | contig 11384 bp, 8 predicted proteins | sample H1c2metaG_FD_144925 | JGI IMG/M metagenome (GOLD analysis project Ga0193753, IMG submission 144925) | Soil microbial communities from a riparian zone of the East river system, Colorado, United States - H1c2 | ecosystem: Environmental > Terrestrial > Soil > Riparian zone | place: USA: East River... | reverse complement strand
CGTTGTATAAAGGCATCGAAAAGGCAGTTGCCGGTAACCGGATCGGCGATATCGCCCAGGCGATCCAGGAACATACGGAAAGAAAACATGGCTATGGCGTCGTCCGTGAACTCGTTGGCCACGGACTCGGCCGCAGTATGCACGAGGATCCCCAGGTGCCTAACTACGGAAAGAAGGGAAATGGGGCCAAACTGAAGGAAGGAATGGTGCTAGCCATCGAACCGATGATCAATCTCGGGACGAGGGATGTATTCACGGAAAGTGATCGCTGGACGGTGAGAACAAAAGACGGAAAGCCTTCCGTACACTTCGAACACGATGTCGCCATCCGCAAGAACAGGGCAGACATACTCTCCGACTACAGTATCATCGAGAAGCAGGAGGCGCTTAACCCGAACCTGTTCGTGTATAATGCTGAAATTACTCAACCCCTCGCCTGAGGGGTTTATTGTTTATTATGACTGGGAAGAAATTGATCGTCATCGGTGGGGGAGCGGCAGGCTTCTTTTGCGCAGTGAATGCCGCGCGGATGAATCCCTCATTGAAGGTCGTGTTGCTGGAGAAAGGCAGTAAGCTTCTCTCGAAGGTAAAGGTAAGCGGAGGTGGCCGGTGCAATGTGACGCATGCCTGTTTTGATATTGCAGACATGAGCAGGCGCTATCCCCGTGGCGGAAATTTCGTGAAGAAGGCCTTTCACCAATTTTTTACCACCGATACAATTCAGTGGTTTGAAGAACGAGGCGTGGAACTGAAGACGGAGCCGGATGGCCGGATGTTCCCGGTAACAGATTCTTCCCAGACCATTGTTGATTGTTTATTGAACGAGGCGCAACGTTACAAGGTCGAGGTCAGGCTTCACCAGGATGTTAAGGAGATCGGGGAGGACGCCGGCGGCTGGAGACTTACACTCGCAAATGGAATCGTGGAGACCGCCGATCATCTATGTCTCGCATGTGGTGGCTTTCCCAAGACGGCCATGTTCGATTGGGTGAAACGGACCGGTCATACGATCAACGAACCCGTGCCTTCGCTGTTCACCTTCAATATACCCAGGCATCCGATCACCCAACTCATGGGCATCAGCGTGGAGGAGGCGAAGGTGAAGCTACCGGCATTCAAACTCGAGCAGACGGGGCCGGTACTGGTAACGCACTGGGGACTGAGTGGCCCGGCGATATTGCGTATGAGCGCCTGGGGTGCGCGCGACCTGGCGGGCGCCGGTTACGATTTTACCATCCTGCTTAATTGGCTACCGGTCCATACGGAACAAACATTGAAGGAGGAATTTCAGCATACCCGGTTTGAAACGGCAGCGCAGCGCGTGTCGACGAGGAATAAATTTGGCTTACCGCAACGCCTATGGGAATTCCTGGTAGAGCAGGCGGGTATCCCGAAGGAAATGCGCTGGGCAGACCTGCCGGCGAAGGAACAGAATAAACTGGCGAAGAACTGTTGCGCATTCGAATTCCAGGTGAAGGGCAAGACAACTTTCAAGGAGGAATTCGTAACTGCCGGCGGCGTTCATCTTTCCGAAATAGATCCGAATACAATGATGAGCCGGAAGTGCAGGAACCTATACTTCGCAGGAGAGATCATGGATGTGGATGGAATAACGGGGGGATTTAATTTTCAACATGCGTGGAGCTCGGCGTTTGTAGCGGCGAAAGCAATTAGCGAATGTGCCAATTAGCCAATTTGCAAATGTGCCAATGATCCTTATGCGCAATGCCATTACAAATCGGAGCACGCCCAATTGGCATATTTACAAATTGGCTGATTGGCACATTATTCTCTCACCAGCTTCCCCGTCGAATAATACAACGCCTTCTTTATAACCGGGCTTCCCTCGTATCTTATATTTCCCTTGTAATAAATAATGGCATCCAGGGTGTCGGTCACATGGACACGGGTATCCGCGAGGCCGCCATATTCTATTACCATGTTCTTCACGGTGAAGTCGCTCATGTCTGCCTGGCCGCGTGCATTGGTGTACGTGAAGCAGGAGAGAGACCTTCCATGCAGTTTGATGCCGGTGCTTTCCTCGAAGATATAGGCGCCCATGTATTTATTGTCCACCGTCAGTTCGATATTGCCTGCGCCTACGGAGGTTTCTATCTGCAGGCCATCCAGCCGCAGTGTATCGGTATTCGTGATGTCGCCGCTGCCATTGTAGTTGATCTTGCTGAGGTCTTTGAAAAATAATTGCACGGTGATCTTCTCCGCCGGGTCCCTGGCCCAGCGACAGTCCGCACTATTGCCGATGGTGAGAGTGCCATCGGCAATAGTGGAGGTGATATCCGGGATCAGGTTCTCGGGCGCCTCGATGCGCATCTTCTCTTCCGTTCCTTGCGTCAGGATCACATTGACGTTGTCGCCGAGAATGAGTTTCTTAAAACTGCCCAGTGGCCTTTCACTCGTCGTTACATGGCCTGCCGCCCCGAGGCAACCCGGTTTCCTGCAGCCTCCCCACAGACTGAGCAAAGCAAATAGTGAAAGAAGATATTTTTTTTCCATGCAATGAATTAAAATTGATAACCGATGCCTGTATGAATAAAATCGGCCTGCCCCGTATGCGATTTCAGTAACAATTCCGCACTGATATGACGCATTATTTTATATCGCAGACCGAACTGCTGGTAAATGAGCGGCGATTTCTCCTTGTTATAAATATAGGCAGCGACTTGCAGCGGCAGCGATAACCGGCCGAAAAAAAGCTCATAGCTCCCGTATACGCCCGCCTGCACTTTGTTGTGTTTTCGTTTCTCCGTTGCGGGGTTCTCCAATGGAAAATGTTGTAGCGTCCGGTTATAGAAAAGCATGAGTCCACCGCCGAAAGAGCGCGTCCGCGTCACCTTACGTGCTATTTCCGCTTGCAGAACATTGATCGCATAGTAATTCCCGCCGATCCATGGCGCTTGCTTCACACCCATCGTCGTATATATCTTATACTCGGTTCTTTTTGCAAATGGTTCTGGCGGCGGCTTCCGTTGTTCGAAGGGTTCTTTGAAAGCATATCGTAGTCCCACACTAAGAAACGGGGTGTTCAGGCCAAGATTGGGCAGGGTGGTTCCGCCGTTGGAAAGATGCATGAAACCGAGGCCGCCGTCGAGATACCAATGAGAGGAGAGCTTTATCTCGTTCTGCAGTTCGATATTGATGAAGGCATTCAGCTTCGTGCCGATCAATACATTCTTCGGGTTTGTATAGATATCAAATGGTCGCGACACCCAACCCGGGCCCGTGCCGAAGCGGAAGCTTGCCGTGTATCGGCGCGCACGGCGAAGCGGAACATTGATAAAAGCATAGAGCGCACTCATGTGCCCGATGTATTGGCGGCTTCCGGTATTGCCGTAAAGGAAACTGAAGCCCCATTGCGGGAGCTTGTTGTCGATATGCCAATCCTTGCTTCCATCCGTTCCGTGCTGGAAGAAGATCTCGCCGTATGTAGCATAGGAGTCCCTGATATACTCCGCCTTCGACTTGGTGACCAGGTAGGAGCCGGCATAGAACTTTGTTCCGACGGAAACATTCCGGAAGAAGGGTGTCTTTTTTTTGGCAAGCGAATCCTGGGAAGAACAATACAGAGAGGCCAGCAGGCAGGCCGGAAGTAGAAAATGGTAAGGGATAATGCGACGGTGCTGTGGGGGCATAGTTTGGAACCAAATTACAAGAATCATGCAAATAAAAGCAATGTGCCAATTAGCTAATTTGAAAATGTGCCAATGATCCTAATCAATAAAGTCACGTCGTGTCGGAGCACGCCCCATTGGCACATTGCCAAATTACCAAATTGGCACATTGTATTCTCACTTATCCAGCTGCGCCTTCAACTGCACGCATGCCCACGCCGTAAATGGAAATATGAGAAGAGTGAGGAAGGCGAACCAGGACTGTGTCAATTGGAAAAGGAGGAGCGAGATCAGGAGAAGATACACCGGGTAAGAGAAGAGGAGCAATGCCGTGAGAATGGAATCATAGTGGTCATTGTGCGCCGCCTTCTTCAGGGTGAATTTTTTTAGGGGAACGTATAGCGGCCAGTGAAGGATGGCGCCCAGGAGGGCAGGCAGTCCAAGCAACCATTTCTCCCATGCGCGCGGCTCTTTGTCCAGCAGTTTCTTTTGCTTTTCCTTATCGGCCTTTTCAATGGTGAACACCAGCTGCGACAATTGTTGCTGCAATGCCTGGTTGAATGCCTGTATCCTTGTTCCATCAGGCTTTTCCCAGGGAATGATCTCCCCGGTGATGATCTCGCCGAAGTTGATGGTTATATTTTTTCCGAATCGCCGGAACGAACTGTAGTTGAGCCCCACGGGCAAAACCTTCAGCGGGATATGCTGTTCCCAGCTGCTGATCGCCAGTCTTGCCGTACCTTTTTTCAATGGACGCAGCTGCCACTCATTGATGCACCTCCCTTCGCTGAAAATAAGAACGATGCCATCCTGCGAGAATATCTTCTGGCAGTCTTCAAATGTCTGATAATTGCTGCTCAGGTTTTCCACCCCCTCGCTAACACGATACACCGGCAGGATCTTCAGGCGGGTGAGCAGGCGGACGATGAACTTGCTCTTGAAGACATCGCCGCGGGCGAGCGACCAGATAGGCCTTTCGAATAATGTGTCGAGAATGACGGCATCGAGGAAGGAATCGGGATGATTGCAGGCCAGGAGGAGCGGTCCTTTTTCCTTCAGGAATGCCGGCTTATTGATGATCACTTTCCGGCAAAAGATCAGCATGGCGATGCGGACGATTATCTTGAGAATGGAATAAAGCAGGGGACTATTTTCCGGTGAATATAACCAATCCCCGTCTCAGCGGAGGAAGGGGAGGCATTTGGCCCCGCAAATTATTAGAAATCATTCGATTAAATGGGAGGAGTTTCTGAAAAAAGAGCCCCAACTGCCCGTGCTCTTTCCGCTGTTTTCTCGTATCTTTGCTCCCCCGATTTAAATCCCTCGGGAATTTAGACATGTTTGAAAATTTAATTCAGAAACACTTAAACGCTGATGCACAGGAGACTGCTGCTGCGGATACCGCAGAAGCAACTACAGCGACAACAACTGCACCTGTGTACCCTCCGTCCACGCCGCATGATGATTTCGACTGGAGCGTTGACAAAAGGAATGTCACTTCTTATACCAAAGAAGAGAAGCAAAAGTATGACAAGGTGTATGATGACACGTTTGTCCAATTGAATGATGGTGAGCTGATGCAGGGCACTGTCGTAGGCCTCACTAAGACGGATGTTGTTTTGAACATCGGATTCAAGAGTGATGGTCTTATTTCCCTGAATGAATTCCGTGACCTCGTAAACCTCAAGGTTGGCGATGAAGTGGAAGTAATGATCTTTGAGAAAGAAGACCGCGATGGTCACCTTAACCTCAGCCGTAAGCAGGCACGTATTACACGCGCATGGGAAAGGATCGTTGAAGTACACAAGACGGGTGAAGTCATTACCGGTACTGTTACTTCGAAGACGAAGGGCGGCCTGATCGTTGATGTCTTTGGAATGGAAACATTCCTTCCGGGTTCGCAGATCGATGTGAAGCCTGTTACGGACTACGATCAGTTTGTCAACAAGACGATGGAGTTCAAGGTGGTTAAGATCAACGAGACCATCAAGAATGCCGTTGTATCTCACAAGGCACTTATCGAAAGCGATATCGAAGCACAACGTGCAGAGATCATGAGCAAGCTGGAGAAAGGACAGGTACTCGAAGGAACCGTGAAGAACATCACCGATTTCGGTGCGTTCATGGACCTTGGCGGCCTCGACGGTTTGTTATATATCACCGATATTTCATGGGGTCGTATCTCCCATCCAAGCGAAGTGCTTAAGATGGATCAGAAGATCAACGTGGTGGTACTCGACTTCGACGATGAGAAGAAGCGTATCAGCCTCGGCCTGAAGCAACTCACGCCGCATCCTTGGGATGTATTGGCTGAGAACATTTCCGAAGGAAATGTGGTGAAGGGTAAAGTAGTGAATATCGAAGATTACGGTGCGTTCCTGGAGATCATGCCGGGTGTAGAAGGCCTGGTTCACGTAAGTGAGATCACTTGGGCTAACACACCGATCAATGCGAAGGAATTCTTCAAGTTGGGCGATGAGCATGAAGCCAAGATCGTTACTCTCGATAAGGCAAGCCGCAAGATGAGCCTTTCGATCAAGCAACTTTCTCCTGATCCCTGGAACGATATCGAGACAAGGTTTGCACAAGGTAGCCGTCACACGGGCCTCGTGAAGAATATCACCAACTACGGTGTATTCGTGGAACTGGCTCCCGGTATTGGTGGTATGATCCACATCAGCGATCTGAGCTGGTTAAAGCGTTTCAATCACCCAAGTGAGTACACGAAAGTCGGTTCCAATATCGACGTCGTGATCATGGGTATCGACAAGGAAAATCGTAAGCTCCAGTTAGGGCATAAACAATTGGAAGAAGATCCCTGGAATACACTGCAGGATACATTTGCTATCGGCAGCATTCATGAGGGCGCCGTTATCCGTCGCGATGACAAGGGTGCGGTAGTTCAATTGCCTTATGGCCTGGAGGGCTTTGCTCCTAACCGTCACCTGACCAAGGAAGATGGTAAGAGCATCGGTGCGGACGAGACAGCTCAATTCGTAGTGATCGAATTCGATCGCAACGAGAAGAGGATCGTCTTATCGCATAGCCGCATCTGGGAACAAGGACAGATAGAAGAGAAGGAAGCTGCGAAGAAAGAGCAGAGGGTAGAGGCCGACAAGACCAAGAAAGCCGTTAAGAACATCCAGGGCAAGGTTGAAAAAGCCACTCTGGGAGACTTAGGCGTATTGGCCGACCTCAAGAAGAAGATGGATGGTGAAGCAGCGGCCGACGAGACCAAAGCCGAGTAATTCTACACAGATGATAGTGAAGGCTGCCCTCAAAAAGGGCGGCCTTCGTTTTTTTTATACTCTGTTAGGTGTTTAGTAGATTGCAATAGTTATATAAGGAACAGCGGGAATAAAATACGAATATGAGCAGGCTCGGAGAACGAATCAGGAACTTCAACCTTACAAGAAAGATCGTGTATTTCATTGTAGGCGCGGCTTCTTACCCCGGCCTCGCCATCATCAATAAGATAAAGATCTCCGGTACCGAACACCTCAAGGACCTGCCCAGGGAGAATGTTCTTTTCGTCAGTAATCACCAGACCTACTTCGCGGATGTCATCACCTTCCTGCATATTTTTTGCGCGGTGAAATGGGGCAAGATGAACCGGCTCGGCGTTCCCTATTACCTGCTCAATCCCTTTACACGCGTGAACTATGTGGCTGCGGAGCAAACGATGAATGGAAGCTGGATCAGCCGGCTCTTCACACTTGCGGGAGCGCTCACCGTTCGCAGGACCTGGAATGCCGAAGCAAAGGAGACGAGGAAGGGGCTGGATCCCTCGGACACGCGAAAGATCACGAGGGCCTTGCAGAGCAATTGGGTGATCACGTTCCCACAGGGTACCACGAAACCCTTTGCCCCGGGAAGGAAGGGCACGGCGCTCATCATCAAACAGACCCGCCCTATTGTGATACCGGTTGTGATTAATGGCTTTTGGCGCGCCTTCAATAAGAAGGGACTGAAATTTAAGAAGAAGGGGGTTTTGCTAACGGTGCAATTCAAGCCGCCATTGATCATCGATTACGATGCGCGTTCGGAAGAGATCCTCAGTCAACTCATGGATGCGATAGAACAAAGCAAGGAATACATGATGAAGGGCAGGCATCATTGGGAGCTCAAGCCACAATGAGTGCGGCACTAAATGAATTCAACAATTTTCCAGGTAGTCAATGTGCAAATTAGCCAATATGCAAATATGCCAATTGTTGCGTGCTCCGATATGCAAAGACTCTACTGATAAGGAAAATTTGCACATTGGCTAATTTGCACATTGGCTAATTCCCCGCCCTTCACGATCCACTATTTCCATATTTATAATTACCTTGCTGCCAATTAACCTATGAGCCAGAAACCTGCAACCATCAAGGAAATAGCCAAACGATTGAATGTATCCGTTTCAACCGTATCGAGGGCGTTGCATAATCATCCCAGTATCGGTCTCCGTACGAAAATGCAGGTGCAGAAACTGGCGAGTGAACTCAACTACGAACCCAACCAGGCGGCCATATCATTCAAGCAGGGAAAGACATTTACGATCGGCGTGATCCTTCCCAATCTCGGCGAGGAATTTTTCTCCGCGGCCATCAATGGTATCGAGGATATCGCTATTCAGAATAACTATACGGTACTGATCGGTCAGTCGCGCGATAATGTCGCGAGGGAGAAGCAACTGGTCGATACCATGCGTAAGCACCGCGTGGATGGCCTGCTCGTTTCCCTCTCGAAGAATACGGATAAGTATGAGCATTTCGAGCAGTTGAAGAACTATTCCATACCCGTGGTTTTCTTCGATAGGGTGCCCGACTACGAGGGAGCGTATACGGTGTCGTGTAACCTGAAAGATAGTTCTGTGCAGTTGATCGATTGGCTGGTAAGCAAGGGGCACAGGGAAATCGGCTTCATCAAGGGACCTGAGACCATGCTGCCTTCCCAGGAGAGGCTGAATGGTTACCTGGAAGGATTAAAGAAGAATAAGATAGCGGTGGATGAAAAATATATCGTGCAGACCGATCTTGACAGGGAGAAGACGCTGGAGGCGATCCAGCAATTGTTGTCGTTGAAGAAGAGGCCGACTGCTGTGTTGGCATTCAACGACTACATTGCGCTCGATGCGATCAAGTATTCGAGGAGCCAGGGGTTGAAAATAAACAAGGATATTTTTTTCGTGAGTTATGCGAACCTTCCCATGACGAGTTATATGGATGAGCCGCCATTGGCATCGGTTGAGCAATTCCCGTATGACCAGGCAAAGAAGGCGGCGGAGATGTTGCTGGAGCTGATCACAACGAAAGATGAGGGTGGAAAGATGCAAAGGAGAGTGGTGATGGAGGGTAAGGTGATCGTGAGTGGGGAGTATGTGGAGAAGAATTGAGCGGTAATATTTTGGGTGTTGCATGCAGATGAGAGAAACCGTGATGAAGTGGAATTATAATACATTATTTAGTTGCTAAAACATTTTGCTGTATAGGCTCACGGGGCTATTTTTGCGCCGGAGAGCTGGCAGAGTGGTCGATTGCGGCAGTCTTGAAAACTGTTGACTGTAACAGGTCCGGGGGTTCGAATCCCTCGCTCTCCGCCTTCGCCCACCGAAACTCAAAAGTCGGTGGGTTTTTCATTTGTGGGCTTCAGTAGGGGCGGTTTGCCGTTGGCATCTAAAAGCTCTATTGTACTGCTACAATTAGGCCTTTTATGACAAATCCAGCCTTTATCATCAAGAGTGTCTACCGTCTTCAAAGGAAATTTTATGTTTACCACCTACATTCTTAAGAGTCAGAAAGACGAAGGCTTTTATTTTGGTCACTGCGCAGATATGAATCGGCGCCTGGCAAATCATAACAGCGGTAAAGTTCGAAGTACGAAATTCCGTACACCGTTAATATTGCATTACCTCGAGAATTTTGAAAGTAAGTCGGAGGCGTACCGCCGAGAATTGTTTTTCAAAAGTCTCGAGGGGAGACGTTGGCTAAAAGAAAAAAATATTATTTAGCGACGAACGGGCAAAGTGGTCGATTGCGGCAGTCTTGCCCGCAGGATTCTGTGAAAAAACTGTTGACTGTAACAGGTCCGGGGGTTCGAATCCCTCGCTCTCCGCCTTCGCCCACCGAAGCTTTAGCGTAGGCTGGTTTCTTGTTTTTGTACATCTTCATTGCCTGGCTGGCTTCGGCGGACGATGTCCGCTTCTGGTGTTCGATTGTGATCCCGCTCAGCCCGTATAGTCGTTGATTATCAATGACTTCTTCATTTAATGTAGTCCCGTATCTCCCGGTTCAAACATACCCGGAACCAAACGAAACCTGTTGCTATATATAACCAATTACATGATTAGACTTTGATTGTTATGACAGACATTGAAGCCATAATAACCTTAGCAAGAAAATACTCCCAAGAGAATTTTTCCTACTGGATTAATAAATATTCGAAAGAAAGAACAGGGAACGATTTCCCTTATACTTATAGCAATAGTGATTACGATTTATTCCCCCGGTATAGTGTATTATCAGCAATTTTAGAAGATGTAGAAACCTTAGTAGACCAAAATTTTAAGGACATTGAAAAATGTAAGGCTGAATTAATACATATAGGACTAACTGCACAAAGTCCTTTCACTACTGGCGAAAAAAATGAAATAGAACAAAATGCAATCAAGGATGAGCGAAGCAAGTTTGTGGATTACATTGTAAACCTGACTTCAAACGAATTGCTTTCAGTAGATCCGCTTCCTCATCGACGCAGATTTAGGGATGAAGAAGCAGGTCAAATAAGAAAATCTCTTCTCGAAAAATAGAATTATGATGGAAATTACTGGGACCCTTTAGCAATAAAGAGCCCAACGCCAACGGTTTTTCTTTCAAAGAGAAATATAACTGAAAGCGACTATAGTCAGATCATAGAATTCATTAAGGTTAACACAAGCAATAGATTATTTGAATTAACTGAAGGTGGGTCAGCTGCTGAAATTGAATTCTGCTTATTTCATCCAAACTGTGATGAGACTATTTATTGCGATAGAGATTTTGATTGGCTTGTATATGGCTCTCACGAATCCGAAATTACTTTCGCCGGTAGTCGGCTAATGGACTTTATTATCAGATTATATTCCGACAGGCAGGAAAAAATAAACAGCTGGGAATAATATTCTTAATTCTATCAATAGTCGGCCAATTTCGTCAACGGAATCAGAGGGAGCGTAGAAAGCTATCTTATTAGTTTGTGGCGCTATAATTTTTTTTCTAAAAGAATTTTTGATTTCGTTGCTACAGGGAGTGAAAATGATGAAGGGAAGGAAATATTCTCTAGGGTGCTTACACTTTTGTTTATCGTCGACGAAACCCCTGGCGGGGCCCTCCCTCCCCCACCTCCACCGCCGTTTTTTATCATGCAATAAAATAGTTGACCCTATCCGAAGTATCCATTCGACACTTAGAACAGCAGCAAACCTGCACTGACAATCCCCCGGACCGTTTCAGCAATTTCTACCCATATCCGCCTACGTAAAACAGATACTTAGAATGACTAATCAATCGTAAGGCAAATATCGCTTGGCAGGCTAGCGAAACCAAGGGAAAAACACCGGAACAAAGAGGTGAAAAAATGAACGTGAATCGTCAATAGCGACAGTCTTAAAATTGCTCAAATCAGTTAATCTCTTCAATGTCGTCGAGAACTTTGGGGAAAATACAAAGGTCGGAGACGATTCACGTCTCACGATTGACGACTGCCATCATCTGCCTGGCTCCTTTATCCAAC